>ERZ778516.1369-NODE-1369-length-18433-cov-14.486070_pt1 | contig 18433 bp, 18 predicted proteins | sample MGYA00510342_ERZ778516 | MGnify/ENA primary metagenome ERZ778516 (study PRJEB29527, sample SAMN07138961) | mouse gut metagenome | material: feces | host: mouse | place: China:Nanjing | collected 2016-01-25 ... | reverse complement strand
ATAAGCCCGCCCCAGAGCATTGACACCACCTGGCGAATAGTTCCGGTCGGGCGAACTGGATGGAGAAACGGAAAAAATCTGACATAGGGTATATAAAACCTGGAATCTGGCTGTATACACGGCGAGAGTATTTATGGTATAATCAAAGCAGGATGATCAATATCATAAAGGAGAAAACATATGTACAGATTAAGAATGCCGAATGGACGACTGGTGGAAACGGATGAAATTTTGATGATATGCACGGAAAACGGCCAATACCGCACCTGTACGAAAGGCGAAGCGGATGCTATGGCGATCCGCACGGAAGGGAAAGAGAACAGGTGTTATCTGATTCAGTGCAACAGTCATACCAACCGGGTGCTTTTGACGGATATCAACCGGCAGTTATGGCAGAATGGCTGCGCAAAATTCAGTCATCATAATTTTTATGTCTCCCAGTTGTCTTCGGAGATCTATGACACATTGGTAAATGAAACCGGCGATATGTAAAATAGAAACCTTTCATGTTTCGGATTTTCACCGAAGAATAAAGAAAAGAGAAACGGAAAACAGAAGTACCGGCGGTTTTCCGTTTTTTATTATGTGTTGATCAGGAGGAGCAGGCGATGTCCCTGAACGTACAGCAATTGGAAAAAGCATTGCAGGTTCGTTATGTGAAGCTGCATTTTGGACTACGGATCACGGAGGATACCCGGCTTCCAATGAATAAAGTATCTGCGATTCGAGGAGGGATCGGAGAGATGCTGCTGCGTGCCAACTGTATCCGGGACCGGCAGTGCGGCAGCTGTGATTTTGAATCCGAGTGCATCGTCAGGAGGACGCTTTATTCCAGATTCGATGAGAAACCGGATTTTGTGACTTCCGGGGACAGCGTCGGGTATGTACTGGAGTGTGAGGATTACGGAGAAGATTTTTATGAAGGAGATCTTCTGGAATTTCATCTGATCCTGTTCGGGAAGACGATCGTGTATTTCAGCCAGTTTCTGCAGGCGGTCTATCAGCTGGGCATGGCAGGTATTGGAAAGGCGCGTGCAAAATATGTGATGGCATCTGTCAGGAATACCACAGGAAAGGATATGTTAAGAGGCTCGGAGATTCTTATGGAGCGGTATGAGGTGAAGACTCTGTGGGACTACGTAACATATCGTCAGAGAAGCTTTGTTGGCCGGGCGCTTCCGGATCGGATTTGCTTTCGGACTCCGACGACATTAAAATATCGGGGGAAAATACAGCAGATGTTTTCTCTGGAAGCCATACTTCCCGCACTGTGCAGAAGGATCCATATGCTTGACTGTTTTGAAGGACTGGAGTGTGAGATGCTGAAGTGGGAGGGAATATATCCGAAGGTACGGACAGAATCTTCGGAGCAGATCGCGGTGTACCGGTATTCCAGTACGCAGGATCAGAAAATGCCGCTGCGCGGGATCCGGGGCGGGATGCAGTTGGAGAAGATACCGGAAGATCTGATTTTGCTTCTGCTGGCAGGAGAGGTAACTCACATCGGGAAAAATACAAGTTTTGGATTCGGACGGTACCGCCTTTTCTGATTTTTTCAAAAATCAGCACCCTTCAGGGTGCTATTTTTTATTCTGCCCACATATGTATAGAAGGTACGAGACGACTGATGCGTGGGGGGATTCTATGAACGAGAGAGATTTGCAGGTATTGGAACAGTATCCGTTTACCGTGAACGGGAGCTGGCGCACCAGGGGCGCTTTTCTTCTGGATACCAGTGCGGGCAGGCTTCTGATCCGGGAGTTTTCCGGAAGTACCTATAAGCTTCAGAAGGAACAGGAGCTTCTGCTGCATCTGAAGGAATGCGGTTATCTGGTAGACAGGATGGAACCGGACAACGAAAGCAGGCTGGCAACCGTATACCGGGAATACAGTCAGTTCGTGGTGAAGGAATCCCTGGATGGAAGAGAATGCGACACCAGAAGCGAGAGCGAGATCTTAAAGGCGGCGTCTCTGCTGGCAGGGATGCACAGGGATCTGCGGGGGTTCTGTGAAGTGACAGAGGAAGACCGGGTCCGGCTGTCAGCGGCAGACGTGATCGAGGAACTGGGGCGCCATAACCGGGAGCTTCGGAAGATCTATACGTTTATCCGCAGAAAAAATAAAAAAAATGAATTTGAATCGGCTTATTTGTCCTGCTGTTCCTCTGTTCTTCTGGAAGCGCAGGAGATCGAGCGCCGTCTTCGGGCCTCTTCCTATGAAAAGCTGCGGAATCAGGCGCTGGCGGAGGGGCATTTCTGCCATGGGGAATATATTCATCACAATATTCTGGTCGGAAACGGGCAGATGGCAGTGATCAATTTTGAAAAATTTGCACTGGATGTGCAGGTCAATGACCTGTATCTGTTTTTGAGAAAGATTCTCGAGAAGCAGAATTATGATTTCCATCTGGGCAGCCGGATTCTGAAAGCCTATGAGCAGGTGCGCCCGCTTTGTGCGGAGGAAAGGGAATATCTGAGCCTGCGTATGCAGTACCCGGAGAAATTCTGGAAGCTGGCAAATTACTATTATAATACGAATAAAGCGTGGATTCCGGGAAAACATATGGAGAAACTGGAAAAATTCCTGTCACAGAGGGAAAAAAGAGTTTCCTTTTCCAGGGAGATATTGTATAATAATCCTAACGAAAATACTGAATTTGGGAGGTAATTGTACAAAATGGACTACAAAACAATCTATGAGGAGTGGCTTTCCAATCCCTGTTTTGACGAAGCGACGAAAGCAGAACTCAAAGCGATCGCAGACGATGACAATGAGATCAAGGAGCGTTTCTATAAGGATCTGGAATTCGGTACGGCGGGACTCAGAGGCATCATCGGGGCAGGTATCAACCGGATGAACATCTATGTGGTGCGCCGTGCAACCCAGGGCCTTGCGAATTATATCATCAAGCAGGGCGGTCAGGGCAAGGGCGTTGCCATTGCCTATGACTCCCGCCGGATGTCTCCGGAGTTCGCAGAGGAAGCGGCGCTGACGCTGGCAGCCAATGGGATTAAAGCATACAAGTTCGAGTCCCTGCGTCCGACGCCGGAACTGTCCTTCGCGGTCCGCGAGCTGGGCTGTGTGGCGGGAATCAACATTACGGCAAGCCATAATCCGCCGGAGTACAACGGCTACAAGGTATACTGGGAGGACGGCGCACAGTTTACCCCGCCTCATGACAAGGGCGTGACCGAAGAGGTGCTGGCGATCACTGACCTGTCCACTGTGAAGACGACTACCCGGGCAGAAGCCGAGGCGGCAGGCAGATATGAGATCATCGGACAGGCGATCGATGACAAATTCATCGGACATGTTATGGCACAGGTGGTAAATCAGGATGCCATTGACAGGATGCAGAAAGATATCCGCATCGTCTACACGCCGCTTCACGGCACCGGCAATATCCCGGCAAGACGTGCATTAAAAGAGCTTGGCTTTGAAAATGTCTATGTGGTAAAAGAGCAGGAGCTCCCGGACGGAGAATTCCCGACGGTCAGCTACCCGAATCCGGAAGCAGCAGAGGCATTTGCACTGGGTCTGAAGCTTGCGAAGGAAGTCAATGCAGACCTTGTCCTTGCGACGGATCCGGATGCAGACCGTCTCGGCGTCTATGTAAAGGATACGAAGTCCGGCGAATATATTCCGCTGACCGGCAATATGTCCGGCTCCCTTCTGTGCGACTATGTCTTAAGCCAGAAGCAGGCGGCAGGCAAGATTCCGGCAGACGGACAGGTGGTCAAGTCCATCGTTACCACGAATCTGGTGGATGCAGTGGCGGCAAACTACGGCTGCGAGCTGGTGGAAGTGCTGACCGGCTTCAAGTTCATCGGACAGCAGATCCTGAAAAATGAGCATACCGGGCACGGAACCTACCTGTTTGGTCTGGAAGAGTCCTATGGCTGCCTGATCGGAACCTATGCGCGCGATAAGGATGCGATCTCCGCAACCGTTGCGCTCTGTGAAGCGGCTGCATACTACAAGACCAAAGACATGACTCTGTGGGATGCAATGCTTGCCATGTATGAGAAATACGGCTACTACAAAGATGCCGTCAAGTCCATCGAACTGAAGGGGATTGAAGGGCTTGCAAAGATTCAGGAGATTCTGGATACCTTGAGAAATAACACACCGGAGACCATCGGATCCTACAAGGTCGTATCCGCAAGGGATTACAAGCTGGATACCATCAAGGATATGGCCACCGGCGAAGTGAAACCGACCGGGCTTCCGGCTTCCAACGTACTCTACTACGATCTGAACGACGGCGCATGGCTTTGCGTAAGGCCGTCCGGAACCGAACCGAAGGTGAAGTTCTACTATGGAGTGAAGGGAACGTCTCTTGAGGATGCTGACGCGAAGAGCACGGCGCTCGGCGAGGAAGTTCTTGCAATGATTAACAAAATGCTGTAAGCTTATGCGATATTGCCCTGCGATACGTTCTGTGCCGCAGGGGAACGCCGCCGGGAGGGCGGGTATGGCATCTGGCAGACCGCGGGCAATGCAGTGCGGAACAGACTTCTAACGGATTCTAAGACGCTCCGGAGAGCCGTCGCACTTGGGAACCCGTAAGAAGTGAATTCCATCACTGTTTGAAACGCTCTTATATGGTCTGCCAGCCGCCATATCTGCCCTCCCGGCGGCTGCGTGTTGCCTGGATATGTGCGGGGATTGCCGCCCGCTGCGGCACTGCTTTTGCAGTTTCGCTGCCTGACCAAAAGAAAGCGAGGAATTTACCATGTATACTTATCCGGAACTCTTAAACATTATCGCTGAACTCCGCAGCGATCACGGCTGCCCATGGGACAGGGCACAGACCCATGAAAGCATGATTCCCTGCCTGAAGGATGAATGTCAGGAGGTTATCGAAGCCATTGAACAAAAAGACGATGAAAATCTCTGTGAAGAGCTGGGCGATGTGCTTCTGCAGGTACTCCTCCACGCCCAGATTGCAAAGGAAGAAGGCAGATTTACCATGGAAGATGTGGTGAACACGCTGGCGGAGAAAATGGTGCGCCGGCATCCCCATGTATTCGGAGATGAAGAGTACGGTTCTCCGGAACAGAACAGGCTTCGATGGGAGGAGATAAAGAGAGCGGAGAGAGAACGGAAAAAACACCGGAAAGGCCAGTAAATATCAGGATACTGCTTGACAAATAACGGGAAAAACGGTATAACTAATGATACGTGCTTGTTAACCATATTATATTGGACGTATGCAGTTCAGTAAATATGTATTTTCAGAAAGATTTCAGGAGGAGATATCATGAATAAGGCTGAATTGATCACAGCAGTAGCAGAGAACGCAGATATTACGAAAAAAGACGCAGAAAAGGCGCTTAAGGCATTTGTTGATGTGGTTACAGAAGAATTAAAGAAAGGTGAGAAGGTTCAGGTCGTTGGATTCGGTACCTTTGAAGTGCTTGAAAGAGCGGCAAGAGAGGGCAGAAACCTGCATACGGGCGAGCCGATTCAGATCCCGGCGTGCAAGGCTCCGAAGTTTAAGGCAGGAAAAGCTTTAAAGGATGCCCTGAACTAAGTCAGGCAGACGAATGAGACTGGACAAGTTTTTAAAGGTTTCCCGGTTAATCAAGAGACGTACGGTTGCAAATGAAGCCTGTGATGCCGGCAGGGTGCTGGTAAACGGGAAGGTTGCCAAAGCATCTCAGAACGTAAAAGAAGGAGATGTGCTGGAGATTCAGTTTGGGACAAGGACTGTGAAGGCAGAAGTGCTGGATGTACAGGAAACCGTCAGGAAAGAAGAAGCAAAAGAGCTTTACCGATATTTGTGATGGCCGGGCGGCAGTTGTCCGGCAGAAACAGGAATAATCAAGAGGATCTCCTAATATATTTATAAGAGAATATATAGGAGGTCTTTTTCTATGGTTAAGATGGGAACCGCAGAGGAACATCCTCAGGGCAGGGGCGCTCATAAATTCAATATGATGAACCGGCGGACCGGAAGCATTACCGGGGTATCAGACGTTATTTCCTTTGACATATCGGAAGTCCTTCTGGAGACGGAGCTGGGGATGATGCAGATCAAAGGGGCGGATCTGCATGTCAACCGCCTGTCTTTGGAGAAGGGGGAGATCGAGCTGGAAGGGCGGATTGACAGCATCCAGTATTCCGAGGTCTCCGATTTCAAGAAAAGCGGAGAGTCTCTGCTGAACCGGCTGTTCCGCTAGCGCCATGAGTCCGGGAATCTTAAAAGAACTGCAGTTTTTTGGACTTGCAGTGATACGGGGAGTATTTATCCTGATCCTCTACGATCTGCTCCGGATCTTTCGGCGGATCGTGCCCCACGGCGTCTGGGCAGTGGCGCTGGAAGATGTGCTCTACTGGACCGGGACGGCGTTTCTGGTCTTCCAGCTTCTGTACCGGGAGAATGACGGAGCAGTGCGGGGTTATGCGCTGTTTGCCGTTGCAGTCGGAATGCTGTTTTATCACCAGACGGTCAGCAGCTGGCTGGTGGAACATATTGCGGGCATTCTGAACTGGTGCTTTGGAATCCTTCTGAAGCCCGTCCATATTATATGGAAGAAAGTAGTACAAGTTTTCAGAATTGCAATGAGATTTTATAAAAAGAAATTGAAAAAAAGACTGAAAGAGTTTATAATTATCTTATTCTCTTAGAGGTGAAATTTATGTCAGTAAAAACAAAGACCAGAAGGGCACACAGGCGGCGGCAGCACATGGGAGCCTGGGGCATCATTCTGAGTGTCCTGGCTGTCTTTGGTGTGAGCACGATCGGAGGCATTCAGTTAAAGCAGAAGAATTATACATATCAGGAACGGGAAGAAGCCCTCATGGAAGCGATTGCCGAGGAAGAGAGGCGCGCGGAAGAGATTGCGGAGTTTGAAGCCTACACCAGGACGAAAAAATACGTGGAGGATGTAGCGAAAGAGAAACTGGGACTTGTCTATGAGGATGAGATTATTTTTAAATCGAAAGAATAGACTGAATGAGGATGGGCGGGAAGCTCATCCTTATTTTCATCCATAGTTTGTGTCGAAAAAATTTTTTTTCGAGGCACTTCTAAATGACAAAGATTGCAAAATCCTCTTTTTATAATGCCCATACAAAATCCGGTCTGCGGCGGTCCGGTGTGGACAGGCCGAAAGGACCGATGATATGGAGGAGGAATGATGCAATGGAGTGGACAAAGTATGTTCTGGCTTTGACCGTCGGCGGATGCCTGCTGATTCTGTTCGGCAGGAATGAGGATGGAAGAGACAAGTGGCTTCTGGGAGGCGGAGCAGGCATCTGTCTGGCGGCAATGGAACTGACGGTGGAGTATATGTGGGGCGATGAGACATGGAAGATGATCGTAAGCGTGATGAAGGCAACGGCATTTTTCTCGGCGGTCGTTCTGGCAGGCTATATATGGGAATGGCTTTATGACCGCCGCAAGGGTTATCCGGATCTGGAGACCGCACATCCGGTCAGGCAGTGGATGCAGGAATATCAGGAGAGCTTTTCGCAGCTTTCCAGAAGCTTCTGTATGGTGCCGCAGTTTGCGGACTGCGGCACCAGAGGAGAGCGTATTATGCAGGAACGGCTGATGGAGAGCCGCCTGGCTGCGGCAGGGCAGCTTCAGGAGATGAGCCAGATTCTGGTCGGGACCATGGAACGGATCTACAGTACCAGAGAGGATACGGGGCTGGAGCAGGATATAGGAAAGCGCCTGCGGCTTATGGGCGTGCAGGTGCACAAGGTATTTTTTTACAATCCGCAGGGACGGAAACGGCAGGTCTATGTGACGATGAATACCAGGCGGAAGATCTGCGTGCCGTCCAAGAAGATTGCGGCTGCCCTGTCGGAGCTGATGGAGTGTGAGATGATGCCTGCAAGGGACAGCCGTTCCTTCGTCAGTCAGGACCGGGTGACGATCCTGTTTGTGGAGGGCGTTGCTTATAACGTGCTGTACGGAGTCAAAAAGGAAACCCGGCCGGATGAAGCGGTGTCAGGAGATAATTTTTCCGTGTTCTGGCTGCCGGAAGGACAGTTTTATGCCGGGCTGTCGGACGGGATGGGTTCGGGCGTGCAGGCATGTACGCAGAGCGAACTGGTTCTGGATCTTCTGGAACAGTTTCTGGAAGCGGGTTTTTCACGGGAGACAGCCGTGCGCATGATCAACTCGTCCATTGTGCTGCAGCCGGATGATCCGGTGTTCTCCACAATGGATCTTGCAGCCATCGATCTGTATACGGGGGTATGCGATTTCCTGAAGGTCGGAGCCTGTGCCAGTTTTCTGAAAAAGGAGAGCGGAGTGGAGTGCATCCGCGGAGCGGGGCTTCCGGCGGGAGTGACAAGCCAGCTTGCACTGGAGCCTTACCGGATGCGGATGTATGACGGAAATATTCTGTTTCTGGTGACGGACGGCGTTCTCGGCGCCCTGCCTGCGGGGCAGGAGGAAGAGGTCATGAAGGAACTGATCTGGAATCTGGCGCCGGGGACTCCGGCGGAGATGGCGGAGCGGCTGATGGAACAGGTGAAGGCGTATGGGCAGGCGGTGGACGATATGACGATCCTGGTGGCGGGACTTTGGAGACGGTGACGGACTGCTGTCCGAACGCCCGCCATGGGAGAATGTTCTTCCAGACCCCGCTTGCGCTTAGTGAAGAGCAGCAGCGGTACTAAGGCGCGAAAATACCGCGCCTAAGGACCGGCGCTCTTCAATGGGTCTTCCAGAACATCCTCCCATGGACGGCTGTACAGCGGCAGATGTTTTACAATAACCAGGAGAAGGACAGCGGATGAAAAGGAAAGTATATGAATACATGGAGTGCTGGAAGATGGTGAGTTTTGGGATGACGGTTCTGGCGGGATTTTCGGGCGGAGCGGATTCGACGGCGCTTCTGGAGCTTTTATGGGAATATGGAAGGGAACATGGGATCCGGGTGCGCGCGCTGCATGTGAACCATGGAATCCGGGGAGATGAGGCAGAGCGGGATGAGGCGTTCTGCGAAGAATTCTGCCGGGCGCGCGAGATACCGCTTACGATCATCCGAAAGGATGTGCCGGGGCTTGCAAAGCAGAGAGGAATCGGCATGGAGGAGGCCGGACGGCTGGTAAGGTATGCCGCGTTTGAACAGGAGATTCAAAAAGGAGGCGCGGACCGGGCGGCGCTTGCCCATCACCGGGATGACCAGGCGGAAACCATGCTGTTTCATCTGATGCGCGGAACCGGGCTTCGGGGCCTTCGGGGCATGGAGCCGGTGCGGCTGCCGTATATCCGTCCATTTCTGTGTGTGGAGAGACAGGAGATCGAAGCATGGCTTCGGGAGCAGGGCATTGGGTGGGTGGAGGATTCCACCAATCAGGAGCTGGCGTATACAAGAAACCGGATCCGCCATCAGATCGTGGCAGGGATGGAGGCGATCCGGCCGGGGAGCGTGCGGCGGATGGCAGAGACCGCAAAACAGTTGCTGGAGATCGAGGGATATCTGGAGGAGGAACTTGAGAAACGGTGGGAGGGCAGCGTCCGAAGGAGAGAGGACGGCCTGGAAATTCTTCTGGAGCCGTTTATCCGGATGCATCCGGCCATACAGAAACTGCTGGTGCGCAAATGCATGGTGCAGCTCATGGGCGGCGGCCGGGATCTGGAAGCGGTTCATATCGAGCAGGTATGCGCCCTGGCGGAGGGCAGGCGGGGGAGCCGGCTGACGCTTCCCGGAGGATATTTTGCAGTGCTTGGCTATGAGGAACTGCTTCTGAAGAAGGGCTATGGACAGGAAAAGAAGGAAGAAGAGGTATATTGTGTGCCTGGTGAAGAATATCATTATATGGGCGCGTATTTCTGCCTGCAGGTAGAAAAATGTGATAAAATTGGGAAAATTCCTGTAAATTGCTATACGAAGTGGTTTGATTATGATAAAATTAAAAACAGCCTTGTTCTGCGCACCAGACGTCCGGGGGACTATCTGGAGCTTTCCGGCGGTATCCGCAAGAAGCTGAAGGATTTCTTTATAGACTGCAAGGTTCCAAGAGAGGAACGCAGTCGTCGGATCCTTCTGGCAGACGGAAGCCATATCCTGTGGGTGACGGGATTGCGGATCAGCGAGAACTACAAAGTGACAGAACAGACAAGGACAATACTGAAAGTACAGATGAAGGAGAACGGAGGAACAGAGGATGGAGAAGCACCATATTGACGTGATGATCGATGAAGCGGCAGTGGATAACCGGATCAAGGAGCTGGGAAAGCAGATCAGCCGTGATTATGCGGGCAGGGAGGTCTATCTGATCGGCATTTTAAAGGGAAGTGTATATTTTACCTGCGAACTGGCAAAAAGAATAACTGTACCGGTCATCATGGATTTCATGCAGTGTTCCAGCTACGGCGCTGCGACCAAATCCAGCGGAGTGGTGAAGCTTTCCAAAGATCTGGATATGGCGATCACGGACCGGGATGTGATTATTATTGAGGATATTATTGACTCGGGAAGGACTCTGAGCCATCTGAAGGACCTGCTGAGCCAGAGAAATCCGGCAAGTCTGAAGATCTGTACGCTTCTGGATAAGCCGTCCAGACGTGTCGTGGATGTGGATGTGGATTATACCGGATTCCAGATAGAAGACAAGTTTGTCATAGGATACGGACTGGATTATGATCAGCTGTATCGGAACCTGCCTTATATTGGCGTGGTGGAATTTGATTAACAGGAGGATAAGAGATTTTGAACAGACAATGGAAGGGACTCAGTACCTATGTGGTATTTCTGGTGCTGATCTGTCTGGTGCTTGTGTTTTTTGAAGGAAGGCTTCAGGAGAGGCCGACCTACACGTATCAGCAGTTCGAAGAGATGGTTTCAGAGGGTGCGATTACGGGAGCCAGCATTCAGCCGAATAAGGAGACGCCGACCGGCTCCGTGAACTATTATCTGGCGGACGGTTCCATGGGAAGAACCTATGTGCTGGACACGGCAGATGCGGAACAGACATTAAGAGCAGCAGGTTTAACATATGAAATCCTGCAGATGGAAGAGCCGGGCTTCTTCGAGACTTATGGAATGTCGCTGATCCTGTGCGGGCTTATGATATTTTTCATCGTCATGACCATGGGCAGGAACAACGGCGGCAGCAACAGCCGGATGCTGGACTTTGGGAAGAGCCATGCACAGATGACTTCCGGCGGGGAGAAAACCACCGGATTCAAAGATGTGGCAGGTCTGGAGGAGGAGAAGAGCGAGCTGGAGGAGATCGTGGATTTCCTGCGCAACCCGGGGCGTTATACGAAAGTGGGTGCAAGGATCCCCAAGGGCGTTCTGCTTGTGGGACCGCCCGGAACCGGCAAGACGCTGATTGCCAAGGCGGTGGCAGGGGAAGCGGGCGTACCGTTTTTCAGCATCTCCGGTTCGGATTTTGTGGAAATGTTCGTGGGCGTGGGCGCTTCGAGAGTCCGCGACCTGTTTGTCAATGCCAAGAGAAATGCGCCCTGCATCGTCTTTATCGATGAGATCGACGCCGTGGCGAGACGCCGCGGAACCGGCATGGGAGGCGGACACGATGAACGGGAACAGACATTAAACCAGCTTCTGGTGGAGATGGACGGTTTTGGCATCAACGAGGGAATTATTGTGATGGCGGCTACCAACCGGGTCGATATTCTGGATCCGGCGATCATGCGTCCGGGCAGATTTGACCGGAAGATCGGCGTGGGAAGACCGGATGTGAAGGGCCGGGAAGCGATTCTGAGGGTCCATGCGAAGAATAAACCGCTGGGCGATGATGTGGATCTGCATCAGATTGCACAGACGACCGCAGGCTTTACCGGCGCGGATCTGGAGAATCTTCTGAATGAATCTGCGATCATGGCGGCGAAGGAAGACCGCGCCTATATGGTACAGGAGGATATCCGGAAGGCCTTTATCAAGGTCGGTATCGGTGCGGAGAAGAAGAGCCGCGTCATATCCGAGAAGGAGAAGAAGATCACCGCCTATCATGAAGCGGGCCATGCGATTCTGTTCCATCTGCTTCCGGATGTGGGGCCGGTCTATACCGTATCCATCATTCCGACCGGTGTCGGCGCGGCAGGCTATACCATGCCGCTTCCGGAAAAGGACGAGATGTTTAACACGAAAGGAAGAATGCTTCAGGACATTGTAGTCGATCTGGGCGGAAGAGTGGCGGAGGAGCTGGTCTTTGACGACATTACCACCGGCGCTTCCCAGGATATCAAGCAGGCGACTTCCATCGCGCGCTCCATGGTGACCAGATACGGGATGTCCGACAGACTGGGCCTGATCCATTACGGCGACGACGGCGAGGAAGTGTTCATCGGACGGGATCTCGCCCATACGAGGAGCTATGGGGAGACCATCGCCGGTGAGATCGATGCGGAAGTGAAGCGGATCGTGGACGAATGTTATGGCAAAGCGAAGAAACTCATCGAGCAGCACAGGGATGTACTGGACTCCTGTGCAGCGCTTCTTCTTGAGAAGGAGAAGATCACAAGAGAGGAATTTGAAGGGTTATTTGTGCAGAATAGCTAAAAACAGATAGTGATTTTTGTGAAGTTTGTGCACACTTCTTCGGGAAGATGTGGTACTATAATACCTGTAAAAACCCCCAATACATTATATAGTTTTTGCTACACCCCATAAGAAACAAGAAATACCTTCTCCTAAAAAAGACAGCACGAACCCCCGCTGTCTTTTTTACTGCCTTTTTTTAAGTGCCATAAATTTTTCAGAAAAACCTTGTATTGTTTTCTCATATGCTATATGATAACTAAATAACAGTTTTTAAGGCGAAGGGACATAATTAATGGACATTAATGAAATCGTACAGACAAAGCGTGCCAGAGAGTATGCGATCAATATGAGGCCGGTGCTGAACAGGAAGGCTTTGTTCAGCGATGAGACTGCGAATTACCGGACGCCTTTTGAACCGGAGATTGGGGACCGGGTGACGATCAAATTCCGCACCTGGATGGATAACGTGGACTATGTATTTTTCATCTGCGGAAGCGAGAGAAAACAGATGAAGAAAGCATACAGCAAAGGCGTTTTTGACTACTATACGTATACGACAGAACCGCTTGCAGAGCGGATTCATTACTTTTTTGAAGTCCGGACGGGGAATCAGAAGTGCTTTTATAATAAACTGGGAGTATCAAAGGATCTTCAGGAATACAATTCCTTTGAGATTGCGCCTGGATTTAAGACGCCGGACTGGGCGAAAGGCGCCATCATGTATCAGATCTATACGGACAGATTCTGCAACGGAGATACCTCCAACGACGTGGAGGACCGGGAATATATCTACATTAACGAAGGCGTCCGCAGGGTACGGGACTGGAACCGGCTTCCGGAGCCCATGGATGTCCGTGATTTTTACGGAGGCGATCTTAAAGGCATCTGGGATAAGCTGGATTATCTGCAGGATCTGGGGGTGGAGGTGCTGTACCTGAACCCGATCTTTGTCTCGCCGTCCAATCATAAGTATGACAGTCAGGATTACGATTATATTGACCCGCATTATGGCGTGATCGTGGAAGACGGCGGAGAGTGTCTGCCCGAGGGAGACAATGATAATTCGCATGCCAGCAAATATATTCATCGGGTGGTCAATAAGAAGAATCTGGAGGCCAGCAACCGGTTTTTCGCAGAGTTTGTGGAAGAGGTGCATCGGCGGGGAATGAAGATCATTCTGGACGGCGTCTTCAATCACTGCGGTTCCTTTAACAAATGGCTGGACAGAGAACGCCTGTATGAGCATGCGGAAGGCTATGAAAAGGGCGCATATGTTTCCGGGGACAGCCCCTACCGGAGTTTTTTCAAATTCAATTATGAACATGGATGGCCGTACAATGAATATTATGACGGATGGTGGGGACACGACACGCTGCCGAAGCTGTATTACGAGCAGTCTCCGGAACTGGAGGAATACATTCTGAATATTGCCAGAAAATGGCTCAAGCCGCCTTACAGTGTGGATGGCTGGCGGCTGGATGTGGCTGCGGATCTGGGATTTTCATCGGAGTACAATCACGAATTCTGGAGAAAGTTTCGGAAGGTGGTCAAGGAGGCCAACCCGGATGCACTGATCCTGGCGGAGCATTACGGCAACGCCAACAGCTGGCTGCGGGGAGACCAGTGGGATACGCTGATGAATTATGATGCATTCATGGAACCGGTGAGCTGGTTTCTGACCGGCATGGAAAAGCACAGCGACGAATACCGGGAAGACATGTACGGAAATGCACAGGCGTTTAAAAATGCCATGATCCATCATATGGCGAATTTCTGCGCACCGTCGCTGCAGACAGCCATGAATGAGCTGTCCAACCATGACCATTCCCGCTTTCTGACCAGAACCAACCAAAGGGCAGGGCGTGTTGGAGAGCTGGGTTCCGATGCTGCTTCGATTGGCGTAAACAAGGGAATTTTCCGCGAGGCAGTTGTGATACAGATGACATGGGTGGGCGCGCCGACGCTTTACTACGGCGATGAGGCCGGAGTCTGCGGATTTACAGATCCGGACAACCGGAGAACCTATCCATGGGGGGAAGAGGACCAGAGTCTGATTTCCTTCTATAAAGAAGCGATCTGTATTCATAAAGAAAATCCGGTATTGACACACGGTTCTGTCCGTTTTCTGACACTGGATTACCAGTTCTTAAGCTACGGCCGGTTTGATGATGAGAACCAGATGGTAGTTGTGGTCAATAATGGAAGAGAAGAAAAGGAAATCAATATTCCGGTATGGAAAGCAGAGGTTCCGCGGGAAGCTTCCATGGAGCGGCTCATGCTGACGCTGGAGAACGGCTTCAGCCTGGGGGATGCGGCTTATGAAGTGAAGAAGGGGATCCTTTATCTGAAGGTTCCGCCCGTATGCTCCATGATCCTGCGAAGAATCTGATCCATGTTAGCTGAAAAAGGGGCAGGTTCTGTGTGCGGTCTGCAGATTTCGAAAGATCTGCCTCAGACGCCGCAGAACACAGGATAAACAGAAATGATAAAAGAAGAGATACGAAATGGATGCAGGGATGGCGTGCCGATTGCACTGGGGTATTTTTCCGTAAGCTTCAGCTTTGGAATCATGGCCATGGGCGGCGGCCTTTCCATCTTTCAGGCTGCACTGACCAGCCTGACAAATATGACAAGCGCCGGACAGTTTGCAGGGCTTCAGATTATCGCCGCAGGAGGCGCTTTGCTGGAGATGGCAGTGACCCAGCTGATCATCAACCTCCGCTATGCGCTGATGAGTCTGTCCCTGTCTCAGAAGCTGTCCGGTGAAGTGTCCATGTGGCAGCGCCTGGTGATTGCATTTGCCAACACAGATGAGATCTTTGCGGTTGCCATGGCTCACGGGAAGGAACTGACGTTTCCCTATATGATCGGACTTCAGGCGCTGCCGATTCTGGGCTGGACCGGGGGAACCGCCTGCGGGGCGGCTGCAGGCAGCATGCTTCCGGCGGCGGTAAACAGCGCTTTAAGCGTGGCTCTGTACGGCATGTTCATGGCCGTTGTGATACCGGCGGCAAAAAAGAGCCGGCCGGTGTTCTTTGCCGTCATTCTGGCGGCGTTCATGAGCTGTGTGATTTATTATCTGCCTGTGTTTTCGGGTATCTCTGCCGGAATATCGATCATTATCTGCACCGTGGCGGCCGCCGCTGCAGGAGCGGCGTTTTTTCCGGTGCGGGAAGAAGGAGGGGATGGCTGATGATATATCTGTATATTGGAGTCATGGCGCTTGTGACCTATCTGATCCGCGTGATCCCGCTGACGGTATTCCGAAAAAAGATAGAGAACCGGTACATCCGTTCGTTTCTGTACTATGTGCCGTATACCTGCCTGACTGCCATGACGTTCCCGGCGATCCTCTATGCAACGGCGAGCGTCATAAGCGCGCTTGCAGGCGTGGCGGCGGCAGCGGTCTTCGCCTTTCGGGACAGGAGTCTGGTCATGGTCGCTGCAGCGGCGTGTCTGGCAGTATTTGTGACGGAACAGATCCTTTTGCTGGTGCTGTAAACATACATCTGCGGAGCCGTTTTGTAAAAGATGTACGTAGTTTTGCCTGAAAACTGCTTAAAACCGTATGAATCTTCCAAAATATCTTTGAAATCGGGTGCTTCCTATGGTATCATTTAGGGAGAAACACAGTCAGTAAGATGTGAAAACAGGAGGGTTTATTTCATGAGCGATGTAAAAAACACGATCATAAGCGGGAAAGCGGTGCTTGGTATAGAATTTGGTTCCACCAGGATCAAAGCGGTTCTGGTAGATGAAAATAATACACCGATCGCATCCGGCGCCCATGACTGGGAGAACCGTCTGGAGAACGGGATCTGGACCTATACGCTGGAGGATATCTGGACAGGGCTTCAGGACTGCTATAAGAAGATGACGGAAGACGTGCAGAAGCAGTATGGTGTGGCAGTGGAGAAGCTGGGAGCCATCGGCTTCAGTGCGATGATGCACGGCTATCTTGCATTTGACAGGGCAGGGGAGCTGCTGGTTCCGTTCCGCACCTGGCGTAATACGATCACGCAGGAGGCTTCCGAGGCGCTGACAGAGGCATTTCAGTTCCATATCCCGCAGAGATGGAGCATCGCCCATCTGTACCAGGCGATTCTGAACGGAGAAGCGCATGTGCCGGATGTGGATTTCATAACAACACTGGACGGCTATATTCACTGGCAGCTGACCGGTGAGAAGGTACTGGGCGTGGGAAGCGCTTCCGGTATGTTCCCCATTGATTCCGATACAAAGGATTATTATGCTTCCATGATCCGGAAGTTTGACGAGCTGGTGGCTCCGAAAGGATTCCCGTGGAAGGTGGCGGATCTGCTTCCGAAAGTGCTTGTGGCCGGCGACAACGCAGGAACCCTGACGGCAGAGGGTGCGAAGAAGCTCGATCCGACCGGGATGCTGCAGGCAGGCTGCCCGCTGTGCCCGCCGGAGGGTGACGCCGGGACCGGCATGGCTGCGACCAACAGCGTGAAGCAGCGCACGGGAAATGTATCTGCAGGCACCTCTGTATTTGCCATGATCGTTCTGGAGAAGGCTCTGGAGAAGGTGCATGAAGAGATTGACATGGTGACAACGCCCAGCGGGGATGCAGTGGCGATGGTACACTGCAATAACTGTACCTCGGACCTGAATGCATGGGTAAATATTTTTAAAGAGTTTGCAGAGAGCTTCGGTATGGATGTGAATATGGATCAGCTGTTCGGAACTCTGTATCACAAGGCCCTGGAAGGGGACAAGGACTGCGGCGGACTGCTGGCATACAATTATTTCTCCGGAGAGCATATTACGGGCTTTGAAGAAGGACGTCCCATGTTCGTACGGACGCCGGACAGCAGATTTAATCTGGCAAACTTTATGCGGGCAAACCTTTACACTTCTCTTGGCGCGCTGAAGGTGGGGCTGGATATCCTGATGAAGGAAGAGAAGGTGGCGGTTGACCGGATCACCGGACATGGCGGTCTCTTTAAGACCAAAGGGGTCGGGCAGAGCATTCTGGCAGGCGCCATGGATGCGACCGTATCCGTTATGAAGACTGCAGGAGAAGGCGGCGCATGGGGAATCGCACTGCTGGCATCCTATATGATCCAGAAGGATGCAGGCGAGACGCTGGAGGACTATCTGCAGCAGAAAGTCTTCGGCGGCGACGAGGGCGAAAAGATGGATCCGAATCCGGAGGATGTAAAAGGATTTGACGAGTTCATCTGCAGATACCGGGCAGGCTTCCCCATTGAGAGAGCGGCTGTGGACTGCCTGAAATAAAGATTTGATGGAAAAAGAGATTTGATGAAAAAGGCGCCGGTACGAAGGGGGCAAAATGCGCACCCGGAGGACCGGCGTTTGATCATAAGCGGTTCAGGAAGGTCAGTCCGCCGGTTCTGTTTCCTGTGTGATCCGCATAGACTGATAGAAACAGATCCGGATGTGTATACGGTGACTTTCTTCTATTATATATCTGACTTTATCATTCCCCTTTTATTATTTTATATTGTTGCATATGCCCTGACGGAAAAGGTCCATGTCTATGATGAATTTGTCACAGGCGCGGCGGACGGAATACAGACGGTTCTCAAGATTCTTCCTACACTGGTAGGCCTGATGGCGGCTGTTGGCATGCTGAGAGCTTCGGGATTTCTGGATTTTGTGGCGGATTATCTGACCGGCCTGGCAGAACTGCTGCATTTTCCGGTGCAGCTGATTCCGCTTTCGATCATCCGTCTGTTTTCATCCTCGGCAGCCACCTCTCTGGCTCTGGACATTTATAAATCCTATGGAACGGATTCTTATATCGGTCTGACAGCATCCATCATGATGGGCTGCACAGAGACGGTCTTCTATACCATGAGCGTCTATTTCCTGACTGCAAAGGTAACGAAGACCCGCTGGACGCTGGCGGGGGCGCTGTTCAGTACGTTTGCAGGGATTGCAGCCAGCGTGGTGCTGGCCGGGATGATGTA
>ERZ778516.1366-NODE-1366-length-18457-cov-4.603630_pt1 | contig 18457 bp, 14 predicted proteins | sample MGYA00510342_ERZ778516 | MGnify/ENA primary metagenome ERZ778516 (study PRJEB29527, sample SAMN07138961) | mouse gut metagenome | material: feces | host: mouse | place: China:Nanjing | collected 2016-01-25 ... | reverse complement strand
ATTGGAAGTGGAAGGAACCAAGTACCTCATCATGCGCCAAAGCGATGTGCTCGCTGTTTTGGGATAATTTCATTCTTTAATTATTAATTCTTAATTTGTTTATCATATTATGGCAAAAGAAATATTATTCAATATCGATGCCCGTGACCAATTGAAGAAAGGTATCGATACACTGGCAAATGCAGTAAAAGTAACCCTCGGCCCTAAAGGTCGCAATGTTATTATCGAAAAGAAATTCGGTGCTCCCCACATCACAAAAGATGGTGTAACAGTAGCTAAAGAAGTTGAATTGGCAGACGCATATCAGAATACCGGTGCACAGTTGGTGAAGGAAGTCGCTTCCAAGACTGGTGATGATGCAGGTGACGGTACTACTACTGCTACTGTTCTGGCTCAAGCCATCGTAGCCGAAGGGCTGAAGAACGTAACTGCCGGTGCAAGTCCGATGGATATCAAACGCGGTATTGACAAGGCTGTTGCCAAAGTGGTTGATTCTATCAAAGGCCAGGCGGAAACAGTAGGTGACAACTATGACAGGATTGAGCAAGTAGCTTCCGTTTCTGCCAACAACGACCCCGTTATCGGCAAGCTGATTGCAGACGCTATGCGCAAAGTTTCTAAAGACGGTGTTATCACTATCGAAGAGGCCAAGGGTACCGATACTACTATCGGTGTGGTTGAAGGTATGCAATTCGACCGTGGTTACCTTTCTGCTTACTTCGTTACCAATACGGAGAAGATGGAGTGCGAAATGGAAAAACCGTACATCCTGATTTACGATAAGAAGATTTCCAACCTGAAAGATTTCCTGCCTATCCTCGAACCGGCAGTACAGACCGGCCGTCCTTTGCTGGTTATTGCAGAAGATGTGGATAGCGAAGCACTGACAACTTTGGTGGTGAACCGTCTGCGTTCTCAGTTGAAGATTTGTGCAGTGAAGGCTCCGGGTTTCGGTGACCGTCGCAAGGAAATGTTGGAAGATATTGCAGTATTGACCGGTGGTGTTGTCATCAGCGAAGAAAAAGGTCTGAAGCTGGAACAAGCCACTATTGAAATGTTGGGTACTGCTGACAAAGTCACTGTTTCCAAGGACAATACAACCATTGTGAACGGTGCCGGTGATAAAGAAAACATCAAGGAGCGTTGCGAACAAATCAAGGCTCAGATTGTAGCTACGAAGTCTGATTATGATAAGGAAAAACTACAGGAACGTCTGGCCAAGTTGTCTGGTGGTGTAGCAGTTCTTTATGTAGGTGCTGCTTCTGAGGTTGAAATGAAGGAAAAGAAAGATCGCGTAGACGATGCGCTTCGTGCTACCCGTGCCGCTATCGAAGAAGGTATCGTTCCTGGCGGTGGTGTAGCCTATATCCGTGCACTGGATGCATTGGAAGGCTTCAAAGGTGATAATGTGGACGAAACAACAGGTATCGACATCATCAAGCGTGCTATCGAAGAACCGTTGCGTCAGATTGTTGCCAACGCTGGTAAAGAAGGTGCTGTTGTCGTACAGAAAGTACGCGAAGGCAAGGCTGACTTCGGTTACAATGCCCGTACCGATGTTTACGAAAACCTGCATGCAGCCGGTGTGGTAGATCCTGCCAAGGTTACTCGTGTGGCTCTTGAGAATGCCGCTTCTATTGCCGGCATGTTCCTGACTACAGAATGCGTAATCGTAGAGAAGAAAGAAGATAAGCCCGAGATGCCGATGGGTGCTCCCGGAATGGGAGGCATGGGCGGAATGATGTAAGATCGTTTTCCCCTGATTGCTTAATCAAATAGAAGAACCGCAGTATCTTTTCGATAGATACTGCGGTTTTTTTTCCGGTTTACGTTCTTGATTGTTGATAAAAAGAATGTAATATTACAAAAGTGCTACAAAAATAGTTAGTTTACACATCTTCTGTCTGTTTTGATTGTTAGTGAAATAGTAAATTGCATCTTTACTTTTCGTAAAGATAACTGAATCAATAAGAACTATTAACCTTTTTAATTAAAGAGAAAAATGGACAAGAACGAAATCGGACTGAATGCTGGAAAAATTTGGCAGTTGCTTAACGATTATACCAGGTGGAGCTACGATTCTTTGAAGAGGAATTCCGGGCTGAAAGACAAGGAACTGGGAGCTGCATTGGGGTGGCTTGCTCGTGAGGACAAGATTGAAATTCATCAGGAAGAGGATGAACTTTATGTTTCGTTGGGGGTAAACGTTTATATCGGATAAAAGAGGAACTGATTAAATAGACTGATTGGGGGAGCACAGGTTTCGTAGTGTGGAAGCATTTTTCACCGGAGGATGAAATCTGTGCTCCTTTGTTTCTTCATATTGAGGAATATTCTTTCCTTTGCATATTCTTTTCAATAAACAAAAACAGAATGAGTATGAGAAGTTTTGCTTCAGACAATAATTCAGGCGTACATCCGCAGGTAATGGAGGCGCTGGACCGGGCCAACCGTGACCATGCTGTTGGTTATGGGGATGACCCTTGGACAGAGGAGGCTGTCCGTAAAATAAGGGAAGCGTTTACGCCGGATTGCGAACCGTTGTTTGTATTCAACGGTACGGGCAGTAATGCAGTGGCTTTGCAACTGTGTACCCGTCCTTATAACTCTATCATTTGTGCAGAGACTGCACATATCTATGTGGACGAATGTGGTGCTCCTGCCCGCATGACAGGCTGTCAGATTCGTCCTGTTGCTACCCCTGATGGCAAGTTGACCCCTGATTTAGTCCGTCCTTATCTGTGTCATTTCGGTGAGCAGCATCATTCGCAGCCCGGAGCCATTTATATTTCGCAATGCTCGGAGTTGGGCACTGTCTATAAGCCGGACGAGCTACGGGCTTTGACGGATTTGGCTCATCGGCATAGCATGTATGTCCACATGGACGGGGCCCGTCTGGCAAATGCTTGTGCAGCCCTGAATCTTGGTTTTAGGGAGCTGACAGTGGATTGCGGAATAGATATCCTTAGCTTCGGCGGTACGAAGAACGGACTGATGCTGGGAGAGAGTGTGATTGTCTTTAATCCAGCCTTGAAGAAGGAAGCTTGTTTTGTGCGTAAGCAGTCAGCACAGCTCGCATCCAAACTTCGCTATCTGTCCTGCCAGTTCACTGCTTACCTGACGGACAGCCTTTGGCTGAGAAATGCCGCGCATGCCAACCGTATGGCTAAGATTCTTTATGCCGGATTGAAGGGGTTACCAGGTGTGCATTTTACGCAGAAGGTGGAAAGTAACCAGCTTTTCCTTACGATGCCCCGTCCGGTGATTGACGAACTGTTGAAGGACTATTTTTTCTACTTCTGGGATGAGGCCATCCACGAAATTCGTTTTGTGACCTCTTTTGATACTACGGAAGAGGATATTGAGCAACTGTTGCAATCGGTAAAAAGGCTTCTCTGAAATATGTAAAAGCTCCTAACCTTCACAGGCTGGGAGCTTACTTTGAAACTTTCCCCTTTTGGGGGTAGGGGAAGGTTTACTGAAAACAAACCGATTGAATATTTACCTTAAATACCTTTGCATGATAACCTTTTTAACTAACCTTTCCAATAAATATTTGTTAGAGTATGTTTATATACCGACAGCCTCGCAGACCGGTACAAATGTGTAGCCTTTTTGTTTCAGCGTCTTAATCATCTTGTCCAGATAACCATTGTAGAACTTGTCCGTGCGGCGGTCGTCCGTTCCGAAGTGTATCAGCATCAGATGCCCGTTCAGACCTTTCTTTTTTTCCACCTCCATAATCTTGTCGTAGATGAACTTGCTGCTTCGGTACTTCTGTCCCATGTCTGGAGTGGTGTAGTCGGCATTGCTCATGGTGCCGGGGGTATAGTTGATAACTTGAATACCCATGTTCTTTGCCCAGGCGGATATTTCCTTGTTATAGTATTCGTAAGGAGGAATATAGACGGGAGCGTCCTTGTATTCAATGCCTGCCTTGCGGAGGGTCTCGTAGCTTTTCATGATGTCGTTCTCAAACTCTTCGCGGGTGACCAGCAGAGAATCACGGTCTTCCCAAGGCATGTACAACAAATGTCCGTAACTGTGGCTGCCTACAAAATGCCCTTCGTCGAGCAGGCGTTTCACTACATCGGGATAGAGCTCGTAGAACTCTCCGGTAAAGAAGAAACCGCCTTTGATGCCATGCTTCTTCAAGGTACTGATGATGGCATCGGCACCGTCTGCTTTGTCGGCGGCAGTGAATACGAGGGTGATTTGCTTTTTCGAAGGGTCGGTGCGGATGATTCCTCCGTCCACATATACATTCTTGTCATTTGGGATACCGGCTTGCTTCATCCCATCCTTCTGCATGGCAGAGAGGTAGTACGTGAGGCAGGCGGTTCCGTCCATGGTAGGCTCATTGGTAGAATAGTCGTGGAGAGCGTCGTGATATACCATCAGGTCTGGTTGGAAGCGTTCGTAGTCTTGTCCGGGAGTTCCGGGAATTCCCGTCATGTTGACGCCGCGCAGGTTTTCAAAGATGGTACGATAGACAGGACCGTCTACCAGTCCGCCAGTAGTATTGCCCACGCCTGCATTCAGCAGTGAGGAGTGGGGTTGCGAGGGATAGTCTCCGTAAAGGGGAAGTTCCACAATCATGCTGGTTCCCCAAGGGTTACAGCCGAACAGCCAGTCGCGCAGGGAGGCTTCCATTTCGGCGTACGTGTCATCGCCGGTGGTTTCACGGTACAGCCGGCATTGGGTCAGCATAGCGGTAGTCAGGTTGTTGGAACACCAGATGTAGGGTATACCGTGCAAGAAGGGGTTTTCTACCGCTTTCTCGTATGTGCGTTCGATACCCGTACGCATGTTGCGGATAAATTCCTTGCTGATGCGGCTGTTGTCTACTTTGGCAAGATGGTAGTGGCCCATGTTCATGAACGGATACCATTGGTAGTGGCGTGCGCTGTCGGCGCCCATCCAGGGAGTCACTGGTTCGCGGCGTCCGTATTCAAGGGCTTGGGCCAGATATTTGTTGTCGCCGGTGGCTTTGTACAGCTCCATGGCACCCAGTTCCATATCGTCCACCCAGTTGTCCTCTTCGTAAATGTAGGGAGACAAGACAGAGGCAGTCTGGCATGCTCCCGGTTTCTTGACTCCTTCTTGATAGGCGGCATCGGCCTTGGCTTCGATTTCTGCTGCAAATTCGGGATAGTAGCCTTTCAGTATTTTGGCACCTAAGGCGAAGCAGGAGGCAAATTTTCCGGCAGTGCTTGCCACTCCGGTCGTTGCGTTCCTGAATTTTCCGCGTACTTGCGGTTCGCCACTGCAAAAGTAAACGGGGCGTCCCTTGCCCGGTCCGTAGCCGTAATCCACCAGGTCTTTGTTGGGGAGGCGCATTCCGGCATGGTCACGGTCGTCGGCTATCTGGTTGTACAGCTCGCCCGGAGCCGGATTCATACGGTTCAGCCAGTCCAATCCCCATTTGATTTCGTCCACAATGTCCGGGATACCGTTGGCACCGGGAAGGCCGGCTGCATCATACGCATCACCGAAAGATTCGGGGTTTTCTTGATAAGCGAACATCATCTGATAGATGGCATTGGCAGAGGTGGTGGTGTATTGCAGATAGTCCGTAGCATCGTGCCAGCCTCCGCGGACGTCTATATGTTGTCCGGTTTTGGTAGGATGATATACGATGTAGCCGTCGTGCACGTGGCAGCTGTCTTTCAGGAACGGATTATAGCCGCAGCGTTGCTGCCGCATGTAGTGCAGTAGGTAGTCTGCGGTACCGTTGTAGACTTGTGCATTGATGGGGAAACGGGGGGAGACCGCTTTGCCTGCTTTCAGATAATACGTGCCCGGTTCTGTGAAATCACTGAAGTTCAACCGGTAGGTACTCTTCATGCCTCCCATCTTGCCGGTGGCCTTGGCTGTGTTGAAGGTACGCACCACCTTTCCGGTGAAAGCGTCAATCAATGAATAATTTCCTACGTTTGTTCCTTCCTCGCTCATGAATACAGCGACTTTGACGGATTGCGGCAAATAGCCGAGTTGGTTGATTCTGATCCATTCGCCTGCTTTGCCCGGCAGGGCTACGAGAGCGAATATTACCGTTAGGATCCAATAATTACTTTTCATAATGGGGGTTTTTAATCTAAGGTTGGGGATTATATATAAAACAAATTTTCCTTATTACAAATAAAGCATTTTCTGTCAATTTTAGGAAGATTTAGGATGAATAATTAGACGATATTAGGTGTCGTTTACACTATTTTGGTATTTTATAGACGTGAAATAAGTGTTTGGCTGAAACTAAATATTTGTTTATCATGTAGTTGTTGTGCTTGGTGTTACTTTTTGATTTTCGTTTACTTATTTTAGTGATGCGTAAAACAAATTGGCGTGTTATTTGTTTTATGGTATTTAGACAATAAAACTAATAAACTATGGCTTATATTGATTACTATCAGGTCCTTGGAGTGGACAAAAAGGCATCTCAGGATGACATCAAGAAAGCGTTCCGCAAGCTGGCGCGCAAGTACCATCCTGACTTGAATCCGAACGATGCTACGGCCAAGGATAAGTTTCAGGCTATCAACGAGGCGAATGAGGTGCTGAGTGATCCTGAAAAGAGAAAGAAATATGATGAATATGGTGAACACTGGAAACATGCCGACGAGTTTGAGGCGCAGAAGCGGGCACAGCAGCAAGCCGGAGGCTTCGGGGGATTTGGAGGTTCCGGTTTTGGAGGTTCTGGTGCGGGATTTGGTACGGACGGAGGCGGTACGTATTGGTATTCTTCCGACGGCCAGGAATTTTCGGGCAGTAATGCCGGTGGTTTCTCAGACTTCTTCGAACAGATGTTCGGTCATCGTACGCGCGGCGGAGGCGGTGCCAATGCCGGTTTCCGCGGGCAGGATTATCATGCGGATTTGAACCTATCGCTTCGTGAGGCTGCGAAGACCCATAAACAGATATTGACGGTGAATGGCAAGCAAGTGCGTATTACCATTCCGGCTGGTGTGGCCAACGGACAGGTCATCAAACTGAAAGGTTATGGTGGCGAGGGCATCAACGGAGGTCCTGCAGGTGACTTGTACATCACGTTTGTGATTCCGGACGACTCGGTATTCAAGCGTTTGGGAGATGATTTGTATGTGGATGTGACCGTCGACCTTTATACAGCCCTGCTGGGTGGCGACCAGTTGGTGGATACTTTGGATGGTCAAGTGAAGCTGAAGGTGAAACCCGAAACTCAGAACGGGACTAAGGTACGTCTGAAGGGTAAGGGCTTCCCCATATATAAGAAGGAGGGACAGTTTGGCGATCTCATCGTGACTTATTCCGTGAAGTTGCCGACAAACCTGACGGAACAGCAGAAAGAGATGTTCCGTAAAATTCAGAGTATGAACTAATGAAAGGAGAACGGATTATGCAGAACGAATGGATTGTCATCAGCGAATATTGTGACAAGTGTCATATAGAGCCCACTTTTATTGATATGCTGTGCGAAAGTGGACTGATAGATGTGGAGCAGGAAGGTGGAGAGCGTTATCTGCCTTTCTCCGAGTTGCCGGATGTGGAACGGTACAGCCGTATGTACTACGACCTTTCCATCAATATGGAAGGGATTGATGCCATCCACCATCTGCTGGCAAGAATGGAAGAGATGCAGCGGGAGATACACTCGCTGCGCGGCAGGCTGAGGCTGCACGGAGAGTATTAATTTTCCTTTCGTCTCTTTGAGAACTTTTGTCCTTTTAAGAAGGGGCAAGCAGGAGGAAGTATTTCAGAAAAAACAAGCGGGCACCGGAGTAGCTAAACTCCGGTGCCCGCTATATTTGCCTTGTCCAAGCAATGCGTTTATTTGCGGTAGTTTTCCAGCTCTTCTGCCTTGAACTTGCGGATAAAGTTGAAGTGCTTTTCTACTTCAGCTTCTGCATAGTTCACATATACAAGGGCAGACTTGGCAAACAATTCAGGAGCTCTTGTAGCATCTTGAATAATCAGGTGCGACATGATACATACCGCAGCCATTTCGTAGAGACGACGTGCCACGAAGTCCAGTAATTCTTGGTTCTGTGCCTCTTTCACCGCATTGGTGCAGGCTTCGAACTTATTGGCCATTTCCTTGATGCGGTCCATCAGCGGCTGCATCTCTTCGCTGCATGGCACTTGTTCGTAATCGCGCAGGGTAGCGGCATACGAACCGTTGGTCACATAGCGGATGGCAGCTACAGTCTGCAACTGGGTGGTACCTTCGTAGATGGAAGTGATACGTGCGTCGCGGTAGATGCGTTGGCAGGCATATTCCAACATGAAGCCCGAACCGCCGTGAATCTGAATGCTGTCGTATGCATTCTGATTGGCATACTCGGAGTTCATTCCCTTTGCCAGCGGAGTGAAAGCATCGGCCAGTTTGGCATACTTCTTTTGTTCCTGGCGTTCTTCCGGAGTCAGCTTGCGTTCGCGGGCAATGTCGTCCAATGCTTTGTAGATGTCTACGTAGCGGGAAGTCTGGTACAGCAAGGAGCGTCCTGCATCCAACTTGGCTTTCATAATAGCCAGCATGTCATATACAGCCGGGAATTCGATGATAGCCTTGCCGAACTGCTTGCGGTCTTTGGCATAAGCCAGACCTTCGTTGTAGGCAGCTTGTGAAAGGCCTACCGACTGTGCGGCAATACCCAGACGGGCACCGTTCATCAAAGCCATAACGTATTTAATCAAACCAAGCTTGCGGTCGCCGCAAAGTTCTGCCTTTGCATTCTTGTAAACCAGCTCGCAAGTGGGAGAGCCGTGGATACCCAGTTTGTTCTCGATGCGGCGCACGTCTACACCACCTTCATTCTTGTCGTAGATGAACATGGACAAGCCGCGTCCGTCCTTCGTTCCTTCTTCCGAACGGGCCAGTACGAGGTGGAGATTGGCGTCACCGTTAGTGATGAAACGCTTCACACCGTTCAGACGCCAGCAGTTGTTGGCCTCGTCGTATGTAGCTTTCAGCATTACGCTCTGCAAGTCGGAACCGGCATCCGGCTCTGTCAAGTCCATAGACATGGTCTCTCCGGCGCAGATGCGCGGGATGAAACGGCTGTGCTGGTCTTCGTTGCCGAATTCGTAGAGCGTTTCGATGCAATCTTGCAGTGACCAGATGTTGCCGAAACCGGCATCGGCTGCAGCAACGATTTCCGCACACATGGTGTACGGAGTAATCGGGAAGTTCAATCCACCGAAACGTCGCGGCATGGTCATACCGTTCAATCCGGCTTTTACCATAGCGTCGAGGTTCTGCTTGGTGCCGCTGGCATACTCCACACGGCCATTGGCGCAGTGGGGACCTTCTTCGTCCACACCTTCGGCATTGGGAGCGATGATCTCTCCGGTAATCTCTCCGGTGATTTCAAGTACCTTGTCAAAAGAGTCCATAGCGTCCGCATAGTCCTGTGGGGCATAGTCATACTTGTCTTTGTCTTGATATCCGCGCTCTTTCAGTTCGCAGATACGTTCCATCATCGAGTTGTTCAAGTGATACTTGAGTTCGGGAACTTCGGTATAAAAATTTGCCATAATGTTCTTTAATTTAGGAGTTAGAGGAGTTAAACCCATAGTCCGGCTTATTATTTCTTTAATCCTCAAAGCGGTGTGTTGCTATACTTTTGCAATAGGCATTCAGTAACTTACTGGCTTCCTCTATACTCTCTGTTATTCTAACGTAGTTGTTCTCAGTAATATAATTCAAGTCTTAGGAAAGAAGTATATATTATCTGCACTCTTCCCGGTTTTTATTTACTGTGCGATTTATAGTACTTAATCATCTTCGGGATAACCTCTTCCACCGTACCGTTGATGACGTAGTCGGCAATCGTATTGATGGGAGCGTTCTCGTCATTGTTGATGGAGATGATGATGCCACTTTCCTGCATGCCGGCAATGTGTTGGATTTGTCCGCTGATGCCGCAGGCGATATACAGTTTGGGACGTACCGTTACACCCGTCTGGCCAATCTGACGGTCGTGGTCGGCATAACCGGCATCGACGGCGGCACGGCTGGCGCCTACCTCGGCATGGAGTTCTTTGGCAAGCTCGAACAACATGTCGAAACCTTCCTTGCTTCCCATGCCGTAGCCACCGGCAATCACGATGGGAGCGCCTTTCAGGTTGTGTTTAGCCTTTTCTACGTGGCGGTCGATAACCTTCACTACATAGTCCGTTTCGGGCACGTACTTAGCAACGTCGTGGTTGATGACTTCGCCCTTATAGTCAGCGTCGAGAATCTCTTTCTTCATCACACCCTCGCGAACGGTAGCCATCTGCGGGCGGTGCTCGGGATTCACAATCGTGGCAACGATGTTGCCGCCGAATGCGGGACGGATTTGGTATAGCAGGTTCTCGTAGGTCTTGCCTTCCTTCTTGTCTTCGTGGCTGCCGATTTCCAGTGAGGTACAGTCGGCGGTCAGTCCGCTGGTCAAAGCAGAAGAAACGCGCGGGCCGAGGTCGCGACCGATAACGGTGGCACCCATCAGGCAGATTTGCGGCTTTTCTTCCTTGAACAGGTTGATAAGGACAGAGGAGTGGGGAAGAGAGGTATAGGGGAACAAGCCCGGAGCGTCGAATACGTGGAGTTTGTCTACTCCGTAGGGCAATACTTGCTTTTCAATGCCTGCCAGATTGCTTCCGGCAGCAACTGCTTCCAGTTGGCAGTCCAACTGGTTGGCTAATTTACGACCTTTGGTCAAGAGTTCGAGACTGACGTCGGCAACCGTTGTGCCTTCTATCTCTAAATATACAAATACGTTATTCATATCTTTTAAGTTTTTAGCTACGGGCTACGAGTTACAAGTTCTGTTCAGAGTCGGGGCAACTTGTAGCTTGTCACTTGTAGCTTGTCATTTACCCGATCGTATGATTGGCTAACAGTTCAACAATCAAATCTTCCACATCCTTGTCGCTGCCCGTCAGCGTCTTGCTTTCTTTGGCCTGGAATGAGATGTTCTGAATGGTCTTTACCTTTGTGGGCGAACCGCTCAGACCACATTGTGCAAGGTCACCGTTCACGTCGGCAACGCTCCATTCCGTGATGTTCAGATAGGGATATTTCTCGTAGAGGTCGGCGTAGGCAAGCTCGGCGCCTTCCTTGGTGATGGCGGCTTTTTCCTGGGCACCGAGTGCGCGTTTGTACTTCTGTACCAGTTTGGCATTGCGCGGGCGGCAGGGAGCGGCACTTCCGTTTACGGTGATGACGATGGGCAGGGGAGCCTCGACGGTTTCTACGCCACCGTCAATATGACGTTTCACGGTAATCTTCTTGGCGGCTTTGTCCACGTTCAGAATCTCTTCTGCGTAGGTCACTTGCGTCAGTCCCAGCTTTTCGGCAACCTGCGGGCCTACTTGGGCGGTATCACCGTCGATGGCCTGGCGTCCGCCGATGATGACGTCATAGTCGCCTATCTTCTTGATGGCTGTGGCAAGGGCATACGAAGTGGCAAGCGTATCTGCACCTGCAAAGGCGCGGTCGGTCAGCAGATAGCCGTTGTCGGCACCACGGTAAAGTCCTTCACGAATAACTTCGGCTGCACGTCCCGGTCCCATGGTCAGGATGGTAACGGTGGAGCCCGGATGTTCATCTTTCAGTCGGAGAGCCTGTTCAAGAGCGTTCAGGTCTTCGGGGTTGAAGATGGCAGGGAGTGCCGCGCGGTTGATGGTTCCGTCGGCTTTCATGGCATCTTTCCCAACGTTGCGTGTGTCGGGAACTTGTTTTGCCAATACAACAATTTTCAAACTCATGCTATTAATTATTAGTATTAGTATTTTTCTGTATGTCAGTGCCGGGAGAAATAGGAGTAGTGAAGGGAAAGCCCTGCTACTGAAATTGTCCGGTTAACTCATTATCAGCCTGCAAATTTACGGAAAGAGTTGGGTTTGACAAGAAAAAGGGGTGAAAAATGCACAAATCGAGGAGTTTTGCGCAAATATCGGTGTGCTGGTTATAGAAATCATGCGATATTGTATTCAGATAAAAAGACAGAAAAACGCATTTTCATGCGGCTGTTTGAAATACTATTCCTATATTTAAGGTGAAAATGTAAACCTCTCAAATTTAATTATTATGAATGGCAAGTCTTTGAATCGTTGCCTGCTCTTCGTATTCTTGTTTTGCGGTTGTTTTCATTCTTGTCTGCAAGATGAAATGTTTTCCGAATATGCCAAGGAAAAACGCTTTTTCAGGACTGACGGGGCAGATGAATGTTTGAGCTTGATTGCCGGGCGATTGAGGCAAAAGAATGACTCCACTTATTTTATAGGAGAATTTGTGGAAAAATACGGTTATCCTCTTTGGCGGGATGCGTATAAATTTTCGGAGAACGGTAATGTGGTTTTCGCCGTGCCGGTGAGAAGCAAGCGTCCCGATGTGGAAATTGAGGCCATCTGGTTCTTTTCCGTCTTTTCCGAGTATACCGAGTATCGGATATATACCCGTGAGATGGTGCAGCGTTTTTTGTCCGAAGCCGGAGGTGACGGGATAGAAGAGACTTGGATGTTCGATTACTTTACATACAATGTCTTGCATAGGAAACCTAAAAGCAACCTGATATTGAAGAAAGAAAAGCCGGTTGCAACCTACTCTACGATTATTGTGGAAACCGAGCATTGCGTGCATGCTTATGCCGGTTATGAAGGGGCGGAAGGCGATTTGGGAATACATTGTTGGATTACTACCACCGTATATTATCTGAGCGATAACAGTGACATGATTGGTGGAGGTGGTGGAGGAGGCAACGGTTCCATAGTCGGTGGGATAGGAGGTGGCGGAGGCGGAAGTGGGGGAGGAAATACTTCCGGTTCTGTAAATCCTGCACAAATAGCTCCGAAAGCCGCCGGTATTTTTCGTAATTCCCACATGACAGAATATAATTGGAAGATTTTGGAAAATATGATTGATAAAATCATGGCAGACTGTATGGGCGAAGAATTATACAACGGATTGAAAAGTTATCTTAATGGAAAGACCTTGACCATTCAATTCAAGGAAGGCTCGAACGGGTCGTTCGGGATGCAAGGCGAATCCGTTGGAATAGCTTTGGGCATGCAGATGGAGAGCAACCAGCTTCTGCACGAAATGTTTCATGCGTATCAGGCTTATCAAAATACACTTGCTCAGTATAATAATTCTGTATTGAATAATGAGATTGAGGCACATTACGCGCAATATCTCTATATAAGCAGATTGCCGGAGTATGCGGGGAGTAAGTGGGAGGAAAGGGATATAAAGGATGTGCGTCGTAGGGAAGTGAAAAATCTAACTAAATATATTGATAAGAAGGGCAATCTACTTCCAGAGATTACTGATGATGTATTGGATGGGGTGATTACAAGTAGTGTGATTCCTGCTTTTCGTGATGTAGGTTATACGGAAAGCAAATACCCATTGAACGAGAATCAAAACGGAATAGCTAATTTTAAGACACTAAATAAATTAACCATAAACTGTAAATGATATGAAAACAATACTCACTTTTATCGGCTTGTTATTTTGTGCAACTATTATGGCACAGACTAATTATTATACTGCTACTAAAACTTTCAATGAGGATGGCTATACTTACCAATGTGATGTTCCATCTTATAAGTTGGTGACACTTTATAATAAGGATAGCCATTATACGTATATGCGGCAAATCTATAAAGACACAGGTGAGCCTTTCTGTATGCCCGATGCCGGTATCGATTTAACGGAAGGTGATAATTGGACCCGTACCAAACGATACACTATAGTAAGAGATGCTTTTAGCGCAGCGGAAAAGCAAAGGGTAAAAGGACGTGAACTGACAATAACGATGGTAATCAATTCAAGTACCGGAAAGGTTGATGAGGTTTATTTCCAATTTGTAACTTTTGATCCCTATGCCACTATTCCCGTCTCCGTCTTTCGTCAGATTGAAGTGGAAATCAAGAAGAATATCTGGTATACTCCTACTTCTGAAGGAAAGAAGTTGAATTACATTTTACTTTGGTGGGGACAAGACCCTTCGGCATTGATACGGTTGTGATTTCATTTGGTTCGTTGGTGTTTTAACTGCTTTCGCTACAGAAGTATGCAATATTGGGCTATATCTGTAAAAAAGGTAGTTAAACCGGTAATTTATCTACCTTCCCGTTCCCGTTTCTTCTGTACTTTTGCAACGTCCGGATGAGGCTTGCACGACGGGCGGCATCGGATAAACAAGCATCGCTACTTAAAATGTTATTATAGAATATGTATATCGAAAAAGTAAATTCCCCTGCTGACGTGAAAAAATTATCAGTCGGCGAACTGAATGGATTGAGCGGAGAAATCCGCCGGGTGTTGTTAAACAAGTTAAGCACTCACGGAGGACACGTAGGACCCAACCTGGGAATGGTAGAAGCCACCATAGCCCTGCATTACGTGTTCGATTCACCAACGGACAAGATTGTCTATGACGTATCCCACCAAAGCTATGCCCATAAGATACTGACAGGCCGCCGGGCAGCGTTTATGAATGCGGACGAATATGACGAAGTCTCCGGATACTCCGAACCGTCGGAAAGCGAGCATGATTTCTTCGTCATCGGGCATACCTCTACCTCTGTCAGTCTGGCAAGCGGGCTTGCCAAGGCGCGTGACCTGAAGGGAGAGACGGGCAATGTGATTGCCGTCATTGGCGATGGCTCGCTGAGTGGCGGTGAAGCTTTCGAAGGATTGAATGTAGGTGCCGAACTGGGCACGAACTTCATCGTCATTGTCAACGATAACCAGATGTCCATTGCCGAGAATCATGGCGGACTATACCGCAATCTGCAACAGCTGCGCGAAACGGACGGTCAGGCTCCCTGCAACTATTTTAAGGCAATGGGATATGATTATCTCTATGTGAAAGACGGTAATGACGTGGAACAGCTGATAGAGGCTTTCCGCACAGTGAAGGACGTGAATCATCCGGTTGTGGTACATATCAATACCTTGAAAGGCAAGGGATATAAATTGGCGGAAGAGCAGAAAGAACGTTTTCATTACAGTGCTCCGTTCGACCTTGAGACCGGCAATCTGACCGGTGAGCCTGGGGAGGGTGAAGACTATGCCGACCTTACTGCCGATTATCTGTTGCAGGAGATGAAGAAGGATCCCACTGTGGTGGGCATCACCGCAGGTACACCTACTGTATTCGGCTTTACACCGGAGCGACGCAAGGAGGCAGGGCGCCAGTTTATCGATATGGGTATTGCCGAAGAGCAGGCTGTTGCCATGGCTTCTGCCATTGCTGCCGGAGGCGGAAAACCGGTGTTCGGGGTCTACAGCACCTTTATCCAGCGCGCCTACGACCAGTTGTCGCAAGACCTCTGCATCAACAATAATCCTGCATTGATTCTTGTCTTCTGGGGAAGCTTGTCGAGCATGAACGACGTTACCCATCTTTGTCTTTTCGATATTCCGGTCATCGGCAATATTCCGAATATGGTCTATCTGGCACCTACTTGCCGTGAGGAGTACATGGCCATGCTGGAGTGGGGCATCCGTCAGACGGAACATCCGGTTGCCATCCGCGTGCCGGCCAATGGGGTTATCCGCAGGGATATAGAACCGGAGAAGGATTACGGCAAGACGCTGAACCGTTACGAGGTGTCCCATCGTGGAGAGAAGGTTGCCATATTGGGACTGGGCTCTTTCTATCAGTTGGGAGAAGCCGTGGCTGCACGGCTGAAAGAAGAAAAAGGAGTGGATGCCACGCTTGTCAATCCCCGCTACATCACGGGTGTGGACGAGGCTTTGCTCGATGACCTGAAGCAGGACCATACACTGGTCATCACTCTTGAAGACGGCGTGCTGGACGGGGGCTTTGGCGAGAAGATTGCCCGTTACTACGGTCCGTCGGATATGAAGGTGCTGAACTACGGTGTGAAGAAAGAGTTTATCGACCGTTATGATGTGGAAGAACAGATGAAGAAGAACCGGTTGACGGTTCCGCAGATTGTGGAAGACATTTGCAAGCTGGTGTAGCTTCTTGTTTTTGGGCTTCCACCTCTTTCACCTTTCTTCTCTATCCCTTTGTTCATCGGCTTTTCCGGTGAAACCGTTTTTCTGGAGGTAGTACTTCATGGAGTTCTGCCAAATGGGATTTTCGTTGGGGGGAATCATGTAATATTGCTTTCTGATAAGGATTTGCCGGATTGCAGTTCATGATGATTGAGAGTGCTTGGCGTTTGGTGGTTCGCCTCGGAAAGACTTCTTTATAAGTGAACGACTCAGGTTGTTCGACTGAACAACCCGGGTCGGCCGAACGAACAACAAAGGCTGTTCAATCGAACGACCTGGGTCGTTCACCTATTATATCCATATAATCTTCCTACATATGAGGAACATGTTTGTCTGTTGGTCAGTGCTTTATATTTCAATAGAAACTCTATTTGTATTTGTAATGAGGAATTCTCCTTGCAGGTTCATCTCCTTTTCGTCGTTGCGTTGCGGTGCAGAATCAGGGGTGAATGTGAATCCGAACTTGCCCATGTAGGTCTCATTGGGATTGTTTATTTGTTTGAATGTCACAACACCGTTTCCGAAACAAAATGGAAAGTCTGAAGGAGCGGTTTCAATGACGCAGTAAGACTGCCTTTTCTCTTTATAGTAGTCGATGGCTTCGTGAATGTCTTCCTGGTGGAAATCGGGCAATACGGCTACCGTATATTCATCTTCTATACTTAAAGGAGAGTCGAGAAACAGGCATAATTCTATACTGAATCCCCGATATGTACTATTGTCCTTCTTCGGATAACATGAGAAATTGAATCTGAAATATCCTTCCCCTTTCCGGAAGTTGTAATAGAAATCGGGGGTAGGTTCCAGAATGTCGAATACCCCTCGATAGTGCGCTGCATATTTCTCTCCATTCAGTTTGCATGTGACATACGAAGGAGATGAAAAGAGCTCTTCTAATTTCTTTTTGCAACTTGTCAGGCAAAAAAGAGTCAATAGAAAAATGCTGGTAATTTGAAAAAATGCTTTTACTTTCATCGTATTGCTCAATTAGGGATTGTGTTCAACGATGTTCTTGAAATTACTCCAACCGGGAGTTGATTCATATGCTTGTCTGCTTCCGGAAGGGACGGATAAGGTCTCCCCCTTAGGAACGACCTTCAAAATTGGAGGAGTCTCCCAATCAAGATATAATGAATCTACATGGCAGCTTTTGAATGCAAGTTCAGAAATATGTGTCAGGCTAATTGGAAGATACAAGGACTTTAGTCTCGTTCCGGTTGCAAAAGCATAGTCACCGAGCGATGCCAACTTTGAAAATGGGGTTATATTAATCTTTTTCAATTCAGAGCAACCCTTAAAGGCATATTCTCCAATGACAGTCACATCATCAGGTATGTTGATTCGTTCCAATCCTGTACATCCCCGAAAACAATACGGACCAATCTTTTCCAAATATCCCGGTAGCTCCAATGAAGCGATGTTGTCTACGTAGGCAAATGTTTCTGAAGATAGGGAGGCTTCTTCAATGGAAGGCAGATTATCGGGCAGTTCTATCTTCAAGTCAGAATAATAAGATTTGTATCCTTCGAGAATATAAGTTTCATATAAATCCAGTTGGAGCGGATAAGACCGGGCGATTAAGCCGGACAAGAAAAGCCTTTGTTTGAGCACATATAAATCCAAGGCGTTCAGGCTACCGGAAATTGTAAGATTGCGTATGTGGCGTATGTTGGCTTCTTCGTCTCCCAGCAATACATATAGGCTACCGGCTTCGACAGCCGGTATTACCACGTCCGGTGAAAAAGTAGCGGGTTGTTGGCGCACGCTTATTGATGAATGCTTAATGCCATCCACGTAAACATCTATGAATGCTATTCTGCCCAAACCCTCATTGGGCTCTATGGAAAGCAGCAATTTCACTTTCTCTTCCTGCTCTATGGTGTCGTATTTTATCCATATAGGCCGGTCGAACCTCAAAGAGAAAGTCAGCTTTCCGTTGGACGTAAATTCTATTTCTTTCGTCTGCTTCTTTTTTCCGACTACATAAGCGTCATACGTGGTGTTTGCCGTTCCTGCCGGGCGTTGGATAACTTTGATGGTAAAATTTGCATCGTCCACCGCCACATGGATGGAAGCTTCCCGTTTATTAAGCGTATTGTTCTTGTCACAATGAATCGTAATCTCCCCATTCCCACTGTCAACGAAACCTTTTGCACTCAACCATTCCGATTCATTCCGTGTCAGGTAGTCGATGGATATAATGGGTTGAGCTTCCTTGTTGGTAGTGAAGAACAGGTTCGCATTTCCGCCATTGGAATAAAACTCCAGTTTACTATTGATTAGCTTCTTGCTTCCGGTATCGAAAGTCAGGATTGTATCGTTTTCGTGGCAGCAAGAGAGGAGTAGCAGTAACGCAAGCGTCGTTAAAGTCAGATAAATTGTTCTCATATTGTTCTCATATTGTTTTAGAAGCTGTTTAAAATTTATTGAAGATAAACGTTATTGCAATGAATAATATAT
>ERZ778516.1365-NODE-1365-length-18469-cov-8.406756_pt1 | contig 18469 bp, 18 predicted proteins | sample MGYA00510342_ERZ778516 | MGnify/ENA primary metagenome ERZ778516 (study PRJEB29527, sample SAMN07138961) | mouse gut metagenome | material: feces | host: mouse | place: China:Nanjing | collected 2016-01-25 ... | reverse complement strand
AATTTAAAGAAAAGTCTGTAAAATCAATAATTTAGGACTTGACATTATAGGAAGGCTTCCCAATTGTTATACAGAAAAGAAGGAGGCAATATTAAAGCACGGAATTTATACTTTTTTTAAAGATTCGTCAGCGTTTGAAAATTTGAAAATTCAAGGAATTTTTGGATTTAGAATATTTTGCAAGTATATAAGACAGTGGAAAAAGATATGTAATGTATCTGTGTTTAGGCTTTTTCGGATATCACTTACGCCGGTTAGAGTATATGAAAGGAGAGAAGAAAAAAAGAGAAAAGAAAGGATGTTAAAATGTCTTTCCTTTATAAAGAATCATTCTGGATTAGTATTATATGGTGCAGGGCACATGGCTCATCTCACAGCTTCCTATTTGGATATAAAAAAAATACGGTATGAATACTTTTGCGTCACTTATGCAGATGAGAAAAAGAAGGAATATATGAAGCATCCAATAAAAGAATTGAGCAGCGTAATAGGAGATCTTCATTCAAAAGGAATTCTTATCTGCATGCAGGAAGATTTTGCAAAAGAGGTAATTGACGTATTAGAGAAGAACGGTCTGGGGGAAAATTATTATTATGACAGAGTGCTGTTTGATGTTATGGATTATGAATTGCGGCTCAAAAACAGTGGGGGGAAGAAAACGTGAAATATGTAATTTTTGGCGCAGGCAGTTTGGGTGAACAGGCATTGAATTTTTTAGGATATTTAAGAGTTTTTTGCTTCGTGGATAATTATGTTTATGGTAAAGAACTGAGCGGAAAAAGGATTATCTGTTTTGAAGAATTAAAAGAGATGAATCTGGAGGATGTGATTGTTGTGGTGGCGAGCGGAAACTATTCTAAAGAGATAGAAGAACAATTGCTTGCCAATAGAATCATAAAATATTTTGTGTTTCATGATTATGATGTGCGGATAGACATAGAGGTACTGCCGATATATGCACTCAATAAGCGGATAGAAAGAGTGTCATATAACAGGATATTGAGTTGTAACAATATAGCAAAATATAATCGGATTGCTGTTTTGGGGATTAACCATTACATTCCGTATCTGCTTTCAGAAATTGCCATACAAAATCAATATAGAAATATTGTGGAAATTATTTCCATGACAAATACGGATATTAGACAATGTATGGGAGTACCAGTAGTGACATGGGAAGAGGCAGACAAGGACTTTGATTGTTTGGTAATTAATGAGAAAAGGCATTTGATAGATAATTTAGAAAAATATGAAAATGCAGGCGGAAATTTTGATATCATAGATATTTATGACGCAGATTTGGTGGAACCTTCTTTTTATTATCCCGAATTAAAGCGCTATAAGGATATGTGTAAGGGCAAGAGAATTTTTGTTATTGGAAATGGTCCAAGCCTGACAATAGAGGATTTGAATACATTGCACATGCATCAGGAAATATGTATCGCTTCTAATATGTTGCATAGGGCATATGCTCAAACAGATTTTCGAGCTGATTTTTATGTGATGAGTGATCAGGATGCAATAGAGATGTCCAGAGAGAGCTTAAAAAATATTCCGGGACATTTATTAATAGGCGATGGATATCATTTGGAAAGACCAGATTATGTTGTGGAAGGAGTACAATATTATCATGATCGGTGGCTTGCTTATTTTCCTAATTATCCTAAGTTTTCAGAAGATTTTTCAGAAGGGCTCTATCGCGGAGGGACAATCATATACAGCGATTTACAACTAGCGGCTTATCTTGGAGCTAAAGAGATTTATTTATTAGGAATAGATCATAGTTACTCTAAGAATATAGATGACCAAGGAAATCATTTTATAAAAGGTTATTATTCTGAAGAAGAACAGAAAGCGCTTAAGGGAAGATATCATTCAGCCTTATATGAAATAGATAATGCATCAAAGGCATTTGAGACAGCAGAAAGATATTCGCGAACGCATGGATTCAGAATATATAATGCAACGCGTGGCGGCAAGCTGGAGATATTTGAAAGAGTAGATTTTGACAGTCTTTTTAATAATTGATCATACAGGCTTATATAAACAGTATGATGCTGCTATTGGCGTAAATTAGAACAGGAAAAAGAATATTGAGAGAAAATATAAATGAATAAGGAAGTATTAGATCAGACGATGGACATACAAATTTTAGATAGTGAAAACAAATGGGATTATATTGGCATTTTTGATATGTTTGATGATGGTGCATATTTATGGTTTACATCAATAGAATATAATGCGTTGTTTAAATTGAATAAATGCACATTTCATGTTAACTATATGGGAAGCTTTCCAAATGAGGAATTATACGGAGTCAGGTTATATACATCAATAAATGAATATAATGGAAAATTGTTTTTCACACCATGTACCGCTCATGAGATTGGTGTTTATGATATTGAGAAAAAATGTTTTGAAAAGATAAATATTGGAATATCCAGAAAGGACAATGACCTCTCGAAAATAAAAAATGCAAAAAAGTTTGCTTCAAGTTTTTTTTATAAGGATTCCCTTATTCTGCTTCCATGTTGCTATGATCGGGTGGTTGTTTGTGATATTTCTACTGGCAAGGTGTCTTTCCGCAATAGTTTATTTGAATATTTTTACGCAAAGTATGGTAATTATACAACATCTTCAGATGGACAATTTTATCTTTGCTGGTTTGCAAAAAGGATAAGTGAAACAAACATTGTATTTAATTTGCATTGTAACAGGAATATTCTTATATTCTATGACCTTGCAACAGGTGAATTTAGCGAACAGGTTATCGGTAATGAAAAAAGAAGTTTTTCACTAATTGAGTATGATATGGAACAAGTATATTTATACGACATAAATGATGATATGTTAATAAAATGGGATATAGAAACCAATGAATATTTTGAGTGCCATATTGCTGATAAGTTGCCGGAATTTCAACCGTGTGGTTTGGCGTATTCTTTTTCCAATATGGTTGTTTTAGGGGATTGGCTTTATTTAATACCAGCAAGTACAAATGTTGCGGTAAAAATTAATACTGCTACCTTAGATGCTGTTGCAGTGGATGCACTATCGGATGAATGCTCTGCACAAAATAAAGGCATTGCATATTTGAATTTATGCAGAATTTTTGATAATAAATTATATTTATGGGGAAATCAAAGCAGGGAATTAATCATATATGGAAAAGATGGTAACCTGCAACGCATTAAAATAAAGGTTGAGGAAGATATGGAAAATATCCTTGCGGAAAATCATCTGGCAGATATTATGCAAAATAATCTTTGCTGGGTCAGTGAGGAGCAAATTCCCTTGACTAGATTTATTAATGTACTTGAAAAAATAGAAACAGAACAATATATCGGCAATGGAGAGACAGCGGTTAAAAATTGCGGCGACAGTATATATCAGTTTACATTGATGAATGATATTGATTCTTAGAGTAGTTAAATTGATTATATAGAGAATGGGATGTATGAAATGAAAATATTGGTAACAGGTTCTGGTGGATTTATTGGCAGCCATTTAACAGAGGAATTAATAAAAAAGGGATATCAAGTCAAGGCATTTGTGCATTACAACTCCTTTAACAACTGGGGGTGGCTGGATACACTGCATGAAGACATTATGGAAAATGCAGAAATCTTCCAAGGGGATATCCGTGATCCAAACGGCGTAGAGCAGGCCATGAAAGGCGTTGATGCGGTATTTCATCTGGCGGCTTTGATTGCAATACCATTCAGCTATCATTCACCAGATACATATGTTGATACCAATATAAAAGGAACATTGAATGTACTGCAGGCAGCAAGAAAGATGGGAACGAAGCGTGTGATTGTGACATCTACATCAGAAGTATATGGAACAGCGCAGTATGTACCGATTGATGAAAAACACCCGTTTCAAGGTCAGTCGCCGTATTCGGCAACAAAGATCGGTGCGGACAGGCTTGCAGAGAGCTTTTACCGTTCGTTTGGATTGCCGGTAACGATTGTAAGACCGTTTAATACCTATGGACCAAGGCAGTCGGCGAGGGCTGTGATTCCCACAATTATTACGCAATTGCTTACAGGAAAGACAGAAATTAAACTTGGATCATTGACACCAACCAGAGACTTTAATTATGTGAAGGATACAGTCAACGGATTTATTTCAATTTATGAGTCGGATAAAACAGTTGGAGAAGAAATCAATATAGCAACGCAGAGAGAGATTTCCATTGGCGAGCTTGCGGCAGAATTAATCAGACAAATTAATCCAAAGGCGAAAATTGTCTGTGATGAAGAACGATTGAGACCTGAAAAAAGTGAAGTGGACAGGCTTCTTGGCTGCAATGAAAAAATAATACGTCTTACAGACTGGCGGCCGCAGTATTTCTTGGAAGAGGGATTAAGGGAAACCATAGCGTTTTTGGAAGGAAATATGGACAAGTATAAGACGGATATCTATAATCTATAAATATTTTAGAAAGGCAAACAAGGTAAAAGATGAAAATTTTAATGGTGGTTTATGATAATGATTCCTATATTTCATGGTTTCCTCAAGGTCTTGCTTATTTGGCATCAGCAGCAAGAAATGCCGGACATGAGATTGCTGTTTATCAACAAGACATTTACCATTGGCCTGACAGTCATTTAACGGATTATTTAAATAAACATTTATTTGATGTTGTGGAAGTCAGTGTTATAGGCGGATATTACCAATATCATAAATTATTATCGCTTTCACAAGCGATCAATGCATCAAAGAACAGGATACTATTTAAATATACGATAGGCGGACATGGACCGGCATCTGATCCGGAATTTTTTTTGAAAAAAACTGGTGCGGATGTAGTTGGAATTGGTGAAGGTGAAATTACTTTTGTGGAATTATTAGACGCATTTTTGGGCAAACGACTATTGGAGAGCGTTGATGGAATTGCGTATTTCAACGAAGAAGGACAGTATATAAGAACTAAAGAAAGGGAATTGATAAAGGATATTGACAATATTGCATGGCCTGCATATGACTTATTTGACATGACATATTATGCGCTAATGAGGATGCCTAATATAAAAGCCAATGAACGTGCTCTTCCGCTTTTGTCTGGAAGAGGATGTATATTTTCGTGTAATTTTTGTTACCGTCTTGATAAAGGGTTTCGCCCAAGGAGCGCGGAGAGCATTATAAAGGAAATATTATATTTAAAGGAACAGTATAATATCCGGTATATCGCATTTTCGGATGAACTGCTAATGAGTTCAAGAGAGAGAACGATACAATTATGTGATGCATTTATTGAAGCAAATCTCGGCATTAAATGGGATTGCAACGGACGGCTTAATTTCGCGGATATAGATGTATTGGAAAAGATGAAAAAAGCGGGATGTGTATTTATTAACTATGGAATAGAATCGCTGGATAATGCTACTCTAAGGATTATGCATAAAGGCTTGACAAGAGATATGATTATCCGCGGTGTTGAAAATACGCTTCAAGTTGGAATTAGCCCAGGACTAAATATCATATATGGAAATATCAATGAACCGCTTAGTGCAATTAAGGATGCGGTAGAATTTCTTATTAAGTATGACGACCATGCCCAGATGAGAACAATTAGACCGGTTACTCCATATCCGGGTACCGAATTGTTTCAATATGCCGTGGAACATGGATTGGTAAAAGATACAGAAGATTTTTATGAAAATAAGCATACAAATTCAGATCTAATATCAATAAATTTTACACCGTATTCTGATGAGGAGATATATGAAGCACTGTACAATGCAAACATGAGATTAATTAAAAGATATGAAGAAGTACAGTCAAGAAATTCGGAACATATTTGCAGGGAGTTATATTATAATAAAAATTCCAATTTTAGGGGATTTAGACAAACATGAGCAGTAAGAAAAAGGATATTGCTGAAACTTATATGAGCGATATATACATAGAAGAAGACAAAAAAATATTAGATGCGATGCAGCAGATTGACAAAAGTGCAAGAAAGATACTGTTTGTGCATAGGGATGGAAAACTTTTGGCATCGCTTACGGATGGAGATATTCGTAGATGGATATTAAAAAAAGGCGATATACATATGCCTGTAAAGTGTGCTGCAAATTATAATCCGAAATATTTGTTTGAACGGCAGGAAGATAAGTCATTTCAAGTGATGAAGGAATATGGGATTGATGCGATTCCTATTGTAGATCAGAACGGTATGCTTAAAAAAGTCGTTTTTGCAAGTGGCCAGATGCAAAAGCACAAAACATTTAATAAGGAAATTCCTGTAGTCATTATGGCAGGAGGACTAGGGACAAGACTTTCACCTTATACAAATATTTTACCGAAACCTTTAATTCCTATCGGTGACTATCCGATTGCAGAACATATTATTAACATGTTTTGTTCATATGGATGCCGACAGTTTTATATGATAGTCAACTATAAGAGAAATATGATAAAGGCGTACTTTGATGAACTTGATAAAAAATACCGTTTGGATTTTGTAACGGAGGAAAAGCCGCTTGGAACAGGAGGAGGCATCAGCTTGCTGAAAGGAAAAATTAAGGACAGCTTTATTTTAACAAACTGTGACATCATGATTAATGATGATTTGACAAAGGCATATCAAAAGCATATTGAATCGGAAAATGTGATTACAATGATATGCTCTTTGAAAAATTTTACAATTCCTTATGGTGTGGTAAATGTAGGAGAAGACGGAGCAATCCATTCGATGCAGGAAAAACCGAATATGTCTTTTTTTACGAATACAGGATGCTACTTTGTAGAACCGGAAGTAGTAGAGAATTTGCAATATAACGAGTCGGTAGATTTTCCGGAAATTATTGAAAAATATATGAAAAAAGGCAAAAGGGTAGGTATCTATCCAATTAGTGAGGAAGCATGGCTTGATATGGGACAGTTTAACGAACTGGAACAAATGAAGGCAAGATTAGGATATTGATGCTTGTTGGATAACTGGAAACCACTGCATAACAGGTACAGAATTGGTAAGAAAAAATATAATTGTGTGACGATAAAGAATGTAGGAGAATATGATTGTTTCCTGATATAACATAAGAGGTGACGTATGAGAATCGGATATTTTGCGGATGGTCCGTGGGCACATAAAGCATTTGAAAAACTTATAAAGGATGAATCTATAAAAATTGTTTTTATGACAGTGAGATATGATAAAAGAGACGAAGCTTTATTAAGGCTGGCAGAACAATATAGCATCCCCGTTGAATTGAGCGAAAATATCAACTCCCCCGATTTCATAGACACAGTAAAGAAATACAACGCAGATTTGTTTGTTTCAATGTCATTCAACCAGATATTTAGGGATGAAATAAGAAATCTTCCAAAACAGAAAACAATAAACTGCCATGCGGGGAAGCTTCCTTTTTATAGAGGAAGAAATATATTAAATTGGGCATTAATAAATGATGAAAAGGAATTTGGAATTACGGTACATTATATGGACTCAGGGATTGACACGGGTGATATCATTTTGCAAGAAACATATCCCATTACGGATTTGGATGACTATGGAACACTGCTGAAAAGGGCTTATGATGGATGTGCAGATATTTTATATATGGCAATTAAAAGGATTCAGAATAATGAGGTAAAGGTTATTAAACAAAGTGACATTGATCCGATAGGTATGTACTGTGGAATGCGAGGAGAAGGCGACGAGATTATTGACTGGAATCAAAACAGCAGGGAAGTGTTCAACTTTATTAGGGCATTATGCACTCCGGGACCACAGGCCACATCATGGATTAGTGGAAACAAAATAACAATAAATAAAGCAAAACTGGTTGAAGGTGCACATTCATATAAAAATATTCCGGGACAGGTTATTGGAAAAACATCAGATGGTCTGCTGATAAAAACAGGCGATACGATTTTGGAGATAACGGAGTATACATATTTGGGAAAAATAAAGATAGGGGACAGATTAAAGAATCATGAATAAGACATTTGTAATAGCAGAAGCAGGCGTGAATCATAATGGCAGCATGGAAATTGCAAAACAGTTAATAGATAAAGCAAGTGAAGCAGGGGCAGACGCAGTTAAGTTTCAGACGTTTAAGGCGGAAAAACTGGTATGTAAAACAGCAAAAAAGGCAGAGTACCAGCTTGAAACGACAGATCGGCTTGAAACACAGTATGAAATGCTAAAAAAATTAGAGCTGACAGAGCAAACGCATGAAATTTTGATGGAGTACTGTGATAAAAAAAAGATAATGTTTCTATCAACACCGTTTGAGAGAGATAGCATAAAGCTTTTATCGAAGTTAGGGATGCAGATATTTAAGGTACCATCAGGCGAGATTACAAACTTGCCATATCTGAGAGAAATAGCAAAACAGAAAAAACAGGTAATTCTTTCGACGGGAATGAGCAGTATGGAGGAAGTGAGGGCAGCAGTTAAGGTACTTAAAAATAATGGGGCCGGAGACATTACGCTGCTGCATTGTAATACGCAGTATCCGACTCCGGTACAGGATGTTAATTTATTGGCAATGGTAAAAATGCGAGAGGAAACAGGGCTTGCGGTCGGATATTCCGATCATACGCAGGGCATAGAGATACCAATTGCCGCAGTGGCGCTTGGTGCAGAGGTTATAGAGAAACATTTCACATTGGATAAAAATATGAAGGGACCAGACCATAAAGCAAGTCTTGAACCGCAAGAATTAAAATGTATGGTAGAAGCGATTAGAAAAATAGAGATTGCAATGGGGAATGGGATAAAGCAAGTATCCGAGTCTGAAAAGCCGAATGTGGACATTGTTAGGAAAAGCATAGTAGCAGCAGCCGATATAAAAAAAGGCGAAAAATATACAGAGAAAAATTTAACAACAAAGCGTCCGGGAAATGGGATAAGTCCTATGCGATGGGATGAAATGATAGGAATGACAGCAGACAGAGATTATGAAACAGATGAGATGATACAAGTATGAAAAAAGTATGTGTAGCGACAGGAACAAGGGCAGAGTACGGACTGCTAAGACCTTTGATTAAAAAAATAGATAATGATGAGGAACTGCAGCTTCAACTTGTGGTGACAGGAATGCATCTGTCACCTGAGTTCGGGCTTACATATCAAGAAATAGAACTGGACGGATTTGAGATAACGGAGCGCAACGAAATGCTTTTAAGTTCCGATACGTCAAATGGTATTACGAAGTCGGTTGGGTTGGGTACAATTGGGTTTGCGGATATTTTTACAAGAATTACTCCGGATATTGTTGTAATACTAGGTGACAGATATGAGGCATTTGCTGCAGCGACAGCGGCTATGATAAACAGGATACCAATAGCTCATATTCATGGTGGTGAACTGACGGAAGGGCTTATTGATGAGTCGATTAGGCATTCGATAACGAAAATGGGCATATTGCATTTTACGACTACAGAAAAATACAGAAAAAGAGTGGTGCAGTTAGGTGAGCAGCCTGATAGGGTATTTTGTGTCGGAGCATTAGGGGTTGAAAATATCAAGACACAGACATTGATGGATAAACAAAAACTAGAGAAAAATATTGGTTTTAATTTGGATATGCCGTATGTTTTGGTGACCTTTCATCCTGTAACGTTGGAAGATAATACAGCCAAAGACCAGTTTAAACAGCTTTTAAGGGCACTAAACAGTATGAAAGGCTATAAGATTATATTTACAAAAGCAAATGCAGATATGGATGGGAGAATAGTCAATCAGATGATTGATGCATATGTCAGTGAGAACAAAGAAAAAGCAGTGGCATTTGCTTCTTTGGGAATGATAAGGTATTTGAGTGCGGTAAAGTATTGCGACATGGTTGTTGGCAATTCGTCGAGCGGCATTATTGAAGTTCCTTCTTTCCATATTCCCACGATTAATATTGGAGACCGACAAAGGGGGCGCATGAGAGGAAAAAGTGTGATTGACTGTGATTGCACTTCAAAAGAAATAACTGCGGCAATCCGTACCGCCCAAATGATGAATAACTGCGGTATCCTGTTGAATGAAGATAATCCGTATGAGGGTACGGATACTTCGGGAACGATATTGAGGAGAATAAAGGAATACTTGGAAGCAGGTGTTGATATGAAAAAAAATTTTTATGATATTGAATGGGGAAATTAAAGTGAAGGTTGTATTTATTGGCTGTGTAGAATCTTCAGCTATATTTTTAAGGACGCTCTTAAAGGAAAAAGCAGACATTGTTGCAGTAATAACAAAGTCAGAGTCAAAGTTTAATTCTGACTTTATTGACTTATCAGGTATTGCGAAACAAAATAATATTTCATATTTGTATGTAAAAAATATGAATGATGTGGAAGTATATGAGTTTATAAAAAAACAAAAAGCAGATATAGGGTTTTGCTTAGGCTGGTCACAATTGTTAAAGAAGGAGCTTCTTGATATGTTTCCCAAAGGTGTTATCGGGTTTCACCCTGCGGCACTTCCGTATAATAGAGGAAGGCATCCTTTGATATGGGCGCTTGTGCTGGGATTGAATGAAACGGCATCCAGCTTTTTTGTTCTGGAAGAAGGCGCGGATACAGGCAAAGTTATATCACAGGAACGCGTTCCAATATTATATGAAGACACTGCCAGGACATTGTATGACAAAGTAATGAAAACGGCAGTAGTTCAGCTGATAAAGTTGTGGAATGATATTTGTACGAATAATAGAAATGTTGTTGAAACTGGGGCTGTTATGCTTAACAGTGGACAGGTGGGAAATACATGGCGTAAACGTAGCAGGGCAGATGGGAGAATAGACTGGAGAATGTCGTCCGGCAGCATTTACAATTTGGTAAGAGCATTATCAGAACCATATATTGGCGCACATTTTGAATATGACGGATGTGAATATAAAGTATGGGAAACAAAAGAACTGTCAGAAGATTTATATAAAAATATTGAGCCCGGAAAGATTCTTAAAGTCAATGATAACAAATGCTTTGTCATTAAGACAGGGACGGGAGTGATTGAGATTATACGCTATGATAAAAGGTTTATTCCGCTGGTTGGAATGTATTTGTAATCTCTAAAAATCAGTAAATCCAGGGACGCATTACGGAGAAGTAAAGAATGAAAATTATGGTAATATCACCGCATCCTGATGACGAAACATTGGGAGCCGGTGGGAGTCTTTTGAAATTAAGCAATTTGGGAAATGAAATATATTGGATGAATGTAACCGATGCAGGAATGGGAGAGCACTATAGTGCTGATTTTGTCAAAAAACGTAGAATTCAAATTAATAGGATTAAGCAGCATTATGTTTTTGACGGATTTATAAACCTGCGCTTTCCGCCAGCAGAGCTAAATGACGGTATAAAGGGTGAACTCATAAATTCTATGGGAAGAGTATTTGATGAGATGAAACCGGAATGTCTTATCCTGCCGGATTATAATGATGCGCATTCTGATCATAGGTATGTATTTGAAGCGGCATATGCGTGCTCGAAAATATTTCGGCGCAGTTTTATAAGAAGAATTCTGACAATGGAAATTATTTCGGAAACGAATTTCGCAATGCCATATGATATTTTTAAACCGAATCTGTATATAGATATTACGGACTATTTAGATAAAAAATTGGAAGCGCTTAAGATATATGATACTGAATTAGATGCTTTACCTTTTCCAAGAAGCCTTGAAGCAATAAGAGCACAGGCGATTATCAGGGGAACTGAAGCGGGGGTATTATATGCGGAAGCCTTTAGAGTGATAAAAGAGTGTGAGTAAAGAGAAAGAAGAGGAATGATATGTTAGCGGTGATACCAGCAAGAGGAGGATCTAAAGGCGTTCCTGGTAAAAATATAAAGGAGCTGTTAGGAAAACCTTTAATAGCATATACAATAGAAGCGGCGCTGAAATCTAATATATTTGAGAAAATAATAGTATCGACAGACAGTGAGGATATTTGTAAGATTGCTGAGAGAAACGGAGCGGAAGTACCGTTCATTCGTCCGGATAGATTGTCAGGGGACATGGTATCTTCAGCGGATGTGGTGCTTCATGCGCTTGACTTTTATAAACAACAAGGAGTTGAATTTCGTGATGTATGCCAACTTCAACCGACTTCTCCGCTAAGAAACAGTCAGCATTTGAAAGAGGCCTATAAGCTGTTTTGTGAGAAGAAAGCAGATTTTTTGGTAAGTGTATGCCAATGCGAGCATTCTCCGATGTGGTCAGGAGTGTTGGATGGAAATATGAGCTTGGATAATTTTATCAGAGAGGATGTGAAAAGGTTGTGCCGGCAGGAACTGCCCACTTTTTACAGGTTAAATGGTGCAATTTATATGGGAACAGTAAAAGCATTCTCCGAAAACGGGAGTTTTTTAGGGAAAAATGGTATTGCATATATCATGGATCAAAATGTTTCTGTTGATATAGATAGTGAGTTGGATCTTAAAATAGCCGAATACATAATGAGAGAACAAAATGAATGAGGCGATATCTTTTGTGTAAGGGTTAAAAACATATAGAACTTGAAGGGATAATAAAGTGATAGAAATAATTAAAAATTATATAGGGGAATATGACAATGTGTTTGTATTAAATTCAGGAATATTGAAAAATAAAACTATTTTTCAGGAAATATCAAAATATTCAACGAAAAAAGTCTTACTGCTGATAAATAGTCAAGAAATAGACAGTATGAGAAAAGACAATATAGATATACAGAGGATTTCGGATGAAGAGTACTGCAAAATAGAAGAACTGTATTATATGTATGAATTTTCTGACCGCATACACTTATTGACTGAAAGTACCCAGTACGGCAGTTTAGATAATTATGTATTAAATGGGGTGCTGACAGAAGAAGAAGCCTTCGCAGCACTGATGCTGGGATAAGAAAAATGGCAGGGGTCATATGGATAGATTGCATTATGAGGAAATGATATTTAATTTGAATAAGCTGGCAGACGCCAATTTACTCCAAAGTAAAGATATATATTTGTTTGGTCATTGTAATGCCACAGAAGAGCTGGCAGCCCTTCTTTTGCAGCGTGGATTTTCTGTTCGGGCAATTATGGACAACAATATAGCAAAACAAGGCGGTGTATGTTATGGAATTCCCATTGTGGCGCCAGTGAATATTTTGAATCAGCCGTTAAACAATATAGTTGTCTGCATTGCAGCGCGGGCTTATGAGGCTATGAAAGAGCAGCTAAGGGACATAGGGTATCAAGGCGAAGTGTATAAGCTTGTGGATTATAATAGTTATGCAGAATACTCATTGTCAGAGGATACGATAAGGCGCAAAAGCAGACGGGTAAAAGACGGTATTTTACGCAAGCAAGAGCTGGAGCAGAAATATCCGAAATGCTTTAAAGTTTTATGCTCGTTTTCCGCGCTAGGAGATATTTTTTTTGCCATGTCCTATCTGACTTATTTTTTAGAAAAAAGGACTATAAAAAAATGTGTGGTTGGTGTTATCGGAAACGCGTGTGCACAAGTAGCAGAACTGTTTGGATTGGAGAATGTGCATATTGAAACCTTTACGCAAAAGGACATGGACGAGCTAATACAGGCGTGTCTTTACATACGGGACAGCAGTTTTTTTATTGCCCATCAGGATCGGCCTTATGTGGTCAATTTGCATCAGGCATTATATGTGAAATGCATTCCTTTGGAACAGATTTATTGTTGTGGCGTATTTGGGCTTCCGGCAGATACTAAGCCTGTAAAGCCAAAGGCAGAGAAACAGCGGCAATATTTTGGATTGCAGGATATCTGTAAGGGTAAGGCAGTTATTCTTTCTCCTTATGCCAAATCGGTTACGGCGTTGCCGGAAAGGATTTGGCAGGATATTGTGCAATATTATAAGGACAAAGGTTATCAGTGTTTTACGAATGCAGTTGGGAATGAGCAGGTATTGGAGGGGACTTTAAGAATCAATCCGGCAATCTGCGAATTGCAGTCTGTAGTAGAGTATGCGGGTACATTTATAGGAATTCGGAGCGGGCTATGTGATGTGCTCAAATATGCACAATGTAAAAAAATAGCGTTGTATCCGGATTATTATTACTGCAACACCAGATGGAAAGCAATTGATATGTATGCCATTGATGGATGGGAAAATATAGTGGTAAAGGATGATTTGTGATGAAAGAAAAGCTGATATTGTCCACGCTTCCAAAAACATGGATTTTTGATTTGGATGGGACAATTTTAAAACATAATGGCTATCAATTGGACGGAAGTGATACGCTGCTTCAGGGGGCAAAGGAATATTTGGACGCAATTCCAAAGGAAGATAAAATTATCATCTTTACGTCGAGGACGGAAGTGTACAGACAAATGACAATGGAGTTTCTGATAGAAAATCGGATTCGTTTTGATGAGATTTTGTTCCATATGCCACTTGGGGAGAGGATTATCGTAAACGACCGTAAGCCCTCAGGCGTGGATATGGCTATCGCAGTGAATGTGGACAGAGATGATTTCATAATGCCGGAAATGATAAGAATGCTATAGAGATTAAGAGAAAAGAGATAAGGAGATAACAGAGATGGGCTTTGAACTTACGGCATCTATGATGTGTGCCAATTATGGCAACTTGGAAAAAGAAGTAAAGGAACTGGAGAACGGAGGCATCGACTCCTTCCACATTGATATCATGGATGGGCGCTACGTGCCGAACTTTGCTATGTCATTAAACGATATGCGCTATATAGCTACGGCGACAAAGAAGCCGCTCGATGTGCATCTGATGATTGAGCACCCGAACAACAATATTGAAATTTTTTTGAATAGTCTTCGTAAAGACGATACGGTCTATATCCACCCGGAAGCGGAATACCATCCGTCAACTACCCTACAGAAAATCATAAATGCGGGAATGATTCCGGGCATTGCAATCAATCCTGGGACAAGCATAGAGACGGTGTTCGAGATGTTGCGTATTGTAAAAAAGGTGCTGGTCATGTCGGTGAATCCAGGCAATGCAGGGCAGATGTATCTGCCATATGTGGGGAAGAAGATAGACAGGCTGCTTCTGCTTAAGGAAGAAATGCATTTCAAGACATACTGGGACGGAGCCTGCAGTGCGGACAAAATCCTACAGTTTGCGCCGAAAGGGATGGATGGCTTTGTGCTGGGAACCACCATGCTTTTCGGGAAAAATAGACCCTACGGCGAGGCGATAAAGGAAATACGCAAGTATGCGGAGGTATGACTGATGAACGTGGCGGTAATTCTGGCGGGCGGAAAGGGAACCCGTGTGGGGCTTGAAATCCCGAAACAGTATTATGAGGTGAATGGAAAAGCTGTTATCTCGTACTGTTTACATACCTTTCTTACACATGAGGAAATTGACGTGGTGCAGATTGTGGCAGATGAAATGTGGCGTGGGTATATCATGCAGCAGCTTTTTAGACTACCATACAATGCGAAATTTAGGGAGTTTTCTGCACCAGGGGAGAATAGGCAGCTTTCCATATATAATGCGCTTGTGGATATCCGCGGATATGCGTTAGAAAATGACACGGTTGTCATTCATGATGCGGCACGTCCATGTGTGTCGGCGGCTCAGATAGCGGACTGCCTGAAGGCGGCTAAAGGGCATGACGGTACACTTCCCGTGCTTCCGATGAAAGATACCGTCTATCTCAGCGAGGATGGGAAAGTGGTATCTTCTTTATTGGATAGGGGGAATGTATTTGCTGGGCAGGCACCAGAAGTATTCCTGCTTGGCAGGTATTATGAGGCGAACAGGGCGCTTCTGCCAGATAAGATTTTAGAAATTAACGGTTCTACAGTGCCTGCGGTAATGGCAGGGATGGATATTGCCATGATACCGGGGGATGAGAGAAATTTTAAGATTACAACGGCGACGGACTTAGAGCGTTTCCGGGAAAACGTGCAGAAGGACGGATGCAAGGCATAAGGTATTATAAAGCGTTCCGTGAACAGTTCGGGAGAATGATTAAGAGGGCAGTATCGGAAACAATTAGAAGCAAAGAGGGAGACATTGATGAAAGCATGGGTTTTGCACGGCATAGGCGATATACAATTTGAGGAGGTGAAAGAACCGCAGCCTGCGAAGGTCGAAGTGATTGTGAAAGTGAAGTCTGCCGGTATCTGCGGTTCGGACATTCCTCGCATTTATAAGACAGGAACATATCACTTTTCGACCATACCAGGGCATGAATTTTCCGGCATAGTGGCAGATGTGGGCATCGGTGTGAAGCCTGAATGGAAGAATAAGCGCGTGGGTGTTTTCCTGCTTATTCCATGCCGTGTATGTACGTCTTGTAAGAAAGAACAGTATGAGATGTGCAGCAACTACGGTTACTTAGGATCCAGACAGGATGGTGGTTTTGCAGAGTATGTGGCGGTGCCGGAATGGAACCTCATAGAGATACCGGAGAGTGTATCATTCGAGGAGGCGGCGATGATGGAAACTATGTCGGTTACCGTACATGCCATGAGAAGGGCACAGCCCGATAAGGACGGCGTATGTGTCGTATGTGGTCTTGGAACGATTGGGATGCTTCTTTTGACATTTTTGAAGGATGTAGGTGTGCGGAATATCATCACAGTGGGGAACAAAGACTTCCAACGACAGACAGTTGCAAAACTTGGGCTGACAGAGGACTGTTACTGTGACAGCAGGACGGAGGATGTTTTAAAAATGGGTTATGGATCATACGGATAACAGGTGTGCGGACACATTCTTTGAATGCGTGGGAAGAAATGAAACAGTGTCGCAGGCGGTTGACCTGACAGCTCCAGCAGGAAAAGTAATATTTGTTGGGAATCCAGCTTCGGATATGATATTTCAAAAGCAGTGTATTGGAAGATTCTGCGCAACCAGATGATGGTGCTGGGAACATGGAATTCTTCATTCACACACAGCATGAAAGATGACTGGCATTATGTGATGGAGCGGCTTCAAAATCATAGAATCTGTCCAGAGGAGCTAGTTACGCATCGTTTTCCGATTGAAAGGCTTTCAGACGGTCTTATTTTGATGCGTGATAAATCGGAGGAGTTGGGCAAGGTTATGATTATACCATAGAGATATTCTGCCAGTTTGTCTTTATACTGAGCGGTCAGCTTTTTCTACCGCCAGTATAAAATGATTTTCATACTGCTGTTTTATGGTTTGCAGACTCATCATCCCAGGACTGATGTCTGCATATTTTTCAATATCCTATCCTGCGCAGGTTTTCAGCGGCGTATTTTCTATGTTTGTCGAGTACAGCAGAAGTTTTCCCCGATTTTTCAGAAAAGTTTACAAAAACACTTGACAATCCTTCTCTGAAATCACGGGCAACCGTGGCGTAGTTTTCGCAACAGGAACGCCTATAAGTAACTCGATGGTCGAGATGTATTCCGTGCAGCGGTACTTGCAGTATGACACCCTCGCAAGGAACGGATTGCAGCATTTTGACAGTTGGGCTTCCACGTTCGGAGAAACGGTCACGGCTCTGGAACTCGCCCCAGAGGGGACGAATTACCGAGCCAAGACGAGGTTTGCGAAGTTCTATAACCTGCCAGAGCTGATGCAGATGTTCCGTGAGGTTGCGGACATCCAGACCGCCGATATGCTGAAGCTGCCCGTGCCAAAGGTCAATTACCACAACATCAAGACCAAGCCGAGCCAAATCCAGACGGAAATGGTGGCGGGGCTTGCGAAGCGGGCAGAGAAAATCCGAGCAAAACTGGTAAAGCCACAAACAGATAACATGCTCAAAGTGACAAACGACGGGCGGCAGCTTGCCCTAGACCAGAGATTGATTGACCCGATGCTGCCAGACGACCCGAACAGCAAAGTCAACGCCTGCGTGGACAATATCTACCGCATCTGGGAGGGACACGCCGACACAAAGGCGGCACAATTATTGTTCTGCGACCTCAGCACACCGAAAAATGACGGCATGTTCAACGTCTACGACGACATGAGGGAGAAGCTGATACGGCGTGGAATCCCTGCGGAGCAGGTGCGTTTCATCCATGAAGCGAATACCGACGCACAGAAAAAGGAGCTGTTCGCAAAGGTAAGGAGCGGCGAGGTGCGTATATTGTTCGGCTCTACCCAGAAGATGGGCGCAGGTACAAACGTGCAGGACAGACTGATTGCCATCCATAACCTCGACTGCCCGTGGAAACCGTCGTGCTTGGAACAGCGTCAAGGTCGTCTGGAAAGGCAGGGCAATATGTTTCCCGAAGTGGAGGTCTACCGCTATGTGACGGAGCAGACATTTGATGCGTACCTCTACCAGCTCGTGGAGGGAAAGCAGAAATTCATCTCCCAGATAATGACGAGCAAAAGCCCCGTGCGTTCTGCCGAGGACGTGGACGAGGTCGCCCTCTCCTTTGCGGAGGTGAAAATGCTGGCTACGGGCGACGAGCGTTTCAAGGAAAAAATGGATTTGGATATGCAGGTGGCGAAGCTGAAAGTCTTGAAGCAGAGCTACCTTTCCGAGCATTACGACCTTGAGGACAGGATACTGAAGCACTACCCGCAGGAGA
>ERZ778516.1363-NODE-1363-length-18494-cov-10.828895_pt1 | contig 18494 bp, 15 predicted proteins | sample MGYA00510342_ERZ778516 | MGnify/ENA primary metagenome ERZ778516 (study PRJEB29527, sample SAMN07138961) | mouse gut metagenome | material: feces | host: mouse | place: China:Nanjing | collected 2016-01-25 ... | reverse complement strand
ACGGCAAGGTGTCGCCGACATTGTTTCAGCTTGAAATGATAGCCATTGCAATGGGCGTTAAAATCACCGACCTGTTTGAATCCGAATACAAATAATTGTAGCACACGCCGGACTGGATGTCGGCAGCAGGTGAGAATATTTCCATAATCATGGAAATGTGCCTCACGATTTCCACAATCATGGAAATTTGTGTTACAATGCGTATCGGAAGGGAGGTGGTGTTCTCTTGAGTTACAAAGAGGCTATCATTGAGTTGGTTGAAAAGATACATTTTGCATAGTATTCACCTCAGTCTTTTTCATTTTTCGCTTGCAAATACAAATCAATGAGGCGGTCAAGAGCCTCAATATCCTCCGTACTGGCATTAACGAGGGCTTTTATTGCATTTTTCCGGATGTCGCTCTCACCTGCCATAATGCGGTCGATCTTTTCGATGAAATCATCGTCGGAATCGACGAACATTTCTCCCTCACCAGTGGTCAAAAATGTGTAGTCAACGCCAAACTCCCGACAGATCGCTTTTGTCATTTGGTCTGTAAGAGAATTGCGTCCGGTTTCTATTTGACTAATTGCATTTTTTTTGACACCGAGTTTCTCACCGAATTTCTCCAATGTAAGACCGAGAGATTTTCGGATTTCTCTGACACGTTCGCCTTGCGTCATAGCATATCACCTCCCTTGTTTTTCAAGCATATCACGGGTAAAGGCAAAAATCAACAAAAAAAGTTCACGCAAGATACAAACAAGAGGGAAAATCAATGATCAAAGCACAGGGGGGATGGTTACAGAACATGGACGGATGTTGAAATGAACCGCAGAATTGCGGAGCATGATAAGAAATGGAACGAAAAAATCAAGCCTTATTATGATTTCCTCGTAAATGAACAGGAAAAAGAATTTGAATTAGAGGACACAAAAGATTGCAGAGTGGTTATAAGGACACGACAGTTCAATGAGGTGGAATGTACGGGAAAGACAAACTTCTGGAGAGGAACACTGAACAGAAATGATTATAGGGTGACGAAGACGGTCTACATCATAACAGGAGTAATGATAGATAAAAAGACAGGGGAAGAAACTTACATATCGCATGAAGTATTTGAGGGAAAGGAAAACAAAGACAAGGCAAATGAGCATTTCAAAAATTTAAAACAGTATTTTGAAATAAAATGAAATGCTGCGCTATCGGCAAAACGGGCCAGAAAGGGAAAATGATGAAATTTAAATATTATATCGAACTGAAAGAGGGATATAGATCAGTGATGGAAACAGAATTAGAAACGAATATTTGCATTGTAATTGAGGCAAAAAACAGAGCGACAGCAGATAGTGCAATAAATGCAATGCTGAAAGACGCACCAAATATAAAAGAGCGGAGCGGGATTTGCAGTTGCCCCCGGAGATTGAACATATATATCCGGACTATTCCATCTATCCGGAATAGACAAAAGAAACAGCATACGGATTCATGAGCAGGGGATGTCCGAGGGGATGCGGTTTTTGCCACGTTGAGGAAAAAGAGGGAAAAAGGTCATACAAGGTCGCTGACCTGTCAGAGTTTTGGAGAGGTCAGAGAAACATTGTCTTATTAGACCCGAACCCGATTGCGTGTCCGGAATGGCGGGATATATTGCAGCAGCTAATTGATTCCGGTTCATGGGTGGATTTCACACAGGGCGTTGACATCCGGCTCATGACAGAGGTGAGGACGGTCGGGCAGCTTTTCCGGAGGCTTTTGTGGATGTTCAAGGTCAAGGATGTACAGTTTGAGCAGTTATAAGAAAAAAGGACAGCGGGGCATGATGTTTCCGCCGTTTTTTGCCGTCTGAATATTCTTGCTACTAACTTATACCTACCTACCGGAAATCTGGATTCAAAAACAGCATGGGAGACGATTGGTATAATGCGGAAAATGTGTGAGAAGTATCCTCAGACTATGCTGGTCGTAACTCATGATGAAAAGATTGCGCAGACAGCGGACAGGATATTGATCAGCCGATGGAAAACAGGAATCGGAATAAAATCCTGTTTCTGGCCATTACAGCGGTGGTAATGGCCTCTTTTTTGACTGTGAGCATGATTTATGGAAAGATTCAGACAGATATGCTCAAAATGATACGTTCAGATGGTATGACGGTATCCGCTTATCTGGAGAACGGAACAGAAGATTCTGTCTGGCAGTTGAATCATCTGCCATATGTTAAAGAGACAGGTATGAAAAAGAATGCAGGAAAACTGATGGATGATATGGGGATAGTAGATCCGGAAGCAGGAATGAGACTGTCGCTTGAATTCTACTGGAATGATATTTTCTGCGGGGAATTGACAGGGAAGCAGGACTTTATCCTGTCCGGGTATTATGTGGATGCAAAGGATACCATGATCGAGGAGCCAGAAGCTTATATCTCAGGAGCACGGTTGGAAGCATGTTCCATTGATCAGTTTCCGTGCCGGATTCTTATAGATACGGACAGGGATTATCTGGATGGGGCCAGGGTGGAAAAAATTCTTTACAGAGATCTGATACTGAAAGAAAATCAGCAGGTCGTCAGTATGGATTCGGCTTTCAGCAGGGCAGTAACGAAAACAGCAGGAGGGTGCGGCGCAGCGTTTATTCTGTGTCTGACTTTTGTACTTGTTTTGTTTTTATTTATATACGATATCCTTTACCTGTCTATGGGGAAAGACATTTGTCAATATGGTCTGCTGCGCGTACTGGGGGTGTCAGATCGCCAGATTAAAAAGATCGTATATATACAAATGCTGCAGGTGTGTCTGGCGGGAAATGGAGCAGGCTCAGTGATCGCATTCATAATTGCAGAAGGAATACTGGCTGGAAGAATCAGCAGGACTGATATTTCAGGAAATGGTGAAGGAATTCGGATCGTTTATGGATGCTTTCTGCCAGTGATCTGTCTGCTGGTATTTGTAGTGGTTTTTCTGGTGGTTCATATATTACTGAAAAAGATGCTGAACCTGCGTTCCATGCAGGCTTCCGGATATGAAAATGCAGGGCGGTCTCCCAAAAGAATGAAAAAGGAAAAGAAATGTTGGAAAAAAAGGTACCCAAATCCGATTCTGCAGATTGCATGGATGAACATGATGCGTTCGAAAAAGAAATGCCTGCTGGTTGTGTGTTCTTTGGCGCTGGGATGTGAGGCGGCGCTTGTCTCTGTGATGATCGGAAAAGGGGCGGATATCATGAATGATCTGCAGCAGAATCCGGATTTTAAAATCTGTATGACATATGAGTTTTGTACTGCGTTGATAGAATCCTCACAGGAAAAAGAAGGCATTTTAGAAGAACCAGGAGATTTTCATGTGGAAGATTTTACAAAAACAGAGGGATTTCTTTCGATCCTTGACAAAGAGGGGCGGGAGAGTTTTCAGATTCTGAGTATGCAGGAAGATCCTGTCATTATAATACAGAAAACCGGTGTTTGCGAAACAGAAAAGTTGAAGCAGTATATAAAAGACCAGAGCAGCATTGATCTGGATACCTTTTTGAACCAAAATGGCGTGTTGATCCTGCACAGGCATCTACTGTCAGAAGCAGCGAAAGAAAATACTGAAAAATATATCGGAACAAGTATTGGAATTTATGATCTGGTTCCGGTGGGAACGGATATGTCCGGGTACCGTCCGGTACCGTTGGTGAACTGTGGCTATCTGGATCTGACTGACCATGGATTTCCGGAACTGGATGTTATGTGGAACGGGGAAAAGACGATCTGCATGGCGGTATCCGAAGATACCTTCGAGGAACTGAGCAGATACCTGACGCCGCGGACTTTTCAGCTGTCTTTTGATGTGGAGCACGGCAGGGAGCCTGAGATAAAAAAAACATTAAAGCAGTGGGTTAAGAAAATAAATACAGGAAGTGTGAAGCAGCTGTCCCTGATCTGCAATTCTGATCGGATTGTCAGAGAACAGAACTATATTCTGGCTGCCCGGTATGTGATGTGGACGGTAAGCCTGATCTTTATCTTTATGGGAATCATGAATTATCTGAACATCATGCTTACAGATATCGTGATCAGAAGCCGTGAATTCACTGTTATGAGAAATATTGGTCTGACGGAAAACCAGTTGAAGTGGATGCTGACACTGGAAGGGCTGTTTTACAGCATGATTACTGCAGGGATACTGGGATCTTTCGGAAACGGAATTCTCTATCTCACAGGAAAATACATGAAGGGCAGGCTTCCTTATTTTGTGTTTCAGTATCCTCTGTCTGAACTGCCTGGGATTCTTGCCGCTCTGCTTCTGCTCTGCAGTCTGATACCTTGTAGTATTTACAGACTGCAGAATTACGGTAAATCCAAAGCGGTTATGTAAAGCTGCATAACTTTTGCATCATTTTGCAGAATCGGTAGAAAAATTTCCCGGATGATGTTATGCTGAATGAAACAACAGATTATAATGTACCCTATAAGGTGGACATGGCAAGAGAAGGGGATTGCCTGGAAAGTTGATTACCGCCAGGGGAAATAATATATGATTGCCAGGTCTGAAACAACGAATGGACAGCACACATGCTGAATATCAATGCGGGGCACAGTCAGGAGCTTCTGAATAGCTGTCCGGTACTGAAAGGGTATGTAACACTGGTGCAGTACATACGCAGATATCGGAAACAGGGGAAAAGCCCTGCGGAAGCTGCTGGGCAAGCTTCAGAAACGTTTTGGACTGACGGAGGAAAAAGCGGCGGAATATTTTGAAAGGTTTGCTTTGCAGAGAAAGCGGTGATCTGTAACAGAAGTCAAAGCAGTGTGATACGCTGATAAGTGTGCAGGGACTGATGCTGTAAGACCGTGGATGATCAGAATCGTATCGGTAAGAAGCCTGCCATAAGTGCAGATACTACAGGGCATTTCATCGGTCTAACGGAATAAGATGTTAGATACCAGTACACGAATCCCAACAATACAGATATGTCAAAAATCCCTAAACAGACAATGATAATAATATCTATAAATTTCTTTTTTGTGCTCATAAATTTCCTTTATACATATTTTGACGGGAAAATCATTAAAAACTGCTGATAATGCTTTCTTTTATATGGCATACAGATGGTACTTTTTCTGTCTACATATAGTATACTGCTTATGAAGTGAAGTTTTCAAGTATTTAACTGAATTTTTATTGGGGGCGAAAGCCCCCATAATTTATGTATGCATTGTTATCAAATGCCGTTTTATAAAACTGAAAAGCGGGAATAAGTATCATTTGTTGTATGTATCTGAGGCTCTGTATTTTTTTAATTGCAGGCTGCAGCATTAAAGTTGCATAACTTTTGCATCATTTTCCAGAATCAGTAGAAAAAACTTCCGGATGGTGCTATGCTGAATAAAACAACAGATTCCCGACGTGAGACAGTGCGGGAACCGATATTCAGGAGGTACATTTATGGAAGAGAACAGAAGCGAAGGAACGAAAAAACTGCAGATGCAGGGCGGGATGCCCTCGGTAGTCGTGGCGCTGATTATTGCCGTGGCGGCAGTGGTATGTGTGACGATTGCGTCCAACGGATTTGTCCGGTACAAGACCGGAGGCGGCGGCGACGGACTGACGGCGACGGGATCAGCAAGTTGTGATTTTGAGTCTGATCTGATCGTATGGCGGGGCAGCTTCTCGGCGTATGGGATGACAACAAAGGAAGCCTACGAGGTCATCAAAAATGATGCGGAAGTAGTAAGAAAGTATCTGCTGGATAATGGAGTGAATGAAGAAGAACTGGTGTTCAGTTCCGTGGATATTTCTCAGCGTTACCGGACAGAATATGACGAGAACGGGAATTATGTCCGGGACTATCCGGACGGCTACGACCTGTACCAGAGCCTGACGGTAACTTCCAGTGACATTGACAAGGTGGAGATGGTGTCCCGGGATATTACGAAGCTGATTGAATCGGGTATCGAATTCGCTTCCTATTCGCCGGAATATTACTGTACAACGCTGGATGAGGTGAAGCTGGATCTGATCGAGAAAGCGACGGACAACGCAAGACAGCGGATCGATATTCTGGTAGACGGAACCGGATGCCGCAGAGGAGATCTTCTGACTGCCAGTCTGGGTGTATTCCAGATCACGGCCACCAATTCCGGATCCGGGGAATATACCTATGACGGGGCATTTGACACCAGATCCCGTTATAAGACGGCAACGGTTACGGTACGCCTGAATTATGCGGCGGAGTAACCAGGCATGCGGCATATTTTATATAGGATTTGAAAGATGGATCTGTTAAGTTTACTTGAGTATGTACTTCATCATATTGTGGAAGCGGCAATTCTGCTGTTTGAATTTATCGGTGTAGGTATCATTATTTTTACCGGAATCCGGGGATTTTATCTGTATCTGAAACGTTCGCCCGCCACAAAGCTTACACTGGCAAAGGGACTTGCCATGGGACTGGAGTTTAAGCTGGGAAGTGAGATACTCCGTACGGTCGTGGTAAGAGAATGGACGGAGATCGGTACGGTAGCAGGCATTATCGCTTTGCGGGCAGCATTGACTTTCCTGATTCACTGGGAGATCAAAGAAGAAGAAAAGGGTGAATTATGATCAAAGAACAGGCTCCGGCAATATGCCGGAGTCCTGTTCTTTGATCTGTATAATGGCAGTCTGTTTATTCCACATCCTGGAGGGCGTCCAGATCCTCCTCTCCGGTACGCACCTTGACTACCCTGCCGACGGGATAGACAAAGATCTTGCCGTCTCCGATATGTCCGGTATAGAGCGCCTTTTTGGCAGACTCGATCACGGTATCCACGGGGATATTTCCGACGATGACTTCAACCTTGACTTTGGGCAGGAGGGTTGCATCCAGTTCGACGCCGCGGTATCTCTCACCGGCGCCTTTCTGTATGCCGCAGCCCATGACCTGTGTGACGGTCATGCCGGTGACCCCGATCTCGTTCATGGCTTTTCTCAGCACATCATATCTGGACAGCCGGGATATGATGGATACTTTGTAAATGCCGGTATCGCTTTCTGCGGTTTTGATCACCCGAACAGCGGTGTCTTTCTGAGTGCCGGAGGCTGTGACATAATCGTCATTTCCAAGGGCTGTATTTTCATTGACTTCCATGGTCATGGTGTTGGAAATATCCATGATGCTGAAGCCGGCATAAGCGGAGGGAAGTCCGTGCTCGGTTGCATCCAGACCGATGATCTCCTCCTGTTCGGTGACGCGCAGGCCCACGGTTGCTTTAATGATCAGAAATGCGGCCGTGATCGTTACGGCAGTCCAGGCAATCACTGCCAGCATGCCGAAAAGCTGGATGCCGAGAAGCTCAAATCCGCCGCCGTAGAACAGTCCCACAAGAGTGTCGTTGTCCGGTGCGGATGTCGTAGCGAACAGACCGACGGCGATCGTTCCCCAGATACCGTTCAGGCAGTGAACCGCTACGGCGCCCACCGGATCGTCGATATGCAGCACATAATCCAGAAACCATACGCCGAAGACGACCAGCAGTCCGGATACGACGCCGACGGCGATGGCGCCGGCACAGTCTGTGACGTCGCAGGGGGCGGTGATGCCGACCAGGCCTGCCAGAGAAGCGTTGAGGCACATGGACACGTCCGGTTTTCCGTATTTGACCCAGGTGAAGACCATGCATACCACCGTTGCGATCGCCGGAGCCACCGTAGTGGTCAGGAAGATGGATCCAAGCTGTTCTACGGAAGTGGCGGCTGCGCCGTTAAAACCGTACCAGCCAAGCCACAGGATGAAGACGCCGAGGCATCCAACCGGAAGATTGTGTCCCGGAAATGCATTTACCTTTGTGATTTTGCCGGATTTGTCCTTTTCAAATTTTCCGATACGGGGCCCGAGAATCTTTGCGCCGATCAGTGCGGAGACTCCGCCGACCATATGGATCGCACAGGAGCCGGCAAAATCATGAAAGCCCATCTGGGAAAGCCAGCCGCCGCCCCAGATCCAGTGTGCCTCGATGGGATAGATCAGTGCGGAGATGATACCGGAATAGATACAGTAGGACAAAAATTTCGTCCGCTCCGCCATGGCTCCGGAGACAATTGTCGCGGTCGTCGCACAGAAAACCAGGTTGAATACAAAATTGGACCAGTCAAAATCGGCATAGCCGGTGAAGATGTCAAATCCCGGTTTACCGATCAGTCCCATCATGTCCTCGCCCAGCAACAGGCCGAAGCCGATCAGGATAAATACGATCGTACCGATGCAGAAATCCATCAGGTTTTTCATCAGGATGTTGCCGGAGTTCTTTGCTCTGGTGAAGCCTGCCTCCACCATGGCAAAACCTGCCTGCATCCAGAACACGAGTGCCGCGCCGATCAGAAACCAGACCGCAAACAGCTGGCTGTTCAGCGCATTCATCATTTCTTCAGTCATAATAGTTCCTCCTCATCTCATATAGAGTTTAATATATATAAAAGGAGATACCGGCGGGTGCACCTGCCGATATCTCCTTCGATATCTTTCTGAGCGAATGACCGTTCTTCGTTATAAAAAAGCCGGTCGGTTTATAAAGTTCATGTATTTTCCTGCCTGAAATGACAGGTCATAGTTCCATCGGATAATGACCGTCGAAGCATGCCGTACAAAGCGGCAGCCCGTCAACCGTAGAGGGAAGATCCTCCACGCGCATGTATCCAAGAGAGTCCGCTCCGATGAGCTGCCGGATCTCTTCTGTAGAATGGGAAGCAGCCAGAAGCTGCCGGTTCGAAGGAATGTCAGTCCCAAAGTAGCAGGGGTAGAGAAAGGGCGGAGAACTGATCCGTACATGCACTTTTCCTGCGCCTGCCTGCTTTAACAGGCGAATGAGATTGGAGATGGTAGTTCCGCGCACAATGGAATCATCCACCAGTACAATGTCTTTTCCATGAACCGCCTGTTTCAGGACGCTCAGCTTCAGCCGGACGCCGGCTTCCCGTTCCTTCTGTGCAGGTTTGATAAAGGTTCTGCCTACATAGCTGTTTTTATAAAAGGCAGGCCCAAAAGGAATGCCGGATTCTTCTGCATATCCCTGTGCGGCGGTGATGCCGGAGTCCGGGACTCCGGTGACCAGGTCGGCTTCTGCCGGCCAGGCCTTTGCCAGGGCAGCGCCGGCTTTCTTCCGGGAAGTGTAGACCGGAATTTTGTCCAGCGTGCTGTCAAGCCTTGCAAAATAGATATACTCAAAGATGCAGTGGGCATGCTGTTCCTGCTGAAGATGAAGGTCAGAGAAAATTCCTTTGCGGGAGATGGTTACAATCTCTCCCGGAAGGATATCACGGACAAACTGTGCGCCGACGGCGGACAGAGCGCAACTCTCCGAAGCAAGAATACAGGAATCTCCCTTTTTGCCCAGACACAGGGGTTTCAGTCCCAGCGGATCACGGACTCCGATGAGTTTTCGGGGACTTGCGATGACAATGCCGTATGCGCCTTTTATGCGGGAGGCGGTCTGCCGGATCGCTTCTTCCACCGTTTTCGTATGGACTCTTGCACGCGCAATTTCATAAGCAATGACTTCCGAGTCCGTCGTTGTCTGGAAGATGGCGCCGGTGCGGGCCAGTTCCTCCCGGAGTTCTTCCGTATTAACCAGATTGCCGTTATGAGCCAGCGCCAGCGTCCCCTTGATATAATTCAGGACAAGAGGCTGTGCATTGTGCAGGACGGCAGCGCCGGTAGTGGAGTAGCGGACGTGTCCGACACCCAGATTTCCCTTCAGTTTTGCCAGATTTTTCTCTTTCAATACTTCATGCACCAGCCCCATGCCTTTGTGCACGTTCATATTTCCTTTGGGCCCTTCGGTATCGCATACTGCAATCCCGCAGGATTCCTGTCCCCGGTGCTGGAGGGAAGCCAGACCATAAGAAATGGTACTGGCCGCCTCCGTTCCGTCAGGGTTAAAGATGCCGAATACCCCGCATTCTTCTTTGATCCGTTCCTCTGCTGTCCGATCCATAAGCACCTTCCTTACAGTGAGAACAGGAGCTGGTCATAAGTCGGATAGGGAAGAAGCGTATCCGGGATCAGGGTCTCTGCCGCATTGGCGGTAAGCCGCAGTGCTTCCATCCTGGACAGGATCCGCGTGTGGCAAAATTCTGCTTCCTTCTGCATATCGTCGATGGATTCCGCTTCCCTGACCAGATCGGCAAGCTGTGTCAGGCCGTCGGTCAGATCCGTATAAGTTTTGGTCAGTTTTGTAACGAGCGCTTCCTCCGCCGGCATGGAAAGGGTCGGAAGGAATGCTTTTTTCGAAGCTGCGTTTTTTGCAGTCTGCCCTGCGAAAGCACTGACTGCAGGAAGGAAATCTTTCGTCAGCATCTCCGACAAAGTCCGTGCCTCGATGAGGATCGTCTTCACATAATTTTCCAGCAGAATTTCATAACGGGAGAAAATCTCATCCTTTGTAAAAATATGATGTTTTGTAAATAAGTCCACATTTTTTTCAACGATAAACTGCGGCAGACAGTCCGGTGTGGATATCAGGTTGTAAAGTCCTCTGCTTTCGGCTTCTTTCACCCATTCCTCTGAATAGCCGTTGCCGTTGAAGATGATCTTTTTGTGCTTCCGGATGGCCCGTTTGAGAAGTTCATGGACTGCATGCTCCATATCTTCCGGTTTTGTGCCCTCCAGTTCCTGATAGAACTGCGCCAGCGCTTCTGCCACCGCCGTGTTCAGCACGATGTTGGGCGTCGCCACGGAAGCGGAGGAACCAAGCATACGGAATTCAAATTTATTGCCGGTAAAGGCAAAGGGGGAGGTACGGTTCCGGTCCGTGCTGTCTTTTACAAAGTGAGGTAGAACGTGTGCGCCGATATCCAGCTGCACCTTTTCCTGCTTTCCAAAATACATGTCGTTTTCGATGGAGTGAAGAACCGCGGTCAGTTCGTCGCCAAGGAAGATCGACACGATGGCAGGCGGAGCTTCGTTGCCGCCCAGGCGGTGGTCGTTGCCGGCGCTGGAGGCGGAGATCCGCATCAGGTCCGCATAATCGTCCACAGCCTTAATAACTGCCATCAGAAATACCAGAAACTGGATGTTCTGCGCAGGGGTGCGGCCGGGGTCCAGAAGGTTCACGCCGTCGTTGGTGATCAGAGACCAGTTGTTGTGCTTGCCGCTGCCGTTGATGCCTTCAAAAGGTTTTTCGTGGAGCAGGCAGACCAGGTTGTGTTTTTCGGCAACCTTTTTCATGATCTCCATGGTGAGCTGGTTGTGGTCCACTGCCACATTGGCCGTATCGAAGACCGGCGCCAGTTCATGCTGTGCGGGAGCCACCTCGTTGTGTTTGGTCTTGGCCGGGATGCCGAGCTTCCACAGTTCCACATCCAGATCGTGCATATAAGCGGACACCTTCGGTTTCAGCGCGCCGAAATAATGATCCTCCATCTCCTGTCCTTTGGGGGCAGATGCGCCGAACAGGGTTCTTCCGCAGAAGATCAGGTCTTTTCTCTGACGGTACAGCTCCTTGTCTACCAGAAAATATTCCTGTTCCGGCCCGATGGTGGTGGACACTCTGGTGACGGTCTTATTTCCAAGAAGTTTTAACATCTTCACCGCTTCGCTGCTCAGCGCTTCCATGGAACGCAGAAGAGGGGTTTTCTTATCCAGCGCCTCTCCGCTGTAGGAGCAGAACGCGGTGGGTATGTAAAGGGTGCCGTCCTTGATAAACGCCGGGGAAGTCGGATCCCATGCAGTGTAGCCTCTGGCTTCAAAAGTGGCTCTCAGTCCTCCGGACGGAAAGCTGGACGCATCCGGCTCGCCCTTGACCAGCTCCTTGCCGGAGAAATCCATGATGACCTCGCCGTCTCCGGAAGGCGAGATGAAGCTGTCGTGCTTCTCCGCCGTGAAGCCGGTCATGGGCTGGAACCAGTGGGTGTAATGAGTGGCGCCGTTTTCCACTGCCCATTCTTTCATGGCCACTGCCACGGAGTTTGCCACATCCAGTTCCAGATGCGTGCCGTTCTCAATGGTTTTTCTGAGCGCTTTGTACATATCTTTTGGAAGCTTTTTCCGCATGACCTTGTCGCTGAATATCATGCTTCCATATAATTCCGGGATTTGCCTGTTCATAATGTGATCTCCTTTCTGAGACGCATGGCTGCCGCCATGCGGATAAAAAAAGAAAAGGCGCCCTGGATCTCTCCAAAGCGCCTTTGCTTTACGAAAAGTAGTATACTCGGAATTGAAAAAAAGTCAATACTTTTTTTTAATATTGATAAAATTTGCTGTGAACAGGAAAAGGCTCTTTTAATTACCCTTTTATTTCCTGCAATTCTTTTTCGCTGCAGCCGGAAAGCCGGATGATATCTTCGTCGGGAACTTTCTGATTGATCATATTGCGGATGATCTGGCTGCGGCCTTCAGCCAGTCCTTCAGCCAGTCCCTCAGCCAGTCCCTCAGTCCGACCTTCAGCCCGGCCTTCAGCCAGTCCCTCTTTTCTTGCCTCTGCCCGTTCATAGGTTTTCCATGCTTTCTCATCCCGTACCTGCTTCAGATGTGCTTCGTAACGTATCCGCATCCGGCGGCTTAAACTCATCTCTTTCACTTCTTTAATTGCTTCCAGTATGCCTGGGTTTTTTGTTTTTATCATATCCAGATCCTCCTCGCAATCTGCCTGGAAAAACCGAATCCACTCTTCCAGTTCATCCATCTCTGCTGTTTCCTTCAGTTTTTTCTTAAGCTCCAGGGTATGGATTTCCAACATATCGGAAAACTCATATCCATGCTTATCACGCAGACGGTAAGCATGATGATATTCGTTTCGGTTTGTCAGGTTAAAATCCAGGATACTGATGGATACGCATTTTTTTAAAAGTGCATAGTCTTCGCCAATCCTCATATCTTCTGTATACAGTTTCGAAAGGTAAAAGAGCTGACGTCTGTCCCAGTATGCATAATGTTTTACCTGGAGCTCAATATTGATTTTTGAATGGTCGTTCATTTCTGCCAGAATATCCAGAATTCCCTGTTTCTGTTTTCGGTATCTTCGCCGCAGAAATGTATTTTTCAGTCGTATGGTGCGGATGTCTTCCGGTCGAATTGCCAGAACTGCACTGATAAAATGTCTCAGGACCATCTCGTTCTGGAACAACTCCTTTATGGAGACGTCTGATTTTGGTGGGATAAACATGACTCTGCCCCCTTTAAAGTACCAAAGATAATGGCAGAATGTTTTACACTTATTATATCCGCTTCTTTGGCATTGCTCAATATTTATTTTCAGTTTCCGGGAATTTTCGGCGATTTGCCGAAAAAGATTTGCAGCAGACATGAACTGCTTTTGTATATCGACAGAGTATCAGAAAAAACACATTTTGTCAATGTTTTATTTTCAGGTTCCTTCAATAAGTCTTTTGGTTAAATACTGAAAATCTGCGTGTTACAGGCAGCTTTTGAATAGAGAAAACAAAAAGACACTTGAATCACAGAATATATTTTGTATAATGAAAATATATGGTCCAGGTCGGAAAGACGTCGGAAGACGGAGACTGGACAGAAGAGCAGGAGAACATAAAGTGGAAGAAAAAAATACATACAGAATACATAAAAAACAAATTCTGTTCCTTGCCGGCGTCCTGTTCCTGTCTGCATGCGCCCTGTTTTTTTCAGTGCGGAAACATGCAGTTCAGGAACCGGAGGAAGCGTCCGCGGCAGATTTTTTTGCCTATACGGACAGGGAAAACAGACTGTATGTGTGGAGAGAGGGGAGCAGCGAACCGCTGCTTCTGACCGACTGCGCTTTTGCCGTACAGGGAGAGGAGCCAGGGCTTCCCTACTGGGAAGCGTGGGAATACTGGCAGGAGTGGGACGAGACAGAAGGCGTCTGGATCCAGAATGAGGAAAAAGCCCTGCAGGATACAGTATGGGAAACACCCGGTCAGAACCTGCTTTTTCCGGAGCATATGCGGTGGACAACCTTTGGAATGCAGAGAGGAGCAGAGGAACGTAAGGAAGCCTCTGCCTGTATGGAAGAAAAAGAACTGGAAGAATGGATGAAAGTGCGCGTCTTCTGCTATGATCTGTATATGCAGGCTTCGGATGCCGGGCAGGAAGCAAAAAAGCTTGCAGAAAATGTACTTTTTTACAGCGTGGACGAAAAAGGGGCGGTCTGGTACTGTCAGGCAGCTGCGGACAGAACCGCGCAGGTCGATGGAGAAGAGCTGCCCTGTGCCAGCTGTATCCTGTACCGGTATGACGGCGCAGAGCATCAGAAGATCGGGGAAATTGACGGCAGGAGGAAGGATCCGTACCGGGTGGAAAAAGGCGGGAAGCAGGTCATCTTCTACGGGATGGACGGCTGCCTGTACGGATGCAGCCCGGGAGAAGAGCCAGGGCTGCTGGCAGAGGGTGCGGACATGGTTCTTGGCCGGGATGACAGAAGCGCAGGCCTGCTCTATACCAGGGACGGTTCTGTGTACAGGATTCGGGAGGGAAAAGCAGAGACCGAGGTGTATGCAGGCGGGGAAAGCCGGCAGATGGTCGGCGCACTCGGAACAGAAGGAAACGTGGTCTTTGTGCTGGAGGCGGCGGAGCATGTCCGGTATTCGGACTGGATTGCGCCGGATGGAGGAGAAGAGGATGAAGATACCAGAAGATTATGGGAGCTTCTGGAAGAGACAGCGTCTGATTATTATCCGCTTCTGTGTACGGTGCGCGTGATGGATGTTACCGTCTCACCGGCGAAAACGATCGATGAGGTAAGCGGATATGTGATTATGGGGCCGATACCTGACGAAGAGGGAAAACCGAAGGACGTTTACTATATGGAGATGATGCCGGAAGATTCCTTTGAAAAGATTCCGCTGTCCGAACTTCTGGGGGACAGCCTGCCCGGGGATGTGCTGTATTCCTGTAATTATTATCTGAGTCAGTACGGGGAGAATTATGCGGATCAGGCGTTTGCCTGGGGGCTGGAGGCGTGCTGGGAGCGGGAAGCGTTGGAGAAACGGTCGTTTGTTTATGCGTTGACAAAATCCGGGATTTATCCGCTGGAGGGACTGGACGGAGGAATGGTTCTGGGCACTGCGAAAGATTATTCTGCGGACGGAACGCTGCTGTATCTGATGGAGTATCAGAGCCCGGACATGGAGCAGGATTACCGAAGATATGGGCATCACCTGTATTACGGGTATCTGGAAAACCGGTATGCGCTGGACGGCGATGGAAGCTGCCGGAAGGTGGTGGAACTGGCGGATGAAACTGCGGTGGTGGGAAATGAAGTTTTCTACAGCAGAAATATGGGGCTGGAAGGTTATGTCAGCCTGTATGGAAGCGATCATGAGGAAGCGCTTGCGTCGGCAGCAGACATTTCTCTGGAAAGTCTTCAGAAATCTCCGGTTTCTGATACCTGTCTGTTTCTGGCAGAGGGGCTTATGACCGCCAGAGAAGAGGAGACGGTTCCGGTATATGCGCAGGCGGATCTGCAGAAGACATATCAACAGCTGGATATCAGGCAGGACCGGTTTTCGGATGAGAAAGATCTGCATACGCTGGTGCAGTACCGGGAGGGGACTGTCCGGGAACTGGAAACGGATATTTACCACTATGCCTTTTACGGAGCGGACAGCGTCTGGATGCTGCAGTACCGGGAGGACAAAGGTTTCCCCGCAGAAGAGAACGGCCGGGCAGAAGAGGAAAACAGCAGAGCCGGCAGTCTCTTCATCTTTGAAAACGGGGAGAAGCAGAGAATTACGAATCAGGCGGTCTGGGTCGTGAAGGCCGGCAGCGGGGAAGGAAGCAGGAGTGCATCATGGGTATTGGAATAAAAAAGATAAAATGCGGGATCAGGACCTGGCTGACGGGAAAACGGATGGTCTGGCTCTGCATACTGTTGCTGCTGTCCGGCGGGATTCCGGGAAGTGCAGGCAGTGTTGTCTGTGCAGCCGGACCGGAAGCGGTACAGGCGGAAGATGCTTTTGCCGACCTGCCGGAGGAAGAGGAACCGGGAGACTACGCGATGCTGACACATCCGAAAGGAAATCCCGGCAATTATCTGAAACTCACTGCGGCAGTGGGAGAGCATATGGTGGAAAAAGGGGATAGTCTGTGGAAGATTGCACAGAAGATTTACGGGGACGGCAGCAGATGGCAGGACATTTCTGCTCTGAACGGGCTTTCGGATCCCGGACGGATCTTTCCGGGACAGTATCTTTCGCTGCCTGACCGGGAGTACAGTCTTCAGAAGCCGCAGATACAGAGAGGAGAAGGATATTATCTGGAGGATGCGGGCGCGTTTCGCTTTCAGACACCGGAAAGGTGGGCGCTTGGAACCTGCAGTCTGGATGCGCGTCTGAGTACATTTGCCGGCACGGACCAGCGGGCGCGGGTACTGTGGAGTCTGGAAGACAATCAGATGGGTGAGGATGCCTGGGCAGAAGACTGGGGGGAGGTCTGCGCCGATCTGAGGCAGACAGCCGAGACAGTATTCGCAGAAGACCTTGCAGAACTCTCCTTTGAAAAATACCGGGTGGAAAGCGGCAATGAGGTATATGCTTTCCGCTGTGTCTTCACAGATAAAAATGGAGAACGGCAGATCGTAAGCGCAGCATACCGGTTCGGACAAAAGAACCTTATGGAATTTATCGGTCTTGCGCCGGAGGATTTTTCTCCGGATATGGGGCGGCTGACCTTATATACGGCGGCAACCTTTGAAGAATATGAGGAAGAACGGCATATGGGGTTTGGAAATGGAGTAAAAAGCGGAGAATACCGGGGAATGGAAGTGTGGAATTACCCGTCGCTTCATAATCCGTTTGTGCTTGCATGGGAATCTGCAAACGGCACAGCCTGGCATCTGAAGAGAGAACCGGCAGCGGTGGAAGATTTTGTCATTGACTGGAAGGAACCGGTGCTTCCGGCGGTACTGAAAGAAGCACTGCAGATAAAAGGAGACATCCGTTACAGCGATCTTCTGCAGATCGAAACGCTGGAGGCGGTGGAAAGTGCAGGCTACGACTTCTGCAGTGTCAACGGTGTACGGTATGAGACGGACTGGAAAGCCATCGGCAGCGGAGATGCGCTGGTGGAAGACCTGTCCAGTTTTGGCGGACTGTATGCACTGCAGATCCAGATTGGGGACATCACGGATGTGTCTTTGTTGGAAAAACTGACGGTGCTGGAGGAACTGGAGATCCTGACCGGAGCTCAGGCGCCGAAGATTGAGATTCCGGCCAGGCTTCGCAGTCTGAAAAAATGTACGGTGGAAAAGGCACCCCTGCAGGATTATGTGGATGCCCTGGATGAATCCATCTGGGAACGCACCTGCAGGGAGCAGAAAATCACTACATTTCAGAGAAGCGAAGGGGATGGCTGAATTTGGGAATCGCTGCAAAGATCAGGCTGCCTTATTGCTTCGTGGTGGTTCTCAAATACCGCCTGTTTCTCCACGGGGTTCTCACTCATGCCTTTTGACCTCTTGACTGCCTTGATTTTCTTGCCCGTATCCCTCACCAGCCATTCGTTAAAAATGTTACGCAAGGGGGCAAAATCGTTGTCGCCCTGTGCGCTGTCAACGCCGTCATTGATGGCAATGAAACGGACGTTGTTCTGTGGGAAAATCATTTCACTGATATGGACAAGACCACAAAAAAACTATGCGGAGCTGCTGATAACAAATTCAAATATGCCATGGAGCAAAAAGCAATCAGCATTATTGCGGCTGATTGCTTTTTTGCTGTTTGAGGTGTTAATTACTATATATCGCAGCTATATCGTTTATTTTTTGCTTCATCTTTGCGCGGATATGCAGAGGTTCAAGACACTCGCACTTATCTCCAAAACCAAGGAGAATATCATAGTAATATTCGTTTTCAATGAACGGAAAATTTACAATGTAATGCTCATCATCATCTGGAAAAAAGTGGTCATAGGTACAAAATTCAAGGACCCTATCCAGCACAGATTTGTGGATGCGTATTTTAATTTCTGTCTGCATTGTTTCTATGATTTCCTCAAAATCCAAAATTGGTTTTTGATAATCCCGTGGAATAAAAGTTTCCTGTTTTATCTGCAGGTCTGACATACGGGATAGTCTGAACAGGCGGTAGTCGCTCCTGTAATAACAATACCCATAAAAATACCAGTGGCCGCTTTTCAACACAAGCTGGTATGGTTCAACTGTTCGCACACTTCTATTTCCATGATGTGCGATGTATTCAAAGGAAAGCAGTTTGTAATCCTCTAAAGCTGCTTTAATCATTTGCAGGTATGGCTGGATATTTTTGTTGCCTGACCATGGGCTCAAATCTACGCAGATTTGATTTATCTTTGTTTCAATATCATTCGCTTTACCGGCAGGGATGAAACTCTTGACTTTTGCAAGCGCGTTTACAAGTTCATCACCTCGTACCATGTTGGAAAGATTGGAAAGCCCCATCAAGATTGCAGAAAGGTCGGCAGTCGAAAAAACATTTTTATCAATCTTGTACTCCGGCATAATTTCAAAGCCGCCGCCAACTCCCGAAGTTGAGCGAATGGGAATACCCGCCATATTGATTGCATCTATGTCACGATAGATTGT
>ERZ778516.1362-NODE-1362-length-18506-cov-4.731180_pt1 | contig 18506 bp, 14 predicted proteins | sample MGYA00510342_ERZ778516 | MGnify/ENA primary metagenome ERZ778516 (study PRJEB29527, sample SAMN07138961) | mouse gut metagenome | material: feces | host: mouse | place: China:Nanjing | collected 2016-01-25 ... | reverse complement strand
AGCCCCCCTCCGAAAAAGGCCCGCGTACCTTCTAATGCGCCACCGAAGCGATCCCCTCTTCGAGTGCATCGGCAAAACGGTCGATCTGACCGGGGGTGGTGTCGTAGATCAGGCTGACCCGCAGGGCGCTGTCGATCACTGCGGGGGGGAGTCCCATTGCGGCCAGCACCGGGCTGGACGCCCCTTTTGAGCAGGCGGAACCGCTCGAGACATAGACCCCCCGGCTTTCGAGAAAATGGAGCATGGTTTCCGAGCGGTAGCCGGGGACCGAAAGGTTGATGATATAGGGGGAACCATCGTCCGGCGAGTTGACCTGTACCCCGGGAATCTGTTCCACCCGCTTGAGCAGATGGGCTTTCAGCTCCTGCGCATGTGCGAGATTTTTCTGCACCTGCCCGGCGAGCTGACTGCATGCTGCGCCGAATGCGGCGATCATGGGCAGGCTTTCGGTACCGGAACGCAGGCCGCGTTCCTGTCCGCCGCCATAGATCAGCGGCAGAATCCGCACCCCCCGCCGGATGTAGAGCGCGCCGCTGCCCTTCGGCGCACAGATTTTGTGCCCGCTGACGCTCATCAGGTCAATTTCGGTCCGGGCAACCTTGAGCGGCAATTTTCCGAACGCCTGTACCCCATCGCAGTGGATCAGCGTCTGGGGGTTTTTCGCGCGGATGAGCTGCGCGGCCCGCTCGACCGGGAATCGCGCGCCGGTCTCGTTGTTGACCATCATCATGCTGACCAGGGTGGTTTCCCCATCAACCGCATCAGCGACCGCCTGAGGGTCAATCCCACCCGATGGGCCGGGCCGCACCCAGGTCACCGTCCAGCCGGTCTCCTCCAGACGCTTCATCGCTGCGGAGACCGAAGAATGCTCCGCGGCCGTGGTGACCAGCTTTCTGCCGCGGCGGATTTTGGCGTTTGCCGCGCCGAAAACCGCCAGATTGTTGGCTTCACTGCCGCCCGAGGTAAAACAGATACATTCGCCCTGACACCCCAGCAGCCCGGCGGCAGCTTCCCGCGCCTGCGCCAGCTCCCGCGCGGAACTGGCACCCATCCGATGCAGGGAGGACGGGTTCCCATAGCACTCCCGCATCATCCGGAGGGCAGCGTCTGCCGCCGCATCACAGACCCGGGTAGTCGCGGCGTTGTCAAGATAGGCTTCCATTGGTTGATCGTTCCTTTAACCGCTTTCAGGCGGTTTTTATTTTCAAACAGCCTCCAAAGGGCAAGGGCGCCTTCCGGAGTGTATCGCACCTATTATACAACAAAATTCGCGGTCTTTCAACTTGGAGCCGGCATAAATATTTCCCGCTCCGGATGGAAAACTAGATAAAAAACAGGGAAAAGAGGGCGTGATCTTTTATGCAGATTTCTATTTCCAGGAGGGCTTTTGTGCGGACGGTCAGCTATACCGCTGCGCTGGTCCTCGTGCTCGGCGGGCTGTCAGCCCAGCATTTTACAGAGGCGGCCGACTACCGGCGCCAGCTTGAGAACAGCTACGCGCGCTCACTGGGGGAGCTTTCGAGCTATCTGGCCAACCTCTCGACCGATCTGGACAAGGGGCAGTATATCGGCACAGGGGTGCAGCTCTCCCAGCTTTCCGCTCGGATCTGGAAGGAGAGCGGCGGGGCGAAATCCGCACTTTCTGCCCTGCCGGTCAGCGAGCTGCATATGGACGGCACTTATAAATTTCTCTCGCAGGTGGGGGATTATGCGATGGCGCTTTCCAAAAAAGTGGCGGCAGGCGGCGTGCTGACCCAGGATGAGAAGAAAAACGCCCAGGCGCTGCAAAAATATGCGGCTGGGCTGCGGGATTATGTTGATGAGATGCAGCAGAAAATCCGAGACGGGCAGATCGACGTTGCCGCACTGCGCACCGCCCATCCTTCCGGCGAGGAGGCCGAAGGCACCCGGGCACAGGGAGTGGCGGCGGGATTTGAGGAGATCGAACAGACGATGACCGGATACCCCACCCTGATCTATGACGGACCGTTCTCCGACCATCTTCTGACCCGCCGCCCCCGTATGACCCAGGGGCTGGCACTCGTGACACCCGAGCAGGCGTTACAGCGGGCGGCATCGGCGGCGCGGCTCAGGCCATCCGATCTCACGCCTGCGGGTGAGGAAAATTCCAATATGCCGTCCTACCTGTTCACCGGGGAGGGGATTTCGGTCGGTGTGACCAAGGCGGGCGGCCTTGTGACCTACCTGATAAACGACCGGGAGGCCGGGGAACAGCGGCTGAGCAAAGACACCGTGTTTGAACACGCGGACCGCTATCTGAACCTGCTCGGGCTGGACGGGATGCGGGCGACCTACTACGAGACAAACGATGGGATCTGCACCGTCAATTATGCGGCGACAAACGGGGAAGTGACCCTCTACACCGATCTGGTGAAGGTGGGCGTTGCGCTGGACGACGGTGGGATCGTCTTTTATGATGCGCGCGGCTATATCAACAACCACCGGGAGCGCGCACTTGAACCACCCGCAATCACTGAAGAAGAGGCGCTCGCATCGGTGAACCCCTCGTTGACTATCCTGTCCAGCCGGGTGGCGCTGATCCCAACCAGTGGACAGAACGAGGTGCTCACCTATGAATTTCTGGCGCAGTCGGAGGGCGGGCAGAAGCTGCTGACCTATATCAACGCCGCAACCGGTGCAGAAGAACAGATTCTTCTGCTGATCGAAACCCCCGGCGGTACGCTGACCAAATAAACAGGGCCCGTCTTTCCTTTTTTCACCTTCTATGGTATCCTTGAAGCAGGGAAACTTCTGATTTTTATGGCGGTGATCGTATGGCAAAAACTGGGCGGATTCAATATTTACACGACGAAACGACCCATGCGGAGCTGATCCTGTGTGAACATTCCAGCATCTCCTACCCCACGCACAGCCATGTCTCGGTCCTGACGGCCGGCATGGTGCTGGAAGGCGGGATCCTCCTGACAGACGGGGATGGCCCTCGGCTCTGCCAGGAAGGGGCGGTCTTTGGAATCCTGCCGTACACGCCCCACAGCATCCGGGCAGATGGGCCGTATACCCTCCTGAGCCTGTGCATCCAAAGCCAGGGATTGCCGCCATCCGGAACCAATCCTGCGCCGCCGCTCCCTGACGTGCTGGAAGCCCGGATGGGAACAGCCCTGCCTATGCCGCTGCTGGAATGCCTGGAAGGCCTGTGCGCGGTCCCGCAACCCGAAATTGACGATCCCTCGATCGAGCGGCTGAAAAGGCAGCTGGAACAGCACCCGGAATCCCGGGTCAGCATCGACGAGATGGCCCAAGCCGCTTTTGTAAGCAAGTACCATCTGATCCGGCGCTTCAAGCAGGCGGTCGGCCTGACGCCCCACCAGTTCCAGATGCAGAACCGCGTCCGGAAGGCGCAGCGGCTTCTGGGCCGGTCCGGCACCATGACAGAAGCGGCCCTGACCGCTGGTTTTTGCGATCAAAGCCACTTCATCAGGCTGTTTGAGCGGTATGTGGGATTGACCCCTTCAGCCTACCTAACCTCCTGTGCATCGCTCCGGAAGCTCACTCCAAAGCAGGAATAAACTTGGCAAACAGGCACAGCCCGTCCGGACCTGCGGTTACCCGGTGCGGCTGGTTGACCGGGAAGATCGAGATGACGCCCGGTGCATACCGCAGCTCGGTCCCGTTGTTGATACAGATGCCGCTGCCGGAGACCACCTCATGGGTTTCCACCTGTCCTGCGTGGACATGGAGTCCGATCTCCCGGTTCGGGGCAATCCGAACCAGATGAAAACTGAACTGACCGCCGGTCTGCTCCGAACAGACGAGCGGCTTGAGTGATACCCCTTCAAACGCAGGGTGTGCTGTCCATGGGATCTCCCCGAATGGGACCGCCGCATCCGGCAAAAGCAGCCTGCCGCTATGGTCGAACTTTTCAAACAGATTTTGAGATGCCATCCTGAACACGTCCTTTCTGTATGTTGGCGCAGTTGTCCTGCTCCACGAACAGTATACGCGATTCCGCAGGCCGCTGGATTGCAAAAAATTGCGGTTTGAAATGCGGCGGGCCATCAAACGGGTTCTGCTGTGCAGAGATAACAGACAAAACCAAAAGGAGTGGTGCCCTTTCAGAACACCACCCCTGACCCGGTCGATTCTTATGCAGCCATCCGGCGCACCCTGTGTGCCGGATGGCTTTGTTTTCAGGAATCGGCGGACGCGGCAGACTGCTTATGCAGGATCACCAGCGCAACCATCAGCACAACCACCGAAGCAACCAGCGTCAACAGGACATTCGCATTGGTGAATCCCGCTACCAGATAGCCGACCACACAGCAGCAGGCCACCAGAATCGAATACATCATCTGGGTAGAGACGTGCTCAATGTGGTTGCAGCCCGCGCCGGTCGAAGAAAGGATGGTGGTATCCGAAATCGGAGAGCAGTGGTCCCCGAACACACTTCCCGCAAGGGTTGCCGAAAGCGAAACGACCAGAAGCTGGGGCGCAATTGCCGCACAGGCGGGGACCACAATCGGGATCAGGATGCCGAAGGTTCCCCATGCGGTACCCATCGCGAACGAGAGGAACGCCGCAATCATAAAGATGATCGCCGGGAGCAGCGCACCCGGGATGCTGCTTTTCTCAACCGAATCCCGGACGAACTCGCCAGTCATGAGCAGGTCGCGGCAGACGCCCGAGATGGTCCATGCGAGGATCAGGATGATATCCGCAGGAACCATGGATTTGACCCCTTCCCCGATGCCGCCCATGAAGTCGCGGAATCGGACAACCCCCCGCGGCACAAAGAGCAGGAACGCAACGACCAGTGCCCCGAACCCGCCGAGCACCAGCGCTTCGGCCGCCACACAGTTTCCGAATGCCGCGCCGATCGAATGGTAGGCGGGGTCTTCACCCCAATAGCCGCCGTTATAGAGCATCCCAAGCACCGAAAAGATAATCAGCGCGATCACCGGGATCAGCATGTCGTATACCTGTCCCTTTTCAGAAATCTTCATGCTACTTGAGCTGCTGGTGTCGATTGCACCGAGGTCCCCTCTCCTGGCACGCTGCTCGGCTTTCGCCATCGGGCCAAAATCGAGGTTGGTGCAGCTCAGAACCACCACCAGAAAAATAGAGAGCAGCGCATAAAGGTTATAAGGAATGGTGGAAACAAACGCGGCGAGGTCGCTCTCAAACGCGCCTGTGATCTGTAGGTTGGAGCCGACCGCTGCCGCCCAGCTTGAAACCGGCGCGATGATGCAGACCGGTGCGGCTGTTGCGTCGATGATGTAGGCGAGCTTGGCGCGCGAAACGCCATATTTGTCGGTGACCGGCTTCATCACGGTGCCGACTGTCAGGCAGTTGAAATAATCGTCGATGAAGATGAGCGCCCCCAGCGCGCTGGTGGCAAGCTGTGCACTGCGTTTGCTCCGGAGCTTCTCGGATGCCCAGCGTCCATATGCGCGGGAACCGCCCGCCATCGAAACCACCACGACCAGCGCGCCCAGCAGCGCCAGAAAGAGCAGGATGCTGACATCCATCCTCTGTGTCATCAGCTTAAATGTGATGTCCACCGTTCCAACAATCGGGTTCAGGCCTGTGTTCAGCGAATAGATCAGTGTTCCGGTGAGGATACCGACCAGCAGCGAGGAAATCACCTCTTTGGTAATCAGCGCCAGCGTGATCGCGATCACCGGAGGCAAAAGAGAAAGAATGCCAGCATAATAAGGTTCCATGATTTTAACCCCTCCATCTCAAGCTACTTGCCGCCAAAGCGCCGTTTCGCACAACCTCTGGCTTTGACGTCACAGGGAAACTACCTCTTGGTATAGAATCGCATAGAGCGTCTGAAAAGTCAATAGATTTTCGGTATTTTCTCCAGCTTATGCATAATTATTCATAAAATCCTCTGAAATCCGCACAGAATCCCCCTCTGTTTTGGACGTTTTTCCGGAAAAACGAGCTGTAAAAACCGTATCGGTGTTTACAAAATGCGCGAAAAACGCTATAATCGAACTACCGACAGTTCAGCCATGGAAAGGGAATGGCGAACCGTCCTGAACGCCTCGGAAAGGACTGGGACAGAGATGGAACAGCTGATCGTCCTCGGCACCGGAAACGCCATGTGCACCAAATGTTACAATACCTGTTTCGCGATTGACACCGGAGAAGGGGTTCTCCTGACCGACGCCGGAGGCGGAAACGGTATCCTTGCGCGCCTGGAAGCGGCCGGGATCGCCTACAGCCGGCTGCATCACATGATTGTCACCCATGAGCACTGTGACCATCTGCTGGGGGTGGTCTGGGTGGTGCGCAGGATTGCGACGCTGATGCGCAGCGGGGCCTATGACGGGGATTTCCGGATCTATTGCCACGCCGGGCTGGTCGAGCCGATCCGGGCGATCTGCGGCTTTACCCTGCAAAAAAAATTCACCAGCCTGTTCGACCAGCGGATCTGGCTCGTCCCGGTTGCGGATGGCGACCTTCTCAACCTCCTTGGCTGCGAAACTGTCTTTTTTGACATCCACTCGACCAAGGCCCCGCAGTTCGGGTTTACCTTCCGACTGCCCGGCGCAGGGCGGCTCACCTGCCTGGGAGATGAGCCGTACAACCCGCTCTGCGAGCCGTATGTCGCGGGGTGTGACTGGCTTTTGAGCGAGGCGTTCTGCCTGTACGGGGAACGGGAACGGTTCAAACCCTACGAGAAGCACCACAGCACAGTCAAGGACGCGTGCCAGCTTGCGGAGCGGCTCGGCGTCCCCAATCTCGTGCTCTGGCACACCGAGGACAAAAACTATGAACAACGGCAGGCGCTTTACACCGCCGAAGGCAGGGTGTATTATCACGGACAGCTGTTCGTCCCCTACGACCTCGACGTGATCCGCCTGTCCGAGTGACCGGGAGGACCTATGCCTGCTGCAAAACAAACCATCCTGCGGCTGCTCGAACAGAGCCGCGGCGTGTCCCTTTCGGGGGAGCAGATCGCCCAGGAGCTGAACATATCGCGGGCTGCGGTCTGGAAGGCGGTCAACCAGCTCAAAAAAGAGGGATACCGGATTGAGGCTGTCCAGAACAGGGGCTATCGTCTCGACCCGGACTCCGACCTGCTCTCCGCCGAGGGGATCCGCTCCCGCCTCCCGTTCAACCTCCCGCTCTTTCTGGAACAGAGCCTCCCCTCGACCAATCAGGCCGCCAAAAAACTGGCCATCGAGGGCGCTGCCCATGGCACCACCGTCCTTGCCAGCGGGCAGACCGAGGGCCGCGGGCGGCTGGGGCGTACGTTTTTCTCTCCCGTCGGCGCCGGGCTTTATATGAGCGTCCTGCTCCGCCCTGAAATCGGCTCGGCGGATGCGGTGCTGGTCACCATCGCGGCAGCGGTCGCGGTCTGTCTGGCGGTCGAGGAAACCACGGGCATCCAGCTTGGGATCAAGTGGGTCAACGACCTTCTGCTCGGCAAAAAAAAGGCCGGCGGCATCCTCACCGAGGGGATCACCGCGTTTGAGAGCGGCGCGGTCGAAGCGGTGGTCGTCGGGGTGGGGCTTAACCTCACCGATGCCCCCTTTCCCCCCGAGCTGGATGGGATTGCCTGTTCCCTCTTCGGAAGCGGCCGCCCATGTGCCACCCGCAACGAGCTTGCTGCCGCCATCCTGCGCCATCTGTTTTTCTTTGCGGAGGATTTCCCCGCCCGTTCGTACCTGGATGAATACCGGAGGCGGTCGACCGCGCTCGGCAGGCAGATCGAGATCTGTGGGCAGGGGGTCCCGCCCCGTACCGCGCGTGCCGTTTCGGTCGCGGATGACGGGGGGCTGACCGTCCGCTATCCGGACGGGCGGGAGGAGACGCTCCGGTGGGGGGAAATCAGCATCCGCCCGCTTGCATGAATTTCCGGGGAAACTTCTGAAAAGGCCCGGTATTTCTTGACAAAACCGCCGATTTGTACTACTCTTCACTTTGGAGTGTTTCGCCATGTTCTACAACCGGTACAAGCCGTTGGCCGCACACCAAAAAAACTGTCTGGAAATGAGGTAGACTGTATGAGAGGTATCTATTCTTCTGTCACCGATATACGGCGCAAGGTCTTTACCGAGGTCGCGCGCCTTGCCTACGAGGGCGGGGACTATTCCCGCATTGATGAGCTGCCCTATAAAATCCTGCCCGGGGAGGTCGCCAGCTATCGGGATTCGATCTTTCTGGAGCGGGCGATCATCGGCGAGCGCCTGCGTCTTGCAATCGGCCTGCCGCTGCGCCCGGTAGATGAACACGCACCGCTTTCGCAGGGAATCGACGAAAGCGCAATCGCGGAAAAATATTACGATCCGCCGCTGATTAATATTATCAAATTCGCCTGCAACGCCTGTCCGGATAAAAAATTCCATGTGACCGATGCCTGCCAGGGCTGTCTGGAAAATCCCTGCAAGGAGGTCTGCCCCAAAGGTGCGATCTCGATTCAACACGGCAAATCGGTAATCGACCAGTCCAAATGCGTCAAATGCGGCCGCTGCAAGGATGTCTGCCCGTATGGGGCGATCCTCAAGCTCGAGCGCCCCTGCGCCAAAGCCTGCGGCATGGATGCGATCGGTTCGGACGAACATGGACGCGCCACCATCAACTATGACAAATGCGTCTCCTGCGGGATGTGCCTGGTCAACTGCCCGTTCGGTGCCATCGCGGACAAGGGGCAGATTTTCCAGCTGATCCAGTCGATCAAGAAGGGGGACCGGGTGATTGCGATCGTCGCGCCCGCCTTCCTCGGGCAGCTCGGGCCCGACCTCACCCCGGAAAAATTCAACAGCGCGATGAAGCAGCTCGGGTTCGACAGCGTGGTTGAGGTTGCGATTGGCGCAGACCTCTGCACGATCGAGGAAGCGAAGGACTTCATGCGCTCTGTACCAAGCGAACAGCCGTTTATGGCAACCTCCTGCTGCCCGTCCTGGTCGGTCATGGCAAAGAAGCTGTTCCCCGACCTCGCGCCCTACATCTCCATGGCGCTGACCCCGATGGTCCTGACCGCCCGCCTGCAAAAGAAGGAGCACAAAAACTGCAAGGTTGCGTTCATCGGCCCCTGCTCCGCCAAAAAACTGGAGGCGAGCCGCCGCACCATCCGCAGCGACGTCGATTTTGTGCTGACCTTCGAGGAACTGATGGGGATGGTGGTCGCGAAAGGGGTGGACTTCAAATCCTGCGAGGCGAACAAGCCGCTGCTTGAGGCGACCGGCGCCGGACGCGGATTCGCGGTGAGCGGCGGGGTCGCGCAGGCGGTTGCCGACGCGGTCAAGCGGCTTGACCCCAGCCGGGAAGTCAAGATCGCTTCCGCACAGGGCTTACAGGAGTGCAAAAAGATGCTTATGCTCGCCAAAGCCGGCAAATATAATGGTTACCTGCTGGAAGGGATGGGTTGCCCGGGCGGATGCGTCGCCGGTGCGGGCACCCTCCAGCCGACCGCAAAATCTTCTGCGGCAATCGCAAAATATAAAAAGGACGCTGAGCTTCAGAATGCGCTCGACTCCAAATACGAAATCACCCTTACCCTTCTGGACTGACCGGAAAAAGACCTCCCTGGGCCGTTTGAAGGGCGGGAACCTGGTGGGTTTCCCGCGGGCAGAGGGTGGGCGCAGAAAAACCGCCCGGGATACATCAAGTATCCCGGGCAGTTTTGACATAGGCAGATGAGCGGCAGAAACTGCGGCTTCGCGGGATCAAATCCCATGTTCAAACGCAGTCCACGGATTGATAAACACGTTGTTTACCAGGAGGCTGTAATGGAGATGCGGCCCGGTCGAATAGCCGGTGGAGCCAACCGTACCGACAATATCCCCTGTTTGAACCATATCCCCTTCCTTCACATTCAGGGAATCCATATGATAATAGAAACTCTTGAGGCCAAACCCATGGTCGATCACGACCGTATTCCCGGTGAGCTGTAGGAAATCCGCAAAAAGGATTTTCCCGTTATTGGCGGCTGCAATTGATGTGCCCTGGGCGGCTGCGATGTCGATGCCGCTGTGCCGGGTCGAGGAGGCCGAACCGTTGGTATAGCGGATGCTGCCAAACTCAGTGGTGATCTCCCCCTGAACCGGCTGCATGAACGGTCCTTCCCAGTATTTATCAGGGCTTGCGAGCATCTTAAGCGGCTCGATCTTCTGTTCCCACTCCTGGTTTGCCTCGGCGGTATCGGTCGCACCGACGGTGTCCTCAGAAATCGTGAGGTTTTGAACCTCAAACTCCCGGTCAACAACCATAATGGTATAGTCGAAGGTCTTATCCCGCGCCTGAATCGAAAGGGTATAGTTGCCGGGCGCTTCATTATAGGAGATCGGGAGCAGGACGGTCAACCCGTCACCATCCGGATAGAACAGGGAGTTGTGCGGCAGGTCGGTGTCCGCAACGACCTCTGAGCTTTCCACATTGGAGATATGCAAAACCAGGACCTCACCCAGCTCAATGATGCGGTTGGAGAGCGAAACGCGCGGCGGGGACTTCGGCTGCTCCGGAACCGGGGTGCTTTCCTCCCCGCCGGAAGCACCATCTCCGCTGCTTTCTCCCCCTGCACTGGAAGTGTCGCCGGATGTCTCGGGCTCTTCTTTGGAGCCTTCATCTGACGACTCCTGTTCCGATTCTTCCGGGACCGATTCTTCCGGGACCGATTCTTCTGACTCCGAAACAGAAGAGGCATCCTCCGGATTTTCCGGGGCGGAGTCGTCCTTTCCACATCCGCCAAGCAGAACCGCAAATGCACAGAATATCGCCAAAAACCGTTTTAATATCATAATGCTCCTCCCATAAATATCATACTCTCACACAGGCTTCCCTGTTGGCAGCCGGCGCCCCATCCGCTTACACACTAAGAACCGGCGCGAAAACCAGTCCCGCCGGTTTTCGCCCTGACACAATATGCACAGACGTATGTTGTGCATATTATAACATCACTTTTTGAACAGAGTGTGAAATATGGGAATAAATCTTTCCCCGCGCCTCTCTGTGAACCCTTCTAAAGGCCCGAAAAAAGCTGTAAAATGGTCGAACCAGAACGTTCTTTGCGGGAAGTATTACAAACCGGTAACAAAAAAATTGCAAAAGTTACAAAACGGTTACAAAATAGATTGACTTTCTACCAGATTCGCGGTATAATAGGTTCAGCAATCAATGGAACGGAGGGTTCCAGTCGTTGACAGAACCGATTGCTTCCGGGCGGGCAGCTGTAAACGACAGGCTTTCTCTTTTGGGAGGCTCTGTCCGACAGCTTGGCCATCCGGGTTACAGCATCGCCTCCTGTGGACCGAGCCGGGACGGGTTCGGGCAGCGTTCGCGCTGAACAGTCTCGGAACGGCTGGAAAGTGGGAAGCGGCGCTCTGCATCCGCCCGCGTACCCAGCGCAAGCAAAGGCACGCGGACAAGTTCTCGCGAGCCTGACCCTGAGTTGGATTCGCGTGCGACAAATTGAACAGCCGGGTTCTGTGCAACGGGATCCGGCGGGAAGCATGTTTCACTGTATAGACCTTTGTGCGTTTCGGATACAGTGGTCAACAAAAGGCTGCTGTCTGGCCCGGAGGGGACAGAGGCTGGAGGCACAGTGTGATATGCAAGCCCACCCCGAGGCGGAAAACAGGCTGCAAGGCCGGTTGTAAGCTGCGGGTATGCGGATGTTCCCTCCGGACAGCCGCACACAACCCCCAAAACGGGACGGGTCTCTCCAACCGCCCTGTGCGTGGGTATATGGAAATGTAGGCCCCGCTGTGGTAACACAGCGGGGTTTTGTGCGTTTCCAAAAATACTGGCAGCAAAGGAAAATAATACTTAAAGTATATCATGTATCAGGAAATAGAGGAACCTTTTTCATAAAAGGCCCTGAAATTGGAATAATTCAGCAATATTGACGGTTTATATTGGATTTACAGAGGTATATATAGTGCAATATGAATAATTTGGAAAGCACGATACCTTGACATTGAATATACAAATAGTTATACTTGGAAACGTAACAGAGAGGGATTGGAGGACCCTGTTGGTTACGATTTCAAAGCTGGATTTTTCAAAGGAGGCAAATTACGAATGAAGAGAATCCTTTCCTGCGTGATGGCCGTTGCGCTGGTCGCCGGCATGGGGGTATCCGCCCTTGCCGCCGATGCGTATAACAGCCATGGTGACCTGACACTCTCTGGAAATGGGCTGGTATTTGACGAAGTCCGCCCGGACAGCACCTATTATATCCCGGTTGAAGACCTGGATTCCAGCATCACCTTTACCAAACGGGATGGCACCACCTATCAGGTAAAGGACAGCGGCGAAAATGCCAATGCAATCAACAAGCTGGGGGATGGAAGCCTGTTCAGCTTCAAGGCATCCAAAAAAGGAGAAGGCCGCTCGCTGATCAAATCGGTCGAGCTGGTCAACGGAAAGAATCTTGGCGGCAGCACGCCTGACAAGCGCACCGCTTATCTGAAGGTCATCACCGGCTCCACCCATGAGGCCGGAGAAAAAAAGGCGACCGTTGAAGTGACCTTCAAGCCCCGCAAATATGTCAATGCAGGCGACCTTGCAACCAGCGTTTACAAGGATATTCTGGTGGACAACGGCGTTTCGGTGGATACATACGACACCGCGGAATATGAGCTGACCTTCTGGATCAGCAATGACGAGATGTCGGGTTCCTCCGCCGATGCGGAAGCGGGCGACGGGTTTATCTTCAAACCCGAATCCAACGACGAAAACTATATCTCGTGGGGCGAGATGGCGACCCTCCGGTTTGATGCGAGCAGCGAAGCTTCCAAATTTTATGCCAAGCTCTCCACCAAGGCGGACAGCGAGATCTATCGCAAATATGCGGACCCGGTAGGCGCAGAGCTCTGGTTCTATACCTTTGTCGGCGCACCGACCGTCCCCTCCACTTCCCGCGCAACTCTGACACTGGGCGTGCCGTGGAATACCGATTCCGACAATGCCCTGAACCCGAAACACGTCTATATCTACACCCGCAATCCGGACGGGACCCTCTCGGATATCACCAGCGAATTTACCTACTATGAGAACTGGGATGATATTGAGGGTTGGAGCATTAAGACCCGCAAACTCACCAACTACATCGTTTCGGACACCGAGCTGGACCTCGATGCGGTGCAGGACGAGGTTATTGAGAAGGTCAGCCTGAAAAAACCGGTTCCTTCGACCGGTGGTTCCGACATCGTCACAGCCGCGATCCTCGGTGGGATCGGTACGCTGGCCGCTGCCGGTGCGGTTGCTTTCAAAAAAGTCTCCAGATAACTTCCTACTTTCAGTTGCGTAAATACCCGCGCCTGCCTCCACAGGCGCGGGCCTTTTTATGTTTTCCCCCTCTTTTCGAAAATTACGAGGAAGAGGGCCGTGGATGCGCGGGCTGCAAGCGTGGAGTTGCAGCATCGGTTATCGCCCAGGCTGGGCGCAGCGTACAGGCTGCGAACCACGGCGAGCGCTTCAGGCGGCCATTCCGGCGTACCTTGTAGCTCCCCCCCCTTTTTTGTGGAAATGCACTTCCATGCAAATACGGCTTTCTGGGCCTGGGCGGGACAGATCCGGTTATAGGCCAGTTAAAGAGGAAGAATGGTTGTCTTTTTCAACAGGAAGCGGTAAGCCTTGCGGAAAACGCTGCCCGGTTCGCAGCCAGGCCAGTGAGAGGCTTTCGCAGCTCCTCCTGCCAGAATGCAAACAAGGACTCTGAAAAAAGAAAGCCCCCCGGTGTAACCGAGAAGGGGAACAGACAACAACAAAGGCGCCTGCCTGAACCGGCAGACGCCCTCTGAAAGGATATGGGAAATCAGAATTCAGCCCGATGACCAGCCGAAACAACAGCTGTCTTGATCTTGAACTGCCCAACCAGATTTTTCACGATCTGTGCCTGACCGAACAACTCCTCGCTTGCAGCAGCGCTCTCCTCGGAGGTAGCGGAGTTGGTCTGGACAACCTGTGAGATCTGCGCGAGGCCGACCGAGATATCCGAAACCGACATCTCCTGCGCGGCGGATGCATCGGAAATTTCACGGACCCTGTCGGTCACGATGCGTGCATCGTTAATCACCGCGTCGAGGGAATCCTGTGTGGAACCGGTCAGATCAACCCCGCGGGAAACCGCCTTCAGGGACTTCTCGATCAGGGCGGTCGTGCTCTGCGCTGCTTCCGCGCTCTTGGCAGCGAGGTTGCGCACCTCATCCGCCACGACTGCAAATCCCTTGCCTGCGGTGCCTGCCCTTGCAGCCTCCACCGCAGCGTTCAGTGCGAGGATGTTGGTCTGGAAGGCGATGTCCTCAATCGCCTTGATGATGTTGCCGATCTCCTTGGAATTTGAGCTGATCTCCTGCATGGCGCCGGACATATCCTTCATTGTCTGGCTGCAAACATCAATCTGTCCTCCCATCGCCGCAACCGCACTGTTGGTATCGCGTGCACTCTGGACGCTCTCCCCGATCTGCCCGGAGACGAGATGAACCCGCTCGAGCAGTTTTTCGATCTCGGTGGTCTGTTCGGTCGACCCCTGTGCGAGGGACTGTGCACCGCTTGCGACCTGCTCCGCGCCACGGGAAACCTCTTCCGAGGTAGCTGCAAGCCGGCTTACCATATCATTCAGCTGGTCAAGGATAATCTTGATCGACTGTTCAATCCGCACAAAATCGCCAATATAGTGCAGGTTGTTTTCCCGGGTCAGGTCACCTTCCGAAATCTCTGTGAGGGTGTCAGAAATATCTTCTACATAGGTACTCAAAGTCTTTACCGAGGAGTTGAGACTGTCGGCAAGTACGCCAATCTCATTCTCGCTGTGGATGTCTATCTGGAAATTTAGTTCTCCCTTCGCGAGCTTCTGGCTCGATTCGGTGATGATGGTGATTGGAGAAACAACACTATGCATGATGTAGCGGATCAGGAGGATACAGACAATAAAGATCATCAGCATCGAGATAACAAACACAGTGATCGTTTGCAGCTCTGCATTCTGGAGCAGACGGGCATCATCGACAACCACTTCATTGATGATCGCAATCACCTCTTCCAGCTTGCCGAGCAGAGTGTTTACGTCCGCCTTAGTCTGGTTCAGGTAGATATCCTGTGCCCTGGCATGGTCGGTATCCTTACAGCCGAGGATTTCAGATGCGGAGGAGTGGATACGCTGGTGGATCGGCTCGATCTCATTCATGATCGCATCAATCCTGGGATCAGGGAGGGCTGTGCGGTCGGTATGATAAAGCCAGTTACCAAGCGAACAGCTGGTATAGTCGGTACTTCCGGTGAATTCGGTTCCAAAGCTGATCGAAGAGCTGAGGTTTTCGATCCAGTTCAGATGTGCTTTTTCCGCCGACAGAGCAATCACGTGGATTTCATTCGCCGTTTTGGAGGAAAGGGAGGAACTTCGAATATTGAGCAGTCCGGTAATGGTGAACACCGCGCTCAATACCAATGCCACAAAAATCACGATCACTCGCAGCCATACGGCTGTTTTTATCGATTTTTTCATAGAAAAACCCTCTCTTTATTATTTTATTTTGTTATGCCTTTCGCCTGCAACAGCAAAGACGTAAAATGGGCAGTCCTGCCGAAGCCTCAATATCCGGCACCTACCATTTTACTATTATATATTAGGATTTTGGTTTGTGCAATCCTTAATTTTCTGAATCCCTGCTGTTTTTATATGTACCATTCTTCCGTTCCTCTATTTTCGGCAGAAGCTTCCCAAACAAAACCCCAGAACCGACCCATTTTTAAAAAATTATGCAGGAAGATTTTTTACTTTTTCTCTTGTATTTCAAGCTATTTTTATTTATACTGAAAAGTAGATAATTGTTTACATAAAACAACCTTAAAATCTGGAATCTGGGAGGGAGTTTATCATGACTGGCGGCATTCTTCAGTCAGCAGCAGGATTCCCCCTGTATCAGCGAAATTCGATTCCGCGCAGAACAGGGGCTTCCACACCGTCTATGCGGCAGGGATTCTCACAGGCGCGGAGTCCCGTTCAGGTGAAGGCCTCCGCACCGAATCCGTCCTCCAACCGGGCGCCGGGCATTTCCGCAGGGGGGGACACCGGAGACTGGCGCACCAGTATGCCCGGTATGCCCGCGCTGTCCGGCGGAGAAATCGGCACCGGCAGTATGAGCGGACGCGCAAACCCGCTCGCATGGCAGCAGTCCGGCGCGGAGGAAGTTCAGCAGGAGGAATCGGCTGGTCCGCTTCTCCCCGGGCAGGAGGATGAGGAGGAGCCGGAAAACCTGATGGATCCGGAAAAATGTGAAACCTGCGAAAACCGGAAATACCAGGACGGTTCTACCGACCCGGGAGTTTCGTTCAAGACGCCTGGTAAGATCAACCCGGATGCGGCTGCAAGCGTTGTGCGCAGCCACGAGATGGAGCATGTGTTCCATGAGCAGGCGCAGGCCCGGCAAGATGGGCGGGAGGTTGTCTCCCAGAGTGTGGTTCTGCATACCGGTATCTGTCCGGAATGCGGCAGAGTATATGTCTCAGGCGGAACCACGCGCACGGTTACCCGTTCTGATGCGGAAGACCTGTTCCGGGTGGGGACGCCCGGCGCCCGCAAAGACGGACGCAGCCTTTTCGCTGCTGCTTAGAAGATCAATTTTAAAAGGGGAGCTTGTCTATGTCTAAAAAGGATTGGAGAATTGATTTTTCGCGCACCATTCAGGACCTTGCGCTGCTGCATACCCAAAATCACCTGCACGCTAAGGCGGAGAATGACGATCAGGTCAACCCATACTATGACCCGCAGGGAGCGATGGACTATATGCTGGAGACTTACTTCGAGGCAGTGGGCTATATCACCGGAAAAACCCAAGAATACGCACACATGTTTGAAGAACAGATGGAAGCCGAGATGAACGAGGAATGATGTGCATGTCAGGCTTTTGCCCGCAATCCAAAAATAAGCGCTGTGTTTTTGGGTGCTGACGATAAAACACCGCCCCGGCTGTTGCAGATGCAGTCGGGGCGATTTTTTGTCCTGTTCATTTTTTGTCTTTCTCTTTGAGGTCCGAAAACCGTAGATAGCCGCTGCGGTACCGGCGTTCCAACGTCTGTTCATCCAGAAAAACCGCAATCTCCAGACGTCCGGTTCCAGTGTCAATCTGAACGCCCACATTGTCCGGCCCTTCATATCCACAGGAAAAAACAGGCGTTTTGATTTGGATAATAATTCCACGCCGGTCCAGCTTAACCGCAGTGCTGCCGCAGGCGATATTGCTTAATTCGCAAAGGGCGGACTGCATCAGCTCATCCGGCTCCTCCAGATCAAACAGCATCATCCTCCGAATCAGGCTGAAGGACAGCTCTTTGGAAAACCCAAAGACCGCTTTCCCCCGCAGCTCCCCACACAGCTCGATTTCAACAAAGAAATCTCCCAGTTCGCCAAAATGGTTGGTCTCATGCAATGAGATCTGGCTGCGGGCAAAGCACGCCATCTTTTCGAGCACATCGGCCGTCCGTTCTGCAAACAGCCCGGTGCAGTGCTGGGACTGATGATGCATCGCCTTCCTGCGCGGACAGGCCACCAGCTTCTGGTCGCTGTCTGCCACATGATGGATCAGCCATGCAGTCAAGGTTCCGGCCAGATATTTGGTCATCCGCTGGTCATACCCGTTTTCGATCAGCTTTTCCTCGTATTCCTGTACCTTTCCGGCAAATTCGCGGTGCTGCTGGATATGCTCTTCCAGCCTGCTATAGCCGATTGCCCTCTGATAATCCTCTTCATCCTGAAAATGATATACCACATACTCTTTTAAAAAGTCAAGCGCCTTCTTGTAGGTTTCTTCTCCGGCACCGTCTCGCGCTGCCTGGACCAGAGCGCCAGTCATTTTAAAAAGCTTCTGATGCTGTTTATCAATCCGTTCGACACCCAGGCGGTAGCTTTCTTTCCACATTGCTCATTTTCCTTTACAGTCATTATTGTGTATATGGTTTTTTGATTCTGTCAAAAGCGTAGAGCGCTCTGACAGGCTGGACCATACCCCAGTATAATGGCGTGCCTGTAGTTATGATACCACAATCGCGAAGCGATGCGATATCATTGGCCATCGGGATGGGAGCAGGCTCTGCCTGCACATCGTCCTGGCCATAGCTCTGGTATAATAGCTGCTTTGCAGCTATTATATCATAATTCACCTAATGCAGCAAGCTACTTTTGTGGTATTATCATAAGGAATGGTAGGGAGCCGCCGCCTCGAGTTACATCCGATACCACCAACCAAAGCAATGTAAACGGATAAGAGCGGGCCGGTATAACCCATCCCGCCCCTTTAGTTTAGAACCCGTATTCACAACCATTCGACACCGTCTGAGCGGGTCTTTTGCCGGCCTGCCGCGTTGAAAAATCTTGCAATACACAAAGTATTGTCTGCGTTTTTTCGCCTTGCAGGGCAGCAAAATCCCTCGCCCATCCGGCATCCTCTGATTATGAATACAGGTTCTTAGATCATCTGCCCAGATCAGGGCTTACCCAGAGGACCAAACCCGCTGTCCAGGGCAACAGCATTTGAAATTATCCAAAAAGGATATCAAGAAGACGCTGTGGA
>ERZ778516.1348-NODE-1348-length-18608-cov-5.449577_pt1 | contig 18608 bp, 15 predicted proteins | sample MGYA00510342_ERZ778516 | MGnify/ENA primary metagenome ERZ778516 (study PRJEB29527, sample SAMN07138961) | mouse gut metagenome | material: feces | host: mouse | place: China:Nanjing | collected 2016-01-25 ... | reverse complement strand
TAATACTTTACAATTTACCCTTTTTTGTTATAGAATAAAAAAGATTTTATTTATCCATATATAGAAGATGAAAATTTCTTTTATGTACAAAAAAATGGAGGTATTGAATGGAAGAAGTAAAAACTACCGAATCAGTAGAAAATGAAGCTGGTTCAAAAAATTTTATTGAACAGATAATTGAAAAAGATTTAAACGAAGGTGTTTATGACCATGTTACTACAAGGTTTCCGCCGGAACCGAACGGATATCTGCACATTGGACATGCAAAATCTATTCTTTTAAATGACGGTCTTGCAAAAAAATACAATGGAGTATTTCATCTCAGATTTGACGATACAAATCCTACAAAAGAAAAATCAGAGTTTGTCCAGTCGATTAAAGAAGATGTGGACTGGCTTGGAGCAGATTACAAAGGAGAGGTTTTATTTGCCTCAGATTATTTTGAGCAGATGTATGAGGCGGCAGTAAAGCTGATAAAAAAGGGAAAGGCATATGTATGTGATTTAACGGCAGAGGAGATAAGAGAATACAGAGGAACCTTAACTGAGCCGGGCAGGGAAAGTCCGTACAGAAACAGAAGCGTGGAGGAGAATCTTTCGCTTTTTGAGGAAATGAAAAACGGAAAATATGAAGACGGAAGCAAAGTGCTGAGAGCAAAAATTGATATGGCATCTCCAAATATGAATATGAGAGACCCTGTTATTTACAGAGTTGCTCATATGACACATCATAATACAGGTGACAAATGGTGTATTTATCCAATGTATGATTTTGCTCATCCGGTGGAAGACGCCATTGAGAAGGTGACACATTCAATCTGTACGCTTGAATTTGAGGACCACAGACCATTGTATGAGTGGGTGGTGCGTGAGCTTGAATATCCACAGCCGCCAAAGCAGATTGAATTTGCAAAGCTGTATCTGACAAATGTGGTGACTGGAAAAAGATATATCAAGAAACTGGTAGAAGACGGTATTGTAGACGGATGGGATGACCCTAGGCTGGTATCTTTAAATGCGTTGAGACGCAGAGGCTTTACACCGGAATCCATTCGCATGTTTGTGGAGCTGTGCGGTGTTTCAAAGAGCAACAGTTCCGTGGATTATGCCATGCTGGAATATTGTATTCGGGAGGACTTAAAGCTCAAACGTTCCAGAGTAATGGCTGTGCTTGAACCTATTAAGCTTGTGATTGATAATTATCCGGAAAATCAGGTAGAGTATTTTGATGTAATGAACAATCAGGAAAACGAAGCTCTAGGGATAAGAAAAGTGCCATTTTCAAAGGTTTTGTATATTGAGAGAACAGATTTTATGGAGGAGCCTCCAAAGAAATATTTCCGTCTCTTTCCGGGCAACGAGGTGCGCCTGATGAATGCCTATTTTGTCAAATGCGAGAGCTTTGTCAAGGATGAAGCAGGAAATGTAACAGAGGTGCATTGTACCTATGACCCTGAAACCAGAAGTGGCAGCGGATTTACCGGCAGAAAGGTGAAAGGAACCATTCACTGGATAAGCGCAGAGCATGCAGTTCCTGCCGAGGTAAGGCTGTATGAAAATATTGTAGATGAGGAAAAAGGAAAGCTGAATGAAGACGGAAGCCTGAATTTGAATCCAAACTCCCTTACGATTTTGAAAAACTGCTATGTAGAGCCGTCTTTAAAAGATGCAGCGGCATATGACAGTTTTCAGTTTGTAAGAAATGGGTATTTCTGTGTGGATGCAAAAGATTCTTCCAGAGAACATCTGGTATTTAACAGAATTGTATCACTGAAAAGTTCATTTAAAATATAATGTGAGGAAAATATGACAACTACTATAAATGAAAATCATCAGAAAAACGGTCAAACAGAGCTGAAGAGGGATAATGAAGCAGAATATCTGTTAAAAAAGACTTATACATGCCCTGTATGCGACAAAACCTTTAAAGCCTTGACAGTAAAGGCGGCAAGGCCGAAACTGCTTCGAAGAGATATGGATATGCGGCCGGTATATCAGCATATTGATATTGTAAAATATGACAGCATTGTATGTGAAAACTGCGGATATGCGGCTTTGTCACAGTATTTTGACCGGTTATCCGAAAATCAGGTGAAAACAATTCGAAATGAGGTCAGCCAGAAATTTCAGGGCATTGAACCCGCAGGGCAGACATACACATATGCGGAGGCTGTTTTAAGGCATAAGCTGGCTCTGGCAAATGCGATTATAAAAAGAGGAAAGGTAAGTGAAAGAGCTTATATCTGTTTAAAAATTGCATGGCTTTACAGGGGTGAGAGAGAAATGGAATCCGAGGATGAGGAAAAAAGAAAGAAATTATATAATCTGGAGATGAACTTTATTAAAAAGGCACAAAATGGATTTCAGGAAGCCAGTATGAATGAAACCTTTCCGATTGCGGGAATGGATGAATGGACTTTTGATTTTCTGTTGGCAGAGCTTTGTATTGAATGTGGTGAACCGGCATCTGCGCTGAAACTGCTTTCTGCTATTATTGTATCAAGAAATGCACCGGACAGAGTGAAGGAGAGAGCAAGAGAACTGAGAGATTATCTGCATGAAATAGAATAGCTGAAAATACAAAATAATTTTTCAGTGAAAAAATAAAAAGGAGCTGCTGCTCCTTTTTGTTTCCAAAAAATTTAATACTTGGTAAATTTTCTATCTGATATATAGAAAAACAATCAAAACTTATTTGTCGTCTTCTGGCTTATCATCATCGTCTTTTATATTCTCTGCAAGAGCTTCTTTTTCTTCTTTTGTCAGTGTTTCTGCCAAATCGTCTTCTGTATCATCGTTTTCTGATTCCGGTGTAATAGAGGTATAACCTCTGTCTTCTGAGTCCATATCATCGAAATCATCATCAAAATCGTCAAGGTCATCGAAGTCGTCAAAATCATCATCAAAGGATTTATCATCCTTATACTTCTTATAAAGAGCAACTCCGGCTGCGGAAGCAGCGCCAATTGCAGCAGTGATAGTTAAGAATTTTGTAAATTTACTGGCCATAATGTGTCCCCTTTCTATATTCACGCGTCTTACGCTGTAAGTTATTCCTCTATTTTAATACAAAACGAAAAAAAAATAAAGGATTATTTTAAAAAAAATTATAAATAGAATATAAATACTTTGAACAATCTATAAAAATATAAAAGCAGACAAAAAATTTTGCAAAAATTAGTACTTTCGTACTATTGAAAAAACCATAATATGGCATTACAATACAAATCAGCAAACGAGTAGCACTCAAAAACAACGAGTGCTAACAAAACAAAAAGCAAAGCATAAGATTGGAGGAAATAGAAATGTTAAAGCCATTAGGTGACAGATTAGTAATCAGACAAGTAGAGGCAGAGGAAACCACAAAGTCAGGAATTGTTCTTCCGGGACAGTCCAAGGAAAAGCCTCAGGAAGCCGTAGTTGTTGCAAAGGGCGAGGGCGTTGAGTCTGAGCTGTTAAAGGAAGGCGTAAAGGTAATTTATTCCAAGTATGCCGGCAACACAGTAAAAATAGACGACGAGGAACTGATTATTGTTAAGGAAGAAGATGTTCTTGCAGTAGTAGAATAAGAAGAAATGCTATTGTGGGTAAATTGAAATAATGAATTGAAATAATGACAAAAAATTATAGGAGGCATTAAAAATGGCAAAGGAAATCAAGTATGGCGCAGAAGCGAGAAAAGCTTTGGAAGAGGGCGTTAATAAATTAGCAAATACAGTAAAGGTAACACTGGGACCAAAGGGAAGAAACGTAGTTCTTGACAAGTCCTATGGTACACCGCTTATCACAAATGACGGTGTGTCTATCGCAAAGGAAATCGAACTTGAGGATTCTTTCGAGAATATGGGAGCACAGATTTTAAAGGAAGTAGCTACCAAGACAAATGATGTAGCCGGTGACGGAACTACCACTGCTACTGTACTGGCTCAGGCCATGGTAAACGAAGGAATGAAGAACCTCGCAGCAGGCGCAAACCCGATTATTCTGAGAAAGGGTATGAAGAAGGCCACAGATATTGCAGTAGAGGCAATTCAGGGTATGAGTTCAAAGGTAAGCAGCAAGGAGCAGATTGCAAGAGTAGCTGCTATTTCTTCCGGAGATGACGAAGTAGGAAATATGGTTGCAGATGCTATGGAAAAGGTTTCCAATGACGGCGTTATTACAATCGAAGAATCAAAGACCATGCTGACAGAGCTTGACCTTGTAGAAGGAATGCAGTTTGACAGAGGATATATTTCAGCATATATGGCTACTGATATGGATAAAATGGAAGCTGTATTAGATGACCCGTATATCCTGATTACAGATAAAAAGATTTCAAATATTCAGGAAATTCTTCCGCTTCTTGAGCAGATTGTACAGTCCGGTTCAAGACTTCTGATTATTGCAGAAGATGTAGAGGGAGAAGCACTCACAACTCTGATTGTAAATAAATTAAGAGGTACTTTCAATGTAGTGGCTGTCAAGGCTCCGGGCTATGGCGACAGAAGAAAGGAAATGCTTCAGGATATCGCAGCATTGACAGGCGGAAGCGTGATTTCCGAAGAACTGGGACTTGACCTGAAAGAAGCAACTATGGAGCAGCTTGGTCGTGCAAAGTCTGTAAAGGTTCAGAAGGAAAACACAATTATCGTAGACGGCTGCGGCGACAAAGAAGAGATTGCTGCAAGAGTTTCTCAGATTAAGAAGCAGATTACAGAGACTACTTCTGATTTTGACAGAGAAAAATTACAGGAGAGACTTGCAAAGCTTTCCGGTGGTGTGGCTGTTATTCGCGTAGGCGCTGCTACTGAGACAGAGATGAAGGAAAAGAAACTTCGCATGGAGGATGCGTTAAGCTCAACAAGAGCTGCCGTGGAAGAGGGTATTATCGCAGGAGGCGGTTCCGCATATATCCATGCTTCTAAAGAGGTTGCCAAACTTGTAAATACACTGGAGGGTGACGAGAAGACAGGAGCAAACGTTATTTTGAAGGCTCTGGAGGCTCCATTATTTGCAATTGTTGAAAATGCAGGTCTTGAGGGAGCTGTAATTGTAAACAAAGTGAAGGAATCCGAGGTTGGAACAGGCTTTGATGCTTACAAAGAGGAATATGTATCTATGGTAGACGCTGGTATTCTTGACCCTGCAAAGGTAACAAGAAGCGCACTGCAGAATGCAACAAGCGTGGCTTCTACATTGCTGACAACAGAATCCGTAGTGGCTACTATCAAGGAAGATGTACCTCCAATGCCGGCTGGAAATCCGGGAATGGGAATGATGTAAAAAAGAAATATAATTTTACAGAAAATATATGCCGGAACAAGTTATGTTCCGGCATTATTTAATAATAGGACTGTTGTTTTAGCACAGTTTATTTTTGAATGTTTTGGATATCTGGTAATTGACAGATTTTTTCTAAATTTTTATACTAATTATTTCAGATTTGTGTTATGATATATAATATGTGGAAAATGATATATTAGAAAATACAAAGTAATTTTCTATAAAACAAAGAAAAATTTTAAGAAAGGATAAGCATATGCCAAGAGAATGTAATGATACAAATTGTACAAAGGAATCCTGTGAGGGCTGTGCCAGCAGAGCTAAGGAGCAGACAGATTTTTCGGAACCAATGAATAAATTCAGCAATATAAAGAATGTTATCGGAGTGGTCAGCGGAAAAGGAGGAGTCGGAAAGTCACTGGTAACATCGTTGCTAGCAATAGAAATGGAAAAAAGAGGGTATAAAACGGCTGTTTTAGATGCAGATATTACAGGTCCGTCTATTCCGAAGATTTTTGGAATTCATGCAACACCGGAATCATCAGAGGAAGGATTACAGCCGGCAGTATCTTCGAAGAATATCAAAATTATGTCAACGAATCTGATTCTGGAGCATGAGACGGACCCTGTAATCTGGAGAGGTCCGGTAATTGCAAATATGGTAAGGCAGTTCTGGTCAGAGGTATACTGGGGAGAAATTGATTATATGTTTGTAGATATGCCTCCGGGAACAGGAGATGTACCTCTTACTGTATATCAGTCTCTTCCGGTAAACAGTATTGTCATAGTTGCTTCTCCTCAGGAGCTTGTGCAGATGATTGTAGAAAAGGCAGTGAGAATGGCAGAACTGATGAAGGTGAAAGTAGCAGGCATAGTAGAAAATATGTCTTATTTAAAATGTCCTGACTGCGGCAAAGAAATTTCTGTATTTGGGGAAAGCAGAGTGGAAGAGCTTGCAAAGAAATATCAGATTAGCAATTTTGCAAAGCTCCCGATTGATTCGGAGGCGGCAAGGCTCTGTGATAAGGGAAGGATTGAAGAACTTGACAGAACTTGGTTAAAAGAGTTTACTGCGGGACTGATTGATTTAAACAACTAATATAATGTTGGTTGCATTATCAGGCAATCAACGCAAGGTTGTTTGCATTATTTACGGAGATATTTTTATGGATAACAGATATGTAGAAAAGCTTGTAAGTAAAAAAACAGAGATAAGTGCAATTATGCTCAGAGTAGCAGTTCTTGTTGCAGCGTTATTTTTTTCCTATATAATAACTTTCTTTATGGGGATATATGGGATTATAGCAATATTTTTTCTGGGGTATGTCACATGGTATGTTTTTTTTATGACATCGGTGGAGTATGAATTTGTACTGGTAAATAATGAGCTTACCATAGACAAGATATACGGAAAAAATAAAAGAAAAAATCAGCAGACAGTAGACGTTTCCAAATGCGAAGTGATTGCTCCGATAGAAAGTACCTATGTCAGCGGCTATCACAGAAACACTCAGATGAAGGCTTTTGATTATACGTCAGGTGAGAATAGTGAACCGGTTTATATATTGATAGTCCCTTATGGCGCTTCGACTGCAAAGATTTATATGGAATTTGACCAGAAAATGCTGGATGCAATGAAGATGGCGGCACCGGGCAAGATAAAACTTTCGTAAGCTGAAATGTTATATTAAAATGATGAATGTAAGACAATAAGTGAGAAAGCAGTACGGGATTTAGTAAAATTACTAAAACTTTGTACTGTTTTTGATTTGGTGCAGGAAGGTTATTGTAAATTTATAGTATTTCAAGCACTTTGTTCTTTCATAAGAAATTACTTCGTATTTCTTAGACGCAGCTCTTACAGAGCAGCTATTTATGAACAAAGTGCAGGAAGGCTATTGTAAATTTATAGTATTTCAAGCACTTTGTTCTTTCATACCTTACTAAATGTGTAATAGTCAATATGATGTACAAAAAACACTTTATTCTCTGAAAATTTATAAAATTATAACAAATTTTACAAAAATGCTTGACAGTAAAAGAAAAATAAATTACCATAGTAAAAATATAGACAATGAAACTGTATAGACGAAAGAAAGTGAGGATTATTATCAATGGGACAGATTATTGGCGAAGGAATTACATTTGATGATGTATTGTTAGTTCCTGCATATTCAGAAGTGACTCCAAATATGGTAGACTTATCTACCTATTTGACAAAAAAAATCAAACTTAATATTCCTATGATGAGTGCCGGTATGGATACTGTTACAGAGCATAGAATGGCAATTGCCATGGCGAGACAGGGCGGTATTGGTATTATTCATAAGAATATGTCAGTGGAAGCACAGGCAGAGGAGGTAGATAAAGTAAAACGTTCTGAAAACGGCGTAATTTCAGACCCTTTTTCATTATCACCGGAGCACACTTTACAGGATGCAGATAATCTGATGGCCAAGTTTCGGATTTCCGGTGTTCCGATTACAGAAAATGGAAAGCTTGTAGGTATTATTACAAACCGTGATTTAAAATTTGAGACAGATTTTACTAAAAAAATCAAAGAATCCATGACATCAGAAAATCTGATTACGGCAAAGCAGGGAATTACTCTTGAAGAAGCAAAGGAAATTCTGGCAAAATCAAGAAGAGAAAAGCTGCCAATTGTTGATGATAATTTCAATTTAAAGGGACTTATTACAATTAAGGATATTGAAAAACAGATTAAGTATCCTCTGGCTGCAAAAGATGAGCAGGGCAGGCTTTTGTGCGGTGCTGCCATAGGAATTACAAAAAATATTATGGAGAGAACAGCAGCGCTTGTAGATGCAAAAGTAGATGTAGTTGTTCTGGATTCTGCTCATGGACATTCAAAAAATATTATGGAAGCCATAAGAGAGATTAAAAAGGCTTATCCGGACCTTCAGGTAATCGCAGGCAATGTGGCGACAGGAGAAGCGACCAAGGCACTGATTGAAGCTGGTGCAGATGCGATAAAAATTGGCATTGGACCGGGTTCTATCTGTACAACCCGTGTAGTGGCAGGTATTGGTGTCCCGCAGATAACAGCGGTAATGGAAGGCTATGCGGCTGCAAAGGAATATGGTATTCCTGTGATTGCAGATGGTGGTATTCAGTTCTCTGGAGATATGACCAAAGCGATTGCAGCCGGAGCAAGCGTATGTATGATGGGAAGTATTTTTGCAGGCTGTGACGAATCTCCAGGAGAATTTGAACTGTATCAGGGAAGAAAATACAAAGTTTATCGTGGTATGGGTTCTATTGCCGCAATGGAAAACGGAAGCAAAGACCGTTATTTCCAGACAGATACAAAGAAGCTGGTTCCGGAGGGTGTAGAAGGGCGCGTTGCTTACAGAGGAACCGTGGAGGATATTGTGTATCAGCTTGTCGGTGGTATTCGTGCAGGTATGGGATATTGCGGTGCAAAGGATATCGAGACACTGAAGCAAACTGGAAAGTTTGTAAAAATTTCAGCAGCTTCCTTAAAGGAAAGTCATCCACATGATATTCATATTACAAAAGAAGCTCCAAATTACAGCATTGATGTATAGAGAATAAGCAAAGGGCGAAGTCGAAAAGACTTCGTCTTTTTGTTGAGCAATCATTGTATATAATATGCTTGAATATCACAGACTCATGCCTTATAATTATAAATCAGAAGCATTGATATTAATTATAGAAAACAAAGGAAAGAAAAGAGGAAAATCTAAATGAGAAGAGTAGTAGTAACAGGAATGGGGGTAATTACACCAATCGGAAATTCTGTGCAAGAGTTTTGGAATGGAATAAAGGCAAAAAAGGTGGGAATCAATCCAATTGTAAACTTTGATACCACACAATATAAGGCAAAGCTTTCAGCGGATGTAAAGGATTTTGACGCAAAAAAATATATGGATGTAAAATCTGCAAAAAGAATGGACCGGTTTTCACAGTTTGCAGTAGCGGCAGCAAGGGAGGCAGCAGAAGATGCAGGACTTGATATGGAGAAGGAGGATTCGTTTCGTGTAGGTATTTCGATTGGTTCCGGTGTGGGAAGCCTTATGGGAATTGAGCGGGAATATGATAAAATGCTCGCAAAGGGTCCGACAAGAATAAATCCTCTGACAGCTCCTATGGTGCTTGGAAATATGGCAGCAGCAAATGTTTCGATTCAGTTCGGAATACATGGAAAATCAATTGATGTGGTAACAGCGTGTGCTACGGGAACAAATTCTATCGGTGAGGCGTTTCATGCTGTAAAATATGGAGAACTGGATATAATGTTTGCAGGTGGTGTAGACAGCTCAATCAGCAGATTTGGAGTAGCTACTTTTCAGGCACTTACAGCACTTACAGATTCTGAAGACCCGTTTAATGCGTCGATTCCATTTGACAAACGCAGAAATGGCTTTGTGACAGGAGAGGGAGCCGGTGTACTGATTTTGGAGGAACTGGAACATGCAAAAAAGCGTGGTGCGCATATTTATGCAGAAATTGGAGGCTATGGAGCAACCAGTGATGCAAATCATATGACAGCGCCTCTGGAAGATGGATTGTGTGCAGCAAAAGCTATGGAGCTTGCGATTAAGGAAGCAGGCATGAAACCAGAAGACATACAATATATCAATGCACATGGAACCAGTACAGTATATAACGATTTGTTTGAAACAAGAGCGATTAAAAGGGCGTTTGGTGACTGGGCATATAAAGTAAAGATTAATTCTACAAAATCTATGATTGGCCATTTATTTGGAGCAGGGGGCGCAGTAGAGCTTGTAACATGTATCAAGTCAATAAATGAGGGATATATTCACCCGACAGTGGGATTGAAGGAAGACGACCCTGAATGTGACCTTGACTATACAAAAGGAGCAGGAGTATATATGGATATTCGCGCGGCAATCAGCAATTCACTGGGCTTTGGCGGGCATAATGCTACAATATTGGTGAAGAAATATGAGGAATAAGAGATGACGGACAGAAAAGAAGCTGTGGCATACTGCCTTACATTTGCGGATGTTTATGAGGACTATCCGTTTTCGGATAAAAACTGGTGTGTAATTCGGCATCGCAGCAATCACAAGGTATTTGCATGGATTTTTGAAAGGGAGGAGCATACATGGATTAATGTGAAATGTGACAGTGAATGGAGAGATTTGTGGCGTAAGGCTTATAATTCTGTTCTTCCGGCGTATCATTTGAACAAAGAGCATTGGAATTCCATTATTCTGGACGGAACGGTGCCGGAAAAGGAAATTCGGCGAATGATTAGCGAAAGCTATGACTTGACAGAGAAGAAATCAAAAGAGAAGAAAGTGAAAAAGAGCAGCAAAGAATGAGTATGGATTAATAGCAGTACAATGATAAAGATATAATTGTAAAAACAGGATTTATTAATGCACGATTTACAAAAAATATTTATAGGAAAATGTTTACAAGGAGATGACAGGGGAAAATCAGATATGGGAAGAAAGAGAGGGAAATTATGAGTTTTACAGAGATAAGCAAATATATGAGTCTGATTCTGCGTCATAAACCGGAAGTTATAGGAATTACACTGGATAAACACGGATGGGCAGATGTAAATGAGCTGATAAAGGGCATTGCAAAAACAAAGCTGTTTAACATGAATATTCTGGAGGAAATTGTACACACAGATAATAAACAGAGATATTCTTTTAATGAGGACAAAACAAAAATCAGAGCCAATCAGGGGCATTCTGTTCCGGTAGATGTAGAGCTGGAACAAAAAACACCTCCAGATTATCTGTGGCATGGAACCGGACAAAAGTATGTATCATCTATCAATAAACAGGGTTTGCTTCCAAAATCCAGACTGTATGTACATTTATCGTCAGATGAAAAAACTGCGGTGACCGTAGGATGCAGACATGGAATGCCGGTTATTTATAAAGTGCACAGCGGACAAATGGCGGAGCTGGGATATGAATTTTACTATTCTGTAAATGGAGTCTGGCTGACAAAGGAAGTACCAGTAAAATATCTGGAGAAAATAAAAAAATATTAGAAATCGGAGGAAGAATTAGAAAATGGCTTTGATGCCATTGCTGAAAGACTGATATTATAGAACAAAAGTTTTGTATTTTTACTATTTTTTGCTTGCATAATTGATTTTGTTATGTTATATTATATTTTGGCAGTAGAAATATTGTAATATTTTATAAAAAAAAGGAGAAAGATAATGAGAAAAATGAAAAAATCATTTATGGCATGTTTGCTGACAATTGTCATGGCAATTAGTCTTGTAGGCTGTAAAGCAGAATTTGATGCTGCTAACTATGTGGATTCTTGCTTGGACCTTCTGACAAAGGGTGAAACAAAAGAATATATGAAGATGACTAAGCGTACGGAAGAGCAGGCAAAGCAGGATTATCAGAATAATCTGGATGCAATGGTTACATCAATGGGAGTTACAGGTATTTCTGATAAATTACAGGAAGATTACAAAACATTTTTTAAAGAGCTTTACAGCAAGTCAAAGTATGAAGTAAAAAGCTCTAAGAAAATGAGCGGAAAAGACGGATATACAGTCACAGTTGAGATTCAGCAGATAACAGGGCTGTTTGACGGACTTCAGGACGAGCTGGTGGAAAAGTCAGCAGATCTTGCTTCAGAAGACCTTACTTACTTAAATGAAGCAATGGAAGCTGTATTTCAGTTAATGCTTGATTTGATGAATGACAGACTGGATAACATTACATATAGTGATGCAAAGAGTATTACAGTTGATGTAGTTGCAGACAGTGATAAAGTGTACTCTATTACCGATAAGGGATATGAGGCAATTAATGATGCATTGATAAGTATAGAAGGACTCGAAACAGAATAATAAAGTGAGAAAAGCCTCCACAATTTATATGATTGTGGAGGCTTTTTTATATAATTGTACTGGATAAAGGTATGGAATAAATTGGAGTCAGATTTGTCAGTTTTATATAAATATAGTATTGAAATTTGTAGCATTATTGGTTAAAATGATAATTATAGGGAATTATATAAAGGAGGTATATATATGAAAAAGCTCTCTAAGAGATTTTTTGCATTTTTCCTTGCATTTGCAATGACGCTGGCCATGGTTCCTGCTGTATTTGCAAAGACACAGGACGGTTTGTATGTAGAATTAATAACAGACAAAGAGTCCTATAAAATAGGAGAAGAGGCTGCTGTAAAGGTAGTTGCAAAAAATACCAGTACAAAATTGATTTCCAATGTGGAAATAAAAATTGAATTGCCTCAGGGAATCAAGCTAAAAGACGGCTATGACAGTATTATAAAATTTGACAAGCTGGAGCCGGGACAGGAGGTTGTAAAAGAAGTAAAGGGTGAAGTAGAAAAAATTGGTTCTACACAAACAGACCCAGGTAAATCACCAAGCACCGGAGATAAGGTTTCCACAGTCTTTTTTCTTTTGACAGCAGCGATATCTGCAATAACAGCAATAGTTTATATCAAAAAGAAAAAGCGCAATATTGCCGGTATTTTTATGGGTGTTATGATTTTTGCACTGGCAGGACTGGCAGTTCCGGCGATTGCTTCTGCAGATGTTGCAAATGCTGATTTTACAGTAGAAAAGACTGTAAAAATTGATGGCAAGGATGGTGTGATTCGAGCAAAGGTTACATATCAGTATGAAGGAAGTGCAGAAGACGTCACTACTTCAGGAAATGATAACAATAACAATGATAATGACAACAATGATAATGATGGCGACAACAGTAATGGAGATAATACAGGAACAACTGTAAATCATGTAACTGTACATGACCCAAGTATTGTCAAAGACCCGAAAACAGGCACATATTATATTTTTGGTACACATATGGGATGGGCAAAGTCCACAGATTTAATTAACTGGACTCCTTTTACCAATAATATAAACAGCGATTGTGATACAATTTTTGCCGAAGCTGCAAAATGGGCAAAAAAAGGGAATGCGAATTATGATATAGCAGGTAATCTGTGGGCACCGGATGTTATCTGGAATAAAGATATGCAGAAATGGTGCATGTATATGAGTGTAAATGGTGACCACTGGTATTCATCTATTGTGCTGCTTACCGCAGACAGTCTGGATGGAGACTGGACATATGTAGGACCAGTTGTTTATTCAGGTTTTACAAATGAACAGGAAACAGCAGAAACAGATTTTGCCAAAGTAACAGGAAGCAATACACTTCCAGACCGTTATCTGGAAAATCGTAATGGAAATCGTACTTATGGTATGAATGCCATTGACCCGTGTGTATTCTATGATGAAGAAGGAACACTTTGGATGAGTTATGGTTCATGGTTTGGCGGCATCTATATGCTGAAGCTGGATGAAAAGACAGGCTTGAGAGATTATGAACATAAATATGCAACTGTAACAAATGAATCTGATGAATATCAGGGAATTAAACTTGGTGGCGGAAATCATGTTTCCGGTGAGGCATCCTATATTGAACATATTGGAAATTACTACTATTTATTTATTACAAATGGTGGTTTGACATCAGATGGCGGTTACAATATGAGAGTATTCCGTTCTGAAAATGTGACAGGTCCTTATACAGACCCATCAGGCAATGATGCCAGATATTCATCTGAAAATACAGGTGCCGGAAATATCAGCGGTTCAGTCGGTGTGCGTCTGATGTCCTATTATAAATGGTCGCATATGAGCTATGGATATTGTGCACAGGGCCATAATTCTGCATTTGTTGATGAAGATGGACGGGCATATCTTGTATATCATACAAGATTTGACAATCAGGGTGAAGGACATCAGGTACGTGTACATCAGCTCTTTCAGACAAAGGATGGATGGCTGATTGCTGCTCCGTATGAGTATACTGGTGAGACATTGCCTGAAAAAGGATATACAGATGAACAGATAATCGGAACATATGAGGTACTGGTTCACAGAAGCAATATTGATTTTGCAAATAAAGAGTGTGTAACTGGACAAATTCTTTCGTTAAATAATGATGGTACTGTTTCAGGAGCAATGAATGGTTCATGGACAAAGGAAGAAGGAACACCGTATGCTTCCATTATTCTGGATGGTGTAGAATATAATGGTGTATTTGTTGAACAGATAAAGGAAGAAACAAAAGAAAAGGTAATGACCTTTACATTACTTGGAAGTAATGAGCTTGCAGTTTGGGGAAGTAAATTGCAGGAAAATGACGAGCAAATGCTTAAAGATGATATTCAAATATTTACATTGCCAGCTTCTGTTATGGATGATATAACATTAAAGACAACAGGTTTTTATGGAACTAAAATTACTTATCAATCTGATAAACCGGATGTATTATCAAATGATGGAAAGGTAAACAGAGGTGAGGCAAATATAAATGTAACTATGACAGTTACATTTACACATGGTACAGCTGTGGAATCAAAGGAGTATCAGATTACCGTTATCGGTACCGGTTCCGTAGATGGAAAAATATTAGTAGGAGAATATTTTACAGATAAGCCTCATAATTTATCTGAAGCAGTTACCGTGCCAAATCCATTTAATAAAAATACTACTGCCGGTCTGGAAATTTATAAGGGAGTAAGTATTGAGTTTGATGTAAAAGGTACAGGTGGAGTAACCAGTAATATTCTTTCCTTTAATAATGATGTAAAGGCAGAGGGAAATTGTTTATACTTTACAGGTGGTTCCTATCTTGGATATAATGCAGATGGTGGATTTTTTGATGCCAACAGAAATGCAGACTGGACTATGGCAGCAGATTATATCAATGGTGAGGCAAGAATCAGAATTGATATTACAGGAAGCGGATTTGAAGTGTATGCAAATAATCAGCTGGCATATTCAAATAAAACATTAGACAGCAGTGTTTTAATCACCAGTGCTGATTTTAAAGGTTATTCGGTAGTATTGCCATGGTTAAATGAAAAAGCGGCAGAATTAAGCTTTGGAACTGGAAACTGGTGGTTTAATCAACCGGATGGAAAATTTAATGGAACAATCAGCAACGTAAAATTATACGCAAATGAAATTAATGAGCCAGTAAATCAGTGGACATATAATAATTATAATTCCGGTTCTTCTTATTACGAAGAAGGGATGAAAGTGTTTGCAAATGATAAGTCCAGTGGAAGCAGAGGCGTAAATACTACATTTAGAGATGAATATAAATTTACAGATTCTTATAAGGTAGAACTTGATTTTGCAATGACAACAGGATTTGCCGGTTCAAAAGGCTCAAATAATGAGTTTGTTATTACTGGAGAAGGAATCTCCTATGTGGATAAAAATGTAAATTATGGGGCGGCATCAAATTATATTTTAAAGCTTTCAACTGGCTCAGTTACAGCGGATACAGAGACTTATTATGTAAATGACAGCAGTCAGACAATTACAATACCAAAAGGTAAAACTGTTCATTTGTCAATGATAACAGATTCCGAGGGAGATGTAGAGGCTGTATTTAATGTAGATGGAGTTTCTACAACTGTTTATACACATGTAAATGGTTCTGGTAAACTGGAAGGTGTTTATCTGCTGGTTGGAAGAGGTACAGGAACAGCAAAGATAGGCAATATCAGTGTGGTTCCTGATGACACAGATGTATCAGGAGGAGTTTCAACAGAGCTGGAATACACTACATTGGCAGATTATGATTTTACTAATAGCAAGCTGCCAGAGGGTGTTACATTAGGAACAGATGGAGAGAGAGTTACAGGAGAAGTTACTCCAAATGGTGTAAAACTTGTTAATGGATATATTAAACTTCCGGAAAATTTATTTGCAAATCTGGATAATGATGTAGAAAAATTGTGTGTTGAAATCAAATTTTCAAAGCAAGACAGCGAATGGCCTGGAAGTCAATGGTCAGAACGATTATTTAACTTTACAGATGACGATAATGTTGAAGATGGCGTTCAAACAGGAACAAATGGTTTTTCACTTTCTTATAATGGAAATCTTGGTACAACAAAACATCCATATATTAATCCTGAACTTAATATGAAAGCATATCTGGATGGTGCACTAGGTGGAAGGATTGATTTGGATAAAGTGGTTACTGTAAAAGCAGAACTTGATTTTACAACAAATACAGGAACTTTGTATTTGGATGGTGAGCTTGTAAACAGTGGCGTTTCTTCTGACACAATCACTGTACAGGATTTAAAGAAGTTTACAATCAATTCCATAGGCCGGTCTTTTGATATGTGGTCTATGTGGGGCTTTATGACAATAGAGAATTTTAAAGTGTCATATGCAAAAACAGTAGAAGTTTCCAATTAATAGAAAAAAATAGTGAAATAATAAGAATAAGTGAAACTGTCGTATTCAAATAAGATACAAAATATTATGTTTTTGGTATTAGAGGACAATATTTTGCAGATTGATACGGCAGTTTTGCTTGTTATTTTGATATTCAATATTTTGTTATTTCAATATTTTATAATTTTAATTAAAAGTCAGGAAAAATTCACAAAATAGCCATAATTAAGAGGTAAAATATCTTTTGAAAGATGAATTTTGATTCTTTCAGAAAAATTTTTTGGTTTTTTTCATATAACTCCTTTCTGTACAGGTTCCGGATATATCCGGAACCTGTTTTAAAATATATAAAATGACATATATTGAATATTTTTTCAGTTAAGTTGTAAAACCATTCATTCCATGATATAATAAACTTTATAGTTAGAAAACTAATATCAGCATTTTGGAAGCGAGGGAAAGCATGAAAACTCTAATCAGAGCAGGGCGGGTACTTGACCCGTCAACAAACACCGATGAAGTACGGGATATCCTGATTTCAGATGGAAAAATACAAAAAAGCGCAGTAAATATTACAGATTTCGCCGATGAAATTATCGACGCCTCCGGCTGCTTTGTTATGCCAGGGCTGATAGATTTACATGTGCATTTAAGAGACCCTGGTCTGGAATACAAGGAAGATATTGAAACCGGTTCTAAAGCCGCAGTTAGAGGCGGTTTTACTACTATCTGTCCAATGCCGAATACAAAACCGGTGACAGATTGCAGAGAGGTGGTGTGTTATGTCAGGGAAAAAGCTGAAAAGGTCGGACTTTTAAATATTCTGCCGGTAGGAGCAGTGACAAAAGGACAGGCGGGCAACGAGCCGACAGATATAGAAGAAATGAAAGCTGCGGGTATCTGTGCTATCAGCGAAGACGGAAAATCAGTGATGAATGCTCAGGTCTACCGCACAGCTATGAAAGAAGCTGCGAGGCTGGATATTCCGGTATTTGCTCATTGTGAGGATATTACATTAGTAGCGGGCGGAACCATGAATCTTGGAGAAAAAAGTCAGCAGCTTGGTCAGAAAGGCATTTCAAATTCTGTTGAGGATGTCATTACTGCCAGAGATATTCTTCTGGCAAAGGAAACAGGAGCCACACTGCATTTGTGCCATTGTTCTACCAGGGACAGCGTAAAAATGGTAAAGGCCGCCAAAGAAGAGGGAATCAGAGTGACAGCGGAGGTATGTCCACATCATTTTACACTTTGTGAAGAAGATATCAAAGAAAATGACGGCAATTATAAAATGAATCCTCCTCTGAGAAGCAGAGAGGATATGGAAGCGCTGAGACAGGGACTTCACGATAATGTATTTGATGTGATTTCAACGGACCATGCCCCACACAGTGCAGAAGAGAAAACCGGAGGATTTGAAAAATCTCCGTTTGGAATTGTTGGAAGTGAAACCGCAGTAGCACTGACAATCACAGAGCTTGTGGATACAGGGATAATTACCCCAATGCAGATGGCAGAAAAGATGAGCTGGAATCCGGCAAGGATTCTTGGGATTGACAAGGGTTCTCTGGCGGAGGGAAAGACAGCGGACATTGTGATTATTGACCCTCTGGCAGAGTATTGTATAGATACGGCTGCTTTTGCTTCAAAGGGAAAGAATACGCCGTTTCATGGAAGAAACGTCAGAGGAAAGGTTTTAAGAACAATTGTAGCGGGAAAAACAGTATATCAGGCATAATAAAAAACAAATAAAAAACAGCAGAAAATAATGGAAAGTGAGAAAAGATATGATAAACAAATTAACCGAAAAAATCAAAAAACTTAATGCGCCGGTGGTCGTAGGGCTTGACCCAATGTTAAGCTATATTCCGGAGCATGTTCAGAAAAAGGCCTTTGCAGAATACGGAGAAACCTTAGAGGGAGCAGCAGAGGCAATCTGGCAGTTTAATAAAGAAATTATTGACAAGACCTGCGATTTAATACCTGCTGTAAAGCCACAGATAGCGATGTATGAACAGTTTGGAATCGAAGGTTTGAAGGTGTTTAAAAAGACTGTTGACTATGCCCGTTCAAAGGACCTTGTGGTAATCGGTGATATT
>ERZ778516.1343-NODE-1343-length-18657-cov-4.789162_pt1 | contig 18657 bp, 13 predicted proteins | sample MGYA00510342_ERZ778516 | MGnify/ENA primary metagenome ERZ778516 (study PRJEB29527, sample SAMN07138961) | mouse gut metagenome | material: feces | host: mouse | place: China:Nanjing | collected 2016-01-25 ... | reverse complement strand
AATTATCTGATAGAATATAATTCCTGAATAAACTCCAAGATATGGAAAAAAGAAAGTAAGTACGGCGAAGCAGACAGAGAGAATAAAATTAAACCGGCGATATTCCATAAATACTCCCAGACAGGAAAAAATAAACCCTGTCAGAATATATGCAGTGATATTTATATTTACAGGAAAGCTGATAAGCAGAACAGAGGGAATCATCCAAAGCATTCCGCGTTCAAAAAATTCGTTCATGATGAGGAAACTCCTTTGCCATAGATTATATAAGAAGAATTATAGCATTAGGGAAGGAATTTGACAATTAAGAAATTTTTTGAGAAAAGGGATAAAATTTTATGCTTGTAAAAATTGTGCTGATGAAGTAAAATATTTTTTAGAACAAAGTGCCTGCGCTCTGTAAGTTTGTAAAAACCTTCCCGCACTTTGTTTATAAATAGCTGCTCTGTAAGAGCTGCGTCATAGGAAACTGGAGTGATTTCTTATGAAATAAAATAAAAAAGAAAAAGCACGGCAGATTGCAGATTGAGAGGAAAAAATGACAGAACAGGAATTTATAAAAAAATTACCAACCATAGACAATTACTATGTAATATTTTGTGATTTTACAAAAATGCCTTATGCAGAGTGTGATGAACAGACATTTGATGATAAAGCATTTATTTTTTTAAAGGAAGCTATGGCAAAAAAGTTTGTGGAGGAATATAAAGAAGATGGAATGATTTTGTCCGTAAAAACAATTACACGGGCAGAGATACTCGGTTTTCTCACATCTTTGCCGCTTCTTGGCATTAATATGGCAAGTTTTCGTGGAAATGAGACACATAATATTCAGCTTGACAATATAGTGAAACGACAATATAAGGAAGATGCTCCAAAGCCGGTTGAAAATCCGTCTTTACAGCTTAGTATGATTTATTTTATGCAGGCGGTACGTATAGCGGAAACAGAGGAGGAAAATGCGATTGCCAGACAGTTTGAGGAGGAAATGATGGTAAATATCGCCAGAGGACATTTTCTTGTTCCTTCAAGGGAGATAGAGGAAACAGATGATGAAGGAAATAAAAAGGTTGCTTTTCTTCAGGTAAAAAATAATAATGGAGATGTGTTTATTCCATTGTTTACAGATATTAATGAGTATTTTAAGTTTAATTCTCAGGATGGAACCATGAAGTTTCTTGTGCTGGACTTTAATAAAATTTACAATACCAAGGTACCGCAGCTGACCGGATTTATTATTAATCCGGGAACCATATCTGTTTTGCTGAATGAACAGCATTTAAACGCGATACAGCAGGCTTTTGGAGAAGAAGCATAACAGAATAAATAAAAGAAAAGGGCTTTTGCATAAACAATACTTTTATGATATGGTATTTTATGCAAAAGCCCTTGTTTTTGTCAATATAAAGTTTCAGGCAGCAGGCAGTAATCTTGCCTTTGACAGGGCCTTCCTCACTGCGACAGCGATAAAATACGCAAGAGCGGCAGAAGTGATATCCTTTGGAAGATAAGGCAGAGATACAAGGAACATGCTTTTTATAAAAGTTGTATCAGATACAATGGAAAACTGAATAATTCCAATCAGATGACACAGAATTAATCCAATCAGAGAGACCGCAATGGCAACGACAGCTTTTAACGCTGCGGAATGAAATTTCTGAGTCAGCTTCATTCCAAGCCCGCTGAAAAAGGCGAGCAGCAGAAAGCCGATAATAAATCCACCGGTAGGACCAAACAGTACAGAAGGCCCTGCCATAAATTTGTTATATACCGGAATGCCGATAAATCCAAGCAATATGTATATACAGCAGGAGGCTGTTCCCAGCTTCTGACATAATACAAAACCGATAAATGCCATGGCAAAGGTCTGTAAGGTGGCAGGAACACCAAATAGCTCTATACCGATTGGAATAGCGGAAATAATTGATATAAATGCTGTAAAGATACCAATAATACCAATTGTTTCTACTGATATCTTTGATTTTGGAATAACATTTACTTTTTCTGACATAATAAAATTCTCACTTTCTGTTGTTATCAATATTGCGGCTCTCAGGCTGCTGTTTTTTATTATGCAATGAAAAAAGCAAAATGTCAACTAAAAAATATAAAAAGTTTACATTCAAAAAAAGTCGTGTAATTCGTCAGATTTCTTTCAAAATACTGTTTGCATATCCAAAATAAAGCTGATATAATAAAAACGCTTTTAAATAGTTTATTTTCAAGAAAAATGATAAAGGTATATTTAAGAAGGTATAAAAACTATGATAGTGGATGTTTCATTATTTCCAACTTTGAAAGGTTATAAAAAAGAATATCTTTCAAAGGATATCTTTGCAGGAATTATTATTGCTGCAATGTCGATTCCTATTTCCATGGGCTATGCAGAAGTAGCAGGGATGCCGGCTGTATATGGGCTGTATGGCTCTATTCTTCCAATTTTATTTTTCGCTCTTTTTTCAACTTCAAGACAATTTATTTTTGGCGTGGATGCCGCACCGGCAGCGATAGCAGGCAGCCTTCTGGTTACAATGAACATTCCCTATGGCTCTGAGGAAGCAGTGAAAATTATTCCCGTAGTGGCCTTGTTTACGGGGTTATGGCTTTTGCTTTTTTACATATTAAAGGCAGGAAAGGTGCTTGGCTATATTTCCACGCCGGTAATGGGAGGCTTTATCAGCGGAATAGCAGTCACAATTATTATGATGCAGATACCCAAGCTTATGGGCAGTTCGGCAGGGCATGGAGAATGTCTGGAACTGGCTGCAAAGATTATCAGTGCCTGTCAGTCTGCAAATTTTCTTTCACTTGGACTGGGAACCGGAACTCTTGTCATTTTGCTGATTTTTAAAAAATTTTTTCCGAAATTTCCAATGGCGATTGTTGCGATGCTGGCGGGAGCTGGAGCAGAAAGAGTATTTTCTCTCGGCAGTCATGGAGTAAAGCTTCTCTCAGCAGTAGAGCCGGGGCTTCCTAAATTTTTTATACCGGATATTTTTTTCACTGATATTACACAGGTTCTGGGAACCAGTCTGACAATTGCAGTAGTAGTTATGGCAGAAACTCTGCTTGCAGAGAATAATTTTGCTTTTAAAAACGGGTATCCGCTGAAGGATAACCGTGAAATCCTCGCCTGCGCCGCAGGGAATCTTGCAAGCGCATTTTCGGGCTCTTGTCCGGTAAACGGAAGTGTGTCAAGAACCGCAATGGGAGAGCAGTTTGAGGGGAAAACACAGATGATGTCTGTGGTGGCAGGTCTGCTTATGATTCTTCTGCTGCTGTTTGGAACCGGATTTATAGGCTTCCTTCCAGTGCCGGTACTGACTGCCATTGTAATTTCTGCACTTATGAGTGTGGTGGAGCTGCCTCTGGCTAAGCGGCTGTATAAGGTGAATCGGGTAGAATTTCTGATTTTTATGGGAGCGTTTATTGGTGTTCTTTTACTGGGTACGATTTACGGCGTTGTGATTGGACTTATCTTATCTTTTGTAAATGTAGTTTTAAGTGCGGCAAAGCCGACAAGGTCTTTTCAGGGAATGATACCGGGTCATGAAAACTTTTATGATTTAAGCAGAAATATATATGCAAGACCAGTCAGAAATACTGTGATTTATAAATTTAACGGCAATCTGTTTTTTGCAAATATAAATACTTTTATCAGCGATTTGGAGAACAGCATTACAGATAGTGTAAGCTGTATTATTGTAGATGCTTCGGGAATTAACAGTATTGATATTACTGCAGCAGATTATATTAAAACCTTTGATAAAAGTCTGAGGCGGCGAAAAATAAAATTTTATCTTACAGAGCATACAGCGGAGGTAAATGACCAGCTTAGAGCACTTGGACTGGGAGAGTTAATTGAAAAAGGCATGGTCAGAAGAACAGTTACCACAGCGCTGAAAGAAATAGGATATGAGCCGCCGTTTCCGCTTGAGGGAGTAGATAAAGAGATGCTCTTTGGACTGGCGCTTACCAGTGCAGAAGAACAAAATTCACTTCAGGAATTTATCTGGGCATTCGGCGGGGATGCCGGAAAACAGATGGAGAAAAATGTGCAGAGAATTTTGAGTACAATTGATATGGAGAGCTTTCAAAAGGTATCCGAGCAGAACCTTGGCAAGCTTACACATTTATGGAAAAAACTCAGTACGTTTGACGAAGATGAGCTTTTGGAGCGTCTTGAAATGCATCTGTCGGAGATTTCCGAAAGGCTTGGAATCAGCGAAGCGGAGATTGTGGAAAACATCGAAAAACGACGACTCGAATTAAAGAGCGCATTAAGGCAGAATCCAGAAGCTTATGAAATGCTGCGGGAATATGAAAAGAAGGTGGAAAATCAGCTTAAGGAGCAAAATCCTGAGGAATATCAGCATATGAAGGAGCTAAGGGAGAAAGGGAGGCTGAAAATAAAGGAGATAACAAAATAATTTTCTATTGCCTTTTAAATAAAAATATGGTAAGCTAAAGCGTGTTTAAAAATTCAGCTATGCTAAACATTACAGCATGAATTTTGGGCTATATATTTAAGGAGGATTTATTCATGAAACACATAAAGACATTAAGCACAAGAAATTTAAAAAATACAATGGTAAACGGCGGCTGTGGCGAGTGTCAGACATCCTGTCAGTCCGCATGTAAAACATCTTGTACCGTCGGCAATCAGAGCTGTGAAAACAGTAAATAGGCGGAATAAAGATATTGCTACATAGGCAGCGGCCGACCGCTGCCTATACTGTTATGGGCAGTCGGTCTTTTGCCGGTTGCATTTATGAGCAATCAACCCTTGGTTGGTTGCATCTGAAAGGGGATTTATTTTGATTCACAGATATAAAAATAATGGCTATAATATTGTTTTAGACGTGAACAGTGGCTCCGTTCATGTAGTGGATGACGCGACCTATGAAATACTGCCGTTATTTGAAGAAGGAAAAAGCAGAGAAGAAATTGTAAATAAATTAAAAGAAAAATATACGGTTTCGGATATTGAAGAGACTGTGGCAGAAATAGAGGAATTAAAAGAACAGGGAAGTCTGTTTTCTGAGGATATTTATGGACAGTATATCAGAGATTTTAAGAAGAGAAAAACCGTAGTAAAAGCAATGTGTCTCCATATTGCCCATGACTGTAATCTTGCCTGTAAGTACTGTTTTGCAGAAGAAGGAGAGTACCATGGACGGCGGGCGCTTATGAGCTATGAGGTAGGCAGAAAAGCTCTTGACTTTCTGATAGAAAATTCCGGCAACAGAGTCAATCTTGAGGTTGATTTTTTTGGCGGCGAGCCACTTATGAATTGGGAAGTTGTAAAAAAACTTGTGGAATATGGGCGTTCAAAAGAAAAAGAATATAATAAAAAATTCCGTTTTACTCTTACCACAAATGGTGTTCTTTTAAACGATGAGATTATGGAGTTTGCCAATAAAGAAATGGCAAATGTGGTGTTAAGTCTTGACGGAAGAAAGGAAATCAATGATAAAATGCGGCCGTTCCGAAACGGAAAGGGCAGCTATGACCTTATTGTTCCAAAATTTCAAAAATTTGCAGAGCAGCGGGAAGAAGCAGGGCTTGCCTATTATGTAAGAGGTACTTTTACAAGGGACAACCTTGATTTTTCCGAAGATATTCTGCATTATGCAGATTTGGGATTTCACCAGATGTCCATAGAGCCGGTAGTGGGGCAGCCAGATGAACCATATGCCATCAGAGAAGAGGATTTACCGAAAATCATGGAGGAATATGACCGGTTGGCCGTAGAGCTTTTAAAGCGGAAAAAAGAAGGAAGAGGCGTAAATTTCTTTCACTTTATGATAGATTTGGAGCAGGGGCCATGTGTGGCAAAGCGTCTGTCTGGCTGCGGTTCAGGAACGGAATATCTGGCTGTTACCCCATGGGGTGATTTTTATCCATGTCATCAGTTTGTAGGAAATGAAAAATTTCTGATGGGAAATGTGGATGAAGGGATTATTCGTACAGATATTCAGGATGAATTTAAGCTTTGTAATGTGTATGCAAAGCCAAAATGCAGAGAATGTTTTGCAAGATATTATTGCAGTGGTGGCTGCGCCGCTAATGCATTTCAGTTTCATGGAAACATAAACGACGCCTATGATTTAGGCTGTGAAATGCAGAAAAAACGTGTGGAATGTGCGATTATGATGAAGGCAGCCGAAGCGGAAATGACAGATACAAACGAAAATATGTAACAGATTTGTGCTGACTTTATAGCAGACAAATTAATTCCCGAAAAATAAGGGAAAATCCAAAATAAAATTTAGGAAAGGAAAAGCTATTTAGATGCAATAACTTACCATCTAACATATATATTTATATATGTTTTTAGTAGCAGGAATCTTTAACATGAAGAAGAAAACGAAAAGTATTGTCGCTTTCCTTGTTAGTATTATTATTATGGTGGCATTTGCTTTGATTCTTATATTTGGTGTAAAAATCAAGGGAATGGAAAAGGGAAGCGCGAGAAATATTATTCTTGGTCTTGATTTGAAGGGTGGTGTAAGTATCACCTATGAGGCTGAGGGTGACTATACAGAGGAGGATTTACAGGATACTTTAAACAAGTTGAAGCTCAGAGCAGAGGAATTCAGTGCTGAATCGGATGTCTATATGGAGGGCGACAACAGAATTACAGTTGAAATTCCGGGACAGAGCGATGCGGAAGAGGTGCTTCAGAAGCTCGGCAGTCCGGGTTCTCTTTCCTTTGTGACAGACCTTGGCACAGATAATGAAAAAACATGGGTGGAAGGCTCTCATGTAGTGGATGCGCAGGCGCAGGTAACGACTGATGAAACTACGGGACAAAGGCAGTATGTAGTTGCATTTGAGCTGGATTCTGAAGGTGCGGCAGCATTTGCAGAGGCTACAAAGGAATTTTTAGGTAAAATTATTTATGTGGTATATGATGGAAAGACAATCAGCAGTCCGGTGGTAAATTCTGTTATTACCGGAGGTTCCGGTGTTATTGAGGGACAAAGCTCTTTTGAAGAGGCAGACGAGCTGGCATCCATGATTCGTATTGGTTCTCTGAAGGTAGAATTGAAGGATATCACCCATAAGGTAGTAGGAGCAAGACTTGGTGCGGATGCAGTTTCTACCAGTTTATTTGCAGGTATTCTGGGCGTACTTGTTATTATTGTTTTTATGATTCTTATGTACAGAATTCCGGGTGCAGCGGCAGGTCTGGCCATGATTTTCTATGTGGAGGCAACACTGATTTGTCTGAATGGCTTTGATTTGACACTTACGATGTCTGGTATTGCGGGCGTGATACTGTCTATTGGTATGGCGGTTGATGCGAATATTATTATCAATACCCGTATTAAGGAAGAAATCAGCACAGGAAGGTCCGTTGAGTCGGCAATTGATATCGGTTTTAAAAAGGCAAGTTCGGCGATTATTGATGGTAATGTTACAACATTTATTGCTGCTCTTGTACTTATGGTATTGACTTCCGGAACCATTAAGGGTTTTGCACAGACGCTTGCAATCGGTACTGTAATTTCAATTTTTACTGCACTTGTAATTTCAAGATTCTTTGTAAAGACAATGTATCATATGGGGCTGGACAAAGAAAATATGTATGGAAAGCAGAAGGAAAAAGCAACTCTTAAGATTATTGAAAAGCGAATCATTGCTTTTGTGGTTGCGGCAGTTGTGATTATTGCAGGATTTGCAGGAATGTTGATAAACAAATCCGGAAGCATAAGCGGAAGAGACAGAACACTGAATTACAGTGTTGAATTTGAAGGTGGTATTAACTATACAATAAACTTTGATAAAAAATATTCCACAGAGGAATTTACTGAAACGATTCTGCCAGTGATTCAGGAAATGGCAAATGATGCCGAGGCTGTTGCCAATGAAGTAGTAGGCTCCAATGAATTTGCTGTTAAGATAAAGGAAGTGGAGAGCAGTACAGCAGAAGAAATCAGTGACAAACTGAAAAGTGAATTCGGGGCAACCGAAGTAAACTATGACAGTGTAGGTTCTACACTCAGTGGTCAGATGAGAAGGAATGCATTGATTTCAGTAGTGGTCGCTCTGATTTTTATGTTGATTTATATTTTTGCCAGATTCAGGGATTTGAGATATGCGTTTAGTGCAGTGATTACGCTGATTATCGATGTATTGATTGTATTTGCGTTCTATTCATTATCCTTTACATCGGTAGGAAATACCTTTATTGCATGTATGCTGACAATACTCGGTTATTCGATTAATGCTACAATTGTTATTTTTGACCGTGTAAGAGAGCATATTACAGTGGAGAAGAATAAAGCGGACATGCTGGAGCTTGGAAACAGAAGTATTACACAGACTTTATCAAGAACTTTGTATACTTCCTTTACCTCCTTTATTACGATTTTCTTCCTGTATATTCTGGGAGTAAGTTCGTTGAAGGAATTTGCAGCGCCTCTGATGGTTGGTATTATCGGCGGTATGCTGACAAATATCTTTATTCCATGTTCACTCTGGTATATGATGGGAAAGAACAAAAAATCAGAAAAAAGTAAAAACTAAGCGTTTAAAAGATTATGAATATCAGCGGGTATTGGGCAGAAAATCGCCGGATATCCGCTGATTTTTCCAATAAATTTATGCTGTGGAAAGGAACAGTGAAGATTATGAAAAAAGAAAAGTGGCTGGTACAGGCAAAAAAGGCGGATTTTAAAAGGCTGGGTGAAAAATACGGGATAAATCCTGTTGTAGCGAGAATTATCAGAAACAGGGATAATATTACTGATGAGGAGTATGATTTATATCTGAACGGGAAAGAAAACAGCTTACATTCCCCATGGTTGTTTAAGGATATGGAAAAAGCAGTACATATTCTTCTGGAAAAAATAAAAGATAATAAAAAAATTCGTGTAATTGGAGATTATGATATTGACGGTGTGTGTTCTTCCTATATTCTTACAGACGGCATACAGAATGCGGGCGGAGATGTTTCAATGGATATTCCTGACCGTATAAAAGACGGATATGGAATTAATGAAACTTTGATAAAGCGGGCATATGACGACGGAGTAGATACAATTATTACCTGTGATAACGGCATCGCCGCCATAAGTCAAATCGAATACGCGAAAAGCCTTGGCATGACAGTGATAGTTACGGACCATCATGAGATACCATATGAAGAAAAAGAAGGGGAAAGAAAATATCTGAGAGTCTGCGCTGATGCTACGGTTAATCCAAAGCAGCCGGATTGCAGATATCCCTTTAAGCTTTTGTGTGGCGGCGCTGTGGCTTATAAATTTATTCAGGTTCTTTATGCAGAGCTTGGACTGATAGAACGTCGGCCAGATGTTATACTTGAAAAATATATTGAGTTTGCAGCGATTGCAACGATTGGGGATGTGGTAGATTTAAAGGGAGAAAACAGAATTTTTGCAAAGCTTGGACTGGAACGGGTGAGAAATACAAAAAATCTGGGAATTCGGGCATTGATTGAAGCAAATAATCTTCAGGATGCGGAAATATCCTCATATCATATAGGATTTATTCTGGGACCATGTTTAAACGCCAGTGGAAGGCTGGAAACAGCGAAACTTGCCTTTGAGATGTTGAATGCGGCCGATTATGGGCAGGCAGTGGAATATGCAAATAAACTTAAGGAGTTGAATGATAGAAGGAAAGTACTGACAGAACAGGGAACAGAACAGGCATTAAAAGAGTCAGAGAAGTATGCAAAGGATAAGTTTCAGGTGATTTATCTGCCGGAAGTACATGAGAGTATTGCAGGAATTATTGCGGGAAGAATACGGGAAAAACTGAATAAGCCCGTAATTGTTCTTACAAAGGCAGAAGAGGGAGTCAAAGGCTCAGGGCGTTCAATTGAGGGGTGCCATATGTTTGAGGAGCTGACAGCGTGCAAAGAGCTTCTGGATAAATTCGGCGGACATGAGATGGCGGCGGGGCTGTCTTTAAAGGAAGAGAATATAGAAACTTTAAGACAACTTTTAAATGACAAAACAAAGGTAACAGAGGAGAATTTAATTCCAAAAATCTGGATAGATGTGCCGATGCCGTTTGAATATATCAGTGGTGAGCTGATAAGGGAATTAAAGCTTCTGGAGCCTTTTGGAAAAGGGAATGAAAAGCCAGTGTTTGCGGAAAAAGGGCTGACGGTAAGCAGAGCACAGGTGATAGGAAAGAACAGAGATTCGCTTCGGCTGATACTGACAAATGAAAGAGGGGTACATATGACGGCGCTGCTGTTTCGACAGGCAGAGGAGTTTATGGAGGATGTGAAAGAAAGATTTGGGGAGGAGGAAGTAAAGAAGATGCAGATGGGGCTGGAGAATATGGTGAAAATTTCGGTGATATATTATCCACAGATAAATGAGTATAACGGGAGAGTGGAAAATCAGATTGTGGTGAATCACTACTGTTTTTGAAACTCAGATAATTTTTTTGAAAGTGAAAGAATTAACAGAAAATTATTTTTAATCCCTTTTGTGCTACTGGACAAAGCCAGTCACCTTTGTTATAATAAAAGGGACTTTTTGGATAAATACCATTGGATTGGAAAGGGAATCATAATGAAAATTTTTATCGGGGTATCAAATTTTGGAAAAATAAAAAAGGCAGAGATTGATGTCAGTAATTTTGTAGTATTTACTGGAAAGAACAACAGCGGAAAAAGTTCCATGCTGCAATTACTTTATGGACTTTTACAACGACTGCCGAAACTTGAAATTTTGATAGATGATTATGAAATAGATGAAAATACAGAACTGGAGCTAAAACGGGAAAAAAAGTGGTTTTTGAATTATGAGAAAAAAGTAAATTTATATCTTCAGGAAAATAAAGAACAAATTGTGGAAAGCATTTTTCACAGGTCTATTCCTGTTGAAGATATTTATATAAAAATTGTGGATATCAATGAGAAAATTACAATTCAGTTTAACAAACGGGCAGAACTTGAAACTAAAATAAATAACAATTTGAATACAGATGACAGTTTGATAAGCAACAAACGGATACAATTATATATTGAAGAACAAAACAGTAAAACCGATGAAGTTTTATATCGTTCGAAGGTTTCCTTTTCTGCAAGCCAAAGCAGAGAATTTGTCAAGCTTTATGTTGAACGGGAAGTTGCAGGACTGATTTGGAATCTTTTTATGGGAAAGAAAGAATTGCTTTTTCTTCCAGCTTCAAAGGCAGGAATACAGCTTTTATATAAGAGCCTTTTGAATGGAAAAGAAAATAAAAAGCCGGCTGCCAGAACAAGCCGGAGCAAAGATAAAATTCAGGAAATTGAATCGGGAATATCTCTTCCTGTATGGGACTTTTTGCAATTCCTGTTAAATTATACCACAAACAATAAAACGACAAGGGACAATAAAAAATTGACAGATTTTATAGAAAAATATTTCCTCAACGGCAGGCTGCAGCAGAAAGAGGAAGAGACAGTTTATATTCCGGACAATACAGACCAGAGTATTCCGATAGGCCTTGCTTCTCCTGTTGTAAATGAGCTGGCGCCAATGACAAAAGCTCTGACAGGAACAGCGGATTATCAATATCTCTTTTATGATACTGTTGAAAATTGTCTGGATTTGGAAATGCAGAGGCAAATGGCAAGACTGCTGATAAGACTGAATAACAGTGGAAAAAGACTGATTGTCACTACTTACAGTGAAACGATGCTGTCTGAACTCAGTCAGTTGATACAGATTTCTTTGGACAAATATACAAAAAGTGATATCAAAGAGAATCAAAAAGAAAAGCTGGATAAATTGAATTTGACAAAAGAAGATTTGCTTGATTCAAAAAATATTCATGTTTATCAGTTTTCCATTCAAAGCGACGGAATGAGTACAGTAGATGAGTTGAATTTTTAATTTTTCTATAATGCTGCTTATAGAGTGGCTGTTTATAAATAAAGTACAGGGAAACTTATCATAAATTTTCTTAAGAAACTATTTTATTCTGAATGAAAATAATAAAAAATAAAGGAGATACAATAATGGAGAAAAAGATAGAAGATTATATAAGAAGTATTCCGGATTTTCCGGAAAAAGGCATTATTTTCAGAGATGTTACAAGTGTGCTTCAGGATGCAGACGGATTGCAGCTTGCGATTAATTCCATGCAGGAAAAAATAAAGGATTTGGACTTTGATGTAATAGTAGGGCCGGAATCAAGCGGATTTATCTTCGGAGTTCCTATTGCCTATAATTTGCATAAGCCATTTGTACCAGTCAGAAAGAAAGGCAAGCTGCCATGCGAAACAGTATCAGTGGAATATGATTTGGAATACGGGAGTGCAGTTATCGAAATGCATAAAGATGCGCTTCAGGCAGGACAAAAAGTATTGATTGTAGACGATTTAATTGCCACAGGCGGGACAACAGAAGCTATGATTCAAATGATTGAAGGATTAGGCGGGGAAGTAGCGGCCTGTGTATTTTTAATTGAACTGGCAGGACTGAATGGCAGAGAGAAACTGAAAAGCACCAGAGTGGAATCTGTTATCTGCTATGAAGGAAAATAAAAAAGTAAAGTTTATGAATGTTTAATTGAAAAGTTTACAAAGCAGGAAATTAAAATATGGCAGGCTGACATATTAAGTATTATTTTATAAATTTAATATGTCAGCCTGTTTTTTTATGATGTTTCGACCACTTTGGTCTGAAAGTATCATGATTAAGATTTTTTATATGGAATATCTGCGGGATATCCTCCGCGAAGTTTCTGCATCCCACGCTGAATGGCATCTTTTGAATTTTTCCAGTCGGCATTTTGATTTCTGTAATCAAACTTTTCTACCAGCCAGTCAATATCGTCTCCAACACGCTGCAGGGATTGTTCCATAAGCTGAAACATCAACGGATAAAATTCCTCTTTTTGTTTTTGATTTAACATACTGTCTGCCAGACCACATAATTCCCCAAAATGATGAAGACAGAAACCTTTTCCTTTTTTCATGACATCTTGAAGAGTATTATCTTTTTTGTAAAGAAAAAAGAAGGTATCCAGATATCGCTGATAGGTTTTATGAAAACGGGAACAGATATAACAGGACCTGTCTTTTTGAGCAGCCCAGAGAGCGATGGTAGTTTCTTCTTTTTTTCCTTTTAGTTTGTCTTTAAGAGAAATTTTAGATGGTGCAAATATTTTTATCTGCTGTTTTAATTCTTTTTGTATTTTTTCATAGTGGGTTTTTAAAATCCACCCATTTCCAAGCGAGTTTCCATAATCAAACATTTTCTTAAAATGTTCTTTACAAAAGCCTTCGCTGTCAGTTTCAGAGCGTACATCGCTTTCCATATAGGTAGAAGCGGAACCGAGAACAAAGTCCAAAAGTTCATGTTCGATTTTTCTTTCTACAAAGCAGAAAGGGCATTCATCATCTGCTTCAAATGCTTCTGTCAATGGGATAGTGAATAATTTTTCTTCCATAGGTCATAACCTCGAAATTGATTTTTTGGCAAATTTATATTTTAATTTGTAACTTATAAAATCTCCTGAAGTTTTGATTTGTTATTTTTTATCATACCATAATTTTTTACAATAAACAATAAAAATATAAAAATTGGCAATATATCCAAAACTATTTAATATACTTTAATATTTTAATTCTGTATATCTTCGTTGATGAAGTAAATTTGACAAAATTTTTCTGAACCCCATATAAAACAAAGTTTTTAAAAGATTTTTTAACCAATAAACTATTTTTTTGACTGTTTAAAAATCGCAAAAGAGTTTGATTAAGACCTTGATGATTGCTATAAATTCAAGTATTTGTTACTGAATATATTTGACCACTTTTATGACTGTTTAAAAAATAAAAAAGAAACTTTAGTTTTTTAATATATGTTCTGAAATTAACTAATATCTGTAAGTTATGGGCATTATAGAAAAAACTGGAATTAAAAAAGACTTGTAAATATGAAATGATATGATATAATAAACATGTTTTTATTTAAAAACTGTTATCGTTGATTTACTTCATCAACGATAAATTATCGACTTTAAGGGCTATGCAGAGCTGAGAATTAAATGATTCCAGTTTGAATCAGCCAATTAGAATACTGAAAAAATGCTGCAGAATCAGTTTGAAAATAAAAGTTTTTAAGGTGAAATGGAGCAATGGCGAAGCATACTCTTTTTAGAAATGACAATTTTATAGGAAATTAGGATAAAAAGGAGACAGCAGAAATGATAAAATCATCTTCTATTGGTGAGTGTTATCAAATATGGAAAAAAGAAAATCAAAACAGTTTAAATCCGCTTACCTTTCACAGATACAACAACCTGCTGAAAAGACATTTAATCCCCCATTTTTTTAATACTGCTGCAGAGGATATTACAGAATATGAGATTGATTGTTTTGTAAGCAGAAAACGGGAAGAAAACATGTCGGAGGTAACTCTGAATATGCTAATTATGCTGTTAAAACGTCTGCTGCAGATTGCTGGAATTGATACAGTAAAGCTTGGACTTGAGCATACTGTCAGAGTTAGGACAGGAAAGAGAAGCATAGAAATTATGCAAGAAGAAGAACAGAATTTGCTGGATATCATAGTAAACAGCAGTCAGGAACCAAAATATCTTGGAATTTGTCTTGCATTTAAAATGGGATTATCAGTGGGAGAAATCTGTGGATTAGAGTGGGAAGATGTGGATTTTGAAAAAAGGACTATAAAAGTTAAAAATACAATTCAGAGGATTCAAAACAAAAAAGAAGATGGAAACAAAACTCTGCTGGTAAAAATGTCACTGACAGATTCCACAAAGAGGGAGCTTCCGCTTCCTAATATGCTTCTACAAATTTTAAAAACATACAGACAAGAGCAGGGGTATGTTTTACAGTGTAAGACAGGGAAGATTCCAGACCCAAGGAGAGAGCAGATACGGTTGGAAAAGTTTTTTCAGAAACAGGAAATGAGGAGCTATAATTTTCATATGCTCAGAGATACCTTTGCGGTAAGATGTCTCAGGGCAGGAATGAGTGTGGAAAATTTGAGCTATGTGCTTGGACATGCAAGTGTTACCATTACAGCAGAGAGATATAAAGATTTTCTGAAAATGAAACAGGAGCAGATAATGGTACTTAGAAGAATTATGGAACTGGTATAGACAGAACAATGTTATGTGAGAGAATCAGCATAGCAGAACAATTTTGAATCAGAGGATGAGCATATGGAAGTACAGCACATATATATTGTAGGCAGTAAGGGCTGTGGTAATTATGGAGGTTATGAAACCTTTCTGGAGAAGCTTACGGAACATCATCAGCATAATAAAAAAATTAAATACCATATTGCATGGAAGGGCAACAAAATTAGAGAGTTTGAATATAATGGAACACATGCTTTTCAGATTAAAGTACCCAATATTGGTCCTGCACAGGCGATTTTATATGATGTAGCTGCTTTAAACTATTGTCTTAAACATATCAAAAAAAATCATATTAAAAATCCAGTTATCTATATACTGGCATGTCGTATTGGACCATTTGCAGCTCAATTTCAAAAGAAAATTCATAAATTGGGTGGTAAAGTTTATGTTAATCCCGATGGGCATGAGTGGATGAGAGGGAAGTGGAGTGCACCTGTTCGAAAATATTGGAAATATTCAGAAAAATTAATGGTGAAACATGCGGACCTTTTAATATGTGACAGCAGAAATATTGAAAAATATATTAAATCAGTGTATTCAAAATATAAGCCGAAAACTGTATTTATTGCCTATGGTACAGATTTAACCCCAAGTAGACTGCCAGATAATGATAAAACACTATCAGACTGGTATGCAAAGAAAGGTCTGACAAAAAAAGAATACTACCTTGTAGTGGGAAGATTTGTACCAGAAAATAACTTTGAGATTATGATTCGGGAATTTATGAGAACAAACAGTAAAAAAGATTTTGTCATTATCAGCACAACAAACAATAAATTTCTGAAAAAATTAAAGAAAAAATTGGCTTTTGAAAAAGATAAACGAATTAAATTTGTGGGTACTGTATATGACCAAGAACTTTTGAAAAAAATTCGGGAGAATGCTTATGGATATTTTCATGGTCATACTGTTGGTGGAACAAATCCTTCGCTTATAGAAGCACTTGGAAGCACAGATTTAAATTTGCTGGTAAATGTTGATTTTAACAGGGAGGTGGCTGAAGAAGCTGCATTGTATTGGAATGTTAAAGATGGAAATCTGGCTAGGCTTATTGATAAAGCAGATAATATGAGTGCTGAAGAGATTAAGTCTTTTGGGAAACGTGCCAAGGAGAGAGTTAAGAAAGAATATACTTGGGAGAAGATAAGTGATGAGTATGAGAGACTATTTTTAAAGAGCGTTTCATGTTGATATGTCAGAAATATGAAAGAAGAGTATATTAAATTCAAAGAGATACATATAAGTACACAAAGCTGGTGTTTCATGTACATTTTATTAAAAATATAAATATAAAATATACATGGAACAAACATGAAAAAAATATTTTATATAAATGGAGATTTGGATATGAAGATTTTAGCAATTCATAATTTCCACAGAAAAGGTTCTGCCAGTGGTGATGACCAGGTATTTAAAAGTGAAACAACACTGTTGAAAAATCATGGGAATACTGTAATTCAATATACTGTTTCGAATGATGAGTTTGATAATGCAGGTGTAATAGGTAAAGTTATATCTACATTTGGTATGTTGTGGAGTTTTAAGAATTATAGGGCAGTACAGAAGCTAATTAAGAAAGAAAAGCCAAATATTATTCACGTACATACATTTTTTCCATTACTGTCACCATCTGTTTTGTATGCAGCAAAGCGATTAAATGTACCCGTAGTGGCTACGTTGCATGATACAAGATTTATTTGTCCATGTTCCACATCACTTCGAAATACAAAATTATGTAACAAATGCGGAGATGGACATTATTTTCGAATGTGCAAGTATAGGTGCTTCAAGAACTCTAAGCTGCAGAGCTTGCTGGTGGCGGGGATTTTTAAATATCACAGAATTCGCAGAAGTTTTTACAAGCAAATTGATAAGTATATTTGTTTAAATGATAATCAAATAGAATTGTTAAAAGGTATTGGATTTGATAAAAGAAAAATAGTTAAGAAATATAATTTTGTGCCAGATACGGAAGCAAATCTGAAACCGGTGAAAATAGAAGGGATTCCAGATAGATATGTAGTATTTTATGGACGTATTGGTGAAGAGAAAGGTATTCATATTTTGATGCAAATATGGGAGCAGATAGATAACATTCCTCTGGTGGTAATGGGTAGCGGACCATTAGAAGAAGAGTTTAAGATGTGGGCTGGAAAAAGGGACAATGTCTATTTCTTAGGCTATACACAGCATGATAAGTGTCTGTCTATCGTTAAGGGGGGCGAATTTGTCATTTTTCCGTCTATTTGGTATGAAGGTTGTTCTATGGTGGAAATTGAAACAGAGAGCCTTGGAAATGCTCTGATTGCTACAAAACTTGGCTTTTCTGTAGAAGCAATTGAAGATGGTGTGAATGGATATAAAGTAGAACTGGGAGATGTGGATGGATTTGTGGAGTGTATCAGGAAGTTGTGGAAAAATTCTGATGAGTGTCAAAGACTTGGAGAAAATGCCAGAAAAGATTATGAAGCTAAATATCTGCCAGAGGATAATTATAAGCAGTTGATGAAAATATATAGAGATACGATAAAAGGATAAAAGAGAATGATAAAATATAAAAAATTGCAATTATAAGGAGATATAAATAAATGGGCAAACATGCATGGATGATTATGGCACATAACCAGTTTGATTTATTAAAAAAACTGTTAAAAACTCTTGATAATGAAGATGCTGATATATTTTTGCATGTGGATAAAAAAGCTGCATTTGATATATCTATTTTATCATCTTCACTTATAAAATCACAATATTATATGACAGACCGTATAAAAATAACATGGGGAGGATACAGTCAGATAGCTGCTGAACTGCTTCTTCTTGAAAAAGCAGTTAATACTGGTCATTATGAATTTTATCATTTGATTACAGGTGTTGATTTTCCATTAAAAAATATTAAAGAAATTCAAACCTTCTTTAACAATAATTGTAGATATGAGTTTATCAGCAATGAAAAGTGTTCAGAAAAGGAATTTGAACGAATTAAATACTATTATTTTTTTCAGGATTTATTTGGTGAGAAATTTATTGGGAAGATTTTGAGAAAAGCAACATTAGGGATACAGAAAGTTTTGCATATACAGCGTAATACAGATATTACAGTAGTTAAAATTGGTTCGGCTTATTTTGATATTGATGATGAATTGGCCAGATATATTGTGGAAAAAAAGTCAGAAATAAAAAAACGTTTTAAATTTACAAGATGTGCAGATGAACTCTTTCTGCAAATAATATTTTTTAACTCATTATTAGCGAAGAAGGGTAAAAAACAAGTTTATAAAAGTGAAGCTTCTCATAAATATATTCAAACATTATATCTTGATGTTTTAAGAGCAATAGATTGGACAAGGGGATTACCATACGTCTGGAATATAGATGACTATGAAATATTGAAATCTAGTGGGTGTATGTTTGCAAGAAAATTTGATTATAATAAGTATCCTGAAATTGTAGATAAACTAGAAAAGGATATAAATAGGGTTTAGATAAAATAAATGTTTTTCGGAG
>ERZ778516.1340-NODE-1340-length-18734-cov-4.426040_pt1 | contig 18734 bp, 16 predicted proteins | sample MGYA00510342_ERZ778516 | MGnify/ENA primary metagenome ERZ778516 (study PRJEB29527, sample SAMN07138961) | mouse gut metagenome | material: feces | host: mouse | place: China:Nanjing | collected 2016-01-25 ... | reverse complement strand
CAACCGTTTCCATACGCTTTAACAACGCTGCTTTATCCAAAGCCGAAAAATCATAACTTCTCAAACAATCCACATGCTGCTCTAGGGAGCGGATTGCCTTCATCAATGCACCTTCAAAATTCGTGCAGATACTCATAACCTCCCCTGTCGCTTTCATCTGGGTTGTCAGCGTCCGTTTTGCCGTAATAAACTTGTCAAATGGCAAACGCGGCATCTTAATCACACAATAATCCAACGTTGGTTCAAAACTTGCATAGGTCTTTCCTGTTATCGCGTTTTTAATCTCATCCAATGTATAACCAAGTGCAATTTTTGCCGCTACCTTTGCAATTGGATAACCAGTTGCTTTCGATGCAAGTGCAGAAGAACGGCTGACACGTGGATTCACTTCGATTACACAATATTCAAAACTTGTCGGGTGCAGCGCAAACTGTACATTGCATCCGCCAGTAATATTTAATTCCGAAATAATATTTAACGCGGAAGTACGCAGCATCTGGTATTCCTTATCACTTAAAGTCTGCGAGGGTGCTACAACAATACTGTCGCCTGTATGCACACCGACCGGATCGATATTTTCCATATTGCAGACAGTAATGCAGTTGCCTGCACTGTCACGCATTACTTCATACTCAATCTCTTTCCAGCCAGCAATACAACGCTCCACCAATACTTGTCCCACACGGGAAAGGCGAAGTCCGTTTTCAAGAATTTCCTCCAATTCCACTTGATTATGTGCAATACCGCCACCGCTTCCTCCCAAGGTATATGCAGGACGCAAAACAACGGGATAACCAATGGTATTGGTAAACGCTATGCCGTCTTCAACATTTTCCACAACAAGTGATGCCGCACATGGCTCACCGATCTTTTCCATTGTATCCTTAAATTCCTGTCTGTCCTCCGCCTTGCGAATTGTCGCTGCTGTAGTGCCGAGCAATTTTACATTATGAGAGGCAAGGAAACCACTTTCCTCTAACTCCATGCCAAGATTCAGCCCCGCCTGCCCGCCAAGCGTAGGAAGAATGGAATCCGGCTGCTCTTTCTCAATAATCTGCTCCAACACCGAAACCGTAAGCGGCTCGATATATACCTTATCTGCGATATCTCTATCTGTCATAATCGTAGCTGGATTCGAATTTACCAGCACTACTTCAATTCCTTCCTCCTTTAAGGAACGGCACGCCTGCGTACCAGCATAGTCAAACTCTGCGGCCTGCCCGATTACAATTGGACCAGAACCAATTACCATTACCTTCTTTACATTTGTATTCTTTGGCATAGTACCTCCTTAATTATTTAGGATCTGTTTCACAATTCCTAACCACTAATTATCAGAATGCTTTGTCGTTACATCATTTCTATAAATCTGTCAAATAAATAACCAGAGTCCTGTGGGCCGCAGCATGCTTCTGGATGGAATTGCACGGTGAAAATATTCTTACCCGTGTAATTCAACCCCTCATTTGTCCCATCATTCACATTCACAAACGCAGGCGTTGCTACTGCTGGATCGAGTTTATCCATATCCACCACATAACCATGGTTCTGTGATGAAATATACACTCTTCCGGTTGCTAAATCCTTAACCGGATGATTGCCGCCCCGATGCCCATATTTCATTTTGTACGTATCTGCACCTGTTGCCAGAGCCATAAGCTGATGCCCAAGACAAATAGCAAAAATTGGAATATCTGACTGATAAAGTTTCTTGATCTCCTCAATAATTTCTGTGCATTCTTTAGGGTCGCCAGGGCCATTAGAGAGCATAATGCCATCTGGTTTTGCAGCAATAATTTCTTCTGCTTTTGTGCGTGCCGGATAAACCGTTACATCACATCCTCTGATTTTCAAAGAATATGCAATGTTATCCTTTGTTCCGAAATCCAAAAGCGCTACATGCTTTCCTGTACCATTTAAAGTCCGAACAAGTGAAGGTTTTTGCTCGCGTTTCCCTGCTGCATACTCCTGGGGCGCAAATCGTGCACTTCCTGAAATCGCACCATTTTCGTCAAGGCTTGCGGAACCTTTTAATTGATATTTTTCTTTACAGGTGACTTTCTCGACAACCTTTCCGGTTTTATAGGCTTTTAATCTGGGCAAAACCTCCTCCAAGCAAAAATCACTGTTTGTCGTTATCATTCCGTTCATTGTGCCTTTTTCTCGAAGTATTTTGGTCAGTGCCCTTGTGTCAATATGCGCAATACCCGGTACACCGTTCTCCTCCAAAAACTGCCAAATAGAATAATCTGCTCTGAAATTGCTGTAATTGCGCGACAATTCCCTAACAATAAATCCATCCGGCCAAGGTTTTTTTGATTCCATATCATCCTTGCAAATACCATAATTTCCAATTAGCGGATACGTCATACACACTGCCTGACCCGCATAAGAAGGATCCGTAAGTACTTCCAAATACCCTGCCATAGAAGTGTTAAACACGATTTCACTGATAATTTCTCTGTCGGCTCCAATATGGACACCCTCAAATACAGTACCATCTTCCAAAATTAAAAATGCCTTCATCCTATCACCTGTACTTCCTTTCGCATAATCGACTAATTATATCATAAGTCCCCATGCCATTCAAGACTGTTTAAAACATTGTGCGCATTTTTTCAAATAGTTCAAGATCACTTTGCGTCAAACGCATATTTGTATTGTACTCTTTCCCATCAGGACTTTTCACAGATACCTCAATCACAGTACCATCACCAATCGCCTCACGCCCCACTGCCTGCAAAAACGGCATAAACTTAGGGTGGTTATTCGTAAACGTATCCCATGCACTTTTCATTTTCATAATTGCTGTAAAATCCATCATATTCATTCTCTCCTATTTTCTATTAATGTTTATACACTCTTTCCTACTTGCCGCACCCCGTGCGCCATTTTAGTGGCATATTTTATGCGCACAAGACTGTGCATAAATAGAGCGTCTGTCAGCTTTGCTGACATATTTCCTTTGCACGCCCATTTGCATAAAAAAGTACCGCTCTTAGCGATACTTTCGAACTTTCTGTTATGCCGCTTGTAGCAGCATAAACAATCCATAAGTATGTATCATAGAAATTTCTTTAAATCCCATTCACCCACTTTAGTATGTTCTCTAATTTGGATATGTGAAAAAAGTCTGCATGGCAGACTTCGTACTTCTCCCCAAAACAACCTTTGCTGTATGTGCTTAGCAATTCTCTTCACACTACACATTTTAACAGCGGTAAAACAGAAGCACAGTAGTTAAACTGCTATGTTTCTGTCTTTTCGTTGTTATCTTCCTGTTCTGAGTTTATTTCCTCTAATGCAGCCTTGGCTTCCTCCTCTTGAAACCGGTTAATCTGAAAGGAGAATTTCTTTCTGCTCTCAAAAAGCCCTTTTTTCACATCACGCACTTTATCCACTTTAATTAAATAAGATACGCCATGCTTTAAAAATGCTTTCTCAATTGCAGCCTTCTCATCTTCGTCATATGTTTCAACAAAAGCAATTTCCCGTTCCTGCTTCTTCGCTGTCATTCACGTCACACCCTTCTTAACAATACTGTAAGAACCAGCCATATTATAGTATAGACTGAATTTCAAAAAAAGTACAGTTGACATATTCACTAAGAAATTCCCTTATTTTCCCAGAAATTTTAGGAATTTTGCGCTTCCAGATACGCCTGATATAATTCCGGCCGTCGTTGCTTTGTTCGTTCTATTGCCTGTTGCTGTCGCCATTTCTCAATATTGGCATGATGTCCACTTAACAGTACTTCCGGAACACGCTTATCGTGCCAAATTTCAGGGCGAGAATATTGAGGATACTCCAATAAGCCATTAGAGTGCGATTCTGTTGCAGCGGATTCCCCATTGTTAAGCACACCCGGCACAAGTCTTGCAATTGCGTCAATCATTACCATTGCGGCAAGTTCACCGCCTGTCAACACATAATCCCCAATTGAAATACAATCTGTTACAATCTCCTCTAAAACTCTTTCATCAACGCCCTCATAATGACCACAAAGAAAAATTAAGTCCTCCTCCTTGGAGAGTTCTACTGCCTTTTTTTGATGAAAAACTTCTCCCTGTGGCGTTACATATATCACCTTTGTCTGATGCGGCATCGTATTTCCCTGTGTTTTGCGCTCTTCGATCCCTTTTTGTAACGCCTTCCAGCAGTCATAAACCGGCTGCGCCTGCATCAGCATCCCCGCTCCGCCGCCATAAGTATAATCATCAACTTTATTGTGCTTATCCAGCGTATAATCCCGAATATTAACCGCATGAACCGAAATATATCCCTTTTCCTCCGCGCGCCCAATAACGCTGGTATGAAGTCCGTTCTGCACCATCTCTGGAAATAAAGTCATTATATGAAAATGCATTTGTTTCTTCTCCATACGATTGTATTACATATTTTTATATAGAAGCTCATTGTAATACAAAATATTTTAACGCTAATTATTATATTCTAATATATTGTATTACGAATTATTGTATTATTATAACGCGTACTGCTGCAATAACAACCTACATTAATCCTTCCATTACATGTACCTTCATCTTACGATTTTCCATATCAATTGCAAGGATACATTGTTTAATGGCAGGCAACAATACTTCACCACCCTCTATCAGCTTAACAGTATAGACATCATTGGCACCTGTTTGCAGAACATCTGTTAGTTCACCAAGCAAGTTCTCCTCCTCGTCAAAAACTGCAAGACCAATTAAATCCGTGATAAAATATTCATTTTTTGCAAGTTTAACCGCATTCTCACGAGTAACATACAGATTTTTCCCTTTGTAGCACTCTATATCATTTATATTGTCAAAGCCTTTGAACTTTAGAATAACAAACTGTTTAAAGAACTTCACACCTTCGATGTCAAGCGTAATTTTCTCCTTGCCTGTATCTAAAATCACATCCTTTAATTTTCGAAAACGCTTAGGATCATCCGTAGTAGGAAATACTTTTACCTCTCCACGAATCCCATGTGTCTGCGTAATCGCCCCAACTTGCAGTAAGTCGTCCATGCAACCTCCAAATCTAGGTACTGTTATACGAACGCAACGGAACGACAAATCTTTTTGCTATTCCGTATAACCATATAACTGACAAATTTATAATATTGAAACCGAAAACAACAGGATGTTCCAAATAGAAACACCCTGTTTACAGGAAAACCGTTAAATAATCTCAACATCTACTTTGATGTTTTCCTTTGATGATGCCGCCTTGACTACGGAACGGATTGCCTTGGCAATTCTGCCCTGTTTGCCAATAACTTTCCCCATATCGGCTGGTGCTACATGAAGTTCAATTGTAATATTCTTCCCATTTTCCTTCTCTGTAACAACGACCTCGTCAGGGTTGTCTACTAAAGCCTTCGCTATAACTTCGACTAACTCCTTCATTATGATAACCATACCCCTTTCTCTATAAACGGCGGATTCCGTTTATTTCGCAATCCCTGCCGCTTTAAACAGACGGGAAACTGTTTCTGTCGGTTGTGCACCATTAGCAAGCCACTTCTTTGCTAATTCTTCGTTTACCTTAAACTCTGTTGGCTCTGTATTGGGATTATATGTGCCAATCTCCTCAATACACTTGCCATCTCTGGGTGATCTGGAATCTGCTACAACGATTCTATAGATAGGATATTTCTTCTGACCCATTCTTCTTAATCTAATTTTTACTGCCATGTTCTTTCACCTTATAACCTTTCTTATATTAAAATTTAATTTTATATTTAAAAGGGAAGTTTAAACCGCCCTTTTTTACCGCCTAATCCTCCCATACCGCCCATCATACCTGGGAGTTGTTTCATCATCTTCTGAGATTGCTCAAATTGCTTTATAAACCGATTTACAACAGAAATATCCACACCTGCGCCTTTCGCAATCCGATGCTTACGACTTGGATTTAATAGCTTTGGATCTTTTCGTTCTGCCGGCGTCATGGACAATACAATCGCCTCCATACGCGCAAGCTGATTGTCATCTACCGCAGATTCAATCTCACTTGCCTTGGCGCCAATACCGGGCATCATCCCCAGAATACTGGAAAGCCCACCCAATTTTTTCATCTGGCTCATGCTCTCCAAATAATCCTCGAAATCAAACTTGCCTTTCTTCAACCGGGCAGTCATTTCCTTTTCTTTCTCAGCATCCATCTCAATATTTGCTTCTGCGACCTTGTCAATCAGGGTAAGAACATCTCCCATTCCAAGGATACGATTCGCCATTCTATCTGGATAAAACTGTTCTAAATCGGAAAGTTTTTCGCCTGTGCTGACATAAAGAATTGGCTTACCAGTCACCGACTTTACCGAAAGCGCCGCACCACCACGCGTATCGCCATCCATTTTTGATAAAATCACACCATCTACGCCGACTTTATCGTCAAATTCTTTCGCCACATTCACCGCGTCTTGTCCGGTCATCGCATCAACTACTAAAAGCGTTTGATGAATTTCAACATTGGCTTTGATTTCTTGGAGTTCTGCCATCATATCTGCATCAATGTGCAGACGTCCTGCAGTATCTATAATAATAATATTATTGTTATTTTTTATTGCATGTTCAACAGATGCCTTCGCAATATCCACTGGCTTATGATTCGCACCCATTGAAAAAAAGTCTACCTGCTGCTTTTGAGCATTTACCGATAACTGCTCAATCGCTGCTGGACGATATACATCACAGGCAACAAGCAATGGTTTTTTTCCCTTAAGTTTGAGTTTCCCCGCAATCTTTGCAGAAGCAGTTGTTTTACCTGCACCCTGTAAACCACACATCATAATCACGGTTGTCGCTTTTCCCGGCTGCAGTACAAGTTCTGTCGTTTCTGATCCCATAAGGGAAACCATTTCCTCATTGACGATCTTAATAACCATCTGCCCTGGGTTTAAACCGTTCATTACATCCGCGCCGATTGCACGTTCCTCTACGGACTTCACAAACTGCTTAACCACCTTGAAATTCACATCCGCCTCTAAAAGAGCCATTTTTACCTCTTTTAATGCGACTTTCACATCGGCTTCCGTCAAACGCCCTTTGCTTCTTAAATTTTTAAAAATATTTTGCAGCTTCTCTGTTAAACTTTCAAACGCCATCAGGTTCAAAGCTCCTTTATAATCTCATTTGACAATTGCCGGATTTCTTCATTGTCAGTCAGCATATTAATGCGCTGTATCTTATCCTTTATGCGCGCAAATCGCGTTACAAGATGTAATTTCTGTTCATATGAATCCAAAATTTTATCACATCGCTTCACAAGATCATGTACGCCCTGTCTGCTAATTCCTTGTTCATCTGCTATCTCACTTAAAGAAAGATCATTCAGCACTGCATCCTCATACACCTTTCTTTGATGCTGTGTGAGCAATTCTCCGTAAAAGTCAAACAGCATCCCCTTATATTCCAATTTTGCAAGACCTGCTTTATTTTCATTGGGAATATTCTTGATTAAATCCGTTTCCAAAGCATTCCTCCGCTTTCAAATATGCAAACGACTATTAGAAGATATCATAGATTAAGTAAGGTGTCAAGTATTTTTTCTTTACAAGGGGGAATTTTGTGTTGGTGTTAGATTCATACCTTTATATGCAATCTATAATTCGGCATAAGAAAACTTACCAAAATTTTATTCCACGCTTTGATAAAGGTTATTACCATATTCATACCTTATATCACCTGAAATTCTGTTATATTATCCCCCTGACTTCTCACCCACATATCAATCCCTTTCCCAAATACTTCTGCCTCCATTAAATATACACCATTTTCTTCATTAAGAATCCTTGCCGTAGGCAGATAGTCAAGAACGGATTCTACTGATGTGCCTGTATACTTGAATCTGACTTTTTGAGGTTTCCCGTCATATAAATACTGAAAATGTTTCCTGTACTCTCCTTCCTCAAAACGATTTGCATAGGGTATTCTAAAATGCTCCTCTAAAACTTCTATATGCTGAATCTGGTCAATACGATATATCGTAGGAAATATATCCTCAGAATTTTCAAAGGTTTCCGTTTTATTCATATTTTCAATAAATCCAACCAAATAAAAATAGTATTCCGAAAACAGGATTGCTAATGGTTCCAATCTTCGCTCTACTGTCGCAGATTCTTCTAACTTATCATATTTTATTCGTATAATACGATTTTCTCGGATTGCTTGACTTAGTGGAGTTAACTTATCCAAAAATGCATTGCAATTACATAGTTCAATATAATGAAATCTTTCATTATTTAGCATATCATTTATCGCCGCTCTGCTTTCCCACGGAATATAATCCTCAATCAGCTTGTCCAGTATGTACATCATTTCCCTTTTTGTAAAAGCACGGCTTTCCAAAAGAATTTTGCTGATAGCAAGCACTTCATCATAAGAAAGTCTTAACTGTGTATATTCTTCCAAGCAGTAACCTTTTTCATGATAATTATAAATTAACTGACTACCATATCCTTCTTTCACATATTTCTTATCCAAAAAATCTCGTATATTTTCTAAATCTCTTTGAATACTTCTCGCACTGACACCGATATCTTGCACAAGTTCTTTCTTTTTTAATATCTGACCACGCATCAACATTGAATATATATATAAGACACGGCTAATTTTATCAGAATACATGTCACACATACTTTATCCCTCCGCATTTTTATTGATATCCCATTTTCGTTTCATATTCGCCGATTATCCTGAGATTTTCCAGTTCATAATTATTTAATACCTCTGTGGAAAAATCCTCTGGTTCGATGATACCGTTATACCATGAACATACGTCAAAATATCCCTGCAAAGATTCATCCGCAAATTTTCGTCCATGCCGTGCGTAAATTTCATTTCTGGCTATTTTACACTCTAACTCATATAATCCTTCACATTCTTCCACGGAAATATATCTATCTGCGCTCTGCGGAAATACAAACTCACAGTCTGGGTAAACCGCATTGGATTCCTTTGTATAGTAACCAGCAAGCCCAATATCTCCATAATAAGGTGCATTTTCACTAACGTAAATACTTCCATCTTCATTTAACACAAAGTATAGTTCATATTCCGAACCTTCTTTGTAAAGCGCCATATTTTCTTCTATCCATTCCGCATAAAACTCCCGCATATCCACATACGCTGTATAACCTGATGCTCCAATACTTGCGGTAAATACAATACCATTCTCATCTATCGCATCAATAAATATTGAAGAAGATGGCCCTGTGCTTCTCTGGTAAGCATCTTCCCACAAAGAATAATCTATTTTTTTATTTTCAATATTTTCAGAACCATGTAATTCACGATTTGTCGTATCATCATAAATCTCCTCCGTAACCTGCGGCTCTAGTAAATCATCGTAATTATCTTCCGTTTCTTCTGTTAAAAAATTATCCGTTCTTGTTAAAAAACTTTCAGCTTTCGCCACTGGTTTCCCAATATCTTCTTCAATCACATGATCCGTATCCGCTGTTCCATAGCTTTCAAATACTTTTTCAATAATTACTAACATCATAAATTCTGTCTGCGGCACATCATTCATACCAAAATATTCGAGTGTAAATGTTCCATCATCAATATCCAAAACAAACTGCATTGTTACAGTAACTTTCGTATCTGCATAGTAGCATCCGCCTGTAAATTCAACTACATCTGCTCCTTTTTCCGATTCAAAATATTTCCATTTTGGATTATAAAAAAAGTCATGAAAAGCTTCTTCATATGTTATATTTGGGTATATTTCCGGACTGCCTTCTTTTACATAATTGATATACTTGTTTTCCTCTAAAACGCCTATAAAATAGAGTGCTGCCAGTCCAATTACAACAATTGCAAAAAATGTGGCTATCACCCGAAATACAGTTTTCTTTTTCTCCTTTCCACTGCCTGCAGCATTTATAGACTGTGGATATATTGGCGTATTATTGGCAGGATTTTTGTCAAACGAAATATTTGCCATATTATTTGTTGTATCGCTTTCTACGCTTTTCGCAGTAAATTTATTCTCTGCTTCTTCACTACAAATCTGCTGAATATGATATGCGATAATCCCATAAGCAACGGATGCTTTTCTGTAAACGCTTATGTATTCATTGCTTGTAATAAATGCTCTTACCAAAGACTGTCTCCACCAGATAGTAAAAGTATTATCTTCATTGTATGTCACATCATAGATAAGACCCTTATATGAAATAATAGGATTCCCAACTGTTCCGCACTCAATGGTCATATTCAACGGAAGCAGATACGGTTGAAGTTTTTGAATAAGATAATCGTATGGCACTTTCCCAGAACAGTTAAAGGTCATCCCTCTTAAATCATTCGCCGTAAAATTGCATATTAAATTTTTTATCCCCCAAGCTGCCAGCATACCAATTACGGCAAAAAAAATTCCTCCCCCAAAATTGCCTAAGCATATGCCCAATATAAATCCCGCAATTGCTCCTATAAAATATAAAAAATTGTACTTCCTGCCTCCATCTGTTATAGGCTCTGTTGTAGATAAAACGATATTCTTTTTTTGCGTCATAAAAATCTCTCCTTTATTTTGAATGCACAAAGGACTGCGCCCTAAAACAAAATCCTTCGTATATCTACTATTATAATTTTTTTGTGGACATATTTCGTCTATACGAGAGCAATTCGGCAAATTTTTTTAATTTTTTTGCAATCTATATTGGCGAGCGCTTAAATTTGCCAATAACGACGGCTTGCGAGTGTAATTCACTTGAGTGATATGGTAAAATTTATTGCTTGTGAGTATAGTGGAAAAGTTACCTTCGCTGCCTTAATGTCTTATTTCCCCTGCAACGGTCTGCGCAATCAAGTAGAAAAAATTCATCTTCCCTTCTCGTACACCGCCGATGCGGCATATTCTCTCTGCATGGGTCTGTGCAATCGAGTAGAAAAAATTCATCTTCCCTTCTCATACGCCGTGCACTCGTCGGCTATGCTGACAATCTTCTTTGAGTGTCCATGTGCATAAAAAAGAGCATCCCTTTTAATAAAGATGCTCCCTTTTATCCATATCCGTTTCACTGCACTTCGGAACTATTTAAAAATAACTTATTCTATATTCCGCGCACTATTTTAAAGTTATATCTTAACAGTTTCTTAGCAACTACTATAATAAGCCACAAGGTATATATTGTTTCTCTGATACTACAGCGGCATTTATTTTAAGTGCTGCCCCCGCCAGCCACGACCAGTATCCGACATAAATATTTTCTGTACTTTTATGACTGTCAAACCATGCAAATTCACTGCATAAAGCATACCATTTATCCTCCATAAACGCTATAAAACTTTCTGTATTGATACTGCCTGTTATATACTGATAAAAGATTTCATATTGTTCTGGAAAAAGTAATTGACCATTCTCTAAAGCAGGTTTCTCGCCCGATAGTTTACTTTTTAATACAGAAACCAAAGCATCTGATGCATACTCTGTATTTTCTAGTGCAAATCGAATGTCGTCTGCTGCAGTATCAAACAGTATTGCCAATGACAGAATATCAACCATTTCAGCATAGTCAGAAATAGAACACTGTTTTAATGCTTTTAAATATTGAAAATAAATCCGCTGTACTTCCTGCTTGGCAGCACCGACAGAATATTTTGCTGACAGCATATCCTTGTAAAAATTTGCAAGAATCCGCTGGCACTGCTTTACTTTGGAGCTATCCCCTTCTCCCAATTTTGTCAGTGTATCTTCAAATTTCTCTATCCTTTTGTTTTGATAAATTATGAAATCTTCAAAATACCTATCATCCTTATATAATTCCCTGCTCATAAATCTACCCCTCTTTCAACAACATTGGCATTCTCGTCTAGTTTATCATAGGATACCTTTCCATCCTCCTCCACGTGTGCCACATACGCACCTACATTATCTGGATTTAACAGCTTTTCCATACGGATTTCATCTGCTTTTTCTTTTCCTAGATCTTTATCCAGTCTTTTATCAATCCAGTTTTCGCACATTTGTTTGCCATCTGCTGTGTTTGGATTTAATTTTGCCGAACCATATTTTGCATCTACAATAATATACTGCGGAGAGCCCTTTTCATTGTAATATACACCATCCAGCCCTTGATGTCCATTCTCATCAATATCCGTTACCATATCATTGGAAATCCGCTTATAACCCTTTACTCTTAAATCCTGATCGGTTTTCATTTCACCGTAATTTCCCACTTCATGCGTATTCTCTCGGTCAAAGGGTTTCTCGCCGCTTTCAACTGCATCTAGTTCATGATTCTGCTTGTCAACTTTTTCAGAATAGGACATTTGTTCTATATTCGATGCATCCATATCCTGCTTAGAATGTTCAAAAAACTTGGGGAAATCCGATTGATTTGATTCTTTTACTTCATTGCCAATATCATTACTAAAACTTTTAAAATTTTCAAACACTAAACAACCCTTCTTCCCATGTAATCCATCCACCGAATAAAATTACTTTCATTATTGTTTTTTTCACAGCTTTTCTTATAAATCAAACATTCCAAAATATTGTATTGACAGGCAGCAGACAATTCTTCCTCAAGCCCCAGACCAGCAATTAAATCCTGATTCCATTCTTCTATATTTTTCGCATGACGTCCATTTCTGAAAATATCATCAATCTGCTCTATGCATTCTGCCACAAAACCATACACCTCTTTTAAAGATTTCGGCTTTGTTCCCTTCAAAGCTTTCATTATTCCTATTTTAAGATAAGAGGGCATATTTGACCTTAACAGTTCTGTTTTTAATAACTCTACATCTGTTTTTGGTTCTTCTTGGGAAATATCGGATAAAATATATTGAAGAATTTTTCCACGCAGAACGTTCTCTGTGGGCTGCTTCTCTATTTCCTGCTGCCTTTTGTATTCTTCGGGCAGTACATTATAATAATTGACCTTGCATAGTACCGGTTCAATCCATTTATCCTGATATACCGCCGCAACGCCCGACGGCAGCTTTGCCAGTTCATCAATCTGCTTATCGGTCAATCCTGCTGCCTTTCCTGTTAATTCCCTATCCGAATACTCTGGCAGCCGCATAATAATCTTCGTATTGGTATTGCGGATTACTGACATATCAAGCAATCCCGGCGCTTGATCTACAATCACAAAACCCTCTCCATATGTCCGCATTTCTGCAATCGCATTGGATATCATTTCCACAGACTTTCCAAGCAAATTAGAAGAATCACTGCTCTGCTCCATAGAAGTCCGTTTTAAAAGATTATGGGCTTCCTCAAGAATCGTTATATGACGCAAAGGCAAGTTAATTCCGCCTTGACTCATTCTGCGTTCCTGCAAACGCATAATTAAAATCCCCATAATCATGGCTTTCGTTTCACTTGATGCTACTCTGCTTAAATCCACAATTGCGCTTTCCTCAAACAATTGCTTCTGATCAACCTCATTACAGGTAAAAATCTGTCCATTTAAACCGTTTGTCAAAGATTTCACACGCGTAATCAGCGAACCAGTATAGTTATCCTTTACTTCCTGCGAATAATCGGAGCTGCTTATCACCTTGCGCAATGCTGCCAATACATCCGCAAAACATGGATAAATCGCCGGCGTATATCTGTTTTGGGAGGTGCTCAAATCCCATCCTGCAAAACAATACGCCTGTTCAACCGCTTCTTTCAACACGGCTGGCATTGCCGCATACATCGGCCAGCATACATTGAATATATCAATTAATCTGTCTATATGTTCCAAAATATGTATCCCCTTTTCAAACTGAAAAGGATTAATTCTTAATAATTCCATATAGTAGGGATTTGTACCAAATACATGAAAATCCTTTCCAAACACTTGCTTATACTCACCCTTAGCCGGTTCAATAATCAGTGTCGGCACTGCTTTGGGAAGTTCGTGAATCCCCATATGAATACCATTTAAGCGTGAAATGATCTCATATACCGTATTCGATTTGCCAGATCCGGTAGCGCCTGTAATAAACGTATGCTTCGTCAAGCTTTCCACATCCAAATCGACCTTTGTTTTTGCCTCTTTTCCCAAATGATAAATTTTCCCTAAATTAAATTTTCTTCCCTGTTCTTCCTCTCGCTTCAGCACTTCCTGCGCAAATGCTGTATGTTCTGTCACGGGCAGACCATTGACAGAATGACGGGGTAATCCCATATGAATCGCCAGCTCGTCCGTGCTGACCAAAACCGATGGATTTACAATCTCCTGCCGGATTTCATCATAATCAAACCCCTCGTATAAAAAACAAGGATGCAGGAAATTTTTGATATATTCAAAAATACTTTCCACTTTTTCTTCTTCAAACCATGTGTTTACAGCCGCCCTTTCAATACCGCTCTGCAAACCGGAAACCACGGATTGATATGTATTTGCTGCTGTTTCCGTTTCAGCCGCACTCTCCCCAATAAAATATGCCGCAAAATCCCACATTCCAATACTTTCACATTCTTCTATACGCTTTAAGTGTTTTTCCAAGCGCTGTGTAATTGACGTAAGTGTCATATTTTTTGCATTCAGCGTAATACCCTGTGAAGATCCAAATGTTTCTGTTAACGTTTTGGAATTAACCAGACTAAACGCTTCCCCTGCACTAAATGTTTCGCCGTGTTGTGTTCCCATCCCATATGACTGCGTTTTCCCTCTGCTCTTGTTTGTCCCATGTGTAACACTATCCGCATGAGAGTCACTCAGCCCATATGTCAGCGTTTTGGAAATGGAATCGGACTTTGAAACCGCATGGCTTGTCCCATGTGATAGGGAATGCGTATCACTAGAGGAATATCCACGAGATGCATTAACGCCAAATTTCATATTATCCGACGAAGCAGAAGTATTTACACCTATGCTTACATTCATTCCTGCTGTATGAGAATCTGATTCTGTAAAATGTGTGCCGTCTGTAACCCCTTCTGTATATGAAGTCCCTTCTGATGCGGATTGATTCTTTCCGCTTGTATCGGTGCTTCCAAAACTTTCGCTGTTTCCTTCTGTATAAGAATCCGCATTGCTTATATTTACCGAAGTGCCTTGGTTCACCCCATAAGATAAGTTCTGTGTTTTGCTGTCACTTTCTCCCTGTGCCGTGCTGGTACTGTCTGATGAGGAAAAATTCAACTGCATATTGGCAAACGGGGATATTTGTGTATAAATATTTTCATAATCCCTTTTTAGATCTATTAATTTCTCATAACCTACATTTTCCGCTATAAAAACAGCCGTGTAAGCTTTTCCCTGCATACTATCCACGAATTTCTCAAGTCCTTGCATAAATTCCTGATTATCAATATTGTCGTCTTTCTGCTTAAAGTCCGCTACACACGTAACGCCGGAAATACACCCTGCATGGAGCTTCTGCATATCCGCCCTCATATCTTCATCATAATATGCATCAATACGGCTTCCCGGAAACACGCCCATAAGACTTTGCTTTAACATCTGTGTCATAGTTCCAGATGAAAACTTCCGATCTAGGGAACGGACGCCTAAATAAAAATCATTTTGCAGCCCATTGCTCTTTATCATTAAAACAAGCGTACACGGCTTATTGGATAATGCGTGAAACATGGTTGACAATGCATAGACGGAAAATTCGTTTTCCTGATATACAAGCTCACTAATACGGAAAAATTGAATATCCTTTAGGGACAGTTTTGTATCCTGATCCAGCGGCACAATTGGCAAATCCGATAAATGAACCCTGTAGCCTTTCATTACTTCGTCGTCAATTATTTGCAGACAATTTCCAAGATTCTGCTGCAAAACAGACAGATTCATTCCTTGTGGGATTTCATTGTACGACAGTTGTGGAGTTTGCGGCGGCAGCGATTTTGGGAAGAGTGCTCTTTCTGGAATTATAGGTTTTTTATATTCTGCCTTCTTGTCTTGTGTTTCTCGAAAGTTTTCAAATTTCATATTCCCCTTGTGCCTTTCTTATATCTGTAAATTATCAAATATCTAATATTCTATTTATTTCATTTATGCGAGATTCAATCCAATTTAATAATTTCTTATTTTTTTGCTTTTCCTCATTCATACGTAGCTGATCTATTTCGCATTGTTTCAGTTCTTCTTCTTTTTGCTTTATAAATTGCTTTACACTATTCAAGTTTTTAAAAAATTGAGTTTTCATATTATGTAACTGATTTCTTGCATCAAAGCATAAATCTTGAATATATTTATCAAATATCCCATTTAGTACAGTAATCATCCTCCTATGCAATGTCAATGTATCTATAGAAAACTTCTCAATAACTTCTGTTTTTTCTACATAATCATCCTTCCAATTTTTTTCATAATAAGAATGACTTTTATGTTCTACTATTCCTATTTCATCTACAGTATTTATAATAAATGCATATGAGCTCCATTTTTCCACATCACATACCATATTCGTCAATTCTCTTTCCATGTACTCTTTGGTGCAAAAATAAAGTGGTATTTCCATTACACTTTCATCCACCTTTTTTAGTTGCTCCAAATAAACAGACAAAATTTCTCCGCTTTTTTCCAACAATTCATGATAAATAAATTCTCTTATTTCACTGGTCATTTTCTTCATGCAATCTAAGCTTAACATTGCAAAATAATTCATTACCTTACCTGCTTCATCCTTATTGTAAATAGTATCCCCACAATATAAAAAAGCTTTTGACACCTGCTTTGCAATCTGCAATCTTAGTTCTTCCAACTTATCTTCTATTGCATCTATTGGATTAATTAATTCTATTTTATTTTGAAATGCCTGTGCATCTTTTCCATTCCGAATTGTTTCATTGATAGCGGTCTTGCGCTCTGTGAAAACCCTTGACGCTTCTTCGGCAAACTGTTCCTTTGAGCGAATCAGTGTCTGGTTCTCCACCAATACTGCCCGAACAGTTTCAACCAAATCCTTAATTTTCTTTGTCTTTGCATACTTTTTAACATAGACTCTGATTGCCGCCTCAATTGAATAAATCCCACAATGAATCAATGCCTGTTTCTTAATATTTCCTTCAATCCGCGCCTGTTCTAACTGTAGAAGCAGCTTTTGCTGTTCACTGGGAAACTGCGTAGTATAACGTTCCAAATACATAGATTCATATACTGTAAACTTATCAATCATTGGCAAGGTATCTCTGGCTGCCATGGGCAATTGCTTCTCCTGCGCTCTGGTCAAATGTTCAATATTCACATTTTCAAGACATGTCCTAATATTTAAAGCCATATATGCCGAACAAGGAAAAATCTGTGGTTCCTCAATTCCATGATTAGAAAGATATCTCTTTGCTGACTCAATAACTTTCTCAATATTCTCCTCTTCTGGGTTAAAACAGTCCATTTTATTAATTACAAACAAAAATCGGTCACGCACTTGCTTCCCACCATTTTTTATTTGTGCTACTACTTCCTTGAGCAAAGATGCATCATCATTTGTACTTAACTGTGTTCCATTTAATACATACAAAATAAGACTATTCGCATCATTGTTGATCAAATGTTCTGTAATATTATGATGTTCTTGATTTTGCGAATTATTAGGTCCCGGCGTATCTACAAGCATTAAAGCAATGTCGCTTTTATCCAAAAACGGAATATTTCCTTCTGCCGCAATTTTGGACACATTCGCATCGTCATTCAACTGACTTATATCATCATAACCAAGCTGATCAATTGCTCTAATCTTATTCCCGTTTCTATCATACACAAATGCTGTAAAGCAATCCTCTCCATTATCCAAAATTTCTGTAATTTTAGCTGTACATGCTTCATTCCTAGATGGCATAAGTTTACGACCTAACAGCGCGTTAATCAATGTTGATTTTCCTGAACTCATTGTAGCAATTACATTGATCGGAAAGATTGCATTGTTGACACTATCAAATGCTCTCCGAAATTTTTCATTTCGAAAATCATCAATAGGACCATTCTGTAAATCTTGAAAAATATCATTTATTTTTTTTACAATGTTGCTCTCATTTCTTCCTGCAACATAGTACAGTTGGGCTACTGTCAATATTTTCTCATTTTGTGCGGTTATAAATGCTTCCTTGAAATCATCAAAGTCTAACTCCATACCGCAAAATGTAATCTCAAAATTTATATCAATTACTTCATTTGCTAATTTCCGTGGAAATACGCTGATCCATTCCTGTAGTCTTTTTCCGTTTGTCATCTTATAAAGCGTGCTATCTGCCTTAACTTCCTGATCGTTTATTTTAATGAATGTTGAAAAGCGATATGGATTGTATTTAATATGTACCTTTGTCATAACTGGTTCCTCTTATTTCTATTTTTTGGTTTTTATGAATAAATAAATTGCACCACCCCATAACTTTCATTCATACAAACTGATACCCGAAGCATATCCATCAATCACGTAGTAAACCATCATTTCATCAACCCTGATATAGACTTCAACATTCTTAATGGAGCCTGCCTTATGCCCCTCTGCAACATACGCTGCCTTTACTCTTTCGATCAGACTGCCTATCACCATATCTCTGCCATTCATCTGGAAAATAATTTTCTCCGTAACTACAGGCTTTACCAATGTATTTGTGTTTTTTTCTTTTTGTTCTTTCTTTGCTGTTGAAGAAGTTTTTTCTTTGACCCTTTTCTTTTCTTTAACTGTTGTTTTTTTGTCTTTTGTTCCTTCTTAGCTACCGAAACTAAATCTTCTAATTTGATTTGTTTACAGACCATATCCTGTGTTTTTCCCATTTCAGCAGAAAAATTCTTCACTGTTCTAATGATTTCCTCAATATAACTTAATCCACAAATT
>ERZ778516.1339-NODE-1339-length-18745-cov-6.943606_pt1 | contig 18745 bp, 13 predicted proteins | sample MGYA00510342_ERZ778516 | MGnify/ENA primary metagenome ERZ778516 (study PRJEB29527, sample SAMN07138961) | mouse gut metagenome | material: feces | host: mouse | place: China:Nanjing | collected 2016-01-25 ... | reverse complement strand
GAATGACTGCCCGCTCAAAGGGCTTTTTTATGGCAGTCAGGTTAGTTGTTGCTAACCAGTTCATAACAAATATCTATCAAAAGATATATGCCGACTGATACAGTGGCATATCGCAGCCGAAAAGGCAGAAAGGAAAAAATTATGAAACATATTAAAAAAATCATCTCTATTGTATTGGCGACCGTAATGGTCATGGCACTAGGCGTAACTGCTTTTGCAGCGGAGACAGGCACATCCGGATATACATCTGCAGTTATGTATTATGAAGGCGAACCTGCTCCAAAGGGAATGGATACCGGCTGTTTTGATTCTGTATATACCAATGCTGACGGAGATACAGTTATTGTACTGAAAGAGTATCATTATTCCATTGCTACCGGTACAATTGAGTCCTGCATCGCAAATGGCGAAGAACTTGTTTCAAATGGAACGATTGTCATACCTTCAGAATTAGGTTCTTCTGTTGAAGTAAGAATTACTTTCGGCGGTTCTTTGGCGACACTGATTAAAATTGGCATGATTCCTATGAGTAACCCTATGACCTGTACTATTGTACTTAGCTGAGTGGAACTTGTATGAAAGGAATAAGCAAATGAAACCTTTAGTAAAACAGTATTCACAGCGGCTGCTGTCACTGTGTTTAGCACTTATTATGTGTTTAAACATGATAAATATAACTGCAATTGCTGCTGAGAAAACAGCGGCGGAACAATATGCCGAACTGCACGCCTATGCTTCCACATTGAGAGAGGAAGAATATACTTTGGAATCATGGTCTGTATTTAATGAGACATGGTCAGCCCTGAAAGACCTTGGAACAGATATCAGTGAAATGTCCGAAGCTGTGCAGCAGAATTTTGTAAATAAGCTTCAGGAAGCAATTGACAGCCTTGTAAAATCAGATGATGAAAATCAAAAACCTGATGAAGATGAGGATAATAAACCTGTCGACCCCGAAACCAATTATGCAAAGTATTTAAAACTGATTGAATATGCAGAAAATCTGGATAGTACACTTTACACTGAAAAAAGCTGGGAGGCTTTTCAGAAAAAATTGGAGAGGGTATATTCTTACTATCTGCCAAAAGCAGAAGAAGAATATAAGCAGGGAAACGATATTTCCTACGGCTACTATAACGGTAATTTAGAGTCCGATTTGAAACTGCTTTACTTCAAAGACACAAAGTCTGTAACTTTAACCCATAAGGATACAGGAATACAGATACTTTCCAATAATTATGATTTGGCAGAAGGTGCATGGATAGATGTTACGATTTATAATTACGCCAACTGGCCTTATAATCTGGAAGGTTCTTGGCAGTGCAATATACCGAATATTTCAGCAATCTATTCCGCATATAAAATTACGGTAAAAAACGCAGATAATCAGCCGGCCGATGTAGCACGCGGATATCAGCTTACCGTACCTGTTCCCAATGAATATGATTTGGATAATTTAAATGTGGTTATTACACAGAAAAACGGCTCACAATATAAGCCCAATTATGAAATTGATACTCAAAATCGCCTTTTGAAGATTTATTTTGAAAACTGGAATGCAGATATTGCCAATGAAGGTGTAATTTTCTTTTCAAACCCTATTCATACCATTGATGTTTCTGCTCTTGGCGACGGTGTATACAGAGTAAATGTAAATCTTGTCAAACATTCCGATGCGGGAGTATCTTCTATGGCAGATGGAACGCTGGATAAGACAGCAGTTCTTGTGAAAAACAATAATAATGCAGAACTGTATATGTCCTTTGTTCCGATTGATTACCTTGGCGGTCTTTCTTATACCGGCGGCCTTTGGTGCGAGATAGGAGAGAAAGCGGACGGCAGATTTGACGAATCTTCCATGACGGTTCTTTCTTACTATTGCAACGAAGACGGTTCTCTTATGGACAATGAGATTTACGATGCGATAACGGAAATTGGCTGTGTAAAGCTTATCAAACTTTCTCTGAATGATGAGTGTAAAAATGAGGCTGGAGGCTATACTTTGGTAGTCAGTTCTCCCGTAATGGCAGCTATGAATGGCATGGCTTTTGAAGAAATCATTCCGGATGACCTGCTTGTCAATCTGATGATTTCAAATCCTGAACACCTTGGCAGTGTGGAATATGCCAGAGAACAGATTCCGGTATATGACAAATCGGCTTTATTGAAAGAAATCAAATATGCTGAGATATTCTCTGAAAAGGAGTATACCGCGAACAGCTATCAAATGCTTGCAAAGACAATAGAAGCTGCTGAGAAAATTTATGAATCAACATACAGCGATACTGCAACTGCCTCTGCTGCATATGAGGAGCAAATCAGGCTCCTGAAAACAGCAGTCGCAAATCTGGAAGAAAGTACAGAACTTACAAATGCAAAAGAAGCTCTGCAAAAAGTAATTGATACAGCAAAAGCAGTTTTGATTGGCAATAAGACTGAAAGTGCATATGCAAAACTGCAAAACGCTGTCACAGCAGCAGAAAATATATATAACAATACTTCTTTAAGTGTAAACGATATAGAAACAGCCAAAACTTCACTGGAACAGGCCATTACAGACTTTCATAACAGTAAAGAAGCCTCTGAACTGGATAAAAATAATTTGAAGAACGGCATATACTCTATTCATGTGGATATGATGAAAACAGACCGTGTCAGCAAGTCTATGGCTGACAACGCCATTAATCACACCGTAAAGCTGGAAGTAATAAATGGTGAATATTATGTAACTTTGGATTTCCGTGGAATTACGATAGAGAACCGTTTCGGATATTTGAAAAATCTGGCTTACTATGCAGATGGCTATACATATGGCCAGTATGGTACCGTGGAAGGTACACATATTCCTGCCGAAGTTCTATCTACACAGAAAGACAGCGATGGAAAAGACATTATTGACCAGTACAATGATACCAGCAGCCTTTATCCCGATATTGTAAAAATCAGACTTGTTGCATCAGCGATTGCGGATGAAGAAGGATATGTACCGCTTCATGTATTTGTTCCAATTATGGAAGCGATTGCAGCGGGCAATGGAAATCAGGATGTGTTAATGAAAATTGACTGGACCACACTGAAAGAGGCAACAGAGGATACTCCCGAATTCCAGCCGGAAAAACCTGTGGAACAGTCTCCGGCAGTAGATGCAGCAGATTCCGCAACCGATATCAAAGCTTATGCAGAACCGGGAGTGTTTGAAAATGGAGTAAAACTGATTGTGAATATCATTACTTCTGGTGAAGATTATGAGAAAGCGGCAGCAGCGCTTGCAGAAATAGGAAAAAAATTCAAATTGTATGAAATTCACTTTGAAGATGTCAACAGTCAGGAAGTTCAGCCTAATGGAACAGTAAAGGTAAGCTTCCCGATTCCCGCAGGATATGACGCAACAAAGACGGTTCTTTACCGTATCAATGAAGATGGCAGCAAAACATTGATTAAAGGCGAAGTGGAAGGAGACTATTATACAGTAATTACAAAGAGTTTCAGTCTTTATGCGCTTGTGGAAAAAGATAGTGTTGTCACAAATGAGCAGAATATAGTCAGTGAAAGTAACAGCCTGACAGGAGATTATACAAATTCTATGTATTGGTTTTTGATGATGGTTTCCTCTGCCGGAATACTCGGTGTGACAATGATGATAAGAAAGCGAAAAACTCTTATAGGAGAATAAGAACATGAAAACAATATATCGCACAAAATTTTTAAGAGTGTTGTGCAATATGGCTGTAATGCTCGCCCTGATGGCGGGCATTGCTTCCATACCTGTGTTAGCGGCTTCTAACGGAATTTATATTGCTGTGGCGACCCCTCATTATCAGCATCCAGATACTGGTATTATTGAGGATGCCGGAGGAGACGGCTCAGCCGTACTCGGACAGTCCATGACGGAAAGTGCTCTCTATCGTCAGGCTTTGGTGGAAGTAGACTCATCTGGAAATATTTACATAACCCTCCGCATTCAGTTGATGGACAATATCCAGAATCCACAGTTTCAGGTAGATGGTTCTTTGGTATCTGTTTCCCTTATGCAGGAGGACTATATCAATAACACTGCTGATTATCGTATGCAGGTAAACAGTGAGAATTCTGTAATTCGCTGTAATATGTATGTCATTGCAATGGGAAGGGATGTTGTTTTCTATATTACAGTATCGAATCTGCAATCCGGCTCTGGTGATTTTATTACCAGTATAACTGCAGAGGAACCAGAACAGCCTGATACAACACCGATACAGACATCAGCAGGAATACAGACTTCAGAAGAACCTCAGTCTCAGGCAGAGCCGCAGGAGCAGACTTCTGCAACAACACAGGCTCCAGAGCAGACTTCGACAGAAGAAACACCGGTACAAACACAGCCAATGGAAACCGATGTTCCAGAAAGTACAATTTCAGAAGATTCAGAGACAAAAACTGAAACTTCTGTGGAATCGACTCAGGAAAAAAAAGATACAGGTACAATACTTGGATTGCAGGAGTTTGACAAAAAAGGAAATAAAGTGAGTGCTTTAGAAGCAAAAGGTACTCAAGATACAGACGAAGGAAGTACTTGGTTTTGGTGGGTGCTTGGAATAATTGTTGTAGTTTATGCCATATGGTACTTCTGTTTCTTTCGGAAAAAGAAATAAAGGGGGTTTGGTTTATGAAATTGAAAAAACTGTTATCTGTTCTCTTTGCAGTAGTGATGGTAGTTTCTCTTTCTGCCTGTGTCAATCAGCATCCAGAAGAATCTGAACATTCTGTAAATTCAGAAAATCCAAGACTGGTGGCGACTTCTCCTGCAATAGCTCAGATTTGCAGTCGGCTGAATCTTGATTTGGCAGGTGTATGTGAGACGAGCGGAGCTCTTCCGGAGAGGTATAAGGATTTGACAAAAGTTGGCATGGCGATGAATCCTGACTTGGAAATTCTGAAGTCCTTGAATCCTGATTATGTGTTATCTCCAAATTCGCTGCAAAGTGACCTGCAGCCAAAGTATGCTTCTATTGGAGTAAATTCATTGTTTTTAAATCTGAAAAGCGTGGAGGGCATGTATGCCTCTATTGAAGATTTGGGAAAAAAGTTTAACAGGGAAAAAGAAGCTGAGGCAATGCTTGAGGAATTTGATACTTTTTTAAAAGAGTACCAGAATAAGAACAAGGACAGAGAAAGTCCGAAAGTGCTGGTTTTAATGGGACTTCCCGGTTCCTATATTGTAGCGACGGAATCAAGCTATGTGGGAAATCTTGTCAGGCTTGCAGGTGGAACAAATGTGTATGGAGATGGAAACGGAGAGGAATTTCTTACTGCAAATACAGAAGATATGAAAAACAAGGAACCAGATATTATCCTTCGTGCGGCGCATGCACTGCCAGAACAGGTAAAGGAGATGTTCGCAGAGGAATTTGAAACAAATGATATCTGGAAACACTTTGCAGCCGTACAGAATGGAAAAGTATATGATTTAGATTCCTCCCTTTTCAATATGAGTGCAAATTTTAAATATTCCGACGCTCTCAAAGCCCTGCAGCCCATGTTGTATGGCGAAGATTAAAGATATTCTTTAAAAATATATGTCAGCATATTCTGGCCAGGAGAGTAAATTTATTTGAACAAATAGAAAGATACGAGTTGGAGTGTCTGACAGAATGGAGGATTTTGCTTGATTCATAAAAGAAAAAAGATATTGTCTTTTTGTATTACAGCCGCGGGACTTCTTGTATTATTTGTGTTTGCGGTTAATACCGGCAGCTTAAAAGTGTCACCGACAGAATTATACAAAGGATTATTTGTACAATATAATTCTGATGTAGCAGCTATCTTTGACCTGCGCTTCCCGCGTATATTTATCGCTATGCTTGGTGGTGCAGCGACCGCTGTATCCGGCGTGCTTTTGCAGGCAGTGATGAAGAATCCGCTTGCCGACCCCGGTATCATCGGAATAAGCAGCGGTGCAAGCCTTACTGCCATATTAGTTACCGCGTTTTTTCCGGCACTTTACTTTTTTATTCCATTGGTTGCTTTTTTGGGTGGAATGGCGGCATTTCTTATGGTTTACAGTCTTTCCTATAAAGGCGGGCTGTCTCCGCTTCGTCTCATCCTTGTGGGTGTGGCAGTCAATGCGATGTTTACAGGAATAATGAGTGCCTTTAATTCTGGCACAGGCAGCAGTTATTCAGGGGTGGCAAGTATTGTTAACGCCAATATTACCATGAAAACATGGGCAGATTTTAAAACGCTTCTTATCTATTCTGTAATCGGGCTGATTGCAAGTCTGTTTATTGCGGGACAATGTAATCTGCTTACCTTGGAAGATAAAACAGCAAGAAGTCTGGGGGTAAATGTTACCCGAAGTCGTATGATTATCTGTGCTGTTGCGGTTTTACTTGCAGCTATTTCAACTGCAATTATAGGTCCAATCAGCTTCTTAGGGCTGATTGTTCCACATATTGCGCGTCTGCTTGTGGGTTCGAACCATAAGACGCTGATTCCATATACAGTTTTACTGGGGGCATTTACATTACTGCTTGCAGATACACTGGGACGTACCATTGCAGCTCCCTATGAAATCAGTGCATCCATTCTAATGTCGGTAATTGGCGGACCATTCTTTATCTTTTTACTCAGGAGGTCAAAAAAGGCTTATGGACAATAACAATATTACCTATTCCATAAAAAATTTGTTCTTTTCCTATGGCAGACATGAGGTGCTGAAAGGTCTGTCTTTTGAACTGAATAAGGGGAAAATTACAACATTGATTGGTGCAAATGGATGCGGCAAATCCACACTGTTTCATCTTATGACAAAGAATCTGAAACCGGATAGCGGGGAGATTACACTGGAAGGAAAAAGCCTTATTGATATCCGTTTAAAAGACTTTGCCAGGCGGGTATCTATTGTACATCAATATAATACTGCTCCGGCTGATTTGTCAGTGGAAAAACTGATTTCTTATGGCAGAACACCGTATCATATGCTTGGTCTTTCTTATGATGTGAAAGAAGATGAAGAAAAAGTGCAAAAGGCAATGGAGATTACGAATACATACAAGTATAAAGACAAACCGGTGGCAGAATTGTCCGGAGGACAAAAACAGCGTGTGTGGATTGCCATGGCACTGGCACAGGATACAAAGACTTTATTTCTGGATGAACCTACTACCTATCTGGATATCCGTTATCAGTTGCAGATATTGAAAATGATTCAAAAACTAAACAGAGAGTTTGGTATTACGATTATTATGGTGCTCCATGATATCAATCAGTCACTTTATTATAGTGATGAGATTGTCGCCATGAAGGATGGCAGAATTCTTGCACAGGGACAACCGGAAAACGTCATTACTGACGGGCTTGTAAAGGAGGTTTATGATGTGGAGCTGCAGATTCGGAAAATGGATGGCAGGCCGTTTATTCTGCCTGTTTAATAAATGCCGGAAATATCACGAGGTGAAATAAATGATGATTAATAAACGGCTGATTGGAATAGTCAGCGAGAGCAGAAGGTATATAGCAGGAAATGTCATGTTACAATGGTGTTCTCTGGCGGCAAATATTGTGATGATGACAAATATCACAAATCTGCTGCAAGATTTATTTCGAGAAACAGCAGATGTAACAAGTATACTTACAACAGCAGTTATTGCCATAATTGCGATAGGAATCCGCATCGTTTGTATAACAGGAGCCTCCCGCATGGGATATCTTTCCTCAAAAGCGGTAAAAAGAATTCTGCGGGAAAAAATTTACCAAAAACTTTTGAAGCTTGGAATTTCTTACAGAGAGCAGGTAAAGACGTCAGAAGTTGTGCAGGTTGCCGTTGAGGGCGTGGACCAGCTGGAAACTTATTTTGGAGCATATCTTCCACAGTTTTTTTATGCAATGCTGGCGCCTTTGACGCTATTTATTTACTTATGTTTTATCAATGTGCCTTCAGCCGTTGTGCTGCTTGTATGTGTTCCAATGATTCCCGTAGCAATCGCAGCAGTACAGACATGGGCAAAAAAGCTGCTGTCAAAGTATTGGGGACAATATACGGCGCTTGGAGATACATTTCTGGAAAATCTGCAGGGGCTTTCCACTTTAAAAATATATCAGGCGGACAGATTTAAGAATGAAGAAATGAACCGTGAATCGGAAAAGTTCCGCAGAATTACAATGAAAGTATTAACCATGCAGCTAAATTCCATTACAATTATGGATTTTATCGCATATGGTGGAGCAGCACTGGGTGTAATTATGGCAGCCACGCAATATCAGGCGGAGCATGTCTCCCTTTCAGGGTGCCTGCTTATTATGCTGCTGGCAGCAGACTTCTTTATTCCCATGCGACAGTTGGGTTCCTACTTCCACATCGCCATGAACGGCATGGCAGCAAGCGACAAAATTTTTCATCTGCTTGATTTACCGGAAACCACGCAAAAATCGGAAACAGTCCCTGAAGACTGCTCCATTATCTGTTCCAGTATGCATTTTTCTTATCAGAAAGGCAGAGAAATTCTGCATGGAATTAATATAAAGTTTCCAAAAGGTACATTTACCTCTATTGTGGGGGAATCCGGATGTGGAAAATCTACGATTGCGGCAATTTTAATGGGCAGAAACAAAGACTATTCCGGTTCGGTAAAAATAGGCGGCACAGAATTGAAAACAATTTCAGAGAAGAGTCTGATGGAGAATTTTACCTATATCAGTCACCAAAGCTATCTTTTTAAAGGAACAATACGGGAAAATCTTTTAATGGGAAATCTGCATGCCACAGACCATGAATTATGGCGGGTTCTCGAACAGGCCAATCTCTCGGATTTTCTAAAAACAGAGAACGGACTGGATACACTGCTGACGGAGAAAGGCGGAAATCTTTCCGGCGGACAGCGTCAGAGGCTTGCGCTTGCACGGGCATTACTTCATGACAGTCCGGTTTATATTTTTGATGAAGCGACTTCCAATATTGATGTAGAAAGTGAAAATGATATTATGAAGGAAATTCATGCACTGGCAGGGAAAAAGACTGTAATTTTGATTTCTCACAGGCTTGCCAATATAACCATATCAGATAATATCTATGTGATGGAGAAGGGCACAGTTGTGGAAAGCGGAAGCCATGAAAGTCTGCTTGAGAGGAAAGGTATCTATAAGAGACTGTGGGACACACAGCAATGCCTTGAAAATTATGGAAATAAACAATACATATCTCAAAATAGTCATTTTGTATCAGCAGAAGATTGGAAGAAAGGAAAGGATGGTGCAGCCACATGAAAAAACGAAATGGATTTACCATGATGCGCAAGCTGATTGGTCTTGTAAAGCCTCTTGCCGGCTTTATGGTGCTTGCGGTTCTAATGGGGCTGTTCGGACATCTCTGTGCTTCCTTTATTACAATTTTGGGCGGATATGCGGTGCTTTTTCTTTTGGATTTTGATACATCGCTGACATTGACTGTGATAACGGTATGTGTACTTCTTTTTGCTGTGCTGCGTTCCGTACTGCGTTATGCAGAACAGGCATGCAACCATTTTATTGCTTTTAAGCTGCTGGCGCTGATTCGCGACCAAGTATTTAGGGCACTTCGAAAATTATGTCCGGCAAAACTGGAAGGAAGAGATAAAGGGGATTTGATTTCAGTCATTACATCCGATATTGAACTGCTGGAAGTATTTTATGCCCATACGATTTCACCTGTGGCGATTGCATTTTTATTTACGATTGTATTATGTGTATTTATTGGAAGGTATCATTGGCTCTTAGGTCTGCTGGCATTTGTGGCTTATCTGACGGTCGGGATAGTCATTCCTGTTATTATTTCCAGATTAAGCGGGGAGGACGGCATAAGATTCCGCACTAAATCAGGAGAACTTTCAGGCTTTGTTCTTGACAGTCTGAGAGGGCTTTCAGAAACAATGCAGTATGGGCAGGGAGAAAAACGTCTGGAAGAAATGAATATGCGAACAGATATTTTATCTGAAGAAGAGGCACGAATGAAACGCAATGCCGGACGCAATGTGGCAGTTACCAATGCTGTAATTCTTGTATCGGACCTTGCCATGCTGTTTTTTTCAACTATCCTGTATCAGTCAGGCAGAGTGGATTTTTCCGGAGTGCTGATTCCAAGTATTGCGTTGTTTTCTTCCTTTGGTCCGGTAACTGCGCTTGCAAATCTTGGAAGTACACTGCAAAATACATTTGCAGCGGGGAACCGTGTGCTGGATATTTTGGAAGAAACGCCAGCCATAGAAGAAGTAAAGGATAAGCCGGAACTCATTTTTCAGGAAGCTCTTGCAGAGCATGTGACATTTTCCTATGATAGAGAAACGATTTTGAAAGATATTTCGCTGAAAGTTCCAAAAGGTTCTGTAATTGGAATTACCGGACGCAGCGGCAGTGGAAAATCGACTCTGTTAAAACTGTTTATGCGTTTTTGGGATGTATCAGAAGGCATGGTAAAAATTTCCAATACCAATATTTCTGATATCAATACAGGCAATCTGAGGGATATGGAAGCCTTTATGACACAGGAAACACATCTGTTTCATGACAGTATTAAAAATAATTTACGAATTGCAAAACTGGATGCAACGAAGCAGGAAATAGAAGCAGCCTGCAAAAAAGCTTCTGTACATGAGTTTATTTTAAGTCTCCCTCAGGGCTATGATACACCAGTGGGAGAGCTTGGAGATACATTGTCCGGCGGGGAACGGCAGAGAATTGGGCTTGCACGGGCTTTCCTGCATAATGCTCCGTTTTTGCTTCTTGATGAGCCATCGAGCAATCTGGACAGTTTGAATGAAGCGGTGATTCTTAAGTCACTTCAGGAGGAAAGAGAAAATAAAACCGTTTTATTAGTGTCTCACCGTAAGTCCACGATGCGTATTGCAGATACAGTGTATTCCGTAGAAGGCGGGAGGATGAGCTGATGATAAAAGATATACAGACTAAGCGGGAGAGAGAAAAGGCCATGGTGTCACAAATGATTGCTTTATATTGTAGAAAGCAGCATAAAACAAAGAAAGAACTTTGTCCGGACTGTGCCGGACTTGATAGTTATGCAAGACAGAGAAGTGACTGCTGTCCGTTTATGGAAACAAAAACATTTTGTTCAAATTGCAGGGTACATTGCTATAAGACAGAGATGAGAGAAAAGATTCGTATGGTTATGCGGTTTTCTGGACCACGGATGATTTTTTATCATCCAGTGACAGCAATATGTCATGTAATAGAATCAAAGAAAGAAAAGAATCAACTGGAGGAAACTTTATGAAAATAAAAAAACTGTTATTTTTAATTCTTGGCTGTTTATGTCTGGGACTTGGCTGTATCGGGATTGTGCTTCCGATTTTACCCACCGTGCCATTTTTTCTTGTGACAGTTATCTGTTTTGCCAATTCGTCTCAAAAACTGCATGACTGGTTTATTCATACAAAGATGTATCAGAAACATCTGGAGTCCTTTGTAAAGAAAAAAGGGATGACTGCGCGGACAAAGGCAGGTATTATTATCAGCGTAACGCTGCTTATGGGCTTTGGATTTACCATGATGCTGCTGAAAGGAATATATATTCCCTGTATGATACTTGCTTTTGTATGGCTCAGCCATATTGTTTACTTTGTATTTGGCGTAAAAACAATAACAATAGAAAAGGCAGGGGAACTTTCGCAGATGTAATGAAAAATGAAAAACACTTCTCACATAGATGGAAAGTGAAAGTAAGTTTTGATTAAAACAGATTGGATGCGTTGTCCATGGAAGTAAAAACAGATGCTACGTTTAATGCCTCAATTACATATATATTATATAATAAAATTGAGCAGGAAGGAGTAATGAACTCTCTCCTGCTCACATGTGTATCAGGTACATGGTATGTTCTTTTTTACAGCTACATCTTTACGAGGTCGGTTTCTGGTCAAACATATAATTCATTCATATAGTAATACCAAAATCAGGTTAAGTTTTTTAAGAATTCTGTACCTTGATTTATGATTTTCTCGTATCTTTTTGCATTTACGCTTTTCAGCCATGCGATTTTTCCTGAGATTTCATGTATTGTCTTACTAGATACAGAACCGCCGGAATCTTTTAATTTCTGTGCATTATGTATAGAAGCTTTTAATATTTTAACCCATTTCTTAGGAACACCAATTTCTTCGTTATTAATTACAATGCCAGTAATATACTGCCTGTTGTTTTTTCTTAATATATGAGTTTTTTCTTTTTGCATGTGGAAGCCTTCTTCTTCTATAATTTTATGAATACTGTTTAAAAAGCTTCCTATGGCCAGATTGTCAGTGTTGCCCATATAGCTGAAACTCATATCGTCCGCATATCTTGTATAAGTAATCCCTAACTTTTTACATAAACCATTGATACGCTTATCCATGTTTCTGCATATAATATTTGTAATCATAGGGCTTGCTGGAGAACCTTGTGGCAATATTCTGTCTGATGTCTTGATATATTTTATCTCTCCTTTGATTTCAAGCGGCATTCTTTCACAGTATGTACAGACCATAGCAAGTAGTGATGATATATAACCAGAGTAACCAAAGGACTGGTATAAGCCTCTTACACGTTCAAACGTAATAGTAGGGAAGAAGTTTTCCAAATCAATATTTATCAATAAACCAGGACTTGTGTTATGTGTTTTTGCACTTGTAAGGACAGACCTTGATTTAATAAAACCATGAGCCTGGCCAGAAATCTCTACATTTTGCAGGATTTGTTCTAATATTTGCCGCTGGGCTGTTTTTAATTGTGTTTTAGGTGCAGCTATATGACGTGTCCCACCACTTTTTTTAGGGATATCAAAACGGTAATAATTATCAAATGTAATAACATCCCTATGATATACCAGATAGCGTAAAGTGTTGTATTCTATCTGCAGGAATTTGGCAAGTTCTTTATCTGTTTCTATTATAGGCATATGGTTTTCTTTTAGTTTTTGTATATTTGTTTCTTTTTTTCCTAAAAGGCTTGAATATCCTTTGCCAATAAAAATAATATTTTCTGCTTTGCGTTTATTCCACGCTTCAGATTTTAACTGTTTTTGACGTTCTCTTTCTGCTTTTCTTTCAGCACGTCTGGCTATGGATTCTTTCATAATTTCCTGGGCAACAACGGAGCGGATTTTCTCATAATCCCATGTATCCTGGTATTGTTTTTTTAAATGAGAAAGTTTTTTTTCAATCTCTTCTCTTTCATGGCAGGCATCCGATATTTTTTCAGAAAGTTTTTGAAATTCATCCAACAGTTTTTTTCTGTTTTCAAAGTCTTGTTCTGACTCGTTTTGCTGGCGTTCATATGGTGTTGGCAGGTTGCTGGGCCAAAACCCGTATTCCTGCATTTTAAGAAAGGTAAATTCTTTTTTACCCATATTATTTACTAAATTTCTATATTCGGCTTTTGTATCCATTATAACAACATCTCCATAATATCATTGATTTTATATTCTTTTTCATATTCCAAATTTTTCAGTTTCAACAGTTTATAAGAAGCGACATAAAGCGCAAGAATATGAGCGCATGGTTCCGAAAGATTTCTTTCGCCTCTTTTAAATTTTTGACAGCTGCAATCTATCTTTGTAATTTGTCCATCTTGGTCAATCACAATTTCCGTAGATGACAATCGTCCGTATTCTTTGTATGTTGTTGTGAATATAAATTCCTGCTGGCGCGAGTATCTTACCTTCATATTGTCAAATGTAAGTTTGCTGATTTTTTGTACATCCATTTCAATATCAGAAACTTCGTAGAGTTCTTCTGGAATTGGGGTATTGCATAAATGGCGGAAACGTACTTTGTTATTTGTAATATCAAAATAACCCTCGCCCCGACGAAGAAGCATGCCTATGCCGGCTTTTACCTTATCCCCTTTTTTATTTGAAAGATGGCTGGAAATTTCTTTCATGGATAAACAACGTTTCTCTTTCAGCAATTTGTAAATGTCCTTATAATAGCCCTCTCCTGTAAATCCTGCCATAATGTTAAACGCGGTTCCTTTTACCCAGTCATTGGAAGACCATGAAGAGAAGCCGACAGTCATTTGCATTGTGCCCATATCAGCGCGGATAAATTGAGGCATTCCAAATCCCAGAATCCGCACATAGAATGCTTTTGATAATGGAATTAATTTTTCAACTACAAGCCAGCGCCTTCTGCCCCAGATTTTTTCTTCCCTTCTCTGGCTGCCATGATAAACGGCGTTCAGAGTAAGAACTGTTCCAAAAGGTTCAAATACAATCTGTATTTTTTGTTCAGGCTCTAAAATCCATTTCATGTAACGAGGGCTTTTCTTCTCTTTATGTTTTCTTAAAAACGCACATATGTCGTACATATCGGAAGGGGAAAGCTCCAGTTCAATACCGGATAACGCAGCGGCTGAAGATACCTGATTAAAGCCTTTTATCCATGTCTCAGGCAAATCAATTTTTTTCTCTATATATTCCGGCACAATATCGCTGTCTACCGTAAAGCCTTCCGGATTCACAGATAAAGTGACATCTGTATAGCTTCTGAATCTTTGTATTTCCTTTTCCAGTTTCGCAGAAAAGTCAATATTTGTCGTTCCTAATTTTGGTGTCTGCAATAAATCAAATTCATTCATAGATACAGACAGGCAGCCGTAAATGGATTCGTCAACTGAAAATGCCTCAAATGAAACCTGGTCGTTATGAACGGTAATTACAGGGTCTAATACAAACCATAGGCTGTAATCTCGGTCCTTTATAAATTTCCAAAAGTCCCGTTCAATTTTATAATAATCCTTCCATGCATCATACTGGTCAATTTGCTTTTGCAAATTCCTTTGCATATTTAATAACTGATTGATTTCATTTTTTTTATGCAAAAGCTCGACATCACAGGAATCCATTTTTTTCTTTAAAGATTCTCTTACGTTTGGCATGTACTCTTTGTGTGCCTTTACACGCCGTTCAATTTCTTCGTTCAACCATATAAAATAATCTGTTCTTTCTTTTGATTTTTTTCCCGTATCAGAAATAACAATTTCTCTCAGCATAAGCATGGCATCACGGAACAATAAAGGATGCTTTAATTTCCCGCAAAAAGAAACTTTTTCATCACGAGACAAGTCAGGGCTTAATCCCAAAGTTGCATGGTTATCCACCTGCGTACATTGGGAAGGACTTGCGTATTTATAACCTACTTTCATAAAGTGCCTACCTCCTTCTGAATCTGAGCAAATGCCACAAGCGCTCTTTCAGAATCTGTTTTACTGTTTGTGCTTCCAATATCAAGAAGTATATATTCTATTTCCTGCCGTTTTTCAGGATAATATTTCAAAAACAATGGAATTGTGTGATAGATATGTTCCTTGCTTTTTGAAACTTTATTTGGCAGATAAAGCAGCGTTTTTGCATAATAAATATATAAATCAGGATTTGTTTCATTTAATTCCGAAAAGGCATGTTTCATCTTTTGGGAAAGATAAGCCTTTACTTCAACGCACGGATGTTCTATCATACACGGAATAAATTTTGTTGGAAGCTTGTCTCCATACCAGTCATCAAGCTTTTTGAGGGCATATTGATAGGTTTTTTCCACAGGAGAATCCAATAAAGTAATATGTAGCTTTTCTCTTTTTTCAATTTCGAAACCTTCAAACACAAACTGGGCGATTTTATTCAAACGAGATACATTACATTCAAAAAGCAGCAGAAGAGCGGTTGGCCGTTCGGCAAGCATAGTCTGTTGCCGGTCTATGATTTCTGTAAGTGTCTTTACAAGTCTTTTCGAACCTGTATCCAAAACAGACAGGATAAGGCTGTTTTTTGGAAAAGTGTCCTCTTTGCATGATTTTAGCAGGGATATGACATGATATTTTCTTTCTGAAATTTTGCCATGCTGTAAATCAATATTTTTGAGTGAATCTTTTAATATGTCATATGGCATGAAAAATATAATATTTTCTGCTATATCAAACAGGAAGTTAGGAATCTTTTCAGGACTTAACAACAAGGATGCAAAATAGCGCAGCAGTCCTTGCTGTTCCTGTATCGTTGCGGTATGCAGCTTGTCAACAGATGTTAACAGCAAATCTGTAATTTGCTCGGAAAGCTCTATCTCCTGTTCCAGAAAACGCTCTCTTTTTTCAGTAATTGATTTCAGAAAAGCGGTATATTCCTCAATGGTAAAACGATTGACATTCTCTTCTAATATGCCATACCATGTTTCTATTGTATCTAAAAAAAGAAAATCTGTAATATGTTCCGGCTGGAATTTTCCATTTGTCTGTATAAAGTATTTTTTTGCAGCATCCCATAATTTTTCTGACGATGCGTTCATTAAGGAAATCATAATGTCTGCATCAAATTCCTGCATTGCTTCTAATTTTGGCAACAGTATTTTTTCAAATAATTTGGCTGTTTTTTCATAAGGTATTTTTGAAAGTGCAATCAGCTCTCTGATTTCATAAGAGTCGAATTTATGATGCGCATCAGCCTTTTTTAATATTGCATAACAGAATTCATGTACCAGTGAAGCTTTTGCGTTTTGGGCGATAAAAGTAACATCCGCAAGATATCTGTGCCATATGGAATGTTCTGCCGCATCATTATTTACAAGTATCTCTCCAAAATATCTGGCAAAAAAGAAATTATAAGAAATATCGTCGTAATCAATGCTTAAAGTGTCATTGTCTGTATAGCTTGTCAGCATTTCACGGGCGGCCGTTATAAATTTTGCCTCATCTGTTGTCTGATAGTGGTCAAGCGTTCTTCTAAGATAACGTAAATAATAATTGTACGCACTGGTTCTGCCGCTTCCTTTAAAATAACAGGTAGTTCTTGGAGCATCCAGATAGTAAGCTATTTTCCCGATAACATCAGCCATTCCAAATGCCTTTGCTGTCTGTATGGTGTTTTTAAATGCAATGTTGTTCACATTTTTTCCGTCTGTGTAAGTATTTTTTTCATAAAGGTTCTGGTCACCAAAAACATACAAAATATTTTGATAGGCATTCGGTTTGTCTAAATATTCTTTAAGTTCTTTGTCTTTTAACTTTATGTCATCTAACTTTAAGTGTTTAATATGAAAATCCATTTCAGGGAGTGTGCTGTATATAAACTCTTTCTGCTTTTGAAGTAACTTCTCGTTAAACAGGCTGATATATTGATTGATACAGCGCTTGAGTCCGCTGTGATATGCCGGACTTGCCCATAATACATTACTTTTATCAATCTGTTTTGCGGTTTCCAATAAAATTGGATTCTTTTCTATCGTAAGTTCCTGAAAAATACCGCATGCCAGCTCTATGCTTGCTGTTTTTAAGATACATTCATATTCTTCGACAGAAGGCTGCATTTTAATAAACTGGCTGAGATATTTTCTTCTTGTATATAACCTTTCCTTGGAAAACATATTTACAATCAGGTCCATATAAGGACTGTCCGCCTCGAAACCAAATAAATCACCAGGATGTTCAATCAATTCAACATCCTTAAAATGAATTTTATTTGCTTTTAAATAAGAAACATAGTCTGTATAATTTTTTTTCTCATAATAGTTGAAAATAACCGGTTGTTCTATTTCGTAAAACTCTTTGATAATATATTTTTCGTCAATATCTATATATTCCTGCCAGCCTGTCCTTCTATCATAATCCCAATATCTGTGTGCAGTTTTATAGCCCTTGGTATAACAAAGCAGGTTCTTGTCTTCATAGTAATATGTATTTGGAATAGAAGGTAAATGTCCATTTATTCCATGAAAGACAGCATAATTTGTATACTTTACTGTGGGCTTTAACAGATATGTATCTGGGTAATAGGAACGAGGGGAGAGCTTTAATTCCTGTTCAATCTCCTGTTTCCCGTATAAAATAAGCAGACAGGGATTTTTTTTGCTGTCTAGGCCCCAAAGAAGTATTCTGCGAGTCGGAGGCTCATCTAGTTTCCAGAGCCGTTGTTGTTCCTCTGATGTTAAATTCTTCATAATTGCAAACTATTTCCTTTCTATCAATTAACAAATTCAAAACGCCACTGGGGTTCTGAGTAATTACATAAATTATAGTATAATTTTAGCATATTTTCAAGCAATTTCATAAAATTTAATAAAAATATAGTTGACATTTTTGAAATATGTGATATAATTTTCCAAAAGGTTAGATTTTCTGGTCTAAATGCTTTGGGGAAGCTCCAAGGTTGTTATTTATCAGTCATTACACCACAATGTTCTGCGCCACTCGCACGGTAGTCACTACTATACGGTTTTGACAGTAGCCTGCGGCACAAACCGTATAGTAGTGCACCGTGCTAAAGTGTCAGAACAGAGTAAATGTTTGTTTGCAGAAAATCTAACCTGCTTTTATTAAAGCTGTTATTTCTATGAGTTGTCGAATGAGAGTAAAAGTGTCTTAACGAAAATTATAGTTAAAAAGCATATTGGATGATATTACAGGCAGTATTTAGTTAGACAGAAATAAAAATATTGGTTTCATATATCGAAAAGAATAGAATATTGTAAGAACTGCAGAATCAGGACTTTTATCATATCATGTATGAATGGAAGTGCTGATTTTATTGTATTAATCAAGGTAGTTTGGCATGGATTCGGTTAGCCTTCCGGCTTTCAATAATATGATTATGGAGAGGGATTTTTGAAATGATATATTATCGAGAATTAAATATAGATGAAATTACTATTGATTTATTTCATGCATTTGAACGTAGACAAGTGGTTACAGACTGCTGGAGAAAAGAAAATGGTAAATGGGTAATTAAAAGTGACCCATTTATTGATGATTGGAAAAAGAG
>ERZ778516.1337-NODE-1337-length-18754-cov-10.870314_pt1 | contig 18754 bp, 15 predicted proteins | sample MGYA00510342_ERZ778516 | MGnify/ENA primary metagenome ERZ778516 (study PRJEB29527, sample SAMN07138961) | mouse gut metagenome | material: feces | host: mouse | place: China:Nanjing | collected 2016-01-25 ... | reverse complement strand
GTCTTAACATGGGAGGAGTGGGGACTATGACGATTCGAAACCGGATACTTCTGGTGGTGCTGTCCGTAATCCTGCTGACAGGATTCGGGATCACAGCCATCTGGAACAATGCCAGTAAGCAGTGGACGGAGCGGTATCTTAATGAGATATCCAGAAGTACGATGAACGACGCTTATGATGCGTTCAGGTATATTCTGACGGATACCTCCTATATGGCGACAATGATTTCTCTGAATAAAAATGATATTATTCAGCCGGTGGAGCTGTTAAGCCGCGGTGATCTGAAGGAGAATGGCCAGTGGAACCAGGTCTATCTGGATAACAGCCGGATCATCAAGAGCTTTATCAGCGGACAGTATGGAGCAAAGTATTATATTGTCGGAATCAATATCCTTGTGGGAGCGGACTGCCGGATTACCACGACCAGCGTGGTGCTGAATGACACAACCCTTGCGGAGAAGATCAGCCAGGTGGATCAGGAGCAGCTGAAGCGGACCGTGGTCATGCTGGATCCGGTCTATGTGGAGGGCGGTAAATCTACCATGTCCAGCGACTATGTGGTTCCTGCCGTCAGAGGGATACTGGATTCCAGAAGAAATATCATCGGATATACGATACTGTATTTTGATTATGGGATCATCGAATCCATGTTTGCGGAAAACCTTCCGGACGGAAGTCTTTTTCAGGTAACGAACCAGAACGGCCGCCCGGTCTTCTCAAATTGCGGGGAGATCCGCCTGGAAGAACAGATCCGCGGGCAGGAGTATGTATATAACACCTATATGTCGGAAGATGTGGGATGGGAGTTTGCCATGGCGACCCCGTCCGAATATTATATTGCCAGTATCAGCCAGACGACCATGTTTACATGGATGGTGATCGTCCTGATCTTTCTGGCCGCCGCAGTCGTATCCGCGGTTATCCTGACCGGTCTGACCAGAGAGATCACCAGACTCAGGGAGCGTATGGAGGAGGTGGCAGGGGGCAATCTGAACTGTGCCTATACCGTGCGGGGCCAGGACGAGATCGGGCGGATGGGGCATACCTTTAACCATATGGTCGGGCGCATTCGGGAGCTGATGAATCAGGTGGCGGAGAAGGAACAGCAGAAGCGGAAGGTGGAGATGCTGTTTCTGCAGGCTCAGATCAATCCGCATTTTATATCCAATGTGCTGAACAATGTGGTGTGGATGGCAAAGATCCAGCATGCAGACAATATCGTACCTGTCATCAATGCGCTGAACAGCCTGCTCCAGAATGCCATGCATGAGAGCAGCGATCTGATCTCTCTGACCGGGGAACTGGATTATGTGAAGCATTATCTGACGGTCATTGAATACAGCGGAAGCTATGATTTTGAACTGAAATGGGAGATTGAAGAGTGTACCGGTTCGCTTCTGATTCCGCGTTTTATCCTTCAGCCGATTCTGGAAAATGCGGTTCAGCACGGTCTTCCGGATGATCTGTCAAAGCAGGGACGGATCATCATACGGGCCTGGAAGGAACCGGAGATTCTGATGCTGGAGGTGGAGGACAACGGTTCCGGGATGACGCCGGAGGAGATGGAAACCGTACTGAAGAAGAAGGAACCGGACCGGGGAACCTTTAACGGAATCGGAATTCCCAATGTCAATGAACGGATCCATCTGCTGTTCGGGGCCGATTACGGGCTGCATTATGAGAGCAGGCTTAAGGAGTATACCAAAGCGATCTACCGGCTGCCGGTGGTCACAGGAGGAGGGGAAACATGAAGATCAGGATCATGATTGTGGACGATGAGCTGACCAGCAGAAACACGATCAAAGGAATGCTCAAAGACAGCGGACGGTATGAGGTGGCTGCAGATTTTTCGGAGGGGAAGGCGGCGCTGGAGTGGCTTCGGAATCATGAGGCGGATATTCTGCTGTGCGACATTCAGATGCCGGGGATGAGCGGTACCGAGCTTATGCGTATGGCGCATGTGATTCAGGAACTTCTGCCCATTATTGCCATCAGCGGATATGCCAATTTCGATTATGTCAGAGGCAGTCTGGTCAACGGTGCTTCCGACTATCTGCTGAAGCATGAGCTGACCAGGGAGAAGCTTTTGGAGGTGCTGGACCATGTGCGGGAAAAATACCGGATTGAACCCGGAGTCCGTACAGTCTCCTGCAGGTCGGGATACTGTATCTGTGACCGAAGAGAATTTACACCGGAGCGCATCCGGTCCATGACGGAGGGAGGAGAGATCGATTTCTGCTGCAAAAATACGCTGGCCATCGCCGTGTCGCCGGATTTTCAGATACCTGAGCGGGTAAAGGCTTCCGGATACCGGCAGGACATCTGCCGGGCGATCATCGATATCATCGGACAGAGCCTGGGACAGGAATACAAATATCTGATCTATTATACCAGAGACAGCCATCTGCTGCTGATTTTGTCCTTTGTAAAGACGATCAGCACCTTTTATTCCCTGAATGTGATGAAAAATCTGACCAACCGCATCAGCAGGCAGTCCATCCGGATGCTGGACACAACCGTGACCATGCTCACAGGAGATCTGCATATGGAGGTGGAGACCTCCATAGAAGAGGCCCTGCAGATGGATCAGATGCTGGAGGACAAGCTGTATTTTGGCGGAAACCGGATTGCAGCGCTGGCGGTGACGAAAAAGCTGCCTCTGAAGAGAGCGGAGCTTTCGGAGGTATCTGTCCGGAAGATCCGGTTTGAGCTGGAGCATGATATGGAAGCGGCGGTGGATACCGTAAATGATCTGTTTCAGGCTATGGAAGAGGAGCATTACGACCTGTATTCGGTGCGGGAAGGGTGCCGAAGGGTCCTTGACTTTCTGCCGGAATTTCCGGAGCGGGAGCTGGTTCTTAAGCGACTCGGACAGTCCGAGCTGCTGGAACAGTTCCGCAGCATTACGCTGGAGGCAGTGCGCGGGTATCTGATGCTGGCGCGCAGACAGAAAGAGGCATATTCGCCCATGATTACCCAGGTGGTGGAATACATCCGGAAAAATTACAACAAAGACATCTCTCTGGAGCGGTGTGTGGAGGCAGCAGGAAGCAGCTATTCCTATCTGAGCCGGGAATTCAAAAAAGAAACCGGCATGCGGTTTGTGGAATATTTAAACCGGATCCGGGTGACCAAAGCAAAAAGTCTGCTGCTGACCCATGAGCTGCCCATGAAGGAAATTGTCGAACAGACCGGATTTCGGAACTATAATTATTTTTTTAAAGTCTTCAAGGAGTTCGAGGGGATGACGCCCAGTGAATTTGCAGCAAAAAATTAGAGTATTTCTCAAAAACTTGTGAAAAGAAATCATCTCCGGGTCTTTTATAATGGAGGACAGGAGGTGAAGTGTAATGAAATCACTAAGAAAAAATAACTGGCTGGGATATCTGTATATCCTTCCCCTGCTGTTATTTTCCACAGCGCTGATCTACTACTGCATGGTATGCACGGTGGGGGTCAGTTTTACGGACTGGAACGGTATGTCGAAGGAGATGAATGTTGTAGGGGTTAAAAATTATGTAAAACTTCTGAACGACAAGACCTTCTGGACCGCGGCGCTGAATAATATGATCTTTTTTGTGGGGACGGTATTCGTCCAGGCAGGCGTGGGATTCTTTCTGGCGGTTCTTCTGAAGCTGAAGCTGCCGGGGACCAGCATGTTCAAGGCGGTCTATTTTATGCCTATTGCCATGGCAACTTCGATTATCACGGCGATTTTCCGGATCATTCTGGATCCGACCAATGGGGCACTGAATCAGTTCCTGCGGGCGATTCACCTGGATTTTCTGGCTGTGAGCTGGCTGGGAGACAAACGGTTTGCGCTTTTTGCGGTCATCATGGTCAATATCTTTCAGTGGATGGGATTTTCCATGATTACCTATTATGCAAGCCTTATGAGCCTGCCGGATGACGTGTATGAGGCGGCGAAGATCGACGGAGCGGGCTTCTGGCGGACGCTGGTGTCTGTGACTTTCCCCATGGTAAAGGGAACAACCAACACGCTGATTATTCTTGGTATCGTCGGTTCTCTGAAAACCTTTGATATCGTAAAGCTCCTGACCGGCGGAGGACCGGGACGGGCAACAACGGTGCTGAATACCTATCTGTATGAGAAAGCATTTAATGACTTCAATGCAGGAAGCGCTTCTGCGATTGGTGTGGCGATTTTGCTCATCGCACTGGTCATGTCGGGGCTTCAGGTAAAACTGGGAAAGGAGGAGTGATCCTGTGGGAAAGAAAAAAATGAAAGCGGCGTTCCTGGTATATCTGATCCTGATTCTGTGTGCGCTGATCTGGCTGTCGCCCATCCTGACAGCACTTGTGAAATCGTTCCACATCAACGGACTGGGGAATTACCTGTATGTGCTGACCTATGAGAAGATCAGTTATTTTAGAGTCATTTTCAACAGTCTGTCCATCGCCGTTGTGACGGCTCTTGGCGTGACGCTGATTTCCACCCTTGCGGCCTATGCATTTTCCAAAATGGAATTTAAGGGAAGACGGCTGTTTTACGGAATGATCCTGGCGTGCCTGGCGGTGCCGGTAGCAGCCGTAACCAGTCCTTTGTTCAATGTAATCAAGGTGTTCGGATTTCTGGATAAACATATCGGCGTTATCGTTCCGCTGGTGGCATTTCACACGCCCATGATGCTGCTCATGACAAAAAATTATTTTGATTCGATTCCGGACGAGCTGCTGGAGAGCGCCCGGATCGACGGGGCCTCTTCCTTTGGGATCTGGTACGAGTTCATGCTCCCGCTTGGGAAACCGATCATTGCCAATGTGATGGTTCTGACATTCATCTATACCTGGAATGATTATCTGGTGCCCCTTCTGGTACTCCGTTCGGAGGAGAACTATACAGTTACGCTGGCGGCGCAGTATTTTATGTCCAGCACGTATCAGAGTCCGGAGGATGTGGCGCGGATCTATGCGGTTATGATGCTTCTGACCCTTCCTTCGATTCTGGTGTACCTGTTCAGTCAGAAATTCCTGGTGTCCGGCATTACGGCCGGTTCGGTAAAAGGATAACAGAAAGGATGTGTGAAAGACTGTGACTTATCAAAATCCCCTTCCCTTTACGGACGGGAAGGAACATACGAATCCGGACCCTTATGTCCTGCGGTGGTGCGGGAACTATTACTGTTATGCCACAGACCGGGAAGGGGTCAAAGTAAGCGTTTCACGGGATCTGATTCACTGGGAGGACAGAGGATATGCGCTGAGCGATCCGGCGTATCACGATTACTGGGCGCCGTCGGTGCTGTATAGGAACGGAACCTTCTATCTGTATTATTCCAGCGTGTCAGAAAGCGTGGACGACTGCCATTTTGAACATCTGAAGCTGGCTGTGAGCCGTGAACCGCTGGGGCCTTTTCAGTATCAAAAGACTTTTTTTGAAGAATTTTCCATTGATTCTCATCCGGTGGTCTGGAACGGCCGGCTTTACATGCTCTATTCCACCAATAACTGGATCGGTACAGAGGAGAAGATCGCAGGCACCTGTATCTTAAGGGACCGCATGCCGTCTCCGGAGGAACTGGAGGGAGAGCCGGAGGCGGTGGTGCTTCCGTCTGTTGTGCAGGAGATCTATGAGGCAGACCGGTTTTCTGACGGCAGAGACTGGTATACCATTGAGGGGGCCTGTACCCTGCGGCACGGCCGGTACTGCTGGCTTCTGTATTCTGCCAATGCCTATGAGCATGAGGACTATTTTATAGGAACCGCAGTGGCGGAGAACCGGGAGGAATTTCAGGAGATGGTTTTTCGGAAATATCCGTCCGCAGACCGTTGGGAGCCGCTTCTTAAGAAAAATGCAAAGGTGGAAGGGACCGGGCACAATACGGTCACGAAAGCGCCCAATATGGTGGATGACTGGATCGTCTATCATGGAAGGGATGCCGAACAGGAACTGATCTTGGGACGGGAGCAGAGGGTCATGCGTGCAGACGCTCTGTATTATGACGGCAGGCGGCTGCTCTGCCACGGCCCGTCCAGCCAGGAGACGGAGGGTCCCTGCCTGCCGCAGCAGTCGGTGCGGGAACTTGCTGTTACCGAACCGGCAGAATGGAGGAGCAGCGCATTTTATCATATGGAGCTTTGGATCAGCGGAGTCCGGCAGCATACGGGCGTGCGTTTTGGCATCTTTCTGGATTATCTGGACGAAGAGGACTATGTGGAACTGCAGGTGATGAGCGGACGGCGCGCGCTTGAGATCTGGCAGTGCAGAAAAGGAATCCGCAGACTGCTGGGGCAGGGACGTCTTCCTGCCGGATATGACTATACCTGTCCGCATCTTTACACAGCGGAGCGCAGGGCGGACCGGTTTCTGGTGTCTGTGGATGAAGGGCAGGAGCTGTATGTCCGTGCAGAGGAAATGGAGAGCGGAAACCGGGTGGGGATCCGGCCGTATTTCTCCGAACTGAAGCTGCACAGCATGGACCTGACGGAATATGCGTATCTGGCAGGGGACGATCTCATCGGTCTGTCTTCTTTCTATCAGGTGAAAAATGCTCAGGTGGACGGTACGGGACTGTACCATCCGTATAAGAAGACAGAACTGACCCGGGGACAGAGCCGGGAGGAATGCTGGAGGGAAGAATTTACGCTGGAAGCAGAAGGAACAGAGAACGGGCTGTGTATCCTGGCGGACGGTGCATGCATCCGGAAGGAGCAGATGCCGGCGGGAGAATCCACCATGTACCTTGTGAAGGATGAAAGAAGAGAGGGCGTCTTCCTGGGCGGCGTGTTTACGGAAGTGAAGGATATGGGTTCTGTCAGCCTTCAGATCTGTTTCGACCGTGTAAAAGTGACCGGATATCATCGGGTACATACAAAAATTTAGACCGAAAAGCAAAAAGTTATAGTCAAATCCGGGAACGGATTCGTTATGATTAGAGTACAGGATGCATCTGTAATCATTTATATATCCGGCATTTGAAAATTGCCGGAAAAGTATGATAAACGGCACGGGAATCAAAGCTCTGTGCGTGCAGGAATTTCGTGCTGTTTATACAGTAAAAATAAAAAAGGGAGTGAGCATTGATATGAAAAACAGAAAAATGATGGCATTGCTGCTGGCGGCATCCATGGTTCTGACTGCATGCGGCGGATCGGGAACCGGTGAGTCTGCAGAGCCGGACAGTACAGGCGGCACAGAGGCGGCGTCGGATGAAGGCGCGGAGGGTACCACAGACACTGAGCAGGTAACGCTTACCTTCTGGTCCTGGCTTCCCACGGCGGATCAGGGCGATGTGATGATCGAGGCTTTTGAAAAAGAGAATCCGGATATCAAGATCGACTATATCCGCACGGAGCAGAGCGATTTCTTTGAGAAACTGCAGGTGGCAATGGCATCCGGAACCGGTCCGGACCTGTTCGGTATGACGACCGGTTCCATGACAGAACAGTATGCACCTTTTGCGGCAGATATGAAGGAACTGGCTGATCAGAACTGGTCCGGCTGGGACGGGATAATCAGTGAGACGGCGGTAAAACAGTGCACGACAGCAGATGGAAAACTGACCGGTATGCCGCTTCTGGTAGCCGGAATGACCGATCTGCTCTATAACAAGACGCTTATGGACGAGTGCGGGATCACGGAGGTTCCGAGGACTTACGAGGAACTGGTGGATGCCGCGAAGAAGGCGAAAGACAAGGGTTATGTCTGCGTGGCAATCGGCGGTGCAGACGACTGGGTGAATTCCGATCTGTTCATACAGCTGTCCAATGAATTCGAGGAAGGCGCCGTCTATGCGGCGGAAAAAGGCGAGAAAAAATGGACGGATCAGTGCTTTGTGGATACGCTTCAGGCATGGCAGAACCTGTTCAATGAAGGCGTGTTTGAAGATGGTGCGCTGGGCGTTGCAACCTATCCGGATGCAAGAGATCAGTATTTCTTCGCAAGGAAATCCGTGTTCTTCCTGACCGGTTCCTGGCATCTTGGCCCCACTTCGCCAACCAATGACGAGATTCAGGGGACTGAGATTGCAAATCAGAAGGATGTCATCGGCATGAGTGTCTTCCCGTCACTGTCAGAGAGCAAAACGATCTGCGGTACTTCCGGCGTGGATGTGATGATCTGCGTCAATGCAGACTGCGAGAAGAAGGAAGCAGCCATGAAGTTCATCGAATTCCTTGCAAACGGCGATGGACAGCAGTACTGGGTGAACCAGCTTCAGGGCGCACCGGTGTCCAGCCGGATCTCCTATACAGGAACGGTAGACGGCGAACTGCAGCAGCAGTCCATCGATGAGGTGAACAGCTACGTGAGCAATGCAGTAGGTAACCGGAAGCTTGGCAGCAGCGAACTGGAGACTGCACTTGGCATTGCCATGCAGAACGTGGCAGCAGGCGCGGATCCGCTGACGGAGCTGCAGACAGTACAGGCTACGGCAGATTCTCTGTAAGACAGATACAACAAAAAGCGACGGAGACGGGACTTTGCCCCGGGCACTTCAGAAAAATATCAGGTTTTGTTAAGAATTTCTCAGGAATTCGATAACAGAATATGAAAACAGGATCCGGTTGCCGCTGATAGGATAAATGTATCAGCAGCAATCGGATCTTTATATTCTGGAAAGGATGGGATTTATGAGAAAATGTAACAGTCTGATTCTGGTCAACCGACATTGTCCGTGTCCGACGGACAATGTAAGGGATCTGGTCCCGGTTCATGAACATTATCCGCATATCCTGATGGAACGGGAGGCGGCGCAGGCGCTTTTCGGACTTATGGAGCAGCTGGACGGCTGGCGGCAGATTGTTCCTGTGAGCGGCTGGCGCTCTCTGGAGGAGCAGAAAGCGATCTATGAACAGTCTCTCAGAGATCATGGACAGGAATTTACAGAGCAGTTTGTGGCTCTTCCGGGGCACAGCGAGCACCAGACCGGGCTTGCGATCGACCTGGGCCTGCATCAGCCGGAAATCGATTTTATCCGACCTTCGTTTCCCTGTGAAGGCGTCTGTCAGCGATTCCGGGAGCTGGCGCCTGCGTTTGGCTTTATCGAGCGCTATCCGGCGGGCAAAGAATCTGTCACCGGCATCGCGCATGAGCCGTGGCATTTCCGCTATACGGGCACGCCGTACGCAGAGGAACTGACGCGCCAGAAGCTGACGCTGGAGGAGTATCTGGAGAACAGGATTCCTCTCGCTGTGCAGATTCTTTCTGATCGCAAAAACAGTTAAAACCGTTGGAATGCAGCGAAAAGCGTGTTATATTATTATCAGGCATTATGGCAGGTGCAGATGACAGGACGAAACAAAGGGATGGGGATGGAGGGAAAGCCGATGGAGGATACAGGAATCAAAAGGATTGTGCTCAGGGAAATACGGGAACTGGCGGAAAAACATCAGGCGGAGAAAGTGATTCTGCCTGGCTCCAGAGCCAGAGGCGATTACGGGCATGCCAGTGATATTGATCTGGCGGTATCTGGCGGCAATATTTTAAACAGGAGCAGATTATGAACGCAGACATCAGATGGCTGGACGATCCGGAGATCTTTCAGGTAAACCGGCTTCCGGCACACAGTGATCACGAATATTATGGAAATATGGAGGAGCTGCAGTCCAAAAAGAATTCTCTGGCGCAGCCTTTAAACGGGACCTGGCAGTTTCGCTATTCCGAAAATGCCATGAGCCGTCCGGCGGGTTTCTTCCGGACAGATTATGACGCTTCGGATTTTGATACCATCCAGGTGCCCGGTCATATTGAAATGGCGGGTTATGACCGGAACCATTATATCAATACCATGTATCCATGGGAAGGACATATTTATCGAAGACCGGCATACAGTCTGTGCAGTACGGACACCGGAAAAGGCATGTTCAGTGAGGCCGGGTACAATCCGGCAGGTTCCTTCCGAAAGGAATTTGATCTGGACGAGGGGCTTTTGGGAAAACGGATCCATATCTGCTTTGAGGGTGTGGAGCAGGCAGTGTATGTATGGCTTAACGGATTTTTTGCAGGCTATGCGGAAGACAGCTTTACGCCGTCGGAATTCGATCTGACGCCGTGGATCAAAGAGAAGGGGAACCTTCTTGCAGTGGAGGTGCATAAAAGAAGCACGGCGGCATTTCTGGAGGATCAGGATTTCTTCCGGTTTTTCGGGATTTTCCGGAATGTGACGCTGCACGCAAAACCCGGGATGCATGTGGAGGATCTGTGGGTAAAGCCGAAGCTTGACGCGGACGGAAACGGCAGTCTGGGCGCAGAGCTGAAGATTTCCACGGCGGAAGGCATGTCGGGCAGGATGGAACTGTCTCTGGAAGACCAGAATGGCGGGCCGCTTCTGAAGTATGAGATGCCGCTGACGGCGGGCCGCTGTATGGAGCGGTATGTGATGGAGGAACAGGCAGTCGGTCCGGTGGAAGCCTGGGATATGTGCCGTCCCTGTCTGTATCAGCTGTATGTCCGGCTTTATGACACAGAGGACCGGCTGGTGGAAGTGGTACCGTACCGGATTGGCTTTCGGCGGATAGAGATCGTGGACAAGGTCATCCGTCTGAATGGAAAGCGCCTGATCCTGAATGGCGTCAACCGCCATGAGTGGAGTGCAGAACACGGCAGATGCATCGGAATGGAAGAGATGGAACAGGACATGCAGATTCTCCTTCGGAACCGGATCAATGCCGTGCGCACGTGTCACTATCCGGATCAGATTCCCTGGTACCGGCTCTGCGACGAGAACGGGATCTGCCTGATGGCGGAAGCGAATCTGGAGTCTCACGGGAGCTGGCAGAAGATGGGGGAGGTGGAGCCGTCCTGGAATGTGCCGGGAAGCCTGCCCTGGTGGAAGGAGGCGGTGCTGGACCGCATCCGGAGCAATTTTGAACTTTTTAAAAACCACCCGTCGGTTCTGTTCTGGTCTCTGGGAAATGAATCCTATGCGGGAGATGTGCTGCAGGCAGCCAATGCATGGCTGAAGGAGAAGGATGACAGCCGCCTGATCCACTACGAAGGCGTGTTTCGCAACAGGAGCTATGAGGATACCATATCAGATGTGGAGAGCCGTATGTATGCATCTCCCGCAGAGATTCGGGATTATCTGGAGCACGATCCGAAGAAACCCTTGATTCTGTGTGAATATATGCACGATATGGGAAATTCTCTGGGCGGTATGGGCTCCTATATGGAGCTTCTGGATGAGTATGAGATGTATCAGGGCGGATTTATCTGGGATTTTATTGATCAGGCGATTTTTGCAGAGGACGGGGTGACCGGACAGAAGGTACTGCGCTATGGCGGGGATTATGACGACCGCCCTTCGGACTATGCGTTTTCCGGGGACGGCATCGTCTTTGCAGACCGGAGGGAAAAGCCTGCCATGCAGGAGGTGAGGTACTATTATGGAAAATACAGGTAGAAGAGCAGACGGGCAGGCGCGGCTTCATTTGGTCTATGGAGATGTGACGCTGGGCGTGCACGGGCACGGAAACAGCGGGGATTTTCATTATCTTTTTTCCTATGCTGCAGGCGGCATGGAATCTCTGGTATCCGGCGGCATGGAATGGCTGTACCGTCCGCCACGTCCCTGCTTCTGGCGGGCATCTACAGATAATGACCGGGGGAACGGATTTGTCTTAAAGAGCGGCATGTGGCTTGCCGCGGATCAGTTTATCCGGTGTGAGAAGATTGATATACGGGTAGACAAAAAGGAGATTCCGTTCCCGTCGGCGCCGGAAAATAACCGGTATACCGGTCAGGAGACTGCAGGGGAGATCGAGATCCGCTATACCTGTGAGACCGTCACGGTTCCTTCGACCAGGACGGAAGTCTCTTATCGGGTAAATGGTTCGGGAGTGATCCGGGTCAGAGTCCGTTACCATGGAAAGAAAGGGCTTCCGGAGCTTCCGGTCTTCGGCATGCGTTTTCTCATGCCGACCTGTGCCGATGGTTTTACTTATGAAGGGCTGTCCGGAGAGACTTACCCGGATCGGAAAGCGGGAGGAATTCCCGGAATATATGAGGTGGACGGACTTCCGGTCACTCCGTATCTGGTTCCGCAGGACTGCGGGATGCATATGGATACGGCCTGGGTGGAAGTGCGAAGGAGCCGGTCCCTGGATAACCGGAACCGTCCCGCCAAACCGGCTTTTCTTCGGTTTCAGGCAGAGGAAGGAGGGACTTTTGCGTTTTCCTGTCTGCCCTGTACGGCGTCGGAGCTGGAAAATGCCCTGCATCAGGAAGAACTGCCAGTACCCCGGCGGACAGTACTGTGTATCTTCGGCGCGGTCCGGGGCGTCGGCGGCATCGACAGCTGGGGCGCGGATGTGGAACCGGCATACCGGATCCGCGCAGAGGAAGACATCGAATATGGATTCCTTGTGATGCCCTGTGGGGGCAGATGAAGAATTGGTCTGCAAACAGCAAATAAAGAAGCGTCTGATGAGAAGGATGAAGAACAGGAAAAATACCAACAAAAACAGCACCGTCTATGGGGGAGACAGTGCTGTTTTTTAAGGTGTGTAAGGTGATAGGGGTTTTCTATCGGGTTCATATGAAGTATAACATAACAAAAAAATATACACAAATTCATTTTTTTTATGGCAATTTCTCAACTTTAGGTTATAATGTAGTCAGGGGTTATACAATGAGTGCTAATATGTTTGGGGGTATTTAGAATAGGGGGCATTACATGCGGTTAAACCAGTTGGAGTATTTTATAAAAGTTGTGGAGTGCGGTTCCATAACGAAAGCGGCACAAGAATTGTATCTGAGTCAACCCAGCCTGACAAAGGCTGTATCAGGCCTGGAGGCAGAATATGATCTGAAGCTGTTCGACCGTACTGCAAAGGGGTTGAAGCTTACACCAGAGGGGAGGGATTTTTTAGAATATGCAAAAAGCGTTGTGGAGAGTTCCCAGGCGCTTGACCGGACATTTGGAAATAAACAGAATAATTTTTCCATACAGAGGCTTGCGGTTGCCAGCCAGCAGTTCGATTTTATCTATGACATACTGTTATTGCTTTATAAAGAGAATTCAGACCAGCTGCTCCAGATCGACCTGAAGGAGAACGACCGGGGAGAGATCGTGGAGATGGTGGAAGAGTGTAAGGCGGATATCGGGATTCTGGTTCTCTCGGAGGAGGACTCCAAAAGCTTTCGGAGCGAACTGCAGAGCAAGGATCTGGATATGTATCTGCTGGACCGTTCCACGATCTATGTGAGCATGGGACCCAAATCCAGCCTGTACAACCGGAAGGAAGTGAATGTGGAGGAAGCGGGAAAATATCTCCATATCTCTCTGGATACCGACCAGACCATGCGCAGAGAGATGCGCTACCGGAAAGGATGGGGAGACGGTGTCAACCACGAACATGTGATCTTCTGCAATACGGCAGGCGTCTGCCGTAAATTTCTGGAAGAGACAGAGGCGCTCCTTTTGACGCCCAAATGGGTGCTGGGACTGTTTAACGGGACGCAGATCCGTTCCGTTCCGCTTATGAAGGAGGGAAAGCCCTACCCGTCCGTGAACAGCCTGGTATGGATCAAACGTGCAAATGAGATGTTTCGCCCCATGGAAATGCGGTTTATGGAACTTCTGAAGGAGCGTTTCCGCTGTGAGACGCCGGATTAGGGCAGGCATCTGTCTGCCCTGCATGGTCAAAATCCTTTACGATCCGCCGGATCAGAAGATGAAGGTATGGCTTCAGTTCTTCGATACCGGCAGGATCCTGATAAAGGATGGCATTGTAACTGGCGCCGGCAACCAGCTCGATCACCAGATAGATGATGATCTCCGGGTTGTCGAACCGGCAGCCGGAGCGGGCGATCATCTGCTTGTAGATCTCTCTGGCGGAGATTCCGTCAGGGGTTTTTTCTTCTGTCATGGAACTGCGGAAGATCCCCCAGCTTAAATGCTTGGAGAGAAAGAACAGAAGGGATTTGTCGCTTTCCAGGGCATGCAGGATCTCATCCGTCAGAAAGATAAACTGTTCATCCAGCTGTGTGAGCGGGGTCTGATTCAGCTTTATCCAGGCATTCTGAAACAGCAGGGTCGCCTTGGAAGAGATCAGACGGTTGCGGATGTCGGTCTTGTCCTTAAAATACAGATAGAACGTTCCTTTGGCGATACCGGCTTTCTGGACGATATCGGCGATGGAGGTATTGTGAAAGCCGTTGGCGATGAACAGGTCAAAAGCGGCATTCAGCAGATCCTTTCTCTTGTTTTCTTTTTTTGTCTCTATTTTTCCCACGAAAAGTCCCCCCTTATTTCGTCCCGTTTCTTATAATGTATCCCATTCTCCGGGAAAAATCAATGTTGAACTTTGGAATCTTTCTCTGCATATAGTGATTATATAACAGTGAAGAAAGAATGGAGTATGGTCTCATGAGAGAAAATATGGAGTGGAATTACGGGCTGTATCCTGGACAGCGGGCGTTTCCATGGCTGTATCCTTACGGAAATCAGATGAATTACTGGAATCTTTGGAACGCTCCGGAACAGATGGAGGACGAGATGGACACGAAACGGCTGCGGGAGCTGTATCCCTTAATGGCAAGAAGGCTGCAGCCTTATGTGGAGGAGGTATGTACACGCCTTGAATATCCCGGCAGTATGATGTATGATGAGTATCCGGACCAGCTTTCACTGCTCAGAAAAGCAAAGGAAGTATGGGAAGGCGCCAGGGCAGGGGAAGATTTTGGGGAAAAGGAACCGGCATGGGAGCAGCTGCAGGATTTGATCGGCGTACTGCTTCTGCAGGAGATGATGAGACGCAGAAAAAGGAATCGGGGGCGTTTTTGGGGCATGGGTTGACCATGGAAAAAAAGCTTGTTAAAATGATAACGTGATATGAAGAATAAGTGATGTGATGATAAAGTCCGGTCTGGAGAAAATAATAGATGAAAAAATTGCTGATAAGATGTACGACGATCCTGCTGGCGTTTCTGGCAGGCGCAGGATGTATGAGTTATATGACTTATATGGGAAACCGGGACATGACGGCCGCGATGGCAGGCGCCACGCTGCCGGTGGCTTATGCAGAGTGGGAAGGACAGCTCTGTAATGAGATGCATGGATATGTGGAGCCGATGGACGGAAGCTATATGAAAGAGTCTCTTCTGGGGCTGTCAGAAGACCACAGGCTAGTCATCGCGGTTGAGAAATACAATGCGCATATCGAAGGGCTTTCCTATGAGGTCCGAAGTCTGGATATGGGCAGGCTGATCGAGGACAGGGAGCATGTGCCTCTGGAGGATGACGGCAGATACGTGCGTATGGAACTGGATTTTAAGGACCTGATGGAGCGCGGGGAGAAGTACCTGCTGCTTTTGAAGGCGGAGACGGAGGAGCACGGAGAGGTATATTTTTATTCCCAGATCAGTTATCTGGGAGAAAACCATGTGAAAGAATGCGTGGAATTTGCGAGACAGTTTCATGAGGCGGCATTTCAGAAAGATACAAACCATGAACTTTTGAGAAAGCTGGAGCCGGATGGCAGCACGGATGGAAATAATCTGGGATATGTAAATATCCATTCTTATCCCCGCTCGGTGGTCTGGGGAGAGATGCCTGTGGCACAGGTGTCGGAAGAGCAGCTCCGGTTCACGGATATCCGGGGCGATATGGTCTCTCTTGTGATGGAGTATGAGATGGTAAATACGCAGACAAGGGAGAGATATCAGGTGTCGGAGGCGTTCTGCATCCAGTATACGCAGACACAGATGTATCTGCAGAATTATGAGAGAACCACAGACCGTATCTTCGAGGCGGAAGGGCAGCTGGTCGAAGATCAGAAGTTCCGTTTCGGGATTCACGGAACCCCTGTCAACTATAAGAAAAACAATGAGGAAAATGTACTGGGCTTTGTGCAGCAGGGGCAGCTCTGGTGTTATGATTTCGGGCAGAACCGTTTAAGCCGGGTCTACGGTTTTGAGGATGGAGAAGACAAAAGAGGGCTTTATAATGCCCATGATTTCCGGATTCTGCGGGTGGAGGATTCGGGGAGTATGGATTTTCTTGTCTATGGTTATATGAACCGCGGGCTCTATGAAGGAAAATGCGGGATTCTGCTCTGCCGTTATGATGCGCTGATGAATACGGTGGAAGAACGGTATTTCCTTCCCAGTGACCGTCCCTATCAGGTCGTGAAGGAGGAGCTGGGGAAGCTGTCCGTTGTCAATGAAAATGAGATGGCATGGCTGTCTTACCGCGGTATGATTCTGGAAGTCCGTCTGACGGACTGTTCGGTGCAGCTTCTGGCAGAGGACATTGATGAAAACCGGCTCCAGGTGTCCGAAGACGGGTATCTGGCCGCATGGACCAGCACCGATAAGGAAACCATCAGTTTTCTGAATGTCCGGGACGGCAGGGTCTTTCAGATCAGAGGGGAAGAGGATGAGCTTCTGCTGGCGCTGGGGTTCATGGAAGAAGATTTTATCTATGGAACCGTGCATCGGGAAGATATCAGGATCAGCCAGGCGGGGCAGCAGATCCTCCCCATGCATCAGGTGATTATACGGGACCGTTCCGGGAATGAGGTTCGGGAGTTTGATTATGCCTCCAAAGGGAAATATGTAACAGATGTGGAAATTATAGATAACCGGATCGACCTGTCCTGCGTCACCCTGCTTCCGGACAGGGGATGGGAAGAGGCGCGTCCGGAACCGATTACCTATACCAGTGATCCGGTGGATGAGAAACTGCGGCTTCAGATTGCCGGCGATGAGGTAAAGAAAAACGAATATCATTTTCTGTATGAGGGCACATTAAAGAGAGGCTCCATGAAGCAGCCGAGGGTGCGGATGGTTCTGTATGAAGAGAATCGGATGCTGGCGCTAGAGAACGAAGGAAGGAACCGGTTTTTCGCATGGACATTTAGCGGTCGGGCAGAGGGGTATGATACGCTGCCGGAAGCCGTAACAGGCGCCCATAACGGCATGGGCACTGTGTGGAAAGACGGATATGAGCTTTTGTGGGAGCGCTGGAACCGGTCTTCGAGAACACAGCTGGAGGGCTTTGACCATCTGGAGCCGTCCGAAACGGCAGGAAGCAGTCTGGCTGTCTGTATGCAGCTTCTGTTCCGGCAGAAGCAGATCTATACGGATGTTCAGGCGTGTCTGGACCAGGGGATGGCGGTCTGGGAGATCTTCCGGCAGGAACTGGGAGAAAAGAGCTGCCTGCTCCCCGGATGCAGCCTTCGGATGGCGCTGTATTATGTAAATCGGCAGGAGCCGGTCATGGGGATCACGGATACAGGAGAGGCAGTGCTGATCGTGGGATATGATGCGCAGAATATCATTTACTGCGAAGCAGGGCAGACAACCCTGAAGAGGGCAGGCATGATAGACAGTACGGAGATGTTTGAACGGGCAGGCAATCTGTTCTTTACGTGTCTGCCCTGATGCCCGGACCGTACAGGGCTGCTGCATGCGGGCAGATATTTCAACAGTCATGGAAAAGATTTTTCACAGGAGGACAAACTATGGATGAGAGAATCAGGACACTGGCGGACAGTCTGGTCCGTTATTCCTGTCAGGTAAAGGCGGGGGACAGGGTCTATATTCATTATACGGGAGAGAGTACAAGGGTGCTGGCAAAAGAGCTGGTGCGTCAGGTCTATGCGGCAGGAGGCCTGCCGTTTGTCCACCATACGGATCCGCAGCTTCAGAGGCTCCAGATCATGCAGTGTACAAAGGAGCAGATGGAGCTTATGGCAGAAGTGGATGCCCTGGAGATGTCCAGGATGGACTGTTATATCGCGGTGCGCGGGAGCGATAATGTATCAGAGCTGTCGGATGTGCCGGCGGACCGTATGGCGCTTTATGAAAAATATTATGTGACGCCGGTGCATCATGATATTCGTGTGCCGAAGACCCGCTGGGTGGTCCTGCGCTATCCGAATGACGCCATGGCACAGCTTTCAGGAACGAGCACGGAAGCCTTTGAAGATTTTTATTTCAGGGTATGCAATCTGGATTACGGCCGGATGGATGCGGCCATGAAGCCTCTGGTAAAGCTGATGGAGCAGACGGACCGGGTACGGATTACGGGACCGGGAACCGATCTTACTTTTTCCATAAAAGGAATTCCGGCCATTCCCTGCGCCGGAAGAATGAATATCCCGGACGGGGAAGTCTTCACTGCGCCGGTGAGAGATTCGGTGAACGGTACACTCTGTTATAATACTCCTTCCGTGTTTCAGGGATTTACGTATGAAAACATCTGCCTTACTTTTGAAAATGGAAGGATAACGGATGCCAGAGCCAATGATACGGAACGGATTCGTCATGTCTTTGATACGGATGAAGGCGCCCGCTATGTGGGGGAATTTGCCATTGGAGTAAACCCGTATATTCTGCAGCCGATGAAAGATACGCTGTTTGACGAAAAGATCATGGGTTCCATTCATTTTACTCCGGGGAACTGCTATGAGGAAGCTCCCAATGGGAATGCGTCTTCCATTCACTGGGATCTGGTTCTGATCCAGAGGCCGGAATATGGAGGCGGGGAGATTTATTTTGATGATGTACGGATCCGGAAGGACGGACGGTTTGTGCTGCCGGAACTCGCCTGCCTGAATCCGGAGGAACTGATAAAAGAGAAATGATCTGTGACTGGAACAGTGCCTGTGGTCCATGGAGCCTGCAAGAAGGCTGGATCGCAGGCATTTTGCCAATTTAAAAAAATCTTAATCATTTTGCTTCTGCCATCTTAATAATAACATGTTATAAATGTATATGGGTGCAGAACTTTCAGACAGCATCTGTTCGGAGAATGCCCGGAAATGCTTCCGGACAAATGGCATTCCC
>ERZ778516.1336-NODE-1336-length-18758-cov-8.239427_pt1 | contig 18758 bp, 16 predicted proteins | sample MGYA00510342_ERZ778516 | MGnify/ENA primary metagenome ERZ778516 (study PRJEB29527, sample SAMN07138961) | mouse gut metagenome | material: feces | host: mouse | place: China:Nanjing | collected 2016-01-25 ... | reverse complement strand
GTTTACACATTCAAACGTTCTTCATATTGTTGTACGCTTCGTTTTCATGCCCATATATGTATATCCGAGAGGATGGGACTGAGATAACAATTTTAATGCTTCAAAATGACACATTTTTTAGACATTTCTTGCGGAAACGTCGAACATGACACATGTAGCGATATAATTTACTGTCCCGATTTCGTCCCAGTAAAAAGGGGAAATCTCCTTAAGCGTTGGCTTAAAGAGATTTAGGACAATTTTGTGGCGGGAACAGGACTCGAACCTGTGACCTTTGGGTTATGAGCCCAACGAGCTACCACTGCTCCATCCCGCGATGTTGTTGTTTTGTGAGTGCAAAGGTATGAAGTTATTCAACAACTACCAAACATATTCATGAAAATATTGTGTTAATATATATTAAGTTGCTAATTCTCACCCACATAGACCAAGCATTTGCATTTTGATCGAAGTTTATATGTTGAAATCAAGGATAAATGCATATTTTTGCGACATAATACGACACAAACAACCCTGCGGGACTCCCCCGCGATAATCAGATGAACATTCTCACCAGATTCACGCTGCAGTATGCAGCATCAATACTGCTTGCCGTCTCAGCCACCGGATGCTTCACAGGCATAGAGAGCACACCCAAGATCACGGCAAACGAAAAAGATCTTGCCAAGATCAGTGGCGGCGAAAGCAATCTGCTTTCCGATATAAAGGGTGAACCGATAGAAGAGTGGAAACCGGGCAAACGGCTGTATGTCACCGACAACAAGGCATTGATGCTGTTTGGCGAGGAGAATAATTCCGGCTCACTGCAGGGTGAATATCTGATATATGACGGTGTGGAGAAAGTGCTCACCATCACGGGTCAGGAGGTAGCCGAATTCAGATTCCACACCGCCGACGGACGCAAGATGCGCTATCGCAGCGGGCACTCTCCGGAAGAGATCAGCCGTATCGGTTCGGTTGCCATTCCGCTGACGATCGAGGAGACGATAGTCGATGAGGTGAGACGTCGCCTCAAGGGGTCGACATTCTATATCATGACCTCACTGTGGTATGACATGAACGAGCATTCGTTCAACGGCAGAAAGTTCATCCCTGTCAAGATACTCGATGTGAAGGAGGGAAACACGATATATCCTGTAAGACTGCTGATCGACGACGGCAACGGCTACAGGTTTCAGCTATTCATGTCGGTGGGCGATTCGCGCAAAGCTCCCCGCAGCTTCGCGTCGCTGCTGTCAGAAACCGATCCGAGGCTGAAATATCCCGACACACCCGATGCTGTATGGAACAATATCATCAATGGCCGGGTGGCGATAGACATGACGCGCGACCAATGCCGGCTGGCGATCGGGTCGCCCGCAGAAATCAAACGACGCACCGACAACAATTACCTCATAGAGATATGGTCCTACGAGAATGGCCATTATCTGATGTTTAAGGACGGCATACTGAGCGCCTACAGATGACCGACTGGAAACTGACGTTTCTCGGCACCGGCACTTCTACAGGTGTGCCGCAGATCGGATGCCGATGCGGAGTGTGCAGTTCTGACGATCCACGCGACCACCGTCTGCGCACTTCGGCTCTGCTCGAAGCCGATGGATACAATCTGCTGCTCGACTGCGGTCCCGACTTCAGGCAGCAGATGCTCCGCTGCGGATCTCCACGCATCGACGCCGTGGCCATCACCCACAGCCATTATGACCACACCGGCGGACTCGACGACCTGCGTCCGTATGCCTACGGCGACAGCCCGCTGCCCATACACTGCAGCAAGGATGTGGCTCTTGCCATCACCCAACGACTCCCCTACTGCTTCGGCATGACCGACTATCCCGGGGTGCCGCGGCTTCGCACATCGGTATTCCGGCCATATACGACATTCAGATCCGGGCCGCTCGACATCATGCCGCTCGACATAGACCACGGACGGATGATGATCAGCGGATTCCGAATCGGCCCCGTCACATACATAACCGACTGCCACACGATGCCACCTGCCACACTCGACGCCATCAACGGCACGGAAACGCTGGTGATAAACGCACTGCGCATCGATCCACACCCCACACACATGAACCTCCAGCAGGCTATTGACGTTATTAATGCAGTAAGACCACGAAAGGCCTATCTGACCCACATGAGCCACCATTTCGGACTCCATGCCGATATGGCTCCGACGCTTCCGCAGGGGATAGAGATAGCCTACGACGGCCTTCAGATCACTGCGACAACAACTCAAACCTGCATAAAACTATGAAAGTAACGTATTTGGACAACAGCGGATTTGCCATCGAGCTCGACAAGGCGATCCTCGTGTTTGACTACAGCAACGATCCCTCACACTCTCTCCACAAGATACTCGACCGCAACCCTCTGCTCCCTGTAGTGTTTCTGGTCAGCCACAATCATGAGGGACACTACAACACCGGAATCTATGAAATGGCTCAGAACCACACACGGTATTATGTGATATCTAATGATGTTCCCGCCAAGGAGATACCCTCTACGCTCGACGTGGCCGGAGTGAGCGCCGGCGACACTATCGACACCCTGCCCGACGGCATCACCGTAAAAGCATATCCGGCCACGTGCAAAGGAGTCAGCTTCATGGTGACTACAAAGTATGGCATGAAGATATTCCATGGAGGCGATCTGAGCACGCTCCAGATACACCACTGCCACAAAGATGACGCGAAAAAGCACCACGACCCACAGGTGGAATTCGAAAAAGCACTCAACCACATCGCGTCAGAAAATCAGTCGGTGACGGTGGCCATGATAGCCGTTGATCCGCGGGCGGGCGAAGGCTATACCGATGCGGCAAGCCGGTTTATGGAAAAGATCGACGTAAGCCACTTCTTCCCCATGCACTTCGAAGGACGACACGATGAGGTGTGCGACTTCGTCTACGTTCCGAGCGCCACCACCATCAACCACTGCCTGAAATCGCCCGGCGACTCAGCCATGATCGAGTGAATGCCATCACATCCGCATCTTGATGCGGAAACAATCACAGCCCCGGTATCGGATTTCGTGAGTCCGACGCCGGGGCTTTTAACTACATTACGCAACATATACCCCCCCCCCACTTTTTTTGCCTGCTCGGACAGCAAAAAGACAGACGGAATGTCATCCGACATTCCGTCTGCAAATGTGATAATATTGCTCTCTTCAATTACAATTTGCTATTTGCAATAAATGTTTCTTCTTATGATCAAAGGTATAGATTGTATTTTATTATCTAAGCGATCCGCTTTGATGTTTCATTAAATTTACGATGCAAATTTAAGTCGCACATACTACACCGGTCTTACAATTATATTACATTGTTGTTACAATAACGCTATTGTATTTTTTAACATTTCAAGGTGCTAAATTTATTTTTTTAAAAAAACTTAAACCTAACACATTGACTATATTTGCGTTTTAATAAAAAAATGATACAACCGTAAAACTATGTCTACCCACGTTTCAATAAAAAAACTTCTGATCCTGTTAGCTGCGACACTTATGATGCTGCCGGCCATATCTGCCAGCGACAACCATAACTTCGACACCAATATATGTCTGCCACAGGAAAAAGTGTATCTCCACTTTGACAACACAAGCTACTATCATGGCGACAAAATATGGTTCAAAGCATACGTAGTCTTAGCTCCTACCCACGGAATGACACCATTGAGTCAGACACTATATGTGGAGTTGCTGAACCCCGGTGGCAAAGTCATCGAAAAAAAGACACTCCGCATTACCAACGGCCAGTGTCACGGTGACTTCACTCTCAGTCAACTTCCGTTCTACTCCGGCTACTACGAAGTCAGAGCCTACACGAAATATATGCTGAACTTCGGTGACGACGTAGTGTTTTCGCGTGTTTTTCCGATTTTCGACCATCCGGCAAAAGATGGCGACTACACCGACCGCCGCATAATGAAAAACAGCAGCGTCAAATATGGCACGGAGCGCCCTGCCGTCAAAAAGCCAAAGAAACTCGACGTACGCTTCTACCCCGAGGGTGGCTACATTATTGCCGGGATCCCATGCAGAATCGCTTTTGAAGCGCTCGGACGCGATGGCTCTGTCGACGACTGCAGCGGTATAGTCGTAGAAAGACAGTCAGATGCCGTCGTGGCAAACATGACACCCACAGCCGACGGCAGAGGCGTTTTCACCCTGTTGGCCGCAGAAGGAAAATCATATCAGGCCAAGATAGATCATGATGGCAAGACATACACATTCGATCTGCCGACAGCAAAAAAAGGCGGAATCGGCCTGAGTCTGGACAACACCTCTTCTCCCGATACCGCAGTAGTGACAATCCGCAGACGCTATGACCGCAACGCGCCGTCAATAGGCGTGATATTCAGTTCTCGCGGATATGTATATTCTGCGGGAGATATCGTACTCGACTCGGTATCAGTGTTGAAGATCAACAAGAGCCAGGTACCCTCCGGAGTATCGACAATCACACTCACTGACGCCGACGGACATACTATTGCCGACAGAATGTTTTTTGTTGACAATAGCGATTATGCCACAATCGCCGTCGAAAGCGACAAGCCGTCATATCAGCCGATGGAAAAAGTCGGCATGCAACTGACGGCTACCGACCGGCACGGAAATCCAGTAGCCACCACCCTATCGGTAGCTGTCACCGATGCCGACAATGCGGTAGAAAGCTATTCCGACATACTTTCAGGTCTATTGCTTATGTCGGATATTAAAGGGTATATTGCCAATCCGTCAAGATTCTTCTCCCCTTCCAATCCCGATCGGCAGACACAGCTCGACCTTCTGATGATGACACAGGGATGGCGACGCTACAAGTGGGCCGAATCCAAGGAAAAAGCATTGGCTGACATCAAGTATCCCCCGGAGAGAGGGATCGGAGTCGAAGGCCAGATCGTATCATTTGTCAAAAAGAAACCCAAGCCGGGCGTAAAACTCACGGCCGCATTGCTTGAAAGAGAAAAATACGAAGGCGACACCACACGACTGTCGATGGTCAGATCTATCGAATCAGACAGCTGCGGACAGTTTGCTTTCGCCTGCGACATCACCGGGACGTGGGATCTGATCATGTGGTCGGAAGAGAATGGCAAAAAGAAAGACCACCGCATAATTTTCGACCGTAAATACGCTCCGACACCGAGAGCATACCGTCAGGAAGAGCAGAATCTGGTGATTTCCGGCGACGACAGCATTGCCGACAACCTGCAAGCAGATGCCGGACAGACCGAAGACGATGATCAGCCGGAGGATCCGGTGAGATCAGAAACGCCCGACGGAGAAAGGCTGCTGAGCCTTGACGAAATCGTTGTCAAGGGTAAACGCAATTCCAGAGAAGCCGACATACTGCGAAACCGCTCAAAGTCGGTGGCATATTACGACATGGGCCGGGAACTCGACGACATAGCCGATGACGGCAAATATATCGGACAGGATCTGCTCGCGGCATTGCTCAACATCAATCCCAACTTCCGACGGCAGATAATGCCATCGGGAGAAGAGGAAATTCTGTACAAGGGAAAAAAGACGCTTTTTGTCATCAACTACGAACGATCATATCTCACCGACTCGGTCCGTTACCGCAATATTTATCTCGAATCGATCAAATCGATCTATATCAACGAAGAGAGTGCCATAAAACTCAAGTATGCCGATCCGATCCTTTCGATTATGGATATTGACCGCTACGGATGCGTGGTGTTCATCGAAACCGATCCTGCCGTACCCGTACCGCCGGGCACACGGCGGACCGTGATCGACGGCTATGCCGTTCCGGCAGAATTTTATCATCCCGACTACTCTGTGATGCCTGAAGAAAATGACTACCGGCGCACGCTATACTGGAATCCCGATCTTGCGACCGACGCCGACGGCAAGGCAAAGATCGAATTCTACAACAATGCCACTTGCCGTAATATGTCGGTCGACGCACAGGGAATCACGGCCGATGGCGTGATATCGACATCGGCCGTCAGGTAGCCCCGATTGATCAGGCCGGCCACTCTCCGGCCATCTACAACCTATGAAGCTTATATGATACGGGTTAGATATAGCTGATTTTTACCCCACGCTTCTCATTTTCTTTCCAGCGCTCAATGTCGGCCGGGGTGATTCTTGGCAGCTCGTTGTATTGATAATTATAGTCGCCTTCTGTGGGCATGTAGACACCATTGGCCTCAAACAGCTCCGGCGAGCCAAACTTTGCAGCCGACGCATCAAGAAACTCATCTTTTGTCACCTCCATGTAGCCGGCATCAGTCTTCACAAAGTAGGTGTTGACATAGCTGATGGTGCGGGGGCAGGCCACCGCTACGACCGTGGTGTGCTGTGCGATATCCTCATAGAGCGTATCGGAAATCTTGTCGTAGAGAAACGACACTGTCATACCCATTAGATTCTAACCATGCTGCTTGAATGCATCTTCATATACGCCGGGGAGATTGGATATTGTCCAAAGGTGGTCTTTCCGAGCGCATGTCACGGAATAAGGATCATTCTGGCGATAGCGTACAAAGTCGGTTTCATAGCCATCCTTACACCATTCTTCACCCGGTTCCCGCCGATTATACGGTATGAATACATGCGGCATATCAAGAATTCTCTCTACCTTGACAGGATCTGTGATTCTGTTGCCTTTGGCATCAAGGCATATATGTTCGAGATACGTAATAGCAGAGTATGGATATAGCTGCTCTTCGCCACGCGGATCCAATGCGGGGTAATGCACGCTGTAATAAAACATCGACTGACTATAATACCGCTCATCACCTTTTGAGTGGATACGGGTAGTGTAGAGTGGCACCTTGGGGCCGTTCGACGACAACATCATCTGCCCAAGAGGTGATTGCTTGCTCTGATCAGGACCTATATAGCCCATTTCAAGTTCATAAAGTGTTTTGTAAAGCCATTCGGGTATCTCAGTCTGACCTCTCGACCCCACCGGCTCATCACCCTCCGAAGAGCAACTCCAGACGGCTATGGCAGCCAACGCACATGCCAAAACCGCGGCAAATAATTTGACTGGTTTCATAATCATAAGTAACTGTAAGTATTCAAATTTACGTGATAGTGACTTTTTCCGAATTAATTAACATCAAAACAAGCATCACTTCATAATGAATCCGATAACGACAGCAAAGATCAGTACTGAATTCTTCATGGGATATTGTTTATTGATATTTTGTTTTGGAATAGTCAAGCAGACGATACGATGTGACACTTGGCAAATTTATGATTTTTTTTAGTTAAAAACAATAGCAATACTAAAAAATACATATCCAATTGATCACAACCATTCACAACACTATTCTCAGCTGGTTAATCATCATTCAATCAACAATTAATCACAGCCCCACACAGCCGCGCCAGTTATCATAATCGGCGATGTCGCTTTTTTTCGTATTTTTGTTGTCGGTATTGCGAGTTACCTATCACAAAAGAAATCGACAACACATGAAATTTATCTGCACCGGCGACTGGCATCTCGGCAACATGTTTCACGGCATAGACCGCCTCGACGAACACCGCCATTTCCTTGACTGGATGGTCGAACATATCGAACAGCTGCGTCCTGACGCGCTGCTCATAGCGGGCGACGTGTTTGACAGCGGCAACCCGTCGGCAGCGTCACAGAAAGCCTACTATGGCTTTTTAGCACGGCTATCATCGCTCGGCCACAGGATGAAAGTGATTGTCACAGCAGGCAACCACGACTCGGCCCAGCGGCTCGAAGCCCCGCGCCCTCTGCTCAGCTGCCTGCAGGTGGAGATCAGAGGCAATGTCAGACACTTATGGAGCACCGACGCCGACGGGACACCACACCGCACAGTGGACTACGACGACATGATAATACCGGTCGACGGGGCTGACGGCATCGAAGCTGTTGTGCTCGCCGTGCCGTATCTGCGCAGCGACGCCATCAGCGGCGAGAGCTATTCCGAAGGCGTCAGCAACTTCATGAGCACACTAATCAACAGAGCCAAGGCTCTCTATCCCCACCGCCGGAGAGTGATGATGGCTCATCTTTATGCTACCGGCGCGGAGATTGCGGCCGACGATGCGAGCGAACGAATCATAGTGGGAGGCGCCGAACAGGTCACCCTCCGTGGCATGAACGACCATCCCGACTATCTCACATGCGGTCACATACATAAACGCCAGCATATACACGACACCGACTGGGCACGCTACAGCGGCAGCGTGCTGCCCATGTCGTTTGCCGAAAAGTCATATACCCACGGCGTGGATCTGGTGGATATCGGACCGGACGGACTGCGCGACGTCAAGCAACTACGCTACACGCCACAGCATCCGCTCACCGTGATTCCCGACGACAACGAACCGGCAGATCTGACCATCAACCGGCTGTGCAGACTCATCGACGAACGCCTGCCGCCGCTCACCGCTGAGTCGGCCGATGAAAATGCCGTGTATGTAGCGCTCCGCGTCACCCACGGGAAAATCAGTGCCGATGACATAGCCATCGCCGAAAAGCACATAGCCAGGCGGAATGCGATACTTTGTAAAATCCAAAAGATCATGCCTCCGCCCGACATCGACACCGAGCGCGAAAACATCAATCCCGCCACCATCGACGACATACTCAACCTTGATCCTGTCGAAGTGCTTGCCAAAGCATTCGCTCTCAAGCATGGCACTCCCCTGTCGGAACGCCAGCGCGAGATGCTGTCAGAAATCACCGCCAATGCCAAAAACGATACCGAGCTATGAAATTCATCAGACTTGAAATCAAAAACCTCGCGTCGCTTGACCGACCCGAAGGAGAAGTGATCGAATTTGAAAAAGGTCCGTTGGCCGGAAGCACCATTTTCAGCATTGTCGGGCCGACCGGGAGCGGCAAATCCACCATACTCGACGCCATATGTCTGGCTCTTTTCAACCGCACGCCACGCTATCCGAGAGCAAAAAACGACCGAAACCAGTCAATCGAGATATATGGAGCCAAAGACAAGGACGAAAACGCACGACTTGCACCGACCGACAGCCGCAACATACTCACCCGAGGCAAACGCGAAGGCTACAGCCGGCTTACATTTCTGGCTAACGACGGCACACTCTGGAGGGCCGAATGGACTGTGAGAAAAAACCGCATACGTTTCGAACAAGCACAGCGCTCGCTATACAGAATCACCGTAAAACCCGACGGCACCACTGTAGAGGAACCGTCCGACAGCAACAGCATCCCGACCATCATAGGGCTTGACTACGATCAGTTTCTGCGCACGGTGGTGCTCGCTCAGGGATCGTTTGCCAACTTCCTGACCGCCAAGGAGGACGAGCGATACATGCTGCTCGAAAAACTCGTCGGGTGCGATACCATGTATTCACGCATATCCGATGAGATAACCCAGCGCAAGAAAACCGCCTTGACAAATCTCGACAGCATCAATGCCCGCCTGAGCATACACGCATCCAACGATCTCACGGATGAAGAACTGGAACAACTTCAGCAGTCGGTCAACCGCCTCAAAGAAGAGGCTGACAAAAACAGCCAAGCCATAGAGACGACAAAGAAACAGCTCGAATGGTATGACACCGACCGGCATCTTGACCGCGACACACTAAGGCTTCAGCAAGAATTGGACGCTGCACTGCGACGCATGGAGGCGCTCAAGCCGACAGAAGAGCGTCTGCAGCTCCATGACCTGACTACCGAAGCTGTCAAAACCTACGAAGTGGCGCTCCACCACCGTAAAAGTCTCGCAAACGCACAAAGCCTTGCGGAACGCCTCGCCCACGACATCGAAGCCGAAGAGAAAGAGCGCGAAAAAGCCAAAGAGCATCTTGAATCATCGACCCGGAAAATGGAATCGGCAGAACAGGATCTGTCGGATCGGACTCCACGAATAAACCGCGCCAGAGTCATCACCGGCGAGTTGTCGATCAGTCGAAGCAATCTGAAGGAGCGGCTGAAGTATGCTGCCGACGCATCGCAGCAAGTGACCGCCGCCAAAGAAGCCATTGACGATAACAATGCTCGGCTCAAATCTCTCACGATGTCGATGGAACAGGCCGAAAGCGCACGACGTAAACTCAGAGAGATGATCGAAGCCAACAACGGCCGTCTCATAAAAGAACTGTCGGAGATCGACTCCCGACTGTCGGCAGCCACCGCAAAACTCAAAACTGCCGACATCGCCTGTCTGCAGAAGACCGCAACCGACGCGCAAGGCGACATCAATCTGCTAAAAGAGGGTATCGCCAACCGGCTGCGTAAGGAACAGACTGACGCCACACTGCTCGATGACCGGAAAAGACATAAAGAGCTGACCGGACGGATGACCGAAATAAACAGTGAGCTGAACCGACTGACGCCACAAATAGAACAGGCCGAAAAATCAACGGCAACGCTACGCGACGACATCACACTGCTGAGAAGCGCTGACCTCCAGCATCAGCGGTCGCGCCTGGAGGATGGAAAGGCCTGTCCGCTCTGCGGCTCAACACACCATCCATACGCCGAACACAACGCACTCTCCCCGGTGATCGACCATCTTTCGGCGGAGCTTGACGCACGACAGATGTCGCTTGAGAGGCTTCGCGAACACTTTGGAATACTCGGCAACGAATCGGGCCGCATCGAAGGAGAAACCCTGCAGCTCGAAAAGCGGATCGCCGAGAATCTCCGCATTTCCGACCTGCTGCAAGGCCAGTGGGATGTCATCGTATCCCAAAAACCGGCATGGCCCGACACCTCAGCCTCACTGACCGCCATGCTAAGCAGCCATGAAAAGGCGTTGGCCGAAGCCAACCGACAACTGTCGGACTACAACTTATTGCGACAGCTTGCCGACCGGCTGCATGCGGAGAAAGACCGCACAACGGCCGCCATCATGGCACACAGAGCCAAAGCCGAGTCAGACACTGCGAAATCCGACGAAGAGTGCTATCGGCTCAACACAGAGATACAGACCGCCACCGAACGATCAGCATCGCTACAGACATCGCTTGCCGAAAAAAACATGCAATATGACGCAGCACGCAAGGAGGTGGAAAAAGTGAAGTCGGAAATCACAGCTACCGAAGCCAGAATCCGTGAAGAGATAGGAGATTCAGATCCTGAAGTGCTGTATCGGAACCTTGTCAAAGCTGTGGAAGAAGCCAAAAACGAAGTGAGCGCACGCACTGCCACACTCAATGAAAAGCTGACGAAGATAGAGCTTGCAAAAGGAGGCCTGACCCAGACCCGAAATCAGATTTCGGCCGAGAGCGAAAGCATAGCCACCGCCGAACAAAAACTTGACACGATAATCGCAGGCCTTAACGACAACGACAGCATCACCGGCAAAATCGACCGGAAAACCATCGACGAAATCAGCCGATGGGATGACGATTGGGAAAAATGTCGGCGCGAAACAGGCCTATGCCGTCAGACCGTTACAGCAGCGCAAGCCACCCTTGCCGAAAAACGCAACGACAAAAACCGACACCTGTTGCTTAAACCTGAAATCGACGAAACCGGCTTACACGAACAGCTTGAACGACTTTCAGCATACCGCACCGACGAGCTTGACCGCGCCAGACTGAGAATACAGAGCTGCCATGAAGCACGACGACAGATGGGCGACATGGCCGACGAGCTACGCCGGGCAAGAGAAAATGCTTCAGACTGGACACAGATCTCCGAAGCGATAGGCGGCGACGGGAAAACCCTGCGCAAAATAGCCCAGACCTATACGCTGAGATTCCTGATAGCACACGCCAACGAGGAGATCCGACGGTTTAACCGACGCTACGAACTGATGCAGGTAAAGGACTCGCTCGGCATAAGAGTGATAGACCATGACAGAGCCGACGACATCCGCGACACTACGTCGCTGTCGGGAGGCGAAACATTCATTGTCAGCCTCGGACTGGCGCTCGGACTCTCAGCTCTGTCGTCGCACGGCGTGTCGCTGGCCAATCTGTTTATCGACGAAGGATTCGGCACCCTCGATCCCGACTCGCTGGCCACTGTGATCGACGCCCTCGCACGCCTCCAAAGCTCACGCGGAAAAAAGGTAGGCGTCATAAGCCACACCGACACGATGAGCGAACGCATCACAACCCAGATAAGGATAGTCAGAAACGGCAACTCGGGATCATCGCATCTTGAATTCCATCCCTGACACCAATCACACGGACGACAATCACTTCTTGTTGCACTTTCCGGAAAGCGGGCACCCCCCGCAAGCGGAATCGCAACACGATGACGAATCCGAATCACAGCATGAGCCACGCTTGTTGCGCACACGTCGTATGACCCAGACCACACAGACAACCAGTATGGCCACGACAGCCACAAGCTGAAGCGTATCGTTAAGATTCATAACCCGACTTAAAATTAGTTGATATTATCAAACTCATCAGCAACCCGTGGTTTGCGAGTCACTTATCAGTTCAATAACAGTTCAGGCAGCAATCGACTGAACTCCATCTCGAAGTTTGGCGTCAATTCTCCTAAGCCGAGTGAACCACGGATTTCGTCGACCGTCCAGAATCTTATCTCGGAGATCTCCACCGGGTCAGGATATGCCTTGAAATCATCGTCATCAACCCTTAGAAAGAATGTATTGACATATTCACGCTCACGCTGCGACTGAAAAACGTAATGAGTCACTGCCACAGCTGCCGACGCGTCAATACCCAGCTCCTCGCGCGACTCACGCATTAGAGCGTCACGCACGCTTTCGCCATAATCGACGTGCCCGCCTACAGCCGTGTCCCATCGTCCGGGCTGTATATCCTTGTCGGGCGAACGACGCTGCAACAGGATGCGCCCATGGCGGTCAATCACATGAAGATGCACTACAGGATGTAGTTTCATTGAACCGGAATGACATTCGCCACGGGTAGCCGAACCTATGACATCGCCATTCTCATCGACGACAGGGAACAATTCATCATTCATTTCTTGAACTTTTTCTTGATCGACTGATTAAGTTTGGCCGGAGTGAGATCGGCCGCATATTCCTCAAAATTTAGCCTTAACGCGCATCCCTCACCATAACGGCTACAGCCGTAGGCCGTACGTCCCTTGATGATATGTCCTGTGCCGCATATCGGACATGCTATGGCTTCAAGCGACTTGACGGCCGGCGCACGCTTACGCGGCGCCTTGGGTGGGGCATCATCCGACGATCCAGTTTTTTTCGAATCGGAAGGCGCGTCGGCCACATGAATCCGCCGCTGTGAATTGTCGCGCATCACATTGCCGACAATCTCGCTGATCATGGCCTTCAGCTCGTCGATGAACTCACGCGCCGAATAGTCGCCACGCTCTATGCGTCGCAGCTTGTTTTCCCATATACCGGTCAGCTGCGCGCTTTTGAGAAGCGGCTCATTGATCGTGTCGATGAGATCCATGCCGGCCTGTGTCGGCACTATATTCTTACGCTGTCGCATTATATAACCACGCTTGAACAAGGTCTCGATTATCGCCGCACGCGTCGACGGACGTCCGATGCCATTTTCCTTCATGGCCTCACGCAGCGCCTCGTCTTCGACCGTTTTTCCGGCCGACTCCATAGCTCTCAGCAGCGTTCCCTCCGTGTACTGTTTCGGAGGCTGAGTGGTCTTTTTCTGAAGCTGCGGATCATGGGGGCCGCTTTCACCCACCACAAACGGAGGCAACACCTTTGAATCTTCCGAAGCATCAGCGTCGGACGCCGGCTCGGCATCGCCTTTGCCGGCATAGACCTCGCGCCATCCGGCCGACGTGATTACCTTGCCGGTAGCCTTGAATCCCTGTCCGTCAATATCGGCCGTGACTGTAGTGGTAGAGAATGTACAGTCGGGATAAAACGCCGATATAAACCTAAGCGCTATCAGGTGGTAGAGCTTACGCTCATTGCCTACAAGCACCGCAGGCGACTCTCCGGTGGGAATTATGGCATGGTGGTCGGTGACTTTCGAATTATCGAACACTTTCTTGCTCTTGGGCAACTTGCCGGCGAGCGGCCGGGCTGTCAGAGCCGCATAAGGGGTCATCCGGCGCAATATATCCGGAATCTTGGGATATATGTCGTCACTCAGATAGGTGGTGTCGACACGGGGATATGTAGTCACTTTTTTCTCGTAGAGCGACTGTATGAGCGTGAGGGTCTCGTCGGCCGACCATCCCCACTTTTTGTTGGTTTCGACCTGCAGCGATGTGAGGTCGAACAAACGTGGCGGAGCCTCACGTCCGGCCTTTTCCTTGACATCCGTAACTGTAAGCGGATGTCCCTTTATGGCCTCCACAGCCGCCATAGCCTCGGTTTCGGACGTAAACTTGCCATGAAGCGAGCTGAAATTTGCGGTACGGTAGATCGTGTGCAACTCCCAATAATCCTCCGACCTGAAATTTACAATCTCACGATGGCGCGCCACTATCAGGGCGAGCGTGGGAGTCTGCACGCGTCCGATCGACAGTACTTTGCCGGGGCTGGAATACTTAAGCGAATAGAGGCGTGTGGCGTTCATGCCGAGTATCCAGTCGCCAATGGCTCTGGACAGCCCCGCGTAATAAAGATTGTCGAAATCGGCCGACGGCCGGAGTTTGCTGAAACCCTCGCGTATGGCATCGTCGGTCAACGACGATATCCACAGACGCCTGACCGGGCATTTCAGTCCAGCCTTCTGCATGACCCACCGCTGTATCAGCTCTCCCTCCTGGCCGGCATCACCGCAGTTGATCACCTCGTCGGCATCCTTCACTAGCGAATCTATGACGTCGAACTGCTGGTGATAGCGCTGTTCGGGCAGAAGTTTTATTCCGAACCTTGCCGGAAGCATCGGCAACACCGACAACGCCCATCTCCGCCAGCCCTCGGTATAATCGTGAGGCTCCTTAAGGCAGCACAGATGACCGATAGTCCATGTCACGCGGTAACCGTTGCCCTCGAAATATCCGTCGCGACGGTCATTTGCGCCGAGTATGGCAGCGATATCGCGCGCCACACTCGGTTTCTCTGTAATGCATACTTTCACTTCCGTGTGGATTTGCCAACCTTCACAACCCACGTGGTCACGCCACGCGGACCTGCAGCGTAAACTCTGACTACCGATCCGGGCTTCATCGGAGGCAGATCTATCTCGACGGGTATCAGCCCGTCATCCTCCCACTGAAACCATCGCTTGAAATCTACTCCGTCAATATCGGATGCATCCTTCTCGACCCCGTTGACCGACACGTAGATACGGTCTATCCGGTCTGAAGTGTGAGGACGTCCCTGAAGCTGGCCATAAAGCCGGGCAAGGTCGGAGCGAAAGTCGATGCTGTCAGCAAGAAGAGTCAGATTGCCTGTAGATGACGCCGAGCAGCGGCGCACATCGCGACCTGCAGCCATTAAAACCACAGCTGCAACCATCACGACCGATAACACAACACGCTTCATCACGATTCGCGTTTTTTGGCATCGTCCCACAGCGCATCCATCTCTTCGAGAGTCATCGAATCGACTGACCGGCCGGCTTTCTTGGCCGTCTGCTCTATGTGGTTGAAGCGACTGATAAACTTGCGGTTGGCACACTCCAACGCGTTTTCAGGATTAATTCCAAGCTTTCGCGCGAGATTGACGAGACTGAACATCACATCGCCAAACTCCTTTTCCATCGCCTCTTTATCAGCCTTGTCGACCTCGGCGCGTAACTCACCGATCTCCTCACTGACCTTGTCCCAGCACCCCTGGTTGTCGGGCCAGTCAAATCCGACGTTGGCTGCCTTTTCCTGTATACGGTATGCTTTGATCAGAGCCGGGAGCGCCTGCGGCACGCCCGACAGCACGCTTCGGTTGCCATCCTTTTCGCGGAGTTTGAGTTTTTCCCAATTTTCCGACACCTGCGAGGCATCGTCGGCCTGTACGTTGCCGAACACATGTGGATGACGGTAAATCAGCTTCTGATTGAGCGAATCGGCCACATCTGCCACATCGAACTGTCCCTTCTCCTCTGCGATCTTAGCATAGAACAGGATATGGAGCAACACATCGCCGAGCTCCTTGCGGATATTGGCTGTGTCATCATCCATCAAGGCCTGACAAAGCTCGTAGACCTCCTCTATGGTGTTGGAGCGGAGCGACGTATTGGTCTGCTTCCGGTCCCACGGACACTCAACACGCAGACGGTCGAGTGTATCAATAACACGCCCTATGGCTTCAGCCTTGAGTTGCGTAGATTTATTTTCCATCGGAATAATTCTTTATGCCACGTCCGAGCCATTCACCGAATTTCTCGACGTTTTCATCGTAGTAATATGGCTGCTCGATGACGTTGCCGTCATTGTCAAGCATCACATAATATGGCTGGCTGTTGGCGGCAAACTTGCTACGCTGCAGATAACTCCACTTGTCGCCGACGGTGACGAGCCGCACATCTTTGCCGTTTTCGTTTACCGTCACGGGTGTAGCGAGATCAGTCTTGTCATCGACCATAAGCTTGATGAGGACGAAGTTATCGCGGATTATACCTGAGATGACTTCGGTATCAAACACTGCTCCCTCCATCTTGCGGCAGTTGACACATCCGTATCCGGAGAAGTCAATGAGCACCGGACGACCGTTTTCAGCAGCATAACGCATTCCTTCGTCGTAATCGTCAAACTCCTTGAAATCGCCTCCGGCATAGAGATTGAAATCCTGAGTATAGAGCGGCGGAACAAAAGCGCTGACACTCTTCAGCGGCGCTCCCCAAAGACCCGGGACAAGGTAAACCGCAAAACTCAGCGAAACAAGCGCCATGAAGAAACGCGGTATGCTGACATAATCTGATGGCGAATCGTGTGAGAACTGCAGCTTGCCGAGAAGATACAATCCAAGAAGAATGAATATCACAACCCACAGCGACACGAACACCTCGCGGTCGAGGATGCCCCATCCATAGGCAAGATCAGCAACAGACAGGAACTTGAGCGACAGCGCGAGTTCGAGGAATCCGAGCACGACCTTTACAGAATTGAGCCATCCGCCAGAACGCGGCATCTCCTTGAGCCACGAAGGGAATATTGCAAAAAGAGTGAACGGTATGGCCAGCGCAAGAGCAAAAGCGCCCATACCGACAGCCGGGCCGGCGATATTGCCTACGGACGCAGCCTCTACAAGAAGAGTGCCTATAATCGGGCCTGTGCACGAGAATGACACGAGCACAAGCGTGAAAGCCATGAAGAATATGCTGATCAAACCTGTCGTGCGCTCCGCCTTGCTGTCGACACCATTGCTCCACTTTGAAGGAAGTTTTATGTCAAACGCCCCGAAGAATGAGATTGCAAACACAAGCAACAACAGGAAAAATGCCAGATTAAACACAGCATTCGTAGCCAGATCATTGAGTTTGCTTGCGCCGAATATCATAGTGATGGCCAGACCGAGTCCGAGATATATGACGATGATGCCGCCGCCATATATGAGGGCATCGCGTATCGACTTGGCTCTATTATTGTTTTTCTTCAGGAAGAAGCTTACGGTCAACGGTATCATCGGCCACACACATGGGGTGAGCAGAGCCACCAGACCACCGACGAATCCCCAGATGAAGATGTACCACCATGATGAATCGGCTATATTCTGACTGGTGGTTTCTCCGTTATCGGGAAACACGACCGGCTTCCACCAGTCGACGGCAGAGGATGAAGCCTCGGATGACGCCACCGATACTTCATTGTTTTGAGCCGGCTCAACTTCCGCGGCAGTTTCGCCCGCGAATCCTTCACTGACGACTTCGAACGGCTCGCGTGTGGGGGGAATACAACTTCCGTCGTTACATCCCTGAAAGGTGATGACGCCCGCAACAGCATATCCTTTGCTGCCGTCCTTCAGCCGGAATTTCTGACTGAGCACGACATCACCCTCCCACCAGTTGAGTTTAAAATTAAAAGTCATGTCGATCTTTTCGACCGGCGCCTGCGACGGGACAAGTTCACCGACAAGCTCCACACCTTCCATTCGGTCATAACTTATCGAGGTAGCCTTGGGTCCTCCGTCGGGAAGCGTTGTGCCGTAAAGATGCCATCCCGGCTCGATTGTGGCCGAATATCGTATTACACCCTCAGTGGGTGATGTCATTTCGGAGCTTACCTCCCACCTGACCGGGTTCAATATCTGTGCGCTCAATGACGAAAGGAGCGCTGACAGCACAATGGCTGCCATCAACATGATCTTTTTCATAACTTTTTAGGCACTGGTTTGTCAAATTTGAAATCAGAGGGTGGCGAGCAAGTCTGATCGTTGCAACCCATATAAGTAATCTTTCCGGCGATGCGTGCATCGGACGGATCTGTAACAGTAAACTTGCGACGTATCACGATATCGGAATCCCACCAGTTCAGGTCAATGCCAAACATTTTGTCATGAACGGTCAGAGGTTCCCTGTCGGGTTTAAGCGGCGAAGTGAATTTCACCCCCTTGCTGGCTGCAAGGTCTATAACCGTAGGCTTCGGCCCACCTTGAGGCAATTGCATTCCATAAAGATGCCATCCGGGTTGCAGACGGGCCTTGAACACAGCCGTACCTTCGGTGGCCGACGTCATCCTGACAGTAACCTGCCAACGCACCGGCGCTTCGGGTGCCTGAGCCAATGCCACGAGTGACAGCATAAGCCCGAAAACCATAACAAACAGACGATTCATATCTTAAATTTAAGTATTTTCACTCAACTCATTGATTTTACAAGCCCAGAACATTGTCAGCCTGAAGCTGACACTTTCTGCGAAATTGTCTGCAAATCTATATAAAAATCCCGAGATTTTTACACCGGCAGAATAAAAAATCAAG
>ERZ778516.1332-NODE-1332-length-18789-cov-5.338636_pt1 | contig 18789 bp, 16 predicted proteins | sample MGYA00510342_ERZ778516 | MGnify/ENA primary metagenome ERZ778516 (study PRJEB29527, sample SAMN07138961) | mouse gut metagenome | material: feces | host: mouse | place: China:Nanjing | collected 2016-01-25 ... | reverse complement strand
GTTTTTTTAAACTTGAATAATTATATTTTATAATTTCTTTTCCCTTCCAATATTTCTTTAATATATTTTCCATAAGGTTCTCCTTCTATAAAAAATCCTGTATTTAACTCAATGCTTATCACTTTTAAACCTGTACGTCCGGAATCTTTTTATCTGTATAAAGAATATGGTTAATCAGCCATCCCAGTAAATATTCTATCAGAGTTTCCATATATTCCTGAGGATTTTTTTCAATATCTTCTATCTTTATATCTGCTATCTTCTCTATAAACGCAGCATGCGCCCTTTTCTGCGCTGCCAGCCCCTCATAGTGAATACTTTCCATATACTCCTCTTCATCTTTAAAATGAAATTCTGTATATGCCTTGAGCTCGCCTAGAACATTCATAACCTCCTCATAATCTTCCTCTGTAATCTGCTCATGCACCATTCTGTTTACTTTATCAATAATCCGAAAAAGCTCCTTGTGCTCTTTGTCAATCAGATAAATTCCAGTTTTATAGTCATCTGTAAATTCACATGGATTTTCCCGTATCATCCACTCCTCTAATGGTGGAAGTTTTCCTATCATAATATCACTCCCGATAATATGATGATACAGCCACCTTACCAAAAAATTCAGCAGCTCATCAAGTACCTTTTCCTGCTCTTCCATCTCATCAATATTGGTAAAATACCAGTTTCTGATTTTTTCTTTAAAAACCATATGCTGTGAACGCTGAAGAATTAATTCCGGGTCACGCAGCCTTTCCATATAAGCCTCTTCATGTGCAAAGTGCTGGTCTGCATAGCTCTCCAGCTCTCTTAACAGAGCCTTGATATCTTCATATCTGTCTGGAAGATAATTGTTATGAAGCATATCCAGTCCCTCGTTTAAAAGCTCAAACAAATGCCTGTGTTCGTTGTCAATTTCTTCCACTCCAATAATACAATCGCTTGTCAATGTAAACATTTTAAATATTCCCTTCTTTCTTTTCCAAAAATCAACAGCCAGCCGCCAAAAGATATGTATAATAAGGGCTTTGTGTTTTCATAAATTATAACATGGTAAATTGGGAATTGTAAATATGGATTTTGCGGGATAACAAATATTTTAAAAGTAACTGTTTATTAAAAATATTGGCATGCAGAGCACAAAAGAGCAGAATACATCTTGCAAAAAGAATATTCTGCCCTTCTTCCGTTTTCATATATTTTAATTTGCCCACGCAATCTGCTGCGCTTTGACTATTTCAAATTCCTTTAAACATTGCTCATCCAAATTCTCATGATTCATATTTACTGCAGTAATTTGACTGTTGTAATAAGTCTTATAATAAAAAATTCCCTTATCTACATTTACACAGCAGGAATATGTAGTATAATAAGGACCATTACCCTCTGTCGCAATACTTCCATTTACTACTGAAACTGAATCTAATATCCGAAAAAACTGAGAAACACTCTCTTTTTCCTCATTGTCACATACTGAATTCAGACGCAGATATGCAGCCTTTACAAAACGGGATGCCGGTGAGAAATCACCCGGAAGTCCAAAACTTCCCAGACCTTTTCCAAATGGAAGCACACTGGCGGATTTGCTGAAACAATTTTGAGGAGAATCCACCGTCAGATTCAGATACTGCCCAAGATTTGTCATCTGAAATTCAAATGGCGGATTGTTAGTCATAACCTGCACAGGATTATCATAAACATGTATGCCATTTTTCATTGCTTCCAGTACAATCGAGCCGTTTTTGTCAGCAATATGCCAATGCAGAGGCGCTACGGGCATATCTGATTTAAACGGTATATCAATCAGGCATGTAATATTAAGAAGCCTTTTTGCCTCCTCAACACTGCTGCATTTTCCAAGTATCCATGGAATCAGTTCAAATTGTGATATATTTTCCTTGCCGCACTGAGCCTGTTTTGGATAATATGCATTATCTGGAAAATTTAAGCCGGCCATACAAAGCCCTTTTTCATTGACAGCCTCGGCATACAATGGATAATTTTCTTCCACTGTTGCCATTCCAATCATGGCATAGTGTTTTTTTAACATACCTGCTCTCCGAAATTGAAAAGGATAATTTCGCGGGGTAATTACAACATGCTCACCGAACTGATAATCCAAATCCATGTTGCGTCCAAAATAGAAATCTTTTGTGGTCATGGCAATACTTGTACACATAGCTTTCCTCCTTATAATCTGATATGCCAGATAAACTTATTAAAGTATGTAATATAATGTGATTTTTAATATTTTATACACTATCCTTCTGAAATATTCAAAAAAATAGAATTAAACTGCCGTATTAAGAGGGATAACTTAATACGACAGTTTAATTCTATTATTATTTCACTTTTACTCCAAACATACAGAGATTTACTTTTTTATCTGGAATTATAAGAACCCCGTCTTCAACAAGCGTTTCCATAATATAAGCCATTATATTTGACTGATGATGAATACATGCAAGCTGACCACATATGTTTTTCAATGCTTTTGGCACATAATCTGTGAGTGTTTCTGCGGCGCAGTTACAGATTTTTTCCATGCACTGATAAGTTTCCATAACAGCGGACTCCAGTTTTTCATATATATTTTCAAATACTGACTGAGTAAATACTGGAAATTCCGGCGACAAATGACCATTATTAGAAGAAATAAATCCTTCCTCTATCATGCGAACAACTTCTTCATTTTCCTCATCTACATTTTTTGACAATATCGCATCCGTCAGCGCAGAAATTGTTTTTTCACTTCTCAATTTAAACCACTGGCATTTTTCAATCATACAATAATTTTCCACTGATACCCACGCAGTTTTTTCATTGTTGACAAGGCTTCCATATATGCCATTCAAATAATGATTGCTGTTATCGTTATCATAACCAAAAATAAAACCATTTGAACCATTGGAGAGCAGCGGATAATCTCCAAACTTTTCTTTGTTTGCATTTTCACATTTTATCAATGCCCAAAACATTACAAGATTGGAAAATATCCATTTCAAGCGGTTTTCATCATAATGATTTCCATAAAACTCCAGATTTTTCAATGCTGGAAGAATACTTTCAATCTTATGATAAACCAGTTTCGCCGCTTCTTGATAAATGGATTGAAACTTTTCAAGCACCCGTTTTTCATAATCTTCTGTAAAAATAATAATATTTGTCTGATACTTATCGCCAGTTTTTTTGATAAGCTCATGCATTTCCAAAATCTGCACTTCATCTTCCAGATAAACGACTGCCACGCCCAGCTCAACGGAAAGCTCCGTAATAGTTACAGGTTTATCATATGCGGCCAGCAAAATATTTCCAGGCAGCCTGCGCTCAAACAGTTTCCAGTAAATGCTGTTTCCAAAATCAACGGCCCAGTTTCCCCAGTAATCCATCCGAAACGTCTGCGGATTATAGCTCTTTTCACCAAATTCTCTTGTCATACCAATACCTTCTTTCAGAATTTTGCGCGTTTTAAAAAGATAGTATTTTACCATCTCTATGCTGATATTCAACTCGGCGGAAATTTCAGAACAGCTTTTATCATAAATATAATATCTGACAGTCACTTCCCGATACTGCGTTGACAAAAGAGAAAGCTCACGCCGTAAAAGCTGAATCTGTTCGGATTGAATCATTTCTTCCTCTGGTGTGGCAAAATAAAAACCACAGCATTTATCATCCAGTTCAAGATTTTCCGGCCGTTTCTTTCTAAGATGCATCCGAAAAATATTTTCCGCTGTTTTCCAGAGATAACCGAAAAACGCCTCATCCTGTTCCAGACGGTCCACGGATTTTAACACAGCGCAGATAATATCCTGCGCCAAATCTTCCGCCTCTGTTTTGTCATATAAACGAGACAAACACCATGCAAAAATCGTATGAAGATTCTCTTCTATCAGCTTTGTAGCCTTTTCTCTGTTCAAATTTCCCACCTCGTGTGTTTATAATTTTTGAAAGCTTTCATTTATATAGTGTCGGATTATGACAGATGGTTAATCAGAATTTTTATTTTTTTATTGCAAATCGGTCAGTTTATATGGGGTGATATCAAAGGAACCATCCTTTTTCAGTGTAATCAATGTTGCTCCTCTCTGCTCTGTATCTTTGTCTATTCCCGGCATGGCAAGATAATCAATGCTATAACCATAAGTCATCCGAATGCCTTTATATTCAAGCGACTGATTGTTATAGTGGTCATGACCGAAAAATATCGCCTGCGTACTGCCTAGCTCCACAGCGGTATCAAAGAGCCTGCTGTCATATTTTGAACAGCAAATCTTATCTATCATCTTTTCACCCAGTACCCCATAATAATAAACGACTTCATTGCTTCCATTCTCATATAAATCATTTGCCTCTTTATATTCTCTAAGAGGAATATGTGTAAATATCATGGAAGGAACTACTTCTCCTTCTTTCTTTGAAAGATTTAACACCATTCGTTTATACCACTCTACCTGATTATCATGTATATAATCATATTCATTTATTCCTCCTGCTTCAATATAATCATTGGAATCTATTAAAAAAAGCGCCTGCATTAAACTTCCGTCTGTATGTCTGATTTCAATCATCTGGTTACTTCTGCCATAAATATCAGGCTGAACATATGGATAAAGTAAATTTTTGGAACTTTTATAGGACAATGATTTCATCAGAGCATCAACCTCAGCCTGATTAAGCGTCGCCAGGGCCTCCGTATCATGATTGCCGTAAGTAAAAGCCCATGGAATACCAGTATTGCGCATAAAATTTGCAAACTGCATAACCGGAGCATTATTATTAAATGAAAATGACATAATTCCAAGAGGAAATACAAGGTCCCCCGTTACTATGACAAAATCCGGACGGGTTGCACTAATTAGCTGATAACATGCCTTTAAAGCCTTCATATCCTCCGAGACAGACATAATACTTCCACCTAGATGAATATCTGTCAATTGTAATATTTTGAAATTGTCCTCCTTTGTTACAAGTGTATATATACCAGTATCTTCGTCATAGGAAATATCATAAGAATTATGTTCCACAGCCGCCACTGTATTAATATATGGCTGAAGCAGATATAAATCCAGTTTCATGATATTGTAAGCAAACAGAGAGATTACTGCCAAAGTATAACAAACAATCTTTTTTATATTAATGACTATATTTTTGCTGGTAAAATTTTGTCTTCTTGTAAAATTATAAAAAACTGCAAGTATAAAATATAAAATAATAACTGCTATTGCAAATGAAAAACTGTTTTCGGTTTTATTCCGAAAAAGAAGCAGCAGGATTAAAAGAAAAAAATAATAACCTGCTGAACATATAGTGACACGTCGCAATTCATACAAATATTTCTCTGTCTTTTCTTTTGCGAAAAAATCCGCAAATATTTTTCGGCAAAGAAAATTTTTCAGAAATAAATAGACAGATAACTGAATCAAGGTAAGATAAAACACAACTGTATTTAAAACATCTTTTAACGAAAACCGGAATGAGGTAACAGAAAGCAAAACAGAAAAAACAAGAAGAAATACAAGTGAAAAAGTACCAAAGATTGTATTTGTCAGTTTTTTCGTATATAATAGTTCTTCTCTGCTGTTTTTCGGCAACCATTCTCAAAGGACGCAGAAAAAAAATGATATTCTTTTATCAGGCATTTTTGTTTTTTTACAATTACATACAAAAACATACTTAAAACAGTCCAGATAATTACAGTAAAGATAATTCCCGAAACTGAAATATTCTGAAAAGAACTTACACCAGAACTGATTATGCCAGAAAAAAGAAAGGATAAAATATATATATTTTTTCGAAGTTTTTTTACTACCTTCAAAAATATATCTTCGGTTAATATTTTCTCCGATTTTTGAACAGGAATGGAAGCTTCCATATCTAAATAAGAACACAAATCCTCCACACTGGCACAATGAATCAAAATCTTTCCCGCCGCCTCTGCCGGACAAATACCTTTATCCAGCTCATTATTAAATTTTTGATATGCAAAAGATAATATTTTTTCTTTTTGCTGTTCCTTTTCTCTTGAAAAAGAAAGCGTTTCAAAAAGCTTATCTATTGCTGTTTTTATGGAATTTTTCATAACAGACTCCTTTTTAACTGAATACATTTTATAACATGTCCTGTATTTCTCTTACCCGAATATAGAGTGCTATCAGAAAAATTACTTTCCAGAGATAAACAATACAAGTCATTTTCATAGCCGGAAAGAGACATATATTTATTCAATTTAAAACAATTCATCCAGTAAAATATAATAACGTATTTTTTCCCAATTCGGTTCTATATCCAGTTCATGAAATAACAATAAATCATCATAGCCGGAATATGTTTTTTTTGAGTATCTTCCGCTGTAATTATGGGATATGCTGCGGTAACACAGCGCAATATCACACCATTTATCTGCAATGCCCGTCTTTCCCAAATCTATATAACCGGTTATTTTCTCCTGAATCCCGAATATATTGGGAAGACAATAGTCTCCATGAGAGAGCACCAGCTCTTCTTCGGGTCTGTTTTTATAAAGCCACTCCAATAATTTAGAAGGATTTTCAAATCCATGTTCGCCGAATGTATCCGGCTCTGTATTTTCCAAATCCACTAAATTATTTTTTACATTATATTCTGCCTGAGCAAGCTTTTCGGACAATCCCTGTCTGGAAGGGCAATCTGAAATTTCTGTGCTCCATAGCTGTTTTAATCCCTGTGCCAGAAGTCTGTATTGTATTTCAGAGTGATTCATATACTCATCTGAACATGCCATCTGACCATTGCACTTGCTCATCAGCAAATAAGACTTGCCGTCTGATATTTCATATGCATATATTTTGGGTACAGGAAGTTTTCCATATAAATACTGCAACATTTGATATTCATTTTCAGCCTCGCTGCTGCAGCTTTGAATTTTTAAAACCTTATCCTTATATATCTGAACAGATGCCAAGGACATACCAATATTATCTGTTTCATAATCATCCTCTTTTATTAGCCTGTATATTTTTTCAGGTAATTTCATTTTTATCTTATTCCTTTCTTCTTTTGTGCCATTCATTCCAGAAAGCATAATAACAATCTCTCTCATATTCATTTGACAGATTTTTGGGACTGCATTCTTTATAAAAATCTTCTATCTTATCTGCAAACCGGAATACTTCCTTTTGATATTCGTCTAAGCTGATTACAGTTTCTCTGCCGCTTTCCGTAATTAATTTAATATTATCTCCATCATGCAGAACTGTCCAATCTATGCCGTTTGGGCAGCCGTAGATATCTACATTTGTCAAATCATCATTTGGAATCATAAAATGCCCGCAGCAGGGAAGCATTTGATTTTCTTCATTAATTATATGGTCCTGTGTCAGAGTTTTCAGCAAATACAATGCGGTTGCACTGACTGTTGCGCTGTATTCAAAAATTTCTTCTCCAATTTTTGCAACAGCATCTCCATGAAGGCATAAATCATTTGGATCATCTTTCTCTCCATTTATCCATTCGAGATTTTCTACCATTATTTTAAATACATCCATATTTTTTGCACCTCCATCAACGATTATATCATCTCACTACTTTTCTTTCTTCTTCTCAAACTCCTTCTGAAACTGCTGCAAATCCTGTCCCTTTAGGGCCCGTTCCAAAAGCGCCGGCAACATCTGAGGATTACATGCAAAACAGGGTATATGCATCGCTGCAATCTTCTGCGCCATCTGCGCATCATAATAGGGCCTTCCACCATCAGCCAGCGCCAAAAGACATACCAGCGTAACACCAGATTCCTTGATTTCCTGCATCCTCCGAAGAAACGCCGCCCGATTTCCACCCTCTTCAAGGTCAGAAATCAAAAAAAACAATGTTTTCGCCGGATTTTCAATAAACTTCTGACAATAAGCCACAGACCTGTCTATGTCTGTACCGCCACCAAGCTGAAATCCAAACAGCAAATCCACAGGGTCGTCGCTTTTCTCCGTCAAATCTACAATATTTGTATCAAAAGCCACAATTCTTGTCGTAAGACTTGCCATACTTGCCAGAATACAACTTATAATAGAAGAATAGATAACCGATTCTCCCATGGAGCCGCTCTGGTCAACATCCAGAATCACAGTCCATTTATTTGCCGCTGTCGTGCTTGTTCTGTCAAAAAAGTAAAAATGCTCTGGCACAATTGTATGCAGCTCCTGATTATAATGCTTTAAATTCCTTGAAATTGTCGTTTTATAATCCAGCGCAGCAGCAGATGGAATCGGAGAATGTTTCCGGCGGTTGACTGCCGCTGTTACCGCTCTTTTAATATCCTGTTCCAACAGACGGTTGATTTCTTCCACAATTTTCTGAATAAACGCTCTTACACTTTCCTTTGAACGCTTTGGAATCTGGTCCTTTAACATAAGAATTGTAGATGCCAGATTAACATCTGGCTCCAGATTTTCCAAAAGCTCCGGCTCAAAAATCAACTGCTTTAGACCACATCTGGTCATAGCATCCCCCTGAATGACTGTTACCAAATCTTTATCAAACAGACTCCTTACATCTCCAAGCCAGCGGGTGATTTGTGGATTCGACGGACCTTTTCCGGCTCCTCTTCCCCCTGCGCCAAAGCCTCCCGACTCCTGTCTGTTATAAATTGCTGCCAGTGCCTGGTCCATCAAATCCTGCTGCTCTGAGAGTCCGACATCCCCCATCTGACCAAACCTGCTGCCACTCTCCTGTCCGAGAATCAGCCGCCATCTTTGTATATGTGTAGTTTCATCCATTTTTTACACCTAACTTTCCTAAAAATCAAAATCAAAACCGTCCAGACTTTCCACAATAATCTGCTGCTCCTCTTCTTTCAAATCTGCATTTATGACTTCACTGACCTGCTGTCCGTTCAGCCCCCAGATTTCACCAAGATTTTCCGCTATCTCATCTTTTTCCACAGCAGAAAAATCAGCAAACGCTCTGCGCAAAAATACCAGCGCCCTCTTAAATTCCTCATCATCCAAGGTATCAAGATAATTGTCCAGACTTTCCCACAGTGACAATCTCGCTATCAAAGCATAGCGGTTTTTCATCGCCAAACCTTCAAACCAGCCTGCACCAAGCTCCGCGGGCATTCCCTTTGAAAGCCTTCTCTGCACCTCAAGATGAAGCTTCTCAGTATCCACGCAGCCTCTCTCCAACAGCACTGCCATGGCATACCCTGAAATCTTTGTATTTAAATCGTCTCTCTCTGCAATTTCCTTCAAGGTACCAAGCCACGAAGCACTGTCAAGAAAATCATGTGCCAATGCGGCGCTGTTTAAATGTTCCATTGCCTCAATAATATTTTTTCCCGCAGCATCGTCACACACACATTCTGCTGGAAGAATCAGGCAGGCACGATAAAAAATCTGCTGCAAAATCGGCACCAGCGGCTCCCAGTCAAGCAGCCGTATATTTCCATACTGTACCACCACTGAAAGTCTGTGCGCAGTAGAAGCAAGTTCCTGCACAGATGCGGCATCTACTGCCATAGCCTGCAGCCCCGCAGTTGCATAGTTTACCGCAGCGGCCATACCACAGGTAAAAGCATCTTCGATAACCAGTGCGATTTCACTTATATTCTCGGCTTCCTCCACCCGCTCCTTCATGGCAAAGGAAGCTGCCTGCATAACTGTATCTCCTTTTAAAGCTGCCTCTACCAGCTCAATCTCCGCCTCTGGTGTCCAGCGGACCACCCATTGCTCTGCCCATGTAGCGCTCTCCTGATTTACCACCTCCTGATTTGCAAAGCTTACATTTAAAACTCTGAGCTGATGGAGAAAAAATGAACGATGCAAATCCAAAAATGCGGATTTTTGTGAAGAAACTCTGCGGTTTTCACGCAAATCAAGCGTCAAATCCTGTATGGTAATATCCCTGTATTTTTCAAGCTTTAATTCCTTTAATTTACGATAGAAATCCTCCTGAATACTGGTACGGCTCACACCGTCAGGAAGTGCACCGATTCCAGTTCCAATTTCAGTATTTGCCACTGCAAGACTAATCGCAGAAAAACTTCCCTCCCCAAGACAGGTAACCGCAGCGTCTCTCAAATCACGAAGCGCAGGAACCGAACTTCCCCGAAGCTGCGCCAGAGATATGGCAAGCCTGACTGCCTCTATTACCTGAGCCGAGGAAACCGGTGTGCCATGTATTCTTTGAAATCCTGCGATTCTTGATAAAAAGCTCCTTGCAGTAAAATTCAAGTCTTCCCTGCAAAGTCCTTCCCACAGCAGCGCATAATATGCAGGTGCCTTATTTCCCGCTCCATAGCCTGAACGGGTGGAAAGACGGTAATTGGAATATGGCATTAAGGTATGATTTGCTGGAGACTTTGGAAGCGAATGAAACTCCTCATCTGTCATTGGCTGTGCTTCCTCGTCCAAAAGCCCCGCTACATGATAAGCTCCGGTCACTACCACAATTTCCTCCGGCAGATATCCCTGTTTATAAGCCTCCTCTATTTTTCGGCGCATAAACGCCTCTCTTACCAGAATTTCCGGCCAGTCGCTTTCACTGCCTTTCGTTATTTCACGAAGACTGATTCCAAAGGTATTTGTTCCCTTGTGATATTCTTCTGTATTTCCCGCATGCTCAATCACACGTTCCCAAAAAGTCTCATGACCGTCTTCCCCTGTCTGCAAATCGAGCTTTTCATAAACGCTCATATGCCCCTCTTCCCCTTTTGTATCTAAATTTTTTTCTGAAGGCAGCCCCAAAAACACCTCCGAAGGCAAATCAATAAACTGACATTTTCTATGATTTGATTTACACCAGAGAATGGCCTGATATTCAGGAGAATATTCTGCAAACGGGTATAATATTGTTTTTACAGGTGCCTCTTTTGTATAAGCCAATATGGCAATCGGCGGTTTTGTATCCTTATGAGTGATATTTTTCAATTGTTCATCAAAATCCTCTGGCCCTTCAACCAGCACCAGCTTCGGATTCTTTTCTTCAAGAAAGCGGAGCAAATGCCATGCGCCTGCCGGTGATAAATGCCGAATACCAAAAATATATGGATGTTTCATAATTGTGCTACTCCATTTTCAAAAATCTGCTCCTATCATAAGTTTCTCTTATCATATAACAGGTTTTCTTCTTATAATTTTTTTACAATAAAATCTCTTGATATATTTTCTTAATAATTTTTTACAGTAAATTTTTCTATCATAAATTTACCTGTCATATTCTCTTATAACAAGTTTTCTACAACAATTCCCGACAAGCTTTATATAATCCGCTCCATTTCATGCCGCGTTTTTTCATCACATTTTCCAGATATTCCTTCCAAGCCACATTATCTTTTTCTTCCTCTTTGATAATTGCGCCCTGAAGTCCCGCTGCAAGGTCTTCTTCGCTTATAGTTCCATTTCCAAAGCTCCCTGCCAGCGCCATACTGTTACACAAAAGAGAAATGGCCTCGGCAGTGGATAATACACCGCTGGTACTCTTTACTTTCTGACTGCGGTCACAGGTTTCTCCATTTCTCAATTCTCTGAAAATAGTGCATACTCTTTCCACTACATTATCTTCCGGAAGTTCAGCATTCAAATCCAGACCTGCTGAAAGCTGTGCCACTCTGGTACGCACAATTTCCATCTCTGACTCCAAATCCGCCGGCGCCGGAAGTACCACAATATTAAAACGTCTCTTCAAGGCCGCAGACATTTCATTTACACCCTTATCTCTGGTATTTGCCGTTGCAATCACAGAAAAACCTTTCTGTGCGGCCACTTCCATATTAAGCTCTGGTACTGAAATTCTCTTTTCTGATAAAATCGAAATCAATGCGTCCTGAACCTCGGAAGCACATCTTGAAATCTCTTCCATTCTGGCGATTGTACCTGTTTCCATTGCATGAAATACAGGACTTTTGAGCATTGCTTCCTGAGACGGTCCTTGTGCAATCAGCATAGCATAGTTCCATGAATAACGAATCTGTTCTTCTGTCGTTCCAGCTGTTCCCTGAATTACCTTTGTAGAATCTCCGTTAATAGCGGCAGTCAAATGCTCAGACAGCCAGCTCTTGGCAGTACCCGGCTCACCGATTAAAAGCAGTGCTCTGTCTGTTACCAGCGTGGCAATTGCGATTTCCACCAGTCTTTCATGTCCGATATATTTTGGAGTAATTACTGTTTTTCCAACCTTTCCTCCGCAGATATAAGTACGCACAGAACGAGGCGACATTTTCCAGCCCGTAGGTATCGGGTCATGTTCCGCCGCAATCAGTGCATCGATTTCCTTCTGAAACAACTGCTCCGCAGGCAGTCTTAATATTTGTTCTTTCATTTTCCTTCACCTGTTTAGGTATGCTTTACCTGAATTTATCCTTTCTCTTTTTCTCTCATAATTTTAAACCATATAAAATATATTTTTAAAAACTTCATTTTCTTTAAAACACTCCAGCCTTGAGCTTATTAATTATTCCAATATACCATTCTTCATTCCAGCCGCCAGTCACTCTTGCCTTTTCTTTGTGAATCAGCTCCAGCGCCTTTGTCAATTCCTCTGCTTTCATCTCATTTGTTCCCGGCATATTCTCTACAATCGTTGTAATCTCCCAGTACGCTACGCGCCTGCTGTTTACCAGATAATTTTGAAACAGTCCCTCGCACTTATTACAGCCGCATTGTTTTAACGCACGAAAATAGCTGTTAAGATATACTGGTCTTATTTCTCTTAATGCTTTTACATAAAAATATTTCTCCAGTTTTTGACAGCCCTCTTTATCCTCTGGATTTACACAATTGCACAGAACAGTGTCTATATTTGCTTTCTGACATTCCATTAAAACATCCATAAACCTTCCGTTGAATTTCTGTCTGAACGGATGACTGTAACGGCACTCTTCATTATTTGCGGCATTAAAAATCTCTGTCTCCAGCACATACTGCCGCTTCTCTGTATCATAAGAAAGCCTTATCAGTCCCCGGTATAAATTATTCTCTTTTACCTGCAATTCTTCACAAAGCCAGTCGCAGCAGTCCTCCTCTGAAAGAAGCTTTGCTGTCAGGGCAGCCGGAAAATATTCTGTTTTTCGTTTCTTTATATCTCCATTTTCATACAGCTCTACCGCTAGTTCGCCAAGCCTTTTATCCGGATTTACAAACAGAGAAAGCTGCAGATAATATGGAAACGCATTGTCAAGAAGCAACTCGCATAATTTCCTTGTCTTAATCGAAGTTCCCTTTGTAGATGTTCTATTATAAATTTCTACCAGAGGATATGACATGATTGAGCTTTCTTTTGGTCCAAAATTATAAGAATAATTATGGTGGCTCTTTTCCTCCAGCGGCAGATTCAAACGTGGACCAAGCTCTGCTGCCATGCGATACACTTCCATAATCTCATCTCCGCTTTTTCCTATCAGAGCCTTTAAAGCTTTATCCCAGAAATCTGCCTGTTTATTTGTTATGCAAAAATCTGGCTTGTCTCTTTCTTCCTTTAACACTGACAATTGTTCCTTTAAGCTCTCCGCCACCAGCTTGGATGCCCACTCTGTATCAGATAAAAATACATATTCCATTACATCCTGAGCTTTTTTTTCACACATTTTTTTAAAAAATCCACCCGAACGCTCGTCTTTCATATGCACAAGCGCAAAACAAGCCATTTTCTTCGCGTTGCCTTTCTCTGTCTTTGTCATTTCCATAAGCAGCTCCAGATTATCAGGACTGTGCCGGAGTGCATAAATCAACGCCTGACGCACTTCCTTTTCCGCTCCGTCAAGCTGTTTTATGTAAAAATCATTTGCCTTTGCTCCGGCAATTGCCTCAATCACATGCACACGCCGTACCATTTCCTTTTTCCCTTTTGGATTAAAATCTTTCTCCAAAAGCGGAAGAATTTCCTCGCCTTCTTTTTTCAGCCAGTCTGCCACTCTATCTGCAAGCTCCACATATCCTGCACCCAACGCCTGAACCATAGCCGTTTTTATTCGATAATCTGCAAACAATTCCGGATGCAGTTGATGTGTGTCCAATACATAGGAATAATGCCCGCTTCCAGAGCTGGTCAGCGCATCCAAAAGTGTCTTTACCACAGAATACGGTGCGTTTGTCACCGCTGTTCCCAAGTGATTTTCATTGATTTCTTCTATTTCGCCAGAAATACCTACCATTCCCTGCGTACAAAGCACCGCATCCAGCAGAGTAATCACCTGAAGCAGTGCATCTACTTTATCCGTCTGCTCTGGTGCGATAAGACTTCTGCCAAGCTCTCCTATCTTTGCAAATACAGGAGCTGCTTTTTCCAAAGGCTGCACAGCCTCTACTGCCCGTTTCAAACGAAAATCATCCGATAAAAGATTGGTTCCGGCAATCATGGCAGTCCGTAAACGGTTTCTTAATTCATATAACGGTGTAATATCCATTTTTTATTCCTCCAAAAATTCTATCATTCAAATTAATATAACAGCCTTACAACATCTGTATTTGTCAAAATACTTAACGGCTGCAATTTTAACCGCCGTTCTTTTGCATCATAATAAAACGCACCCACTAATACCTGATTTTTCAGCAGATTTCCGTCTGGCAGCAGACCGATTCTGTTCGTAGTTTCTTCCATTCCCGGAACATTTCCAAGAACAATAGTTTCTCCCCCTTCATTCTTCAATACATACTGCTCCCCGCTTTTTCCAATTGTCTGAAAAGAAATCAAACGAATCAGCACAGGCTGAGTCAGTGCATTTTTCAGTATATTTTTTATATTTTTTGTTTCAGCCGCAAGTCCGGTTACTGCCATACTGCGAAGCTTTGCCACATCCTCCTGCTCAACCGGACGAATCTGTGCACTGTTCCACCGAATACGCACATTTCCTTGTCCCGGATAACAAACAGCCGAGGAAGTATGGGCTACCCCAAATACTGTATCATCCTGTTTCACATATTTTAACGCTTTTATCGGGCGGTAATTATATGTCATAAATATTTCACCGGTTTTCAAATCCGCCCAGCAGCCGGTATCAATATATTCTTTTCTTGCTTCGTCATAAGTTACCCAGAAAGAAAGCTGCATAAAATCCGCATCCTTTTTACTTCTTCCAAGTGCTTCCAGCTCGTCCAGCTTCCAGATGCCTCCCAGTTCTTCATAAAGCTCGCTGTCATCCTGCGCCACATTGTCCTGCTCTAGCTTTTCTGATAAATATTTCTGCGATTTTTTTATCAGTGTCCACAGTTTTTCCAAAATGGCAATTGCCTTTTCATAATGCTCCTCATTTCCATCCTTCTGGAATGCGACAACCTCTATAATCAATCCGTTTAACAGCCGCTGCGGACCCGGCAGATAGTAATCTCCAAGCTGTTTGGAAAGCTGTTCATAGGTTTTAATCGCAGTTCCGCCCATTGTTCCAAGCCCTGCCTTTATCAAATCCTGTACCAGTTTCTGTGTAAGCTCCAGCCCTTCAAGCTGTTTTTTTATTTTCTTTGTTTTTGCAGCTTTTGATGTCTTTGCTGAAGCAGCTTTTTTCTTTGCCGTGGTTTCTTTTGACTCACCAGAAGTTTCATCATCGCCCTTTTCCTTTGCAGCCTTTTTGGCCCGCTTTTTTAAAATATCTTCTGGTATCTCACAGATTTTGAAAGTCTTTTTTGACATAATTTCATATAGAAGAGCCAGACCATGCTTGCATGGAAACTGTCTGCTTGGACAGGAGCAACGGCACATAGGTGCCTCGGAATCAACAAAGTCTACCGAAGTAATATAATTGCTCTTTCCACTGCCGCTGCACTCTCCCATATAAAATGTATCATCTTCGGAGCGTTCCAGCCGCACAAAACCTCCCTTCTGAGATATTTTCTTCCCATTGGACGCGGCTGCCGGATTTGGAGCCATCGCCAATATCTGCTGTTCTGTAACCGTCTGCATAATAAACCTCTCTTTCTTTCATTTATATAGCGTATAATACGCCTTATATAATAGTTTGCTTTATAAAAATTTGTTCCCTGTAATAATATATTACTTATTAAAGTATATATCAGAAACAAAACATACTTTCTATTCTAAATTAAATTATAACACGAACTTTCATATATTCAAGGATATTTTTAGTAATTTTACCCATAAAATCAATACTTTTTTTGCTCTCATAAAATATTTAAATGACTCTATAATATTTCATTATCCTTTTCTTTCTCTGCACTGGTTGTCACAACTAAAATCCATGTATATGCTATTTAACATAAAAAAATAGATATTATATATGTTATTCCGGCTTATTAAAACTAAATTACAATTTATTCCTTTGTATTTTGGCAACTCAGGTTAGAAAAACGGCAACATATTATCAAAGCACTTGAAGTATATAAAATATTTGATAAGATATAGTCTGTTAGGAGGTGCATGATTTGCAAATCAATATTGAAATACAGGATGACATTTCTGATACTATTATTACAATAAAATGCAGAGAACAGGATATTTTTATTGAACGGTTAATTGCAGCACTTCAGATTATTGATAGGCAAATAATGGTTAGGTATAATGAAAATATAATTGCATTAAATTTAGAGGAAATCTTATATATAGAATCGGTAGATAAAAAATGTTTTATTTACACCGCAGACAAAGTATACGAATCTTTTAATAAGCTCTATGAATTACAGCAGCAATTGGAGCAATATCTATTTGTCCGCATTAATAAGTCGTGCATTGTAAATTTAAACAATATTTCTTCAATAAAAACCTACATCGACAGACGTCTGTTAATTACATTATCAAATAATGAACAGCTAATTGCATCGAGACAATATGCAAATGGAATAAAAGCTTTGTTAGGAGTGAAATGATGGAAGAAAAAAAACATTTATTAGATTATTTAGCTCAGATTATTCAGATTTTTGGAATCACCATATTAGTGATTACTGTTATTTGTCACTTTACAGGAGATGAGGCCAGAGACTATTCCACAATGTTTGTTCTGGGCAGTAAAGGTATACCAATAAATACTATTTTACAATTTTTATTATCCTCTGTCTGCATTACAGGGATTCGCTTTCTGTTTTTTTCAGATAAAATATTCAAAAAAATGGCAATTGCTAAAAGAACAATGGCAATGTTGATTTCAGTAATTGCTTTAACCGGAATATTTGCTTATCTTTTTGGCTGGTTTCCAGTGAATCAGGCAATATGCTGGATTAGCTTTTTTATTTGTTTTGGAATCTGTTTTATAATCAGCGCAGTTGTTTCATATCTGAAAGAAACCATGGATAATAAACAGCTTGAAGAGGCTTTAAAACGCTTAAAGGAGGAGCAGAATGGCAGTATTAATAGAAGTAAATAACCTGTCTTTTTCTTTTGGTGAGAAACAAATTTTAAAAGATATTTCGCTGACAGTTGAAAAAGAAGATATTATAGGTTTACTGGGACCGTCGGGCGCTGGAAAAACAACGCTGGTAAATATATTAACCGGACAGCTGAAGCTCCAGAATGGCGTTATAAAAACATTTCATAACAGGAATTTAATATCAGGAATTATGATGGACAGCTTTGGTTTGTATGACCGGTTAACAGTTTGGGATAATTTAAAAATATTTGCAGATATCTATCAGGTTCCACATAGTCGGATAGAAACTCTTCTGAATAGAGCAGAATTAATCAATGACAAAAAAACAATTGTAAATCATTTGTCAAAAGGTATGCGTAACCGTGTAAATTTTTGCAGAGCATTGTTAAAGGATATGGACATATTGTATTTAGATGAACCAACCTCCGGCTTGGACCCTGCTACCACAGATAAAATACACAAATTAATTGAAGAAGAAAGAAAAACCGGAACCACTATATTTCTAACGACGCACAACATGCATGAAGCGGAAAAGCTGTGCAATAAGATTATTTTATTAAATGAAGGAACAGTGATTGAACAGGGCATACCAGAAGAGATTTGCATGAAATACAATATTGAAAACACACTGGAATTGGTCCTGAAAAATGGGGAGAAACACATACTTCAAAATAACAGGGAAAATGCAGCTATTCTTTTTGAAATGATGAAAGATGAAAAAATAATAAGCATACACTCATCAGAACCGGACTTGGAAAAAGTGTTTTTATATTTGACAGGAAGGAAGTTGAACGAATAATGAAACACATTATTACAATTATACAAAAGCAGTTAAAGGATACATTAAAAAACAAACCAATCCTTATTCAGTTTATTATGTTTCCATTATTCAGTATTGTTATGACACATGCAATACAAATTCAGGAAATGCCGGAAAACTTTTTTGTAAATCTGTTTGCAACGATGTATATTGGAATGGCACCGCTGGTCAGTATTTCAGCAATTATATCAGAAGAAAAAGAAAAAAATACTTTAAGGGTTTTATTAATGGCAGATGTTTCGCCAGTACAATATTTAATCGGGATAGGAAGCTATGTCTTTTTTATGTGTATAATCGGAGGAGTGATTTTCTGTTGTCTGCTGAATAATGTTACAAATACACAGAGAATTTTTTTCCTGCTGATTATGAGTATTGGTATTATTGCTTCTATTGTAACAGGGGCTTCTATTGGTGTGGGAAGTAAAAATCAAATGACTGCAACATCTGTCACGATTCCGGTGATGATGATTTTTTCTTTTGCGCCAATGCTGTCAATGTTTAATGATAAAATAGAAAAAATATCTAAAATAATATACTCTGAACAAATTAGAAACTTAATAAACAATCTGGAAAATGGTGGAGATTGTATGCAAAATATAACTGTTATTCTTCTTAATATTATTGTGTTTGGAACTTTGTTTTCAGTATTATATAAAAAACGGGGGCTTACATAAGAATAGACAAAGAAAATATT
>ERZ778516.1331-NODE-1331-length-18805-cov-7.276213_pt1 | contig 18805 bp, 17 predicted proteins | sample MGYA00510342_ERZ778516 | MGnify/ENA primary metagenome ERZ778516 (study PRJEB29527, sample SAMN07138961) | mouse gut metagenome | material: feces | host: mouse | place: China:Nanjing | collected 2016-01-25 ... | reverse complement strand
CCGGGGGGCAATTTATCTGGTCAACCGGGGGGCAAATTCACTGAGTTTTTCCACCATACTCGCTGTTTTTGTCTGCAAAGTTATTACTCAACGAGTTAGACCATGTAAGTCAATCGAAGCCATACGGAGACACATTCAATGCCATGTGTTAAAAATCACATTTCAGCGGGTAATGATTTGGAGACCGTTCTTCTTCAATATTCCGCTTTTCTTTGCGTTACCCCATTTTTGCCATTGGCACCGTTTGGCGTTATAAACGCTTTTATACTAAGCCATTCAGCGCATTTTCGCCCTTTTCTCACTGCAATTCCAAAGATTTATCGTAACTTTGTCAGACATTAAAACGAATATCAACAGTCTATATATACACTACTGAAATGCTGCTATCAATGACAGGCTTCGGCAAATCGGTTGTCGAAACAGAACACAAAAAAATAACCGTCGAGATAAAATCGCTCAACAGCAAACAACTCGACATGTCACTCCGTCTACCCTCGGCTTATAGAGCGGTGGAACTGGAGATGCGCAACCGTCTGGCACACCGGATCGAACGAGGCAAAGTCGAGGCTATAGTGACTGTAGAGAACATCGGCAGCGACTCCCCCACTCAATTCAACCTGCCGCTGCTCAAGACCTACAAGAAAAGTCTGGAGGATATCGCCGACGCTATCGGAGTGTCGCACCCCGCCGACTGGATGCCGCTTCTGATGAGGCTGCCTGACATCATGAAGGCCGAAGCACCGGCCGAAGACGAGCAGAACGAAAGCGCCGCGCTCATTAAAGCGGCCGACGCTGCTACCGACGCCTTGGTGGAATACAGACGCGAAGAGGGCAGGAAACTCGAAGAGTTCTTCACCCAACGCATACGACAGATAGAGAACCTGCTGGCAGAGGTGCCTCGTTATGAAAATGAACGCGTCAGCAAGATTCGTACCCGGATTGAGGACAATCTCGCCAAACTCGGACAAGTGGATATCGATCTCGGACGTCTGGAGCAGGAAATGATATATTACATTGAGAAGCTCGACATTAACGAGGAAAAACAGCGGCTTCGCCAACACCTGACTTATTTCATGGAAACACTCGACGGCGAAACCGGACAAGGTAAAAAACTCGGCTTCATCAGTCAGGAAATGGGACGTGAGATCAATACTCTCGGATCAAAAAGCAATCATGCCGAACTACAGAAAATCGTAGTGCGCATGAAAGACGAGCTTGAGCAGATAAAGGAACAAGTACTCAATGTGCTCTGAACCCGTGCATCTCCCCGGACATAAAAATCCATACTTACCCACCCCATAAACGCATATCATGGAAGGCAAGATCATCATCGTCAGTGCCCCGTCGGGCTGTGGCAAATCCACAATCATCAACCGGCTGCTGCAAAAAGGCGAAATCGACATGGAATTTTCAGTGTCGGCCACCAACCGTCAGCCACGCGAGGGCGAAGTTCATGGCGTCAGCTACTGGTTTCTTACTGACGAAGAATTCCGTCAGGCCATAGCCGACGACAACTTCGTAGAGTATGAAGAGGTCTATCCCGGACGCTTCTACGGCACACTGAAGAGCGAAGTCGAACGCAGGTGCCGCGAGGGGCACAACGTAGTGCTCGATATCGACGTAAAAGGCGGCGTAAACGTCAAACGCATGTATGGCGAACGCGCTTTGGCTCTATTCATTGAACCACCGAGCATCGACGCCCTGCGGGTGCGTCTGGAAGGACGCGGCACCGAGTCGCCCGAAGCCATAAGCCAGCGCCTTGGCAAAGCTGAATACGAACTGTCGTTCGCCCCCTCCTACGACATCCGGATCGTCAACGACGATCTCGACAAGGCGGTAGCCGATACCGAAAAAGCCATCAAACAATTTGTAGGCGCATGAAAATCGGTCTGCTTGGCGGATCATTCAACCCTGTCCACGTCGGCCACATGATGGTGGCAAACTATATGGCCCAGTTTGCCGGACTGGACGAAGTGTGGATGATGCTGTCACCGCAAAATCCGCTCAAAGATAGTACCACGCTTATCGATGACCGTCATCGGCTCAAAATGCTTGAAATAGCAGTCGGCGCCGACCGGCAATCAAGGATAAAAGCTTGCGACGTGGAACTCTCACTTCCACGTCCGTCATATACCATCGACACACTGCGCTATCTCAACCGCCGGCATCCGTCGGTCTCCTTCAGCATCATCACCGGAAGCGACAACTGGCTCGGTTTCGGCAGATGGCGTGAGAGTGAGTCCATACTATCGGACTACGGTGTAATCGTATATCCCCGCCCCGGATTTCCTATCGAAACACCATCGCATCCCAACTGCCGCATAATCAATGCTCCAATGACCGAAATATCAAGCACATTCCTGCGGCAGGCACTATCAAGCGGGGTCGACATGACCTATTTTCTCCCTCCGGGAGTCTATGAATATATAAGACACAACCATCTCTATGAATGATACAGTTCTAAACAACAATGCCCTTGCATTCATCGGCCTGTGCAACGAATATTGTCAGGCAGCGGAATCGGCTGCCGAAACCGAGCGCAGAGATTTTATCGATACGATGCTCCGGCTGCTCCCCCGAATATACATTGCCGCTTCCGATCTGTCGGCCGACATATCGACAGAGGAAGCCTATATCAATCCGTCGCTGGAGGAAGATTACTATGAATCAGTGCGCCGCGCGATCGAAAACATCATGGGTCCGGACGACACGTATCTCGAAGTGTTTGAAGAAGACATGAAGTATTCCGACACACCCATAGCCGCAAGCCTCTCCGAAGGGCTGACCGACATATTCCAGTCGGTCTATAACTTTATAGAAATGATCAAACCCGATCCGCTGGCACTCGCCCCCGAAGCCCTTGCCGCGATTAAAGAAGACTTCGAAAGCTACTGGAGCCAGATACTTTGCAACAATCTCCGGGCCCTCAACAAAATCAAATACTCATCATCCGATATTGACTGATATGGAACAATACGACTACATCGACGACCTCTGTAAGTTTCTTGACTCTTCTCCGGTCAATTTTCTGGCCGTCGACACCGTGCGCCGACGTCTTGACGCCGAAGGATTCGAACGTCTTGATCCGCGCGAGGCATGGGAAATAAACCGTGGAGGACGCTATTATGTGACAAAAAACGACTCCGCCATATTCGCCTTCACTGTCGGTGACTCTGATCCGGAGGACGGCTTCCGGATCATCGCGGCTCACAGCGACTCACCTGGATTCCGCATCAAGCCCGACTGCGAGATTTTGTGCGACGGAAACATCGTAAAACTCAACACCGAAGTATATGGAGGTCCAATATTATACACCTGGTTTGACCGTCCGTTGTCGATAGCCGGAAGGGTGATGCTGCGCGGGCAGGATCCGCTGCGCCCCATCAGCCGTCTGGTAAGATTCGACCGGCCGCTGCTCACCATACCGCATCTCGCCATACACTTCAACCGCTCTGTCAACGACGGAAATCCGCTCTCGAAACAGAAAGACATGTTGCCGGTCATCGGCCGTGTCAATGCCAAAGGTGATGAAAAAGGACTTGTCAGGCGCCTTGTGGCCGAAGAGCTCAATGTAGATCCAGAAATAATCATCGACTACGATCTGTCGCTTTTTGACACCACACCGGCATGCATTACCGGAATCAACGGGGAATTCGTTACATCAGGACGTATCGACGACCTGTCGATGGTGCATGCCGCGCTCACCTCCCTGCTTGAAGCCGGTAACGACAGAGGAGCGATCAAGGTCATGGCCATTTTCGACAACGAGGAGACCGGCAGCGGAACAAAACAGGGAGCTGCATCGCCCGTGCTCCGCAACATACTGAAACGTATATGCAATTCACTCGGATGGACCGATGAAGCATTCATGATCAGCATTGCATCATCGTTCATGATATCGGCCGACAACGCACATGCCGTCCATCCCAACTATGTCGAAAAGCAGGATCCGACCAATCATCCCACACTCGGCGGAGGTCCTGTCATCAAGATAAATGCCAACTGCAAGTACATGACCGATGCCGACAGCGCAGCCGTGTTCAAAAACATCTGCGACATAGCCGGCATACCTTGCCAATATTTCGTCAACCACAGCGACGTGGCTGGCGGATCCACCCTCGGCAACATATTGACCGCACAACTTGATCTGCGTGGAGTCGACATGGGAGCGGGCGTTTGGGCCATGCACTCCGTGCGCGAAACCGCATCGACCGCCGATCACATCAGCATCATCAAAGCATTCTGCACCTTCTACGAGATATAAAAGAAGAGGGGACAGAAAAGTCCCCGCATATATCAATCCGGCATATAGAACGTCGCCATATCTGTCATCATGCGATTAAGGATATGGCGACAATCGTAAAGCCGGCAAGGACTACAGCCATAAACTCCGCACGGCGCGCCACTATGATGGCGCGCACGGCATCGATGCGGCCTACCGGTCGGCTGTCTGTGCCGATATAAGGTTTGTACACCGCCACGCCAAAATAATCGTGAGTCCCGCCAAAACGGCATCCCAGCACACCCGCCATAGCGGCCTCGGGCCATCCCGAATTAGGACTTGCATGACAACGGCCGAACCTGAGCACAAACCTCCATAAATCCGGCCGTCCGGCGGCAAGTATGATCAGCGCCGCAGTCAGTCGTGCCGGAATCCAGTTGGCGACATCATCTATCCGGGCTGCCACACGACCAAACGACCTAAATCTGTCATTACGATAACCGATCATCGAATCAAGAGTATTGACCATCTTATAGGCTACCATGCCCGGCACACCGAGAATCGCAAACCAAAACAAAGGAGCGACCACCCCGTCTGAAAGATTCTCGGCCAAAGTCTCAAGCGCAGCCGTTGCCACCTCCTGATCCGACAACGAGGCGGTGTCACGGCCGACTATACGCGCTACCTGACGGCGGCCATCGTCAATCGAACGGTCGAGAGCGTCGAACACAGCTCCGACCTCACGTGTCAGAGTCGTGCCGGCCAGACAGAAAAACACCATCACTGTGCAAAACACAGTTTCAGCCCAAGGCCATGGGGCGAGCAGCAACAGAACCGCACCACACAACACATACGCTATGGCGACCAGTCCGACTGACGCGACAGCCCCTTTGGCCACACGATGCAACCCATGGTTGAGCATACGCTCCATGAACGCGATTGCCTTGCCCATCCACACAACCGGATGAGGCATCCACAACGGATCGCCTGCCAAAAGATCAAGCGTCCATCCTGCGGCAAGACCGATCAACAATATTTCCCAATCCATTCCTTCAATGCATCAAGAAGTAAATCGTTTTCGTCGCCACGCTGCGCCGCTATCCTGAAATGACCAGCAGACAGACCTGCAAAATTTGAAGCGTCGCGTATAAGCAGTCCGTGCCGACAGACAAGCCACTCCTTCAGAGCAGCTGCAGAACCGCAGGGTACGGCACTAAGAAAGAAGTTAGTGGCTGACGGAGTCACATCATATCCCATAGCTGCCATCGCGCACTGCATCCTTTTGCTCTCGGCAAGAAGCATATCCACCGGTATCACAGGCGGATTATCAATAAGAAATTCCGCACACGACGATGCCAAGGCATTGACGGCCCATGGCATACGGTGCCGACGCAAAAATCTGATGTTTTCAGCGCTCGCAGTCAGATATCCTACGCGCAATCCTGGCACGCAACACTGTTTTGTAAGCGAATGTAGCAGGATCACATTGTCATGACCAGCCATCGTACTCACATCGAGCTTTTCAGCCCGGCAATAGTCGGAATATGCCGTATCTATCACAAACATCACTGATGGTCTGCTGGCGATCAACACTGCAAGACCGCCGGCATCAATCACTCTTCCGTCAGGATTGTTCGGATTGCATATCCACACTACGTCGCTCTTCACGGCGGCCTCCTCTGCATCACCGAAATAATCATACACTACCCCCGCCGCACTACAAGCATCGGCATATTCGGCAAATGTCGGCCCCACGATACCGCTGCGACGGCCTGCCGCAATATTGCGCGCTATCGTATATATGGCGTCGGTCACTCCGGCGGTCACCATGATCTGGCCATATTCTATTCCGATGTCATCAGCCAGACGATGTTCCAGGCTATATGGCTCCGGCTCGGGATATGACGCTACGAAATCGAGTTTTGAAGCCATAAACCGCTTCAACGCGCTGAGATCGGGATATTGCCATATATTGGTCGAAAAATTCACCTTGACAAGCCCGGAATATCTGTAGATATCATCACCGTGTCCCTCTGTCATAACTTATCATCCGGTATATCATATTCATATCGAGGCACTCTCTTAACCGAGCTGCGAGCGTGTCGTATTGCCTCTGGCGGTAAGCCCCGTAATCAGCCACACACCCGCTCAACCGGGGCAACAACCATGCTATCACCTCACTGTTGTCGAGAAAACCATGAATATATGTTCCATAACAATTGCCATTACGGCATCCGTCGGCTGTGCCGTCGGAAAGCATGCTTAAAGCGATAGCGTCCTGATCAAGCCGTGTCCGTCCCATGTGTATCTCGTAGCCATTGCCAACTATGCACGCACCGGCATCCGTCGTCATCTCGAATGCAATCCGGCGGGTCTGCTTGTCAGCGGATATGACCGTCGTTACCGGCAGCAGACCAAGCCCGTCGACGCAATCAGTCTCTCCTTCATATCCCTCCGGATCATCAATCACGCGACCCATCATCTGATAGCCTCCGCATATACCGACCACCGGCAAGCCGTCGGCCGCGAGTCCGGTAATCGCCTCATCCATACCGGTAGCCTTAAGCCACCGCAGGTCGCTTATAGTAGTTTTGGTGCCAGGAATCACGATCATATCTGCCCCGACAAGCGCCCCGGCCTCGGCGGTATAATACACGTTTACGCCCGGAGTATGTTCAAGGACATTGAAATCGGTGAAATTGGATATATGCGGCAATCTTACGACAGCAACATTCACAGCTCCGGGCATTGGCGCCACACGCTTGCCTCCAAGCACAACCGAATCTTCATCTTCTATATGGATATCGGCCATATAAGGAACGACACCCACTACCGGGACACCGCAACACTCCTCAAGCATACGGCGGCCACTATCAAACAGACGCATGTCACCTCTGAATTTGTTGACAATAATCCCTTTGATCAGTCGCCGGTATTCCGGCGGCTGCAACATCACCGATCCGTAGGCCGATGCAAACACGCCGCCACGGTCTATATCGGCGACAAGCAGCACGGCGGCATCGGCATACGCCGCCATCGGCATGTTCACGATGTCTGACTCACGGAGATTTATCTCGGCCACGCTTCCAGCTCCCTCCATCACTATAGGATTATAGCGTGACGACAGCCTGTCGAAAGCCTTGCAGACACCTCCGCGCAACTCCGCACGGACCTCACTGTCATAGAGCCTCGCCGAACTGTATGTTCCGGCTGCAACGCCGTCGACAACGATCTGACATGTAGAATCACCCTGAGGCTTCAGCAGCAAAGGGTTCATATCCGTATGGCAGTCGATTCCGGCGGCTTCGGCCTGCACAGCCTGCGCGCGTCCGATCTCGAAGCCTTCAGGAGTGGCATACGAATTAAGTGCCATATTCTGGGCTTTGAAAGGAGCCGGAGCATATCCATCCTGGCGGAATATGCGGCACAGGCCGGCTGCAAGCATACTCTTGCCGACATCACTCCCCGTACCGCCGAGCATCAGCGGACGCAGCCGCCTCATAGCGGTATTCATAAAACGTCCTGTATTGTTATGTAAGACATCATTAACATATTGCAAAATTACTTATATTTTTCCTTAACTTTGCAATATGAAACACAAGATAAAACCCGGACTGCTTCCACGCATCATTATCGCCATAGCAATGGGCATAGCTATCGGATGGATTTCGCCCGAATGGTTTGCCCGCCTGTGCGCTACTTTCAATGATATCTTCTCGCAATTTCTCGGTTTCCTGATTCCACTGATCATAGTGGGATTTGTCACCCCCGCCATAGGCGACATCGGCATCCGCGCGGGAAAAATGCTTATCGTGACGCTTCTGCTCGCATACGGAGCCACATTGTTTGCCGGCTATACATCTTACTTTACCGGCATCTGGCTGTTCCCATCCATGATCAGTCAGGACTCGGCGATGACAGCCGTAGAGCAGGGAGGCACGACTATAGAACCATACTTCACCGTCGGAATGCCTCCGCTTATGGGAGTGATGACCGCTCTGGTGAGTTCATTTGTCATCGGGCTCGGAATAGCCGTGACATCGGCCGAAGTGCTCCGGTCAGCGTTCGCCGAACTGCGCTCCGTCATCGAGCTGACGATACGCAAGGCTATTGTTCCGCTTCTTCCATTCTACATATTCGGAATATTTCTTATAATGACCGTTTCAGGGCAAACCGGTACAATACTGATCTCTTTCGCAAAAATAATAGCCGTGATATTCGGCATACATGTGTTCATACTTGTGTTCCAGTATTGTATCGCCTCGATATTCGCCCGAAAGAATCCGTTCAAAATGTTATGGACCATGATGCCGGCTTATTTTACAGCTCTCGGCACATCGTCATCGGCCGCGACCATACCTGTCACTCTACGGCAGAGCATAAAAATGGGCGTCAGCGAGGATGTCGCCGGATTTGTCGTGCCGCTGTGCGCTACAGTCCACATGTCGGGAAGCGCGCTGAAACTTGTTGCATGCTCCATGGCTCTGATGATCATGCAGGGCATGACATTCGATATAGGCATGTTCAGCCATTTCATAATAATGCTCGGCATCACCATCGTGGCCGCACCCGGAATTCCTGGAGGCGCCATCATGGCATCACTCGGACTGTTGTCGTCGATATTAGGCTTCAGCGAGGCGCAGAACGCGCTGATGATAGCACTCTACATCTCCATGGACAGTTTCGGCACAGCCTGCAATGTGACAGGCGACGGCGCACTCGCATCGATCGTCGACCGATTCTTCCGACCGCGACCTCGAAAAGTGCCTTCAGCATCCTGATCAGAGCAACAGGCAGGCATCGCCATAGCTGAGGAAGCGGAACTCACGCTCCATGGCCAAATCATACATGCGGCGCCAGTCGCCACCGGTAAAAGCTGACACGAGCAGCAGCAGCGTGGACTTGGGCTGATGAAAGTTGGTCACCATCGCGTCGACCACACGATAACGATATCCTGGAGCGATGATGATACGCGTGTCGGCTGTCAGGACATCGCTTCCATCCTTGCGCAGCCGGTCCAGGAGATAACCCATAGCCTCTTTCCGGCTCATAGCGGTCGGATGACCATCGTAGGGATACCACTGCGGCAGTTCATCGAGCGACTCTCCACGCGAAGCCCTTACGCCTAACCAATACAGGCTTTCGAGCGTTCGCACGGAAGTGGTACCGACTGCCACCACACGGCGGTCGGTGCGTGCCAGCTCCTCTATCAGTCCGATCCCTACGCTTATGAATTCGCTGTGCATCGGATGCCCGCCGATTGTTTCTGATTTTACAGGCTGGAAAGTGCCGGCACCGACATGAAGAGTCAGTTCGCGCAATTCTACCCCACGCTGCCGCAGACTTTCGAACAGCGCCGGAGTGAAATGCAGCCCGGCAGTCGGAGCAGCCACCGATCCTTGTATTCGGGAGTAGACAGTCTGATAGTCCGTCAGATCGCTCTCTTCGGTATCGCGGTTTAGATATGGCGGAATAGGCAATTCACCCGCCGCCTCGATAATCTGGGAGAATGTCACCGAATCATTGTCCCATTCAAAGCCAATGACCGACGAAGCTCCTTCGTGCCGGAGGCGTCGGGCTGTGAGCACGACAGTGCCTTCGCCAGCTACATCGACATTCATGGTGACACTCCCCTCTTTCCATTTCTTGCTGTTACCGACAAAACAACGCCACGAACATCCTATGCGCGATGCAAACGAGCGCTCGTAATCGGCCGGAGCGACAGGTTCCAGACAAAACACCTCTATACGGGCACCCTGGTCGCCACCACCCTTCCGGAAACGCAATCGGGCGTTTATCACCTTGGTATTGTTCATCACGAGCATATCATCGGACGACAGCAACTGCGCAATGTCGGCAAACACACGTTCCTCAAGACTGCCATCGCCATGACGCACCAGCAGACGGCATGTGTCGCGCACAGCCAACGGATGACGCGCTATAAGCCCGTCGGGGAGAGGATAGTCAAACGCTTCGATTGATATAAGTCGTGGATCAGTCATTTTCAACACAATTTTAGTGCAAAATTAGCAAAAAGCCTGCTAATTACATCATCCACCAGCGCCACCAGCCCAATATACTTGTCTAAAATCATGAAACTTAATTTTTTAGAGTAAAAAAGCTACTGAAAGATTTGGCCAAATGCTCGGAAAACCGTAACTTTGCAGCCGAATTCGTAATCTCTGGCAGGACATGCAGCCTGGCCATATTGCGACTAATATGTTAACATTTTAATTAAAACGATCACAATGGATTTAATTAAAGTTGTCGAGGAAGCTTACGCTACCGGCAAGAAACATCCCGAATTCGGTCCCGGCGACACCATCACCGTGGCCTACCGCATCAAAGAGGGTAACAAAGAGCGTATCCAGCAGTATCGCGGTGTGGTAATCCGTATCTCGGGCGACGGCGACAAGAAGCGTTTCACCGTCCGCAAAATGAGCGACAACATCGGTGTGGAGCGTATCTTCCCCATCGAATCGCCGTTCATCGACTCTATCACCGTCAACAAGTATGGCAAGGTGCGTCGCGCCAAACTTTACTACCTCCGTGGCCTTACCGGCAAGAAGGCCCGCATCAAGGAGCGCCGCGTCAACGTTGCGAAATAAGCTGCAACACCGACAAAAAAGCATCCGGGCAGTCCGGGGATTTATCCCCTCGACTGCCCGGCATTCTTTTATGCTTTATAAGCCTCAGGACTCTGCTTCAGCTTCGGGAGCGATGAGCTTATAGCCCTTGCCGTGGATGTTGATGATCTCGATTGACGGATCGTCGCGCAGATGTTTGCGCAGCTTCGTGATATACACGTCCATCGAACGGGCGTTGAAATAATTGTCGTCGATCCAGATAGTCTTTAGAGCGAAGTTACGCTCAAGAATCTCATTGACGTGAGCACACAGCAGGCTGAGCAGTTCAGACTCCTTGGTGGTAAGCTTGGTCATCTTGTCGCCAATCATCAGAGTCTGCTTCTGTGTGTCGAAAGTAAATTGTCCGATCTTGTACATCGTGATCTCCTTGCCCTTCTTGCCCTTTACGCGGCGCAGTATGGCCTCGATTCTGAACACGAGTTCCTCCATAGAGAAAGGCTTGGTGATATAATCGTCAGCACCGATCTTGAAGCCCTCGAGGATATCTTCCTTTATCGATTTCGCGGTAAGGAATATGATGGGCACCTCCGAGTTGACCGTGCGGATTTCCTGCGCGAGTGCGAATCCGTCCTTTTTGGGCATCATCACATCAAGCACACACAAGTCGTACTTGCCTTTCAGGAAAGCCTTGTAGCCGCTTTCGCCGTCGGCAAACAGATCGGCATTATAGCCCTTGGCCTGGAGGTATTCGCGAAGAAGCATACCGAGATTCTCGTCGTCCTCGCAAAGCAGTATACGCAGTCGTTCTTCCATAATAAGTTGTTTTTATATGTTTGTATTCATCTTTTCGCAAGCGGCAGAGTGATTATGAATCGTGTACCTTGCCCGAGTTCACTCTCCACCGTTATCTGTCCGCCAAGCTCCCTCACCATTTTGTTGACATAGGCCAGACCGAGTCCGAAGCCTTTGACATCATGCAGGTTGCCAGTCGGCACTCTATAAAATTTCTCGAATATTTTCTTTAGATCCTCACGACGGATACCGATGCCGTTGTCGGCCACTGTCACTTCAAGACGTCCGCCCGACACGTCGCGTGTTGTCACCGAAAGTTTAAGCGACTCATCCTCGCGACGGTATTTGACGGCATTGTCAAGCAGATTGAAAATCACATTGGTGAAATGCATCTCGTCGACATGAATGATCGACTGTTCCGCCTTGAGCACAGCCTCTATATGGCCGCCATATTTCTCCACCTTGATCTTGAAAGTGTGGATAATATTCTCGACAATGGTGTTGGCATCCACATCCTGAAGTTTAAGTGTGGCCTTCTGACGCTCGAACATCGACATCTGCAACACCTTCTCGACCTGAAAACGCAACCGCTTCGTCTCATCGTTGATCACATTGGATATGTGCTCAAGCATATTCGATGACTTGCGCACCGAGCTGTCGTTGAGCATCTGCGCGGCAAGCGATATGGTGGATATGGGAGTCTTGAACTCATGTGTCATGTTGTTGATGAAGTCGTTTTTCATGTCGGTCAGCTTCTTCTGGCGGAAGATCAGGTAGATTGTTATGACAAACACCACCAGCAGCACAAACGTCATGATAAACGCCGGAATGATATAGTTGAGCGACGACATGATGTAATCACGCTTGGTGGGGAAGTAGACCTTGAGGTAATACATCAGATTGCGCGTATCGTTGGGAAAAAGCGTCTGCACAAACATATTGTCATTACCCACCTGCTCAGGCATGTAGCCAGCCGAATGATACACCGCGGCACCCTGACGGTTGACGACAGCGAATTCAAACGGCAGGTCAAGGCCGTTGTTGGCCAGTTCCATCCTGAGATATGTGGCCACCTTACCCGAATCTGCGCGTTCGGCGATCGGACGTGTGCTCGACTGGCTTATCATGCGCAGTATCACCTCGTTCATAAGCGTGCGCTGCTTAAGATACTGTTCCTGCAGTATCTCATGGGTCGGCCGCTGGCGCTGACGCGGAGTAAGAGTTATAGTCGGATCGAGCGCATTGAGATCGCCTTGCAGCGTCAATGCTCCCTTCTTGCCTTCAGGAGTGGTGAAAGAATACTGTATGCCACCCTGCTCGCCCGATGACGACGAGTAGCGCGGCAATACCGAGGTTTCGATCTGAGCCACATCCTCTTCAAGAAAATACTGCGTTTCGTCCTGCTCCAGATTGCCGGTGACAGCGTAAAGCGACCGCTTCACGCCTTCTGCAAACTGGTCATCGCGCATACGCAGTATGTTCTTCATGTACATCACCTGCACATACAGAAGCCCCGCAAATGTCAGAGCCATTATGATGGTTATTGCCCAGATTGTCGATTTTTTCATTTTATCACTTTACAGCCGTCAAGCGGCTATATGTTTTTTAATTTATTATGTTAACGCTTGAGATGCCCGAATTGTTAGCGGAGCATAAAAAAGTCAATACGCCCGTTTTTAACACTTCGTGCCAAAATTAACAATTAAATGTGAATTTCGCAAATTTCATACGACAATTTCATACCGCTTCATACCGGCAATCATTAAGATATAAACGACGTCGCGCTGCCCGCATGAGGCAACGCGACGACCTTTTATCGTATTATAACCCGGATTTACATGTGAAGTGCATCTTCATCATCCGACGCCACATACCGACCGCCGGCAGGAAGAGTGCGGCCGAGCAGCAGGTATCCGAGGATACCCGAAACAAGCGATCCCACCACAATGCCGAGTTTGGCATGATTGAGCAGATCGGCACCATGCACACCCATTCCGGCAAACGACAGATTGGCGATAAACAGCGATACTGTAAATCCGATACCGCCAAGCATCGCCACTGACGCCATCATCTTCCAGTTGGCACGCAGCGGCATCGGGGCGAGATGGAGCTTTACAGTCAGCCACGAGAAAAGGAATATACCCGCGCACTTGCCTATCACCAGACCGCATATTATCGCAAGCGATATACCTTCAACAATCGACAACGGATCAAGGTTGAGCAGAAATATGCCGGCGTTGGCAAAGGCAAACAGAGGCACTATGAAGTTATTGACCACCGGATGCAAGGAGTCTTCGAGATCCTGCAGAGGCGATATCACTTTGTCGGAAGCATACTCTATCATTTTGAGCCAGTCCATCTGCTCACGGTTGAGTATGCTCGACTGTTCGAGATGCTCATCGTCCTCATACTTGAAGTGAGCTATCGAGGCGCGAATGATCTTCACATATCGACGAGGCTTGAACACGGGCGATGCCGGCACACAGAATGCCACCAGCACTCCGGCGATTGTAGGATGCACGCCCGAATTGAGAAACAGAAACCACACACATCCGCCAATACCGAGGTAGAATATCTTGCTCTTGATGTGCATAGCGCTGCCAAGCAGAAGCACTCCGAGAAGCACTGCAGCATAGACCAGCAGCATATATTCGATATGCGACGAATAGAAAGCCGCAATGACTATGATGCCGCCTATATCGTCGACCACAGCCAGAGTGGTAAGGAAAATCTTCAGCGAAATCGGCACCCGCGAACCAAGCATCGCAAGCACTCCCAGCGAGAATGCGATGTCGGTGGCCATCGGTATAGCCGATCCTCCTACATAGTCAGTACCCTTCGACAGCATGTAGAAAATAACCACCGGCACTATCATGCCTCCGAGAGCGCCCATGATCGGCAGCAAAGCCTGCTTGAACGACGACAGCTCTCCGACAAGCACCTCGCGCTTGATCTCAAGACCTATCGAAAAGAAAAACACAGCCATCAGAGCATCGTTGATAAACTCCAGCATATTCATCGGCTCTCCACCATGGGAGAACAGATTGAAGCCGCCTATCTGCAGCCTCACCTCCTGTTCCCAGAACTCAAAATAGTAATGGTTAATAGCCGGGATATTGGCCACTATCATGGCCAACAGAGTAGATATTATCAGAATATTTCCGCCTGTAGCATGGCGACGTATGGCCTGACGTGCCGCAAAAAACGGAGCATGATGCTCACCTTCTACAATGTTGTTGATTTCGCTTGACATTTCGGTCGGTTGTTGTAACGGAGAGAGCTGTTGAAACAATCTAAAATTTATCACACAATAATATCACCCGTCTGTCGGGCAATCATTCGGTTCACGCCTACGCAAATCATACCGGACATATACCGGAAGCGATTCAGATCAATCGAGCTTGAGCACAGCCAGAAATGCTTTCTGAGGCACCTCGACCGAACCGATCTGCTTCATGCGTTTCTTACCCTTCTTCTGCTTCTCCAGCAGTTTGCGTTTACGGGATATGTCGCCTCCATAACACTTTGCGGTCACATCCTTACGCACAGCCTTGATGGTTTCACGCGCTATGATCTTGGCGCCGATAGCTGCCTGAATGGCTATATCAAACTGCTGACGCGGTATCAGCTCCTTCAGCTTCTCGCACATGCGGCGGCCGAATCCCACTGCATTGTCGGCATGAGTGAGGGTCGACAAAGCATCGACACTTTCGCCGTTGAGAAGTATATCGAGCCTGACAAGCCTCGACTCCCTGAAATCATGCAGATGATAGTCAAACGAGGCATAACCCTTGGATATGCTCTTGAGTTTATCGTAGAAGTCGATTACGATTTCGCCAAGCGGCATATCGAACGTCATCTCCATGCGGTTGCCGGATATGTATTCCTGCTTCACGAGTATGCCGCGCTTCGACAGGCAGAGGGTCATTATCGGGCCTATGAAATCGGCCACGGTGATGATCGACGCCCTGATGTACGGTTCCTCGATATGATCTATCAGCGTTGGTTCGGGCAATCCCGAAGGATTGTGCACTTCAGTCATGTTGCCATGCTTGTCAAACACCCGATAGGATACATTGGGCACGGTTGTGATTACATCCATGTCAAATTCGCGACCGAGGCGTTCCTGTATGATCTCCATGTGAAGCAGACCAAGGAATCCGCAACGGAACCCGAATCCGAGAGCCGCCGACGATTCAGGCTGGAATGTCAGCGATGCATCATTGAGCTGCAGTTTTTCGAGCGATGCACGGAGATTCTCGAAATCCTCTGTCTCTATAGGATATACTCCGGCAAACACCATAGGTTTGACCTCTTCGAATCCGGCTATAGCCTCGCTGCACGGACGGTCGACATGAGTGATCGTATCGCCCACTTTCACCTCGCGCGAGGTCTTGATACCTGATATGATATATCCGACATTGCCGGCCGAGAGCTGCTGCTGCGGCGCCATGTCAAGTTTGAGCACGCCGATCTCGTCGGCATGATATTCCTTACCCGTCGACACAAACTTCACAAAGTCACCGCGGCGGATCGTGCCGTTGACAATCTTGTAATATGCTATGATGCCTCTGAACGGATTGAACACAGAGTCAAATATGAGAGCCTGAAACGGAGCCTCCGGATCGCCCTCGGGAGCCGGTATGCGGGAAATGATCGCCTCAAGAATCTCCGGCACACCAAGGCCTGTCTTGCCTGACGCACGGATGATATCCGAATGATCGCAGCCCAACAGATCCACTATCTGATCCTCTACTTCTTCAGGCTTGGCGCTGTCAAGATCCACCTTATTGACCACCGGGATGATTTCAAGATTATTGTCGATAGCCATGTAGAGATTGGATATCGTCTGAGCCTGAATGCCCTGCGAAGCATCGACAATCAGCAACGCTCCCTCACATGCCGCGATGGAGCGCGAAACCTCATAGGAAAAGTCAACGTGTCCCGGAGTGTCGATAAGATTCAGCACATATTGCTCATTGCCCGAAACGTAATTCATCTGTATGGCATGGCTCTTGATGGTTATGCCACGCTCACGCTCGAGATCCATATCGTCAAGCACCTGAGCCTGAAGATCCTTACCCTCAACGGTGTGGGTGTATTCAAGCAATCTGTCGGCCAGAGTACTCTTGCCGTGGTCAATATGGGCTATTATGCAGAAGTTGCGGATATTCTTCATTATATTCGTGATTTTCGCCACAAAGTTACGAAAAAACCACTACATAGGCAAAAACCGCCTCGGCATGCACTCCATTGCTCCATCCATTTGCTACATATCCTCATGTGCTTCGCAAAAACAAACTGGATAGCAGTCGCTGTCAGAATATTGTTCCATCAACAAGGCTGGATTTATCTTGAAAAAGATTAGCCCATGGGGTCGGTCGTGTATTGACGCATAGAGACGCTGACAGATCTAATAAATGACCATGTTTGAGCGTTCTACAAAGAGGAGATAAAGTTCATAAATTAGAACAGGGAGGTTTCCCTCCCTGCAATGCTCGCGCCGTAGCGTTGGCTAACCCTTTCAGGCTATCACAAAAGTAATAGTTTTCTTTTACACTCCAAACGATGACACCGCAAAAATTTCGCGAATTTGCCGAAAATTCCCTCAAAAATGCGGCTGCTCGATGCGAATGGCCGCCTAAAGTCGTTCGAACAGTGGTCAAACGATGTTCAATCGATAGCTTCCCACCAGTTCGGGCCGTGGCTGCGGACGGAGTATGACACGGCCGTTATCCGGGCGCATCAGGCGGCGGAGTGGCAGCGGTTTGAGCGTGACAAGGATGTGCTCCCCAACCTCCGGTGGGTGCCGTCGACGTCACCCAATCCGGGCGCGGATCATCGCATCTACTGGGGTACGATCCTCCCGGTGGATCATCCGTTCTGGTCGCGCCACCGGCCGGGTGACCGGTGGAACTGCCAGTGCTCGCTGGAGTCTACTGACGAGCCGGCGACAGGGATCAAGCATGAGGATGCGGTGGATCCGCACAAGGATGGACCCCACAAGGGACTCGGCGACAACCCGGGCAAGTCCGGCAGCCTGTTCGGCCAGGATCATCCGTACTATCCCGACAGCTGTTCGTCGTGTCCGTTTGCGGGAGGCCTCAAAAACCGCCTCGGCATGCGATTTAGCAATAAAAAGAAGGATTGCAACAACTGCCGCCAAGCCGGCAATGCCATCCCCGACGAGGAGGTCGAGCGCAGAAAGCGAAACCGCGTGAAATATCGAGAATTGAAAAACAATCCCGAATGGAGCGACGTGGAATATGACAAGCGTACAGGCGGATTGCGAGCCCAACATGTCGGCCATATCATCCATGACAGCCCCAAGGCGGAGCGCTTCTTTGAAGGTTTTACTTCTACACAGCTCGAACTCGAGTGCCAGGCGGAACTCTTCCGAATAGGGCACGTCGCCTTACTTCTTGATGAGTCAAAAAAGAAGAATGGGAATAAGCTTGCCGCTCTTGATCTTGAACTGGATGGAGAGGCTATGGATATACGCTCTATAACAGGGCACGGATGGTATTCGCACGCGCTTGCAGCTAAAAACAGACAATTGACCAACTACAATGCCCGCGAAGATGTTGAGCGTCCATCTAATTCCGTCTGCTTGTACTTTCACGATCCGTCATTATTCGACCACAAAAAGATGGTGAAATCTATTGAACAATTCCGATATTATCGTGATAAACATGGCAATCTGTTAGACAGGAAGATTAAACACGTTTATTGCGTGATAAAGGGATCGAAAGAGTTGCTGAAATATGATGTATAAAAAATAAGCCGGGTCCCCAATAGGGGTATACCCGGCGCGAACTGGCATGATAGCCTTGCAGCTAAAGTCCATTGCAAAAGTAATATATTTCTTTTACACTCCAAACAATGACACCGCAAAAATTTCGCGAATTTGCCGAAAAAAGGCAAAAAGAGCTCGCAAAGCTTCTCCGCAGCGATCTGCCGCGGCTCATGGGAACAAAGGCGATGCAGCATTTCCGGGGCAATTTCGCCCGGGGTGGCTTTCTGGATGATAACCTGCAGGCGTGGCCGTCGACATGGCGCCAGCAGACCCTCTCCGGAGCCGACGGGCAGCGCGGGCCGCTGCTGTCGCGCACCAACACCCTGCGCAACCGGATCCTGTTCAAACCTGCTCCGGGGCGCGTGCGCATCTACAACGATCTGATATATGCCGCTATCCACAACAACG
>ERZ778516.1329-NODE-1329-length-18813-cov-4.391833_pt1 | contig 18813 bp, 23 predicted proteins | sample MGYA00510342_ERZ778516 | MGnify/ENA primary metagenome ERZ778516 (study PRJEB29527, sample SAMN07138961) | mouse gut metagenome | material: feces | host: mouse | place: China:Nanjing | collected 2016-01-25 ... | reverse complement strand
CAGCACAGAATACGCAACGGGTGGAAGTAACTTTATATGGTGGGTTCTTTATACTTTATACACGAGCAGTGGCACTGGAAAATGGTGAAAATTTTTCATGGTGGTGTCTTCAAAAAAAGGAAAAGATGTTTTCTGAGATTTATCAGGATCATCAAGACGCCGGAATTTTAGGAATGAATTACCGAGAATCAATTTTTCAAATTTATAATGCTTTGCCACCCATTGCACATAAAATGCAACAATATGATCTCTATCAGGAAATAGAATATCTAAATATTGTTGCACAGGCAACACAGAGTATTTTAAAAAGTACCATCAATATCAATGAATATTTTAAATTCAACAGTGGGGAAAATCCCATGAAACCTCGTTATCTTTTTTTAAAAAAATTACTTCATGATTTGGTTTATCAGATCAGTTTAATTATACCCAATGATGAACATCGAATTGTATTTGACGAAACCTGTTCGGATGTTATGGTGTATTTCGATGAGGAAAAACTGATTTTGGCACTGTTAAATGTGCTGATCAATGCAATTCAGTTTTCGGTTGCCAATACAGAAATCACCATTACACTTTCTAAAAGCCATGAAAAGGCAGTGATTTTAGTAAAGGATATTGGCGATGGCATTTCGCCAGAGCGTTTAAAACAGGTGACAGAAGCATTTTATTCTTATAATCCAGCGACAAAAACCAGATGTGGAGATGGGCTTGGCTTATATGTTGCGCAAAAGATTATACAGGCGCATAAGGGTTCTATTATGATCACAAGTGTGGAAAATGAGGGAACGACTGTATCCATTCAAATTCCGCAAGCAGTGCCTTCGTTAGAAAAACAAACTGTCTTGCGATCTAGTGTTATGACAAATTTAATCAATAATCGAATGTCTATGTTATATGCGTTTTTAGGTCCTTGTTGTCAAATAAATATGTTTGATTGAGATGAAAAAACAGTTCCAGGAATTCACCGGAACTGCTTTTTTGATTGATCAATTGGTATCATGATAGAATTTAGTTGTTATTGGCATAGAGTTGGTCTTCCTGATAGGGAACAGAAGCTAAAAAAGTCACTGGAGCATTTGGACTACAAATACTTGAGTCCAAATCATACTGATAGTTGTAGACTAAAATGACCGCATTATAGGCTTTTGCCAGACCGTTTGGAAAACATTTTTTGAGTGCTGGACCGATGATTTCTCCTTTTGAAAATGGCAAAACCAACGTTTCTGGATCCGCTGTAAAGTCAACCAAGTCCCGCTCCCAAAAGTCAGGGTCGAACGACCAAACTGTATCGCCGCCAAAAAAGTCATGGTTAAAGGGAGAAATTATCATGTTTTCCTCGTCATCATAACCTTCTTCGGAAGCATATGCCATCAGATCTTCATCGGTTTCAAATACGCCTGCCCACACAGATACAATTCCCTCTTGTTCCATCAATTAGCACCTCCTGTTTGTATGTTAGATTTCGATTTATCGCACCCATTTTATCACGATCCATTTGAAACGTCAATGTACAATTGGAAAAATCGACAAAGCCTGATATCAGCAATACAAACAGTAAAGGGGGGTCACTCTATTAATTTCACAGAGTCTATTGTGTATGTTTTTGGAATTGGTATACTATGTTTTTATAAAATGAGCTCAAATAATATTTTTAAAGCAATTGCCAGTATCAGAATTCCTCCAAAGATGCCAGCGTTTTTTTGAAAAAGTGCACCTATTTTTTTCCCAAATAGAAAAGCAATAAAGGACAATAAAAAGGTAATTGCCGCAATCACAAAAGAAGCGTAATAGACATTGACATTTAAGACTGTAAAGCTCACTCCAACTGCCATAGCATCAATGCTAGTAGCAATGGCTTGCACAAGCAATAACCGAAAAGTCATGGCATGGTGTACTTCATCAGATTGACTGTGAAATCCATCATAGACCATTTTGGTTCCCAGTATAAAAAATACCAAGAATACAACGATATTGCTGTATTTGGAAAGGATGTTTAAAAAGAGCGAACCTGCTAAAAATCCAATAATGGGCATGATTCCTTGAAAGATTCCAAAGGCACAAGCACCAGATAGGGCATGTTTTAATTTTGACTGTTTCATGCAGATTCCATTTGAGATGGAAACACATACTGCATCCATCGATAAGCCAATCCCAATTAAGATAATATCCAATAAATTCATAGTTTTCTCCGTCTGATGATCATCTATATTTGTGAAATTCTATGAAAGGATATCCAAAAATATGCTAAATTCTACTATCTAATAGGGGAACATACTGTTGTCGGAAGGCATCAAATGTGTTTTCATCAAGTGCCGTGCGAATTTTTTCTAGTAAGGTATTATAAAAATATAAATTGTGCATGACAGCAAGTCGCATTGCCAACATTTCATTGGATTTAAACAAATGACGCAAGTAAGCTCTGGAATGTCTTTGACAGGTGGGGCAGCCGCATTGCTCATCAATGGGAGATAAATCTTCTGCATATTTGGCGTTCATAATATTGCGAATGCCACTCCAGGTATTTAGATGTCCGTGGCGGGCATTTCTGCTTGGCATAACACAATCAAATAGGTCAATGCCTCTATATACGGCTTCAATGATATTGCAGGGTGTACCCACTCCCATCAGATAACGAGGTTTGTCAACTGGCATATGGGGCTCCACTACAGAGATGATACGATACATATCTTCTTTGGGCTCTCCAACGGCGAGACCTCCAATTGCATAACCATCACAGTCCAGTGTTGCAATTTCTTTCATATGTGCAATTCTCAAATCGTCAAAGACGCACCCTTGGTTGATACCAAATAACAACTGTTGTTGATTTAAGGTATCTGGAAGTTTTTTAAGTCGTTCCATCTCCGCTTTGCAACGGGCGAGCCAGCGGGTGGTACGGGCGCAAGAATTGCTGGCATATTCTAAAGTAGAGGGATTTTCAACACATTCATCGAATGCCATGGCGATGGTAGAACCCAGATTGGATTGAATTTGCATACTTTCTTCTGGTCCCATAAAGATTTTGCGACCATCTACATGAGAGCGAAAATAAACCCCTTCTTCTCGAATGGTGCGCAACTGAGCCAAAGAAAACACCTGAAAGCCTCCGCTATCGGTTAAGATTGGCTTATCCCAGCCCATAAATCGATGAAGCCCTCCAAGGCGCTTGATAAGTTGGTCACCTGGACGAATATGTAAATGATAGGTATTGCAAAGTTCTACTTGACAGTGCAAGTCCTCTTTTAAATCATAAGAAGAAATTCCACCTTTGATGGCAGCAGAGGTTCCCACATTCATAAATGCGGGGGTCTGAATGGTTCCATGTACAGTGACAAATGTGCCGCGTCGTGCAGCTCCTTGTTTTTTAAGCAGTTGGTACATAAAAGTTCTCCTGTCTTTTTTCTTTTTTCATATAAATTTTGCTGTTAAATCCCATTTTTTCTGGGAACTTTTCAAAAATGCGTTGATATTCTTGATAGCCGAGTTTTTGATAAAGTTGATAGGCTTTTTGATTGGTATCAACCACCTCTAATAGGTAGCGCTGATAGGGAAGTTGTTCAAAGATATAGTTTAACAATGTGCTGGCAACGCCTTGATTTCGATAATCAAGCGCAGTTGCCACATTTTCAATATAAACGGACTGGCTGTCATATAACAGTGGTTGGTTGAATTCGCGATGGAGTGCAAGATAGATAAGCAACCCCCGAAGTCTTCCAAATGACTGCATCATATCTGCTCTATCAATTTTCATACAACGAGTTTGATTGGTAGAACAGCACAACATTCCCACAACAGTTTGTTGATATAAAGCAAGATAGCAGGTTTCGGGGACAAAGATATGTTGCAGCCCTTGAATCAGTTTCAAGCGATTTTGCCCAAATAGAGAGAGATGTTGATAAAATCCATCCACAAAGACGGTTGCAACCTGTATTTGGATGGAATTATCGCATTGAGACATGCGTTTGATTTGCCATTTCAATCAAATCAACTCAAATGATCTTAGGGAAGGATTGCGATGGCATCTCCAAAGCTAAAAAAGCGATATTGTTGTTCGACTGCATGGCGATAGGCGTTCATGGTATGTTCATAACCTGCAAATGCACTGACCAACATGATTAAGGTGCTTTCTGGCAGATGAAAATTGGTGATAAGCCCATCCAATACTTGAAACTGGTATCCTGGATAGATAAAGATATCTGTGTATCCCTCACATGCTTGCATATGGTCTGATAAAGTTGCTGCGCTTTCTAAAGTGCGACAAGAGGTGGTGCCAACGCCAATCACCCTGCCGCCGACTGATTTGGTTTTTTGAATTAATTCGGCGGTTGTTTTTGGCAAGCAAAAATGTTCAGAATGCATTTTGTGATCGGTAATTTGTTCTGCCTTTACTGGACGGAAGGTTCCCAAACCAACATGTAACGTAACTTCAGCAATCTGTATTCCCTTTTGTTTGATTCGCTCCATTAATTCTGGTGTAAAATGAAGCCCAGCAGTGGGGGCGGCAGCGGATCCGATTTCTTTTGAGTAAACGGTCTGATAGCGTTCTTTATCCTGCAATTTTTGTGTGATATAAGGCGGCAATGGCATTTGCCCTATCTGGTCCAAGGTGGTGAAGAAATCCTGTTTACAGGTGAACTGAATTAAGCGATTACCACCTTCTAAAACTTCTAAGATTTCACCTAATAACAGACCATTTCCAAAGCAGAATTTGGCACCTGGCTTTGCTTTTTTTCCCGGTTTTACCAGTGTTTCCCAAATCATGTGCTCTTTTTGCTCCAGTAATAACAGTTCCATATGAGAACCAGTTTCCAACTTGGTTCCATAAAGCCTTGCTGGAAGTACGCGGGAATTATTTACAATCAACAAATCCCCCGGTTTAAGATAATCGATAATATCAAAAAAGTGCTTGTCCTCAAGCGCGCCTGTTTGTCGATTGAGATAGAGCATACGGGAGTGATCTCTGGGCTCGGTTGGCGTCTGTGCAATGAGTTCTGAAGGCAAATCGTAATAAAAATCACTGGTTTTCATCTTATCAAATCCTTTTTAAACGTATTAAAGATCATATTTTAAAAACAGAACTCATACATATCAACTGTCAATGTGAATTTATAACGGAAAGTAATTGACAGGAGAATGGTTCCGTATTATAATAGTTGTGAATATGATTATCGGTTAGAGGTCGCAAATTTTAAGAGTAAAAATGTATGAGATTACCGCAAGTCATTGAAGTCATTTTGAAAGGGAAATTTGCCGAAGGGAGTAGTATTTGGGGTTGCTGCTTGCCCTGATTTTATGTTGAAAAAGCATAAAATTGTCATCATACCTTTTTGATGGAGCGCTTACTGATAGTTTTACAGAAGATAAAACAAGATAGATTCGGTGTAAAACGCAAATACAGTTAGCTTTTTCATTATATAATAAGGTGAACCGGTTTTCAACCGGTTTTTTTCGTATTCTAGGAAATGTATATGAGTTGGAAAATTTGGAGGTTTGAATTATGAAACAGTATCGTGTAGGTATTATTGGAGCAACAGGTATGGTAGGGCAGCGCTTTGCGGTGTTACTAGAAAATCACCCTTGGTTTACGGTAACCGCTTTGGCAGCTTCTTCCAGAAGTGCTCAAAAAACATATCAACAGGCAGTTGGAAATCGTTGGGCAATGCCTGTGCCAATGCCTGAGAACATGAAAGATATGATTGTAATGGATGCCAGTGCAGATATTGAGAAAATTGCTGGAATGGTTGATTTTGTATTTTGTGCAGTAGATATGAAAAAAGAGGAGATCAAGGCGTTAGAAGAAGCGTATGCGAAAGCGGAATGCCCAGTTGTTTCTAACAACTCTGCACATAGACATACAGATGATGTGCCAATGGTAGTGCCAGAAATCAACGCAGATCACACCGCAATTATCGCTTCTCAAAGAAAGCGTTTGGGAACCAAAAGAGGCTTTATTGCCGTGAAATCAAATTGTTCTTTACAAAGTTATGTGCCTGCGCTGCACCCATTGATGGAATATGGCATCACAAATGTATTGGCTTGTACTTATCAGGCGATTTCTGGAGCAGGTAAAACCTTTGAAAGATGGCCAGAAATGGTTGATAATTTGATTCCTTACATTGGTGGAGAAGAAGAAAAATCAGAAAAGGAACCATTGAAATTATGGGGAACTATTCAAGGGGATAAGATTGTAGATGCAGTAAAACCTTCCATCACCACCCAATGTCTGCGCGTTCCAGTCAGTGATGGGCATACTGCGGCAGTATTTGTATCCTTTGAGAAAAAACCAACCATAGAGGAAATCAAAGAAAAATGGGCTAATTTTTCAGGTGAGGCACAGCGTTTGGAATTGCCTTCTGCCCCAAAACAGTTTTTACATTATTTTGAAGAGAATGACCGTCCACAGATTAAATCTGAACGCAATTTGGAAAATGGTATGGCGGTTTCAATTGGACGTTTGAGAACGGATACACAGTATGACTATAAATTTGTCTGTATGTCACATAATACGCTAAGAGGTGCTGCAGGAGGTGCTGTATTGCTTGCGGAATTACTTGCAGCGCAGGGATATATGGACTAGATTGGAATTCAAATCATGAGATATTTTAAAAAATTAGTGGGAGAACGCATCTATTTATCACCGATGAATCTGGAAGATGTAGAACTTTATACCAAGTGGATGAATGATTTTGAAGTAACAAATGGAATAGGCGCTTCTGCAAGGATGATTTCGATATCTTCTGAAAGAAATTGGATACAACAAAATACACAAGATCAATACCAGTTTTCAATTGTCAGGTTGGAAGATGATAAGCTAATTGGAAGCTGCTGTATTGGGCAAATTGATCAAATTCATCAACGTGCAGTGGTGGGCTTAATGATTGGTGATGAGAAAAACCGTGGTCAGAGTTATGGAACAGAAACATTGGGACTGCTGTTAAAATATAGCTTTGATTATCTAAATTTACATAATGTGATGTTGGGTGTATTTTCTTTTAATCAGCGTGCGATTGCCTGTTATCAAAAAGTAGGATTTCGCGAAGTGGGTAGACGGCGAGAATGTTATTATGTAGAAGGTCGATTTTATGATGAGATTTATATGGACATTTTGAAGAGCGAATGGAAAGACAGCACAAAATAAAAGAAATGACATATCATATTATTGAGAATCAAAATGCCATTTTTAATAAGTATGTTCAATGGAGGAAAGTTATATGAAGAAAAGAATCTTTACAGGTGCGGGCGTTGCAATTATCACGCCGATGAATGCTGACCATTCTGTAAATTTTGATAAATTGGGCGAATTGATTGACTTTCAGATTGCAAATCACACAGATGCAATTATTATCTGTGGTACAACTGGAGAGTCCTCTACCCTGAATGATATTGAACATCGCGATGTCATTCGCTGTGCAGTGGAAAGGGTGGATAAACGAATCCCAGTCATTGCGGGAACAGGAAGTAATGATACCTCCTATTGTGTGGAATTATCTAGGGAAGCAGAACGCTTGGGAGTGGATGGACTATTGTTGGTAACTCCTTATTACAACAAAACTTCTCAACGCGGATTGATAAAACATTATCAAACAGTGGCAGACAGCGTCAATTTGCCAATCATTTTATATAGTGTTGCAAGTCGTACAGGTGTGAATATTGCACCAGAAACCTGTGCGGTATTGGCAAAACATCCCAATATTGTGGCAATCAAAGAGGCAAGTGGAAATATTTCTCAGGTGGCAAAGATCAGACATCTTTGTGGAAATGATTTGGATGTTTATTCTGGAAATGATGATCAAATCGTACCATTGTTATCCTTGGGTGGAATTGGTGTCATTTCTGTACTGTCCAATATTCTTCCAAAACAAACACATGATATCTGTCAGTTGTATTTTGATGGAAAAGTAAAGGAAAGTGAAAAATTGCAGTTGGAATTATTGGATTTGATGAACATGTTGTTTGTGGATGTCAACCCAATTCCAGTAAAAGAAGCAATGAATTTGATGGGTATGAATGTCGGTGAATGTAGATTGCCATTGATTCGCACAACAGAGGAAAATACAGCAAAGATAAAAGCAGCTTTAGAGAAGTTAGAACTGATAAAATCATAATCGCTGATACATAGTATAAGGCAATTCTTTTTGGTCTTCTGGATTAAAAAGAATTGCCAATCAATTTCTTAGATGTCAATCAAGATGTATAAGTCAAAGCGAAAAATTAATTTTGTAATTGAAGTATAAATCTGGGTGCCATCTAGGAATCATATATGGTGAGAAGGATAGATAGTTCACAAAAGTGAGGAAATAATTATGATAAAAATAGCATTAAGTGGTGCAAATGGCAAGATGGGACAGGTTATCAGTCGATGTGTAGCGCAGCGAGAAGACTGTAAGATTGTTGCAGGATTTGACTTAAATACAGAAGTATACAGCGATTTTCCCATTTTTAAAAGGGTAGATGACTTTATCGGTGAAGTGGATGTTATCATTGACTTTTCAAATCCTGTGGTGATTGAAGATTTGTTGGAGTATGCAAAGCGCCACAACATCCCTGTAGTGGTGGCAACTACCGGATATGCTCCAGAACAGGTGGAATATATCAAGGAATCTGCGAAGAAAATACCAATCTTTTTTTCCTTTAATATGTCTTTGGGCGTAAATCTATTGGTGAATTTGGCAAAACGTGCAACTGAAATATTAGGTGGTCAATTTGATATTGAGATTGTCGAAAAACATCACAATCAAAAGATTGACGCTCCAAGTGGAACCGCTTTGATGATTGCAGATGGCATCAATGAAGTGTTAAGCGATACACAAAAATATATGTATGATCGCCATTCTCAACGAAAAAAACGGGATAAAAATGAAATTGGTATCCATGCGATTCGAGGTGGTACCATTGTCGGGGAACACGAGGTGATCTTTGCCGGTCATGATGAAATCATCAGCTTAAAACATCAGGCAATGAGCAAAGAAATTTTTGCAGTAGGCAGTATCAATGCAGCATTGTTTTTGGCAGATAAAAAACCGGGATTATATGATATGTCCAAGATGATATAATCAACAAAAGCAACACAGATAAAATCAGAGAAATGGTCTATTTTCTGGAATAGAAAGGATTGACAACCATTTGTAATTGTGTTAAACTAAAAACTGCCGCATATACTGGGCAAACAAGGGATTCTTTGTAGAAAGAATACGCCTAGGAATAGCGAGATTATAGAAAAGGCAGGTGGCCTTAGAATGTACGCAGTAATTGAAACAGGTGGAAAACAATACCGTGTAAGCGAAGGCGACGTAATTTTTATTGAAAAATTAAATGTTGAAGAAAATGCAACTGTAAACTTTGATAAAGTAGTAGCAGTGGCAAAAGAAGACGGTATGGTAGTTGGAACTCCTTACGTAAATGGTGCAGCTGTAAATGCAACTGTATTAAAAAACGGCAAGGGTAAAAAAATCACAGTTTTCACCTATAAACCAAAAAAATCTTCTTCCCGTAAAATGGGACACAGACAAGCTTACACACAAGTAAGAATTGAATCTATCAAAGCATAATTTGTATGATTGAAGTGGTATTTTATAAACAAAATAGTGTTTATAAAGGATTTTCAATCTCTGGACATGCAGGATTTGCCAGTAAAGGCAATGACATTGTGTGTGCAAGCGTAACTTCTGCGGTACAGCTAACCATCAATGGAATTTGCGAAATTTTAAAGGTGATGGCTGACGTAAAAGTATTGGACAATCAAATTGTGATAAATCTTTCTAATTGTAATAAGGGTGAAATTGAGAAGGCGCAAGCATTTTTTAAAGCATTTTATTTGCATTTGGATTTGTTATCACAAGATTATATGGGAACACTTAATTTAATCAATTTGGAGGTGTAAGATATGTTGAGATTAGATATGCAGTTTTTTGCACATAAAAAGGGAGTAGGTTCTACCAAGAACGGTCGTGACTCTGAATCTAAGAGATTGGGTGCAAAACGTGCTGATGGTCAATTTGTATTGGCTGGAAATATTTTAGTTCGTCAACGTGGTACTCATATTCACCCAGGTGAAAATGTAGGTCGTGGTTCTGATGATACTTTATTCGCAAAAGTAAGCGGTGTTGTGAAATTTGAACGTGTCGGACGTGACCGCAAGAAAGTCAGCGTTTATGCTGCTCAATAATAGATCTTAGTTTTATATAACCGTAGAGTATATGGGGTTTGTTCACGAATGATCCATATTTAATGCTGTCAAGCGAGAACCAACTGTTTGCGATAAAAGCAAGAGAAACCCCCTATCTCTTTAGGCGAGGAAGAATGTCACAAAGCGTGCTATACCAGCACGCTTTTTTGTTTATGATAAAAAAGGAAAGAAATCAGAAGTATTTTGTGTTTGTCTTATCCATCATTGGTCTATAATAGAAATAAACTTATCAAAAGACGATATTTGGGTATGATGATAAAGGAATGCGGTTTTATGATAAATAACTGATGATAGAAAGAAAAATAGAAAGGTAGATAAAATTTATGTTTGTAGATAAAGCAAAGATAACAATTAAAGCGGGGAATGGTGGCAATGGTGCAGTGTCATTTCATCGTGAAAAGTATGTGGCGGCAGGAGGACCAGATGGAGGAGATGGAGGCAATGGGGGAAGTGTCTACTTTCAGGCTGATGACCATATGTCTACTTTGGTGGATTTTCGCTATAAGAGAAAATATGCAGCACAGGACGGACAAAATGGAGGTGCAAAGCGATGTAGCGGAAAAAAAGGCGCTGATCTGGTGATTAAAGTGCCACGTGGCACCTTGATTTTAGATGCAGAAAGTGGAAGAATTCATGCAGATATCTCGGGTGATGAGCCAGTATTGATTGCAAAAGGTGGACGCGGTGGAGCGGGAAACCAACATTTTGCGACACCTACCCGACAGATTCCCAAATTTGCAAAGCCAGGAACACTTGGAGAGTCATTTGAGTTAAATTTAGAGCTGAAGTTATTGGCAGATGTTGGATTGGTGGGATTCCCCAATGTGGGAAAATCAACATTAATTAGTGTCGTTAGTGCAGCAAAACCTAAAATTGCAAATTATCACTTTACTACACTTTCCCCTGTATTGGGTGTCGTTCAGATAGAAGATGGAAAAAATTTTGTGATGGCAGATATCCCAGGATTGATTGAAGGCGCCAGCGATGGGATTGGTTTGGGACATGAATTTTTGCGCCATGTTGATCGCTGTCGTTTGATTGTACATGTAGTAGATGTATCTGGGATAGAAGGGCGCGATCCAATTGAAGATTTTCAGGCAATTAATCGGGAATTGGAAAATTTTAGTCAAGACTTGGCACACCGTCCACAAATTGTAGTTGCTAATAAAACGGATATGGCAACTGAAGAACAAATTGAGGCATTTAAACAGCATATTCAACAACAGAATTTGTCATTTTTTTGTATTTCTGCTGCTACAACTGCTGGTACAAAAGAATTGGTTGCCGAAATTGCGAAAATATTGGATACCTTACCCCCGATTGTTTCCTATGAGGCAGATCCATTGATTCGTGCAGGAGTTATACAACAGGATAATCAGAAGTTTGAGATTACATGTGAAAACAATATTTATTATATACAAGCGCCATTTTTAGAGCAGATTTTGTCGGTTGCAGATATGCAGGACTATGAGTCATTACAATATTTTCAACGTGTGTTGCGCTTTAGTGGTATCATCGATAAATTGGAGGAGATGGGAATTCAAGAGGGGCAAACGGTTGATATTTCCGGATTCCAGTTTGATTTTGTCTATTAAGGAGTGAAAAGATATGCTAGAGATAGAAAATCATCAAATCAATCCAAAGATGTACAGTCCTTTGGTACTTGCCTATATTGGTGATGTAGTATATGAGTTATTGGTGCGTGAGCAGATTGTGCTTCGTGCCAATATGCCAGTCAATCAACTGCACTGTCATGCAGTGGAATATGTATGTGCTTCTGCACAGTCAAGAGCGATTGAACTCATTATGGATTTATTATCTGAAGAAGAGGTAAACATTTATAAGCGTGGAAGAAATGCAAATGGAAATCATGTCCCCAAAAATGCGAGTCCTCAAGAATATCGTCGTGCTACAGGATTGGAGGCATTGATAGGGTATCTTTATTTACAAAAGAGAATGGACAGGATTAAAGAGTTATTTGCGATTATTTGGAACAAGTTGATACCCACAAATCAAGAATCATAGTGCTATAAATGAAAAAATATTTTTAAAAATCAGCTAAAATAGATTGTAAAGCAATCAAAACGATATGTGTGAATTGTGGCATATGGTTTTAAAACATCAGACAAAAAATAGAAAGGAGGATGTCAAAACCAACAGTGTTATAAAACGAAAGATGGAAAAGACTGATAAACATTGTATAAGACATCTATGTGAAAGAATGAATCATCGCGAAGATTGAATCGTTCAATATGACTATAACAATAAAATCCTTCTATTTTTTGTGTGGTTGACTTTAGCGATTGTGTGTTGAATGAAGTCTATACATATGGTAAAATGCAAATAAAAAGACTGGTATTCGAAGGATACATATAAGATATCCATATGGTGTAAAAGAACTGGAAAAGGCTGTCGTACAAAGCCTTTAGGAAATAACATGGTTACCCAGTCAAAAAAACGCGTTTTCAAGGACAAAATTTTATTATGGTTTTGTGATATGATCTCCCTTATCTATATGGAATGGTTGGGCGGTAGTTGTGTATCGTTGTCGAGATTGTAATAAAGAAATCATTGATTATGTAGACGATGAGTATAACTTGGATTGATTACATTCTTAAAAAGGGTAACATGATCATGTAGTATTACAATGGAAGATAAGGTTAAAAAATCGGATAGATGTCGGTCGAAGAACAATGTTAAGATGAGCTAGCGCAAATATCATCACATTATGTTTTATAAGGTTTTGACAATAAAATAAAGATGAATCTGAGTTGCAAACAAAATTTCTGGAAAGGAATTTTATTTACTGTCGTTGGTACAGGTATTTACAGTATGGGAGTTCATTTTTTTACAGCTCCCAACAAAATTGCCCCTGGGGGAATTGCAGGTATTGCAACAGCAATTAACTATCTGACAAATTTTCCAATTGGTTGGTTTAATACATTTGTCAATATACCATTGTTAATTTTGGGATATTTTTATTTGGGTAGATTGTTTATATTAAAAACCATTTCAGCGGTGATTAGTTTTACTTTATTCCAAGATTATCTTTTGATTGGTTTGCCTCAATACTAGGGGGATCCTTTAATTGCCGCATTATTTGGCGGTGCGTTGCTGGGTGTAGGGACAGGGATTGCTTTTGTGGGAGAAAGTTCTACTGGTGGAATGGACATCGCCAATAAAGTAATTCAAAAAAAGTTTCCTTATCTAAAGTTGGGTTCTGTCACATTGATTACCAATTTAATTGTAATTTTGTTTGCAGCTTATGTTTATCATGATATTTCCACTTCACTTTATGCAGTAGTTGCTATTTTTGTTATGTCAAAAGCGTTGGATGCAGTATTATATGGATTGGATGTTGGCAAAATGGTATTTATTATCACAGCACATGGGGATGAAATAGCAAAGGAATTGATTCAGCATAGTTCACGGGGAATTACAAAATTTAAGACAGTAGGTGCCTATACAGAACACGGAAATACAACGCTTTTATGCGCAGTTAGACAAAATGAATATTATCAGTTAAAACATAGAGTCAATAGAATTGACCCCAATGCATTTATGATTGTGGCAACCGCGTCAGAGGTGGTGGGAAAGGGATTTAAGTCACCCAACGAATAGAGAAATCAAAAGAAAAGATATGGTTTGGTAGGAAAAGGATGTGTGAGTGTGAATATTCGATTTGATGGAAAAACAGTTTTAATTACAGGTGCAACAGGAGACTTGGGACGTGTGATGGTGCGCACATTTGCTCAAAGTGGAGCGGATGTCATTATTCATTATCACAGCAATTTAAAAATGGCACAACGGCTACAAGATGAGGTTATTGGTTTGGGACAAAAGGCATTGATTGTGCAAGCGGATGTGACAAAACAAGAATCTGTTGAACAAATGAAACAGACGATTGAACGTGCATTTACCTTGCCACAAGTTGTTGTGAACAATGCAGTGATTCAATATCAGTGGGTGGATATTTTAGAACAAGATCAAGCGGATTTTATCAGTCAATTTGAATCTTGTGTGATGCACAATGTCTATATGGCAAAATCCTTTATTCCAAATATGAAAAAAAATCATTATGGAAGATTCATCGGAATCAATACAGAACGCTCTATGTTGTGTACGCCTGGTTCTGGAGCATATACTTCTGCAAAAAGGGGAATGGATGGAATTTATCGTGTACTTGCAAAGGAAGTCGGGGGATTTGGAATCACAGTCAATCAGATTGCACCTGGTTGGACGATTAGTGATCGGGATAGAACTTCTGGAACGGAACACCCTGAAGAAGTAGAACAACAGATACCAATGAAACGCCGCGGTGATGATCAAGAAGTTGCAAATGCAGTTATATTCTTAGCGTCTGAACAAGCAAGTTATATCACAGGTACTTATTTACCAGTATGTGGTGGTAACTGTATGCCAACGATTTAATAAAGGGGAAACGATGATAAAAATTATGTTTGTCTGTTTGGGGAATATTTGTCGTTCTCCGATGGCAGAGTTTGTATTCAAAGATTTGGTAAAAAAAAGAGGTTTGGAAGATTGCTTTGTAATTGCCTCCGCTGGAACAAGTGCAGAGGAGGTGGGAAATCCAGTTCATTATGGAACCCGAAATCAGTTGAAACAATATGGCATTTCAACAAAGGGCAAATATGCTGTTCAGTTACAGAAAAAAGATTATCGCAGTTATGACTATTTGATTGGAATGGAACGCGCTAACCTATTGAGAATGCAGCGGATTTTTGGAGGAGATCCCAAACAAAAATTGTATTGCTTGTTGGATTTTTCGGTTTGTCCTAGAGATATCGCCGATCCATGGTATACGGGGGATTTTGATAAGACTTATCAGGATGTCTTAGAAGGTTGTGAAGCACTGTTGAATTTTTTATGTAACACGAAAAAAGGGACTGTATAATACAGTCCCAATTTGCTTAAAAGCTACGTCCGGCGCCACCGCCACCAGTACTGCCACCGCCACCTTTAAACCCACCACCTTTAAAGCCACCGCCAGTACGTCTGTTGTGATTGTTGGTTTGTCTATGGTAATTGGTTGTATATCTGTTTCTATTACCAAAACTTTGGCTGGGGTAAAATCTTTGATTGGGGTAAGAATTTTGCTCGCGATTTTTTTTCATATTGGTGATAAATATCAGAAGAATGATTACCCCCATAATGATGAATACTTTTGGAATTCTGGGAGTGTTTTCCTCAGATTCTTGTCTGTCGGGTTCTATAATATTAGACTCAATGATATCAGATTCAATGGTATCGGGTACTTCTAAATTGTATTCTTGATAAACTTCTAATAAAAATGCGTTGTAGAGTTGGTAAAGACCTGTATCAAAATCATTTTCCGCAAGAAAGGGAATGGCATAATCATCGATAAACCGCCCCACCTTTGCATCGTTGATTGCACCCTCTAAACCGTAACCAACAGAGACATAAATTTGGCGTTCCTTGGGAGAAACTAAAATGAGAAGACCATTGTCTTTATCTTTATCGCCAATGCCCCAAGCTCGAAATAGTGAAACTGCATAATCGAAAATGGTTTGCCCTTCCAGATCATCGATGGCAGCGACTACAATTTGAGCACCAGTTGCTTGATTTAATGCTTCTCCATGGGTGACATAATATGTTTCATGCTCTTCTGATATGACATTTGCACTATCGTTGACATAAAATAAATCGGTTGGTTCGGCAATACCTTGAATTGGAATGGGAAATAGAAATATAACATACAATGATAATAATAAGCTAATAGAATATTTTTTCATAAATAACACTTTTGTTCCTTTGAGATTCAAATGGTAAATAATAAGTTAGGATGACCAAAGTTTGGAAGTGCTGCACCACGTTCCCCAAAAGAAACAATTGGTGCGTTTTGAGAAACATCAGAGGCTTCAAAATAATCTGCTTTTTCAAAGCCCATGATACCAGCAAAGATAACAGTGGGAAATTGTTTGATTTTACTGTTATAAGCTTGAGCGATTTCATTATAATCCTTTCGAGCAACTTGGATTCGGTTTTCGGTACCTGCCAATTCATCCATAAGAGCAGTATATTGTTTATCCGCTTTTAGATCTGGATAATTTTCAACCACCACCAATAGACGATTTAACGCATTTTGCATAGTTTGCTCAGCTTGTGTCAGTTCGTCAATCGAAGTTGCACCACTTAGTTTTGAACGGGCCTGTGCAATATCAGTGAAGATAGCTTGCTCATGAGAGGCATATCCTTTGACTGTTTCAACCAAATTCGGGATTAAATCATTTCGACGCTGTAATTGTGTTTGAATATTGGATTGCTGTAAAGTCACCTGTTCTTGTATCTGAATCAATTCGTTATATCCTCTGATACCAGTTATAACAAAGAAGATAATGAGAATGATGAAAATGCCAATTAAGATGAAAGCTGAATTTGTTTTTCTCATTTTATAAAGGCCTCCATATGAAGTGAAATAAATGATTGGTTTGTTTTCTTTTATCCTTTGTGTTGTTGCTGTTTGGTTTTTTTAATTTCTTTTTAGAATAGATAAATCAGTTATCGATTGTGGGCAGTTTTTCAATCAGTTGGAATTTCGTGATGGATAAGATAATACTTGTGAAATGCTGTTTTTGCTATTTTTCTTTTATGGACTAAATCATCTGTTATCTTTGCAAAAGCATTGGGATTGAATACACCTGCTTCTTCTAGTGTTTTGGCACTGTCTTCTGATATTGCTCCACAATTTTTGGGTTTTTTGAGAATCATTTTTTGTCTTAATAAAAATGCTGGTGAACCTAACATGTTGACAACTCCTTTTATGAAATGAATTTGGATTTATGACAGATGATTTAAAATATGAATGTATCATTTGTGAAATCACCAATACGCTTTTTAAATGGTATAAAAGGGTCTAATCATGATATTATATGATATCATTTTATAAAAGAGAAGATCATTCATAAACAAGTATAAAAAGGATGATACAGTAAATTTACTGTGTTTAAAATATGTGACACAAATAGCAAACGCTATGAAAAATTTATGGATGGAATTGCTCCGTTTCAGTGAGGCAATCAAAGGGCTGAAATATCTATTGGCGTTCTGCCAAATACTCTTCCAATGTGATGTTGCGCTGCATAATTTCAGTAGCTGCTTCTACTCCTACATAACGATAGTGCCAAGGTTCATAGATAATTTTTGTAATATCGCTTTTTCCTTCAGGATAACGAACAATAAAGCCGTATTTTTGACAATTTTGATAAAGCCATTTTACTTCATCTGTCTGCATAACGCCCTCATCTAAAAGTTGGTAATCCAATGCGACAATATCGACTGCCAAACCGGTTTGGTGTTCGCTGGTTCCTGGAACCGCAACCGTTGTGCCAGCAATTTTTTCTGCTTCGCTTCGGCTGTGTCCATTGTTCATTTCTGCGGCAACTTGTTCTTGATAAAGTTCTTCTTGCAAAGAGCGAGGACGATAAGCAGAGCAGACAACCAAAGAAAGCCCTTGTTGTTTTGCGTCTGAAATCATGTTTTGTAAGTGGTCATAAATGCGTTCATCTACACGCTGACCATTGAGTAATTCCGCAGTGTTTGGCTGATAGTCCGCACTTAGTAGATTGTCTTGATTGACTAACATCAAATACCAAACAGATTGGTCAGTTTGATTAACGGGTTGCGTTGGAACAGAAGAAAGTGAGGGGGGAGAAGAAGGAGGTTGTATCACAGGTGTATTGGGAGTAATTGTAGTTTGTTCTGGCTTAGAAAAAAGTTTATATGTCACAACACCCACAAGAACCAATAAAGCGGCGGCAATAAATCTGTTTCGCTTTACTCTTCTCTGTCTTCTTCTATAATTTTGTCTACTCAAATTTTTTTTAGCCGAATTTATTTTATTCATAAACAATCTCTTTTCTAGTAAGGGTTTTTGTATAGTTACTATTTATTATACACGATTTTTAGCAAAAATTGCAAAGATATTGTGACAATTATAAAGAGATATTATTTAGATGATAAGAAAGGATAACCATAAAGGGAGAAAAATGGACACACCAATTTATCAATTTGTAGAACAATGGAACCAAAAACACTATACGCGATTTCATATGCCTGGTCATAAAGGAAATCGCGAAGTATACAACAATTCAATTTCAGCGGTATTTCCTTATGATATTACAGAAATTGAAGGTGCAGATGTTTTGTTTGCCTCAGATGGAATTATTAGAAAATCAGAGCGAAGAGCTGCCGAGCTGTTTGGCAGTAAAGACACGGTTTACAGCGCTGGAGGCTCTACACTTTGTATTCAGACGATGGTTGGATTGGCGGCAAAAAGAGGAAAGAAAATCATTGCGGGAAGAAATGCGCATATGGCATTTATCCATGCTTGTATTTTGTTTCAGATGGACCCCATTTGGATATTGCCTCAAACAGTGGATGCCTATGGCGTCTGTGGATTGATTACATCAGAGCAGGTGGAAAATACTTTAAGAGAACATTCAGACAGTTGTGCAGTATATCTTACTTCGCCAGATTATTTGGGAAATACAATTGATCTCAAAAGGATTTCAGAGATTTGTAAAGCCTATGGTGTTCCTCTTTTTTGTGATAATGCACATGGCGCTTATTTAAAGTTTACTGGAGTG
>ERZ778516.1328-NODE-1328-length-18815-cov-5.090512_pt1 | contig 18815 bp, 15 predicted proteins | sample MGYA00510342_ERZ778516 | MGnify/ENA primary metagenome ERZ778516 (study PRJEB29527, sample SAMN07138961) | mouse gut metagenome | material: feces | host: mouse | place: China:Nanjing | collected 2016-01-25 ... | reverse complement strand
AAGCGATTTCCAATGGCTGGATACGTAACAGTTCAATGGGTTATCTGAACTGTTGCTATTTATGCGCGGCGAGTAGAGATAGATAAAGTTTAATTGGCGATAGAATAGGAGTACGGGATATGGGGAAATGTATTATAATGGGCGCAGGCGAATTTTGTAATGAGCAGATTATTGACAAAAAAAGTTTGACATTGGACAAGGAGGATTTTTGCATTGCCGCAGACGGCGGTTTTGCCTATTTGCAAGCGATTGGAATTACGCCGCATTTGCTGATCGGTGATATGGATTCCTTAGGAATACGATTGCCGGAAGAAAATGATACCATTTCCAGTCGTTCTTTAGCAATAAAAAAGCTTCCAGTAGAAAAAGATGATACGGATATGCTTGCGGCAGTCAAAGAGGGACTTGCAAGAGGATATCAAGAATTTGCATTATATGGTGCGCTTGGTGGAAGAATGGATCATACGTTTGCGAATATTCAGTGCCTGCATTATTTGCTCAATAGAGGTGCACGTGGCGTTTTGTATGGTATTGGCATTCAGATTTTGCTGCTGCAAAGGGGAAGTATTGTATTTCCAGCATCAATGTATCGGGAAAACCGCAGAATTTCAGTTTTTGCCTATGGCGGCGACGCATATGGCGTTACAGAACAGGGACTAAAATATACGTTGGATAAAGCTTGTCTGAAGCAGGAATTTCCGATAGGGGTAAGCAATGAGTTTACAAATCAGGAGAGCACAATTACAGTTGAGGAGGGAATGTTATTAATATGTGTGGAAGATTTTTTATAGCGGATAGTACCAGTAAGAATGGAATACGCGATATTGTGCCGACCGATTTGGCTTGGATTGTTTGTAATGCGTCTTACCACAAAATTAGGGCAAAATGGGGATATTATGGCAGAAATGAAAAGCATCTCATTATTAATGCAAGGGCGGAGAGTGTTCGCCAGAAACCGTTATTTGGTCGGGATTATAGTAATAGAAGATGTGTAGTTCCGGCAAAAGGATTTTACGAGTGGGACAGTGCGCGAAACCGTTATTTATTTTATGATGGTGATGGGGAGGAGGAATTGTATCTTGCGGGAATCCACAATGGACTGCCAGTAGAAAATACGGATGCAGCGAGCCTGTTTACCATATTGACAGTGGAGGCAAACGAGCAGATGCGTGAAGTGCATTCTCGTATGCCAGTTCTTATAAAAAGGAAAGAATTTGCTCGTTGGTTTGGTACTGTGGAAACGGCAGACGAGCTGCTTTTAGAAAAAATAGAAGGAAAACAGTGTTTAATGAAAAAAAGGGACTTGGAAACAGAGCAGAAAAACGGTAAAATAGATGTATACGTACAGCAGACTTTAATGGACTACTTAGGAGGCGGTCTGATGGAGGTGTAACAGTGGCTTATACAGTTTCAACATGGTTTTTCTTCTTTTATTTTTACTGCTTTTTGGGCTGGGTATGGGAAACTTGCTATGTGTCGGTATGTCAGGGAAAATGGGTAAACAGAGGATTTATGCACGGCCCTTTTTTGCCAATATACGGTTCCGGTGCAATTGTAGTGCTTTGGTTTACGCTGCCGTTTCGGACAAAGGCGGTTTTCGTTTTTTTTGCAGGAATGTTTAGTGCGACCGTGTTAGAGTATCTTACAGGAGCAGCAATGGAACGTATTTTTCATGTGCGGTATTGGGATTATAGTGATAAACCTTTGAATGTAAATGGGCATATTTGTGCGTCTTCATCGCTGGCTTGGGGTGTATTTTCTGTACTTTTAACAATGTATGGTCATAGTGTAATAGAGCGCGGTGTGCTGCGCATGAACACCAATCTTTTGGAGTTTATTGTGCTGGCACTTACTGTTTACATATCTGTGGATATGTCGGCAAGCGTGCGTGAGGCACTGGACTTAAAGGAAATTTTGCTCAGCCTGGAGCAAAACAGCGCAGAATTTCGCCATATTCAGAAGCACTTTGAGGTACTTTCCGCTTTTTATGGCAGCAGTATTAAAGAAAAATCGGAAGCAGGATTAAGGAAAATCAATTCGGCTATCGGAACAGGAAAAGAAATGTATGGCAGGATTGGTGCCAGTTCCAGAGAGCGATTTCAGGAAAAGCTTGAGAACAAGAGGAAACGGAAGGAATATACAGGTATACGTTCCTTGCTAAGACGTAATCCATGTGCAACTTCCAAAATGCACAAACAAGCGTTTGATAATTTCCAAGAATTTATTAGGAATTGTAAATAAATAACTTGTTAATTGACGCTGTATAAATGTTGCGTTGCAAAGAAGATAATCGCAGACGTAGCGGGCTGCGTCAAGATTATCGGATGCTGCAGATGGACATTTAGACAAGTCAAATTGATGCGTTATTTATTGACAGTTCCTCAGACAAAATACAGAGAAAAGGTGAGGTTATGATGCGTGAGCAATGGAAAAAAATAATTCAGGAATATTTTAGTCAGTCAGAACCGCAGCGCTTACGATATAATGTAGCGTTGATAACAGAAATCGTGGCGTTAATAGGCATTCTTTTGATAGAAGCAGTTATGGGCTACGAAAATGATGGTCTGATAGTAATAGCATTGTTAATTATCTATTTAAGTATTATGGCAGTTTTGGGAAACCGTTTCCGTAATAGACTGCCGATTTTTACGGTACTCATTATTGCACCCGTTACATTTATTGCCTGCCCCTATATGTTTTTGTTTGCGGAGGGCGGCGGGATTCAGTCAGGAATGCCAGTCTGGTTAGCGTATGGCATGATATGTATTTTTATGATGCTGGATGGAATTTATTTTGCAGTGATGATGCCGCTTGCTGTACTGGTGAATATCGCAACTTTAGCATATGGATATTATAACCAGCATTTGTTTGAATATACAGATGATCAGTTTTATTATTACAACGATAATTTAATTGCAATTTTGGTGGTTACTTTTGCGGTGGGGATAATTTTAAAATATCAGAGCAGCATAGAGAAACGGCAAAAAGAGAGTATTGAGAAGGCACTGATAGAGCTTGAGCAGGAAAAGGTGAATGCGCAGAGAGCAAATGAGGCGAAAACACATTTTCTTGCAAATATGTCACATGATATCCGAACACCAATGAACGCCATTGTAGGTATGACAGATATTGCGGGATATCATATTGACAATAAGGAAAAAGTGCAGGAATGTCTTTCTAAAATTAAAGTTTCCTCAACACAGCTTTTAAATTTGCTGAATAATGTTCTTGATATGTCTGAAATAGAGTCAAGGGAATTAAAGTTAAAGGAGATTCAATTTGATTTAGAGGAGTTAGTGGAGGATGTGCAGCTTGTGTTAACCCAGACTGCGCGCAATAAGAAAGTGGATTTTCATGTATCTTGTGAGATTGGGGATCGGAATTTAATCGGTGATGCCGTGCGGCTGCGGCAGGTGTTGATGAATATTATTAGCAATAGTATTAAATATACCGAGGCGTTTGGGCACGTCAAGGTTCATGTTACACAAATGCAGGAAGAACCGGAGGACTACGCTGCATTTGATTTTTTCATTGAGGATAATGGTGTGGGGATGTCGCAGGAATTTGCGGATAATTTGATTTTTCAGCCGTTTACACGTGATAATGCCCAATATGTCAAAAAAACAGAGGGTAGCGGTATAGGAATGAGTATTACAAAAAGTATTGTTGATGCAATGGGTGCGAATATGCGGATAGAAAGTAAGGTGGGAGAAGGAACACGGTTTTTTGTTCATATTCGTCTGAAAAAAGACAAAAACGTAGAAAAAACATTGACAAAAGAACAGGATGGCAGTACTGTGCTGAATGCTTCCGGCAAAAATCTTCTTGTGGTGGAAGATAATGAGATTAATATGGAAATTATTCAGGCAATATTGGAGCGCACAAAGGCGCATGTGGTATGTGCATGGGATGCTGAAGAGGCAATTGATATTATCAGCCGTTCTCAAGAGGATTATTTTGACTTGGTGCTAATGGATATCCAACTGCCCGGCATGGATGGATACAGTGCGGCAAAGACCATTCGTAGTATGTCTAGGGAGGATTCTGTCAGCATACCGATTATTGCGATGACAGCGAATGCGTTTGCACAAGATGTGGAGAAAGCGTTTCAGTCAGGCATGAATGCACATATTGCGAAGCCGATTGATGTCGATGAATTGTTTCAAAAAATGTATCATTTTTTATATACATAAAATTTTACTCAAAATACGTTTTAGGAAAGGATTAGGAAAATGGGAAAGACAATGGATGTGCGGAAACTTGATCGGATGGGGGCAATTTTGCGTGAATATGTTGAGCAAAAGGAGATTGCCGGAGGAAATGTATGTGTATTACATTATGGTGAGGAGATTTATTATGCGCAGGAGGGATTTGCGGATATTGCAACGGGGAGGAAAATACAGCGGGATAGCCTGTTTCGGCTGTATTCTATGACAAAACCGGTAACGTCTGCCGCAGTAATGCTGTTGATAGAGCGCGGTATTATCGATTTGCTTGATCCGATTGGGAAATATATTCCCAGCTTTGAGAAAATGACAGTTGTGTCAGAAAATGGGGAAGTTCCAGCCGAACGTTGTATTACAATCAAGGATTGTCTGTCTATGACAGCAGGGCTTGCCTATAACTGCGATCCCGATCCGGCAAGCCATGACGCAGCAAAAGTATTTGAGGAATTGGATAAAAGAATGTATTCACAGAATCCAATGACAACATTGGAAGTGGCTTCTAAACTGGGAGAGGGAAGACTTGCATTCCAGCCGGGGACACAGTGGCGGTACAGTACCTGTGCAGATGTGCTGGGAGCAGTGGTTGAAGCGGCAAGTGGATTGCGGTTTGGTACGTTTTTGGAAAAGGAATTTTTTGAACCATTGGGAATGAATGACACCGGTTTTGCTGTACCAAAAGAGAAAAGAGATAGATTAACAACGGTTTATGAAAAAACTGCTGATGGGTTGACGCAGTACAATGGAAATCATTTAGGTATCTGCAATCATATGGATGTAGAAATCTGTTATGAATCGGGCGGCGCAGGACTGGTGTCTACGATAGAGGATTACAAGCATTTTGCGCAGATGCTGCTCAATAAGGGAAGCTACTGTGGGAAGCGGATACTGTCGCCTGCAACCGTGGCATTTATGACAAACGGGCATTTGCTGCCCTCACAGCAGGCGCCGATGCAGACTTGGGAAAGCCTAGCCGGTTATACATATGGAAATTTAATGCGGGTTTTGACGGATCCGTCTTTGGCAGTTTATAATGGATTTATGGGGGAATATGGTTGGGATGGCTGGTTAGGACCATACTTTGCCAATATACCGCAGGAGGATCTCGTATTTCTAATGATGGTGCAGTTACGTGATGCAGGGACATTTTCTCTTACTAGAAAACTGCGGAATGTGCTGGCGGCTGCGTTGGAGTAAATAATTTTTTATCAAGTGGAGTGTGAACACTATGCTGCAAAATTTTCTGACACAATACCGTGCAAAGCTTGTCACACCAGAGGAAGCGGTCGGAGTGGTAAAGAGCGGCGATTGGGTTGATTATACAAGCTGTCTGGGAAAGCCCGTGCTTTTGGACAGAGCGCTGTCACGGCGGCGCGATGAACTTTACGATGTGAAAATACGTGGAAATCTTATTGCAGGCCCGATTGAAACCGTGGAATGCGATGAAAGTCAGGAACATTTTGTTTATCATAGCTGGCATTGTTCTTCCTATGAGCGGAAACTGTGTGATAAAGGGCTTTGTTATTATATTCCTATGGTATTTCAAAATAATGCCGCATATTATCAGTTTTTCTTAAAAGTCAATGTGGTTATGGTAAGCGTGTCGCCTATGGATAAGCATGGATATTTTAATTTTTCGGTAAATACTGGTGTTGCGGCGCCGATTACACGCATGGCGGATATTGTTATTGTCGAAGTAAATAAATATCTTCCAAAGGTACATGGAGGATATGATGAATGTATTCATGTTTCGGATGTGGATTATATTGTCGAGGGAGAACATACGCCATTTTCCAATACAAAAGCAACTGCTCCCACCGATACCGACAGAAAAATTGCCAAAAATATTTTGCCGTATTTGGTAGATGGGGCAACGCTCCAGTTGGGAATCGGCAGTATGCCAAACGCATTGGGTGAGTTAATTGCAGAATCGGATATAAAAGATTTAGGGATGCATACGGAGCTTTGTTCTGACGCGTATTTAAGTATGTATAAAGCAGGCAAGCTTACAAACCGCAGGAAGAACATTGACAAGGGGAAGGGTGTGTTTGGCTGTGCCATTGGTTCGCGTGCACTTTATGAATGGGTGGACGACAATCACGGGATTGCAGCATATCCTTTAGAATATGTAAATCGTCCAAGTGTTATTGCGCAGATTGACAATATGGTATCTATTAATAGCTGTGTTTCTGTGGATTTATATGGGCAGGTTGCGGCAGAGAGTTCTGGTTCTAGGCAGATTAGCGGAACAGGCGGGCAGCTTGATTTTTTAATCGGCGCATCAGCTTCCCGAGGCGGAAAAGCATTTATCTGTATGAGTTCTGTATATAAAGATAAGGAGGGCGTCTATCATTCGCGCATTCGACCACAGTTTGATGGCGATATTATAACCTCGCCAAGAAGCCAGGTTTATTTCCTTGTTACGGAGTACGGCGCAATTAACTTGGAGGGGCGCTCGACATGGGAGCGGGCAGAGGGGTTGATATCAATTGCGCATCCAGATTTTCGCGATATGTTGATAAAAGAGGCACAGAAGCGCAAAATCTGGCGGCGGTCGAATAAAAGATAGGGCTGTCGCAATAAGTTTTGATTATACAAAATATGGTATAAAATGCGGTACGGCATTATAATATCTTGTATATATTTCCCTTAATGCGACAGCCCCAATTGTAATTATATATTATATTACATCTTGAAGCTGTGCAGTATACAGTTTGTAATATGCTCCTTTTTTCGCCATTAATTCTTTGGCGCTGCCTTGTTCGACAATGCCGCCGTTGTCAATTACAAAAATCCGGTCTGCCTTTTGAATCGTGGAAAGACGGTGTGCGATAACGAAGGAGGTTCTGCCTTTGAGCAGCGCTTCAATGCCTTCCTGTACCAAAAGTTCCGTTTTCGTGTCGATACTGGAAGTTGCTTCATCGAGAATTAGGATTTTTGGTGCGCTGACCATTGTGCGTGCAAAGGCGAGAAGCTGTTTCTGACCAACGGATAAACCGCCGCCGCGTTCCTCTAAACGGGTGTTGTATCCATCGGGAAGTTTCATAATAAAGTCGTGTGCATGAACTGCCTTGGCGGCAGCAATAATTTCTTCGTCTGTTGCGTCTAACTTGCCATATGCAATATTTTCGCGGATAGTTCCAGTAAAGAGGAAATTATCCTGTGTCATAATTCCCATCTGCTGGCGCAGGCTTTCAATGCTTACGGATTTAATATCATGTCCGTCAATGCATATCGTTCCCTCCTGAATATCATAAAAACGGCTAATAAGGTTGACAATTGTCGTTTTTCCAGCACCAGTCGGGCCGACAAGCGCAATGGTTTCTCCTTGACGGATATGGAAACTGACGTTGTCAAGAACCTTTGTATTTTCATCATAGGAGAAACCGACATTCTGAAAATCTACGATGCCAGCAATTTCTGGCATTTCCACTACGTTTTCAGCGTCTTTAATATCTGGTTTTGTATCCAGAATCTCAAAAATACGCTCTGCACCAGAAATATTGGTTATGAGTTGATTGTAAAAATTACTAAGGTTCATAATCGGCTGCCAAAACATGGAAATATAGGTTCCAAAGGCGATTAGCGTACCAACAGAAACCGTGTCAACGCCGAGAATCATAATACCAGTATACCATAGGGATACATTTCCTAACCCCCAGCAAAAATCTACAACAGAGCCGAATGCGTCGGCATATAATACGGCGTCCATAAAGGAAGAACGGTGTTCCGTTACCAGCGTGTGAAAGGTTTCCCGTGTTTCTTTTTCAGCATGAAAGCTTTGAATAATACGGATACCCGATAAATCTTCGTGCACAAAAGCATTGAGGTTTGAAGATTTTTTCCGGAAAATCTGCCAGCGTTTATGCGAGCGCACCTGTATAAACCATACGCCGCCAAACATAAGCGGGATACTGATAAGCGCTGCAAAAGCAAGCTTGGCATTTTTCACAAACATAATGCCCACAACCGCGCAGATTGTGATAAAATCAGGGATTAATGTTGTGACGCTGTTGGAAAGCACATCTTTTAAGGAATTAATATCACCGATAATGCGGGCGAGAATTTTTCCGGTCGGACGGCTGTCAAAAAATTGAAAATCCAGTGTTTGGATATGCATATAAAGCTGCTGTCGTATCTCCACAAGTACCTTATTACAGACCTTTGCCATAATATACATACGTGCCTTCACTAATATAATTAAAATTGCATTCAGAAACAGCGCAATTCCTGCCAGACGATACAATCCAGTATAATCTCCTACAGAGATATAATTATCGATCGCTGATTCAATAATTAGAGGGTTAATTAAACTAACTGCAACACAGTAAGCCATAATCAGCAATACTGCAAATACTGGAAGTTTATGTTTCAGCAAATACGCAAACAATCGTCCCAATGTCTGTATTTTGCTGACATCACGGATTGTTTCGTCCTGCTTATATGAATTAAAAGCCATAAAATTTAATCATTCCTTTCTATTCTATATATAAATCAAGGTGAACGTTATCTATCCATAGTGAAAATTATCAAGGCGTATTATGCTCTTAACAATTCTTCGTGATTGCCATATTGAGAAACATAGGTGGTATAGTATAATCCCTTGCGCTGCAGCAGTTCTTCGTGTGTGCCGCGTTCTGCGATAGAGCCATTTTCCAGCACGATAATTTCGTCTGCATGACGCACGGCACTGATACGGTGTGCGATAATCAGCTTTGTCGTATTGGGAAGTTCCTTTAATGTTTTTTGGATTTCATGTTCTGTTTCCATATCGAGCGCGGAGGTAGAATCATCCATTACTAGAACGGGAGTTCTTTTGGCAAAGGCACGTGCAATGCTGATGCGCTGTTTTTGACCACCGGATAAACCGACGCCACGTTCACCGATAACCGTTTCATACTCATCTTGCATCCGTTCAATAAAGCTGCTTGCCTGTGCGTCGCGTGAAGCTTTGCGCACAATCGCGTCGTCAATTAGAGATTTTTTGCCTAGTTTTACATTTTCATTAATTGTATCAGAAAATAAAAATACATCCTGCATTACCAGCGAGATACTACCGCGGAGCTGCTCTAACGATAACTTGGTAATGTCCGTTCCGTCTAAGTAAATTGTGCCGTCCGTAGCGTCATACAACCGTTGCAATAGCTGGATAACCGAAGTTTTTCCTGCACCAGTGGCACCCATAATGCCGATGGTAGAGCCAGCTTCCGCTACAAAGGAAATATCGTGAAGGATTTCGTGCTGGTCTTCCTTGTGAAAAGATACATGCGAAAACTCAATTTTTCCTTGAACCGATTCTAAAACGGCAGGATTTTCGGGCTCTGTAATTTCTGGTTGTTGCGCGTAAATGCCTGTAAGCTTTTTATTGGAAGCAATTCCCGCAGAAAAATCGTTGGACAGCCACCCAAGCATTTCCATAGGCCAAACAATATTGTTGGAATATTCAAGAAACGCGCCAAGTACGCCCAATGTAATAGTCCCTTCAATTACAAGCCTGCCGCCCAGCAAAAGGATTAGCATTGGCAATAGCTTTGTAATAATCTGCAAATATGGATAGTAGCGCACAAATACTTTTGACTGACGCATATTAAGTTCATAATAGCGCTTGTTGTGCGATAAAAATTTATTGATTTCAAATTTTTCCCGTGCAAATGCCTTTACGGTGCGCACACCTGCAAGATTTTCCTCGGCAACGGTGTTGAGTGCGGCGTTTTCTTCACTGATATCCTCATAGATTGCACCAAGATGCTTTTCCATTCCCACAGCCACCAGTGCAGATAAAATCATCGCAATTGTTGGGATTACGGCAAGCGGTGCATGAAGCCGGTACATACAGAACAAAACGACGCAGGTATGAAAGATTACTTCGATAATCAGCATACTTACATAGGAAAGCGTGTTCCAGATGCGGTCAATATCGTCTTTAACACGCGCCATTAGCTCGCCTGTATTGGTTTTGTCAAAGTAATTGCAGCTTAAACTCTGAATATGATCGAACAGGTTTTTGCGCATATCGGAGGCAACCGAGGAACCGATGCGATCGAAGGTGTATTCTTTTGCATATTGAAAAATACATCTGCCGACACCGACAACTAAAATGCCTCCCAATAGATAAGGCAAAATCGCAAGCTCACCGCCCAGAATTACATCATCAATAATGTGCATTGTGAGCATAGGCGCAAGCATATCCAGTGAAACACTGATAATCAGTGATACAATGGCAAAAAGATAAGCCCATTTGTATTCCCAAATATAGGTGGATAGTTTTTTTCTCATTTTGGGGTTTTCCTCCTGTTTTTGATAATAATAGATTTTGTGTTGTCCTTCTGGGCAATTGCGTAGAGAATATCCGTTCCACTACGCGCACGATAGGCGTTCATCAGCAAGCTGCACGCCGCAAAGCGGCAATTGTATAACGTCTGTGTGCAAAAAAAAACGCAGGGGTAAATTCCCTGCGGTTTTTAATAGTATCATTATGATAATATGTTCGAGATATCACAAATAAATATCATAATAAAATATGCCCAGAGGTAAATTTACATGTTATATGTTTATTGAAATTGGTTTGAAACTTGATTATTGTATTCTGTAACATTTTTTTTACCTCCTTTTCCTAAGAAACTGTCCAAAAATAACTTTTAATATTGCTTGTCTTTTTCTCCGATAGTACCATTCAAAAATTAGTTACATAGTCCGCTATGCGCCTGATTTTTGAGCGGCACTATCGAAGAAAAATCCTACGTAACAGTTCAGATAACCCATTGAACTGTTACGTATCCAGCCATTGGAAATCGCTTCGCGATGGGCTGGATACCTCCAACCACTACATTTTATTACGGTCAGCACAGTAAATGCGCAGACCTACCTGAACTGTTACAATCCTACGCACTATTTAAACGTTATTTCTTGATAGTACCTAATATTTTTCCAACTTCTAACAACTGTACTTATAACCATACTCCGGTTTGGCGTATCTGTCAACTAATTTTTTTAAATATATTGCGGAAAATCATAAAAAAGTGTATACTTTAACATGGTAGGAAACTGCTGCCAAAAATAAGTTAAATCAATCAAATTTATATAAAGTAAAGGAGAGAAAATGAATGAGTAAAAAAACAACAGTCTTAATGATTCTGGACGGTTACGGCTTGAATGAGAAGACGGAACACAATGCGGTGGCGTTAGGAAAAACACCTGTTATGGACAGGCTGATGAAAGAATACCCTTTTGCAAAGGGAAATGCCAGCGGTATGGCAGTCGGGCTTCCAGAGGGGCAGATGGGCAATTCGGAAGTAGGGCACTTAAATATGGGTGCTGGAAGAATTGTATATCAAGAACTTACTCGCATTACGAAGGAAATTGAAGACGGCACATTCTTTGAGAATCCGGCATTAATGGAAGCGGTAAACAACTGTAAGGAGAAACATTCTGCACTTCATCTCTTCGGATTATTGTCCGATGGCGGCGTACACAGCCACAATACGCATCTTTATGGACTTTTGGAACTTGCGAAGAAAAATGGTTTGTCGGATGTCTATGTTCATGCGTTCTTAGACGGACGTGACACACCGCCTGCTTCGGGCAAAGAGTTTGCAGAAGCGTTGGAAGCAAAAATGGCTGAGATCGGTGTCGGTAAGATTGCTTCTGTTATGGGTCGCTACTATGCAATGGATAGAGATAATAATTATGACCGTGTGCAGTTGGCATATGACGCTTTAACCGCAGGAAAAGGGGAGCAGGCACCATCCGGCCCAGCCGCGATCCAGCAGTCTTATGACAATGACAAGACGGATGAATTTGTGCTTCCAACAGTGGTTATGGAGAATGGTAAACCGGTGGCAACGATTCAGGATGGCGATTCGGTGGTATTCTTTAATTTTAGACCTGATAGAGCAAGAGAGATTACAAGAGCATTTTGCGATGACGATTTCAAGGGCTTTGATAGAAAACGGCTTGATTTAAAATATGTGTGTTTCTCTGATTATGATCCTACAATACCAAATAAATCGGTGGCATTTCATAAGATTGCTGTTACGAATACTTTCGGTGAATGGCTTGCAGCAAACAATATGAAACAGGCAAGAATTGCAGAAACAGAAAAATATGCGCATGTTACCTTTTTCTTTAACGGCGGCGTTGAGGAGCCAAACGAAGGCGAGGACAGAGTTCTTGTACCTTCTCCCAAGGAAGTGGCAACTTATGACTTAAAGCCAGAGATGAGTGCCTATACGGTCTGCGATAAGTTGATAGAAGCAATTGAATCAGGAAAATATGATGTGATTATTATTAACTTCGCTAATCCAGATATGGTAGGGCATACTGGTGTAGAAGCGGCTGCCATTAAAGCGGTGGAAGCAGTAGACGAGTGTGTCGGAAAGGTTGTGGATACAATCTTAAAGGCAGACGGAACTTTATTTATCTGTGCTGATCATGGAAATGCAGAGCAGCTTGTCGACTATGAAACAGGCGCGCCATTTACAGCGCACACGACAAATCCTGTGCCGTTTATCCTTGTAAATTACGATCCAGCGTATACGCTGCGGGAGGGCGGATGCCTTGCAGATATTGTTCCGACATTAATTGAAACAATGGGAATGCAGCAGCCTCCAGAAATGACAGGAAAATCGCTGCTTGTTCGGAAGTAAAAAATATAGTAGAACTTTGTAAAAACTCGCTGCAATTTGGCAAGGATTTATAGTAACAAAAATTCCCCTTTTACCGTTTGACTTTAGACATATTGACGGTGGAAGGGGATTTTGAAGTTTTTAATGTGATCGTAGTAATAGTTCAGCCTAGGACTTTGCATTTACTGCAAAGTCCGTGAAACAGCATAGTGGCAGAGATGCATCAAGCCACCACGAAGTGGTTTTCACGAAGTGGTTTTCACGAAGTGGTTTTCACGAAGTGGTTTTGCATGGCTTGATGCCTGTAACAGGAAGCCAAAGGCTGAACTGTTACGGATTGTATTATTTTGTTTGACTGTTTTTCCCTATGAATTGCAAAGTAAATCGAAAAATACTTCCCCAAATAACCATTTTAAAACCAATTCCTGTTAATATACTGCCAATCCTTGTATTGACTGCATATTGTAGCTGCAAATCTAGGGGTGGATCTTGGTAGGGAATGCCTGCTTTAATTATCAAATAATATAGACCGATCAATAAAATAATAATGCCCGCTATAATCAAAGCATTAAGGCTTTGACGTAGACATTGCCAGATTCTTTCTTTCATATAATAAACTCCTTCAATTTATGTACTGCACGGCAAACAGATTTGCCGTGCAGTTGCGCCATTCGTGCACCGCAAAGCGGCAATTTTCCTATGTGCGGCTGTGTGTATATAGTTATATTTAGTTTAATATACTGCTAAATCATTATTTGAGCAATAACGCAATGCATTTCTATGAATTTTTTCCTGTTAATGGGACATACTAACGCTGACTACGTTATATAATTTTTTTTAGCAGAAATGGAGAGGCCATATATGGATAGTATGCATTTAATGATTACAGATGTACACGCAAGAGAAGTGCTTGACTCAAGAGGAAATCCAACCGTGGAAGCGGTAGTAACGGTGAATGACTGTTTTGAAGGCAGGGCAAGCGTACCGTCGGGCGCAAGCACCGGCAAATTTGAGGCGGTAGAGCTGCGCGATGGTGAGATGCGTTATATGGGGCTTGGTGTGGAAAAAGCGGTAAACAATGTGAATACAAAAATCCGTGATGTGCTGCTTGGTGTGGAAGTGTGCAATCAGAAGTTGATTGATCATATTTTAATTGACACAGACGGCACGGATAATAAGGGAAATTTAGGTGCAAATGCGACATTAAGCGTGTCAATGGCAGCAGCGAGGGCAGCAGCGGATGCCTTAGGACTCCCGCTTTATCGCTATCTAGGTGGTGTAAAGCCCAATAGAATGCCAGTTCCTATGATGAATATTTTAAATGGTGGGCGTCATGCGACAAATACCGTTGATTTTCAGGAATTTATGATTATGCCTGTAAAAGCGGCGAATTTTCGGGAAGCACTGCGGATATGTGCCGAAATTTATCACAATCTGAAAAAACTCTGCCATGAGAGAGGTCTGTCAACGGGTGTCGGTGACGAAGGCGGTTTTGCACCGGATTTGCCGGATGCTTCCGCTGTGCTTGATTTAATTGTGGAGGCGATTAAGGCAGCAGGATATAAGCCCGGCGAGGACGTGAAAATAGCGCTTGATGTGGCGGCTTCGGAATTGTACAACGAGGAGGACGGAAAATATCATTTCAGCGGTGAAACAGAGTTAAAACGGAAATGGGGAAATGTGGAACGCACGGAAGTGGGTGCTTGCTATGAAGCAGGAACCGATTTCGGAGCATCGGATATGGAGGAAATTACGCGGACAACCGAGGAAATGATAGCATATTATGAAGATTTAATTGAACGTTATCCCATTATTTCCATAGAGGATGGGCTTGCTGAGGATGACTGGGACGGCTGGCAGCAGCTTACTAGAAGAATTGGTGAACGGGTACAGCTTGTGGGAGATGACTTGTTTGTCACAAATACGAAGCGGCTGGATGCTGGTATTAAAAAAGAGGTAGCCAACGCAATCTTGGTAAAAGTGAATCAAATCGGTACCGTAAGCGAGGCAATTGAAGCAGTGGAGATGGCACAGAACAACGCATACAAAGCCGTTATCAGTCATCGAAGCGGCGAAACAGAAGATTCGTTTATCGCGGATTTAGCAGTTGCTATGAATGCCGGACAGATTAAAACCGGTGCACCCTGCCGAAGCGACCGCGTAGCAAAGTATAATCAATTGCTGCGAATTGAGGAGGAACTTGGCAAAGTTTCCTGCTATATGGATCCGTTTCATAAGTTGTAATATTTGGCTAGTACACCGTTTCCTTAATCCTCGTATACAAAGTGCTTGATATTTGTATCAGTGCAAGGCGGAGGAAGGAGGCGATGCGGTGGCATCGTTGACTGACGACAACGCGGCAATGATGCAGATAGCGGATGCTTGGTATATGAGGAATTAAAAAACGGTGTACTAGATGCATGATATATCTTAATATTAAAGATATGTATTTTTGTTGTGTGAATAAGAATGCGGCAGCAGCTTCTCGTGATATGAGGGAAAAGTATGAATTATAAAGTAGTAGTTCCAAGAAATGCAGAAGAAGACTTAGAGCGTTTAATTAATTATCTTGTAATTGAGAAAGAGAGTATGCAGGCAGCATAAAATGTACGAAATGATTATGATACAAAATTATTTTTCAATAATTCAACGAAATAAAGAAATTTAAAGAAATATTAAGTAAATATTAAGTGAATATCAATGGAATCATAATCGTGGGTGTGATAAGATGATATACAATATATAGAAATTTGAGAGGTAGAAGAAAGTGATACGTATATTATCTATTGGAATAGATTGTATTTCATCCATTATTTTTGTGATTCCTGCTATATTTATTTTGCAGTGCGCTGTATTTAGACAACGAAATTGTAATCAATTTATTGCAATTTTTATATTTTCATTATATTCCATAGCAGTTTTTTCTGTTGTGGGTATTCCTGTGGTTGGCACATTCAAGATTGATTTTAGTTTGAATCTAATACCACTAATAGACATTGTAAATAGCCCGATTGAATATATTAAAAATACTATTTTGAATATTGTGTTATTTATGCCTTTAGGATTTTTAGTGCCTGTTATTTGGAAGAATTATCGTTCTGTAAAAATTATGGTTTTAATGGGATTTGTAGTATCAGTCACTATTGAGATATTACAGATATTTGCCTTTAGACTTACAGATATAGATGATTTGATTACGAATACAACAGGAACAGTTATAGGATATTATATAAGTAAAAGATTTTCTTTTAAACTACCTTTTCAGTTAGCTGATAATAAAGAATATTTGATACGATTTGAACCTTTTATTATTTTGGCAGTTATGCTTTTCATTACAGTTTTTCTAAAACCGATTGTGTCTAATGGCTTATGGGATATTGTATTATCCAGTTCATGGTGGCAGGGGATAAAGTAAATTGTGAACGAAATTGAATATTGTTTTCTTTGGGCAGCAGTTATCTTAATTGACAATTAGCTGCCTTTTTGTGTGCAGACCTGAGCAGAGGAAATGTGCCGCTAAGACAGTGCAGGGGTCGCACAGCAAGTGGATGCAGACCTGTGCAGGGGAAATATATCGCAAAAGCAGTAATTTTCCTTTGGGCAGTTGTGTACATACTGTTATACTTAGCGTCAGTCTTTTCGACGCATAGTATAACATGATCGTAACGTGAGTATAACAAGAACGAAGCAAACTTGCGAATGCTAATAATGAAAATGAGAACGGTTCATAAAGCTGTGTTTGCAGACATATTAAAATACCCGAATTGGGTATTGATAGGCAGAAGCGCAATGGTAACAGAAATTGCTGAGTGTAAAAATTTCAATAATTTTTTTAGATAGACAATTTGTGTCTAAGGTGAAGCGTATAATATTAAAGAAAAACAGAGGAGATTTTTCAACAGCATAGTGGTAATTATTTTAGGGGATTGCAAATCATATATCATTTGGTAAAAATTACGAATGATTGCGCTCTAGGAGTCCATTAATTACTGTAATTATAATATCTAATTGCGTTTCATTTAATTTATTTAAGTCTTCAATAATTTTGTTGGTTTTAGCTGGATAAGAGCATCCATCATTAAAAAAATCCATTGGAGAAATCTGAAAGTATTCGCAAATATAAAAAAATGATTGCATAGAAGGAAATGCTTTTCTATTTTCAATACGGTTAATATAGCTTTCGTTCTGCCCGATTGCAAGGCTCATTTCCCTTGCAGAAACATTTTTTTGGTTTCGCAACGAAATTAGTCTTTCGATAAAAAAATCTTCAAACATAATAAATCACCATCCATTTATGTAATTATATTATATAATATGTTTGCTAGTAAGATATTATTTACTTTATAATTATTGACATAGGATTATATATATCTTAAAATAAGAAAGAGATAATTTCTACTGATGGGCGCTTAGAACGCCAATAACGTCGACTCACGAGCGGAACTATCTTAAGTGATATGGTAGAACTTATTGCTAGTGAATATATTATGTAAAATAAATGAATGTACAAAAGGGTAAAAATAGAAGTGATTGGATATCGATGGGATTAAATATAGCGGATAGCCGGATGGAGTAAAGAAAAGGTTGCAGATAATAGAGGAATAAAACTTTGTGAATATATCCATAGATAGTACTGCAAATAGGCGGTTTAAGCAAGAGCGGATAGTGTGCATTTTGATATTAGGAAATTTTTGATTGGGTGTATAACAGTGAATTATAAGGAAGAAGAAGCGGTACAAATAAAATGGCAAAAAGCACAATAACAGAATGTGAATATTGCGGTTCGACGATTTAAAGATAAAAAGAAATAGCCGCATAATACAGCGGCTAATCTTCTTTTACAGATATATCATCATTTATCTGCTCAAACAATTCGCCTACTGGGACTTCTAATATTTCACATAACCGTTCTAGTGTATCAAAGCGGATAGCAGATGTTTGGTTGGTAACAATATTGTGGTAATTCCGATAACACATTCCCAATCGCTGGCTGAGCCAGTAATTTGATTTTCCTTTTTCTTCAAGGATTTCTTTGATTCTCAGTCGGATAATCATACCATTAATCCCCCTTTTTGATTATATATAAAATTGTGCTTGAAAAAAAGGTGCTTAAATGCATGGTGCGTATAAGCACGAAAATTGTTGAAAATAATTTCTGTTTCGTATATAATAATATATATACTAACGTTCGTTAGTATAAAGGAAAAATTTATCAAATTTTTTAAAATATGGACAGAATATGTCCATATTTGTGAGTATAATCAAATATATCAGAAAGGGGGATGGAATATATGGACGACTTAGGATCCGATAAAACCAGCCGTATCTTATATATATACTCCATGCTGCTGCATGGGCAGGTATTAAAAAAGAATGAACTTGCGCAGGATATTGGCGTTAATGTGAAAAGTATTCAAAGAGATTTAGAGGATATTCGGGATTTTTTGGATAAGAAACGAATAAGAGATGGGTATGGATGCCAGTTAACATATAATCGTGTTGAAAAAGGCTACTGTTTGGAAGATAATGAACAGTTAAGGCTTTCTAATAATGAGGTGCTTGCCATCAGCAAAATTCTTCTGGAAAGCCGAGCTTTTACCAAAAAGGAAATGATGAATATCTTGGACAAGTTAATTGAAAATTGTATACCGCGAGAAAATAGAACGGCAATTAACGATTTACTAAACAATGAAAGATTCCACTATGTGGAACTGCGTCATAATAAGGCGTTTTTGGATAAGATGACACCATTGGGACGGGCAATCCGAGAAAGCCATGTAATACGGATAAAATATGGCAAGTTAAAAGAATCTGCGACAGTGGAGCGGAGATTGGAACCGTTGGCAATCTTATTTTCGGAATATTATTTTTATCTGGCAGCGTTTATTGAGAATATAAATAAGGCAGAAGCTTTTGAGAATCCAGATGATGTTTTTCCTACAATCTATCGTATTGACAGGATTCAAGA
>ERZ778516.1327-NODE-1327-length-18834-cov-14.753341_pt1 | contig 18834 bp, 26 predicted proteins | sample MGYA00510342_ERZ778516 | MGnify/ENA primary metagenome ERZ778516 (study PRJEB29527, sample SAMN07138961) | mouse gut metagenome | material: feces | host: mouse | place: China:Nanjing | collected 2016-01-25 ... | reverse complement strand
CATGTACGGTTCTGAGGGGGGAAGAGGGCAGTAATGCCCTTGACCTACCCGATCGTCCGTCCGACCTGCAACAGCGCGACGGACGGGGAGTTAGGGCAGGCAACGAGATTGCCAAACACTTTGCCGGGAACAACGTGGATGTCATCATCTATGCCGTGGAGAAGTCGTTGGACAGCTACAAGTTCAACCTGCTGCACTGCAAGCAGACGTTCATTTCGCAGCTCAAAAGCGGGGCTATGGGCGCGCGTACCATCGACGAGGGGGCTATGGACGAGAAATCGGGCATGAACTTCTCGGAATACATGGCACTGCTCTCCGGCAATACCGATCTGCTCGACAAAGCGAAGTTAGAGAAGCGAATTGCCTCGCTCGAAGGGGAACGCAAGTCGTTCAACAAGGGCAAGCGTGATTCGGAGTTCAAGCTGGAAGCCAAAACGGGAGAACTGCGTAACAACACGGCGGTCATAGAAGCCATGACGGAGGACTGGAACCGTTTTCTTTCTGTTGTGCAGACCGACAAGGAAGGCAACCGCCTGAATACAGTCAAGGTGGATGGCATGGATTCTACCGATGAAAAGGTTATCGGAAAGCGTTTGCAGGAAATCGCCAAGAACGCCACGACGGGTGGATTGTACAAGCCTGTCGGAGAACTTTACGGTTTTCCGATAAAGGTGGTCAGCGAAAGGATGCTCAAAGAAGGATTGGAGTTTACCGACAACCGCTTTGTGGTGGAGGGAAACTACAAGTACACCTACAACAACGGGCATCTGGCGATGGCTGACCCGGTAGCCGCCGCACGCAATTTCCTGAACGCGCTGGAGAAGATACCCTCCACCATCGACCAGTACAAGGCAAAGAACGAGGTGCTGGAAAAGGAGATTCCGCAGTTGCAGGAGATAGCGGGCAAGGTGTGGAAAAAGGAGGACGAGCTGAAACAGTTGAAGTCCGAACTTGCCGCGCTTGACCGCAAGATCCAGCTGGAACTTGCGCCGCCTACGCCCGAAGTCGCCGAAAAGGAAAACGACGGGCAGGAGGTCAGACCGGATATTCCGGATAACAGGGTGAACAATTCCGCGTCCACGGGATTGGCGACCTCTGCGCCGTCCGGTAACACCGATATTTCCTCTTCACGTTTTTTGCGGGAACACATACATATCGTAAGACCCAACCCCATAGAAAAGAATGTCGCGGGCAAGGGTTTCAAATTGTAAAGTCCGCACGGCAAAATGCAAGAAGAACGGGCAGGATATGGCAACATATTCTGCCCATGTTTTTGAATACGGTTACATTATGCAATCTTTATCCTCGGATGGAGAGAATATCCTGAAAGCCACGATCGTTTTGAATAATCCACATTTTTGTAATTTATTGGAAATTAAGCCTTGAAATATCCCCGACATATTATGTAATATGCCAAAATTTTAGTAATTTCGCATTTGGAGGTATTATGCCTCTTGAAAATGAAAAACATATATGGACGCATATCATCCAAAACGGCGCATCACGCTCTCTTTCGCCGAATGGAAAGGGCGTGACTACATAGCGGTTGCCCACGGTGGCGACGCCTCCCTACGCAGGAGGCTGTCGGACGAGCCGGGGGCTGTCGCCAAAGGCGGCACGGTCTATATCCCTGCCGACGGATTTGTTCTGACCGACTTCTTTGACCGCTATGTGGGCGAGGCTTTCATAGACTATTCGGCAATAAAGGAATCTCCGCCAAAGCCGAAACCAAAGCCGACGCAGCCCTCGCGTCCCGACTTGCCTCCGGGCTTCATGGAGAAACTGCGGCAGGTGCGTTATAGCGACCATACCGTCCGGGTATATACGACGTATTTCAGGGACTTTCAGGAATACTTCGAGGGGTGCGACATCGACCGGATTACGCCCGAAGAGATAAACGGCTATCTCGTCTTTCTTATCAATGAGAAAGGAATATCCACCTGCCAGCAGAACCAGAGGATAAACGCCATAAAGTTCTATTATGAGAAAGTGCTGGGACAACCCCGGCGGTGCTACGCCGTCAGCCGTGCCAAGCGCGAGAAAACGCTGCCCGACGTGCTGAGCAAGGAGGAAGTCCGGGCTATACTCTCGGCGGTCGTCACCGACCTGCGATTCTGGTGTATGTTCTCCGTGCTATATTCGGCAGGGCTTCGCATAAGCGAGTTGCTTGCGCTGAAGCCCGACGATATAAATGTGTCGCGCTCGCTGATCCGTGTACGGCAAGGCAAAGGACGCAAAGACCGTTTCACGCTGCTGTCAAAACCACTGATAAAGAAACTGACTGAATACCGTGAACTGTACAAGCCGAAAGTATGGCTCTTTGAGCGGACGCCGGGCGAACAGTTCACTGAAAGCATCGTGTCGAAGCGTCTGAAGGCTGCGGCACAGGAAGCCGGCATAACAAAGCGGATTTATCCCCACCTGTTGCGCCACTCCTTTGCTACGCACCTTATAGAGCAAGGCACAGACCTGAAGATTGTGAAGGAGCTTATGGGACATAACAGCATCCGGACAACCGAGATATATGTCCATATCGCCGACACGTTCAAAAGCAACATCAAAAGTCCGTTGGACGACATTCTGGAGGAGGACGAGCTATGATACTTAAAGAAAATAACAGCCAAATCCGCTGTTAGCATTACGTTATCTATTTAATAATAAGCATAAAACTATGAGATTCTTAAAAATTATGGGAATATTTACTTCTATCTTAAGTTTATTGAGTTGCGGACATGGGAATAAACGAGTGACGCAAAACGACGGTATAAACTCCAATATCCCGGTTGCTGCCCGGATTACGATAGACAAACTGCCGGATGTATTGAGAAACGTGCAGGCAGGAAATACTGATTATGATTTTATAGGTATTTGTTCCAATGGTGTGGACTGCATCTACTTTGTGCTGGAGAACGGAAAATTTTACATAGATTTTGAAGCTATGGGTAAAGAGCAGCTTCCCTACATAGATACCTTGAAACAGTTCGCAAAGGAACATAATTATCCTATTGTCGAAACAACCTATAACAATACTCCGGTCGATTACAAACATCTGAAATACGCTCCCGTCCTTAGCCTGAAAGTCAATGCGGACATAGACAGTATCGTAAAGGTCGGAAGCCAGATTGAGCAGACCATTTTCAGGAACAATGAGCGAACCGTTTACGAAATAGTGCCTTGATTTTGCCAATAAAGACATTAAGATTTAGATAACAAACAGCACTACCGCTTAAAGCGAAACGCTGCCAAGCATTAGCCACTTAAAAATAGTAATAAAAATGACACATAATGAAGCCATAGAGCTATTGTTGAAAGAGTACACTTCTTCTGACAAGAAGCGGCTTACTGAGCTATTCATACAAACCTTGCCAATAGGTCAGATTCATTTTGGGCTTCAAGTTTTGTCGAAAATGAGAACATACTATGTTCATTCGTATTCACTTTACGATATTCCTAAAACAGGTGATTTTTACAAAGACGAGAGGTTGTGGATAAAGGAGAATAAAAAACCATTCTCAGAAAGAAAATACCTCACCTTCGAGAATATGACCGTGGAACAGCAAAGAGAAATTATGGATGGACCTACAAGATACTGTTTAATTTGTTCGTCCCCCTTTGAGAAAGATATTGAAAAATATCCATTTAATCCCTTATATGGAATAGTAGATGGAACAGATATTTTTCACATGGTGCAATGCTTACAGCAAGAGAATCGTGAAAGCATCAGTTTCGTATATAATGATAAACAACAAAAGGAAGGGTTGAGTATTCTTGAAGAAGTCTTTGAAACTATCGCATCCGTTCAGGAATCAGATGGGATTCGTTATGTGTACAAATTGTTGAAGAAAAAAGATTTTTTCAAGCATTGGAAGATAGAGGGAAAGTGTATTGGTGTTAAATTTTATGCAGAATTGGCTTTGCAACATCTGTTAGAAATTATGGGATATCTCAGCATTCTCCATACTGAAAAATATAGAGGTTCCTTTTATGAGTTCAATGAAGGATGTACTCCAAGAAGTAGCCGAAGCTCTGATTGGAATTACCCGGTAGATTTTTGGAGAGGCAAAAATGGCATTGATAAGATTGCTTTTAAGTATTGGTTTGGAGAGTATGATGAACTTGACAAATACTGGAAAAATTAAAGTGGCTAACAAACAGCAGTACCAGCCGAACAAAGCGGAACGCTGCCAAACATTAGCAACCGAGGAATAAATATGAAAAAGGAACTTATAGAACGATTGAGAAGATTTCTCTCTGCACATGATATGATGGGTACACCTGCATCTGATAAACAGGTGGTATGCGCTGAACAAGAGTTAGGAGTGAAATTTAGTCCTGACTATATAGATTTTGTCAAGAATTTCGGCAAAGCATACGCAGGAATGATGATAAATGCTTTAGACGGCAATGAAAATGTGGTCGATGAAACTAAATCATTCAGAGAAGTTCATCCCGATGTTACAGATACTTATGTGATTTCAGATGATGGTTCTGGCAATCCCATAATGATTAATTCTAAGGGAGAGGTCGAAATATATTATCATGATAGTGATGCAGAAATAGAAATCATCGCTTCGTCATTAGAACAATATATAGAAGATAATTTTCCTGAATGGTAAAAGCGGTTGCTAACAAACAGATGAAACATTGAAGGCAGTTTATCTGCCGGACATTATCCGTTACAAAGAAATAAAAAATATGGAACTTAAATTTAATAATAAATCAGAATCAATCACAGCCAATGATATAGCTGATGTTGAGCGGAATTACAATTTTGTATTCCCGCAGGAAATCAAATCGTTCCTTCTTTCTAATAACGGAGGACAACCAAATAAGGCGATATACACTCAGCATAGTCAAGAGTATGTGATAGATTTATTTCTACCCATAAAGTCCGCAGAGTTTGATGACTTGACATATTCAGCGACTATGGCTGATTTGAGTGATATAATCCCGGACTCCGTAATGCCTTTCGCTATGGATGTATTCGGTAATTATTTCGTATTCGACAAAGCAGACGGTAAAATATATTTCTTGGAAATGGAAGAAGTAGCTCTTACCTTATTGGCAAGTAATTTTGATTCATTTATTTCATCACTAAAAGAAGAATAAAACGGATAACAAACGGATAAATCTCCTTAAAGGACGATTATCCGCGGAACATTATAAACTCAAATCAAATGAATAAATCGTTTCTCCAAGAAATATCAGAAAAAATCAATGAATATAAAGACAGTTCAATAGCCGGGGAATTGTGCTATCATTTTTCGCAAAGCCCCGATAATGTGCAGTGTGGTGAAGCTGTTGGTGTCAGGAGATATAAAAATCCTTATACCGATAAAAATGTATATGGATTAAAAACCAAGAACTATCCTTTGTTGGAAATAGCCAATGCCGTGGAAGACAAAGAGGATGAAGTTTTTGATGTGATAAAACAAGCTTTGCCGCGTTTAACGAAAAAAGAATGGGAAGCATTTACTCGTTTAACGACTTTAATATATTGTGATTTGGAGAAAGAAATTAATTAAACCGAGTTTATAACAAACAGCAAACCGACTGAAAAAGGCGGAACGCTGCCAGACATTACCGACGAGAGAAAACAATGAAACAAATATTAGCTGATTATATTGAAATATGCTTGAAATTCCGAAAGGAATATCTTAGCAAACCGGAACGGAAGCAGCGGCACATTCTTTTGACGGAATGGGCTAAGGCTCAATATGTGGACGGCAATCCGACTATTCCTGAATTATATGAGTTTTGGGACAAATACAAAGATGTAAGCTATAATAAAATTTTTATTGAAAAGGCAATAGTCCCAATAGTTAATGAGGACTTTCAAAACGGAGGCATAGAAGGATTGAAGTTCCTATTCTACTGTCTGCATGGCAGGGATGGGATTAAATATATATCAACTACAAGTCCAGTGTCGATATTTTCAAAGACGCATAATTATAAATACAGTTCGATTCAGTTGGCTGATATGGTTCTTGAAAAAGAACCTGATAATGAAGATGCGTTAAAAGCAACGTATTTCATCACGAAAGAGCATTTATGGTTCTCAATACATGAAATCCCTTTTGGCGTTTTGAATGGAATGGATGGAGCAAACATCTCAGATATACCGAATATGTTAAGCTCCGTTGACAAGTTCCAAGCCATTTCAAACAAACTAAAAATTGACAATGACGAAATTCTAATAGAAGATTGCCGAAGATTTTATGTCGCATATAGAGAATATCTACAACAAGTGGATAGGTATTCTGATTTTGAAGATTACCTGAATAAGAATAATATTCCGTATGAACGATATTGTAGTACATACCATTACGAGTAGGACAATAAAACAGATAATCAGTAACAAAAAGCGTCGGTAACAAGCGGATCAATCTCCCCGGAAGGTCGATTATCCGTCGGACATTATATGCCATGTATGAAAAGGATAAAATATTAAATTCATTTCCTCCGGATCTCGCAAAAGATGTACGGAGAGTATTGGATATGCTTGTGATGAAAAATGATGATATAAGCAGCCGATACTATATCGTCAATTTTGGAGGTTTGAATATAGCAATTCCAGAACGGGTATATATGAGAGAACAGACACCGTCCAATATGACAGCAGTACAAAGAAATATTCTTGACTGTATTTTCACAAGACATAATAATGGTTTTGTAAGGCAACGCCATCTACAAAACCTAATCTCCTGCACAGAATATTGGACTATACCATTTTGCTTTAAGCTATTAGGAGAATATGTAGATAATATTTTATACGATGTGAAGAAGCATTTGGAGTGTAATATGGATAGCTACCTTCGTTTTATCGGAGAAAATGAAAAATTCTTTAATAGAACTAAGAATCAAATGATTAGTTATTGGAATTGCTATTATAGGTCAAGATTCCCCAACAAAGAATCATATATAGGTTTTAATATCTTTAATAATTTGGAAATGGCATATAACAAGCGGCTTAGCCTCCCCTAAAAAGGTCGGTTAGCCACCAAACATTATCTATTAATTGATAGAATGAATTTAATAATTGATATAGTAGAATATACGACGTCTGACTTTCCGTATTGGGTATCTTGTCGTTTGTATGATGCATACGGCAAAGAATGGTTCTTTGAAGAAAAATTGCCAGTAGTATCGTGTAAAACTAAAATTACATCTTTCCCATGTAAAGGCTTTATACGGGGAGAAATTATTTCAGAACAAAATGGTATGGTAGAGTTTTGTACTAAAGAGCCAGATGATGTGGAAAGTATAGACGGTTGTAATACATTCTGGATTTCAAAAAATCAATTGATAGATAACAAACAGCAAACCGACTGAATAAGCGGAACGCTGCAAACCATTATAAACTCTGGATATAAAGATGAATGTATGAATAATCAATATGCAGTTTTAATAAGTAGTGAAATCCCAAAACTTGGAGAATTGGACTTACTGCGCTCAATTTGCCGAGAGTTGAATGGTTATATGGAAGATTACAATAACCAAATCAACTTAGATAATTTGGGAGATTGGAAACTTCTCATACAGATAAATCTTCGAAATACTAATGGGATTGGGATTTTCAAACGGGCAAAACGTTTCCCTTCCCATAAAGAGTTTGAAATATCCATTTCCATGCCTGTGCCGGATTTGAAAGCTGCACACTACGGAATATCGGATAATACCGGGGTATATGTGCCGTTAAATTGTAAGAATTTCTATGTTCTCAATCCATGCTTCAGTGAATATGACGATATGCGTCATTATATTCTTGAAAATGCAAGACGAGCCATAGATACAGCTTTTACTTATGGTTTTACCTGTAACGGCAAAAGAATAAAAAAGAGTTTATAACAAACAGCAAACCGACTGAATAAGCGGAACACTGTCGGACGTTAGCAACCGATGAATAAATATGAAAAAGGAACTTATAGAACGATTGAGAAGATTTCTCTCTGCACATGATATGATGGGTACACCTGCATCTGATAAACAGGTGGTATGCGCTGAACAAGAGTTAGGAGTGAAATTTAGTCCTGACTATATAGATTTTGTCAAGAATTTCGGCAAAGCATACGCAGGAATGATGATAAATGCTTTAGACGGCAATGAAAATGTGGTCGATGAAACTAAATCATTCAGAGAAGTTCATCCCGATGTTACAGATACTTATGTGATTTCAGATGATGGTTCTGGCAATCCCATAATGATTAATTCTAAGGGAGAGGTCGAAATATATTATCATGATAGTGATGCAGAAATAGAAATCATCGCTTCGTCATTAGAACAATATATAGAAGATAATTTTCCTGAATGGTAAAAGCGGTTGCTAACAAACAGATGAAACATTGAAGGCAGTTTATCTGCCGGGCATTACCAATAAATGAATAAAATGACACAAGACATATACAATAGTATTCGAGAAATATTGCTGTGTGATGAAGATATAGATTTTTGTTGCAAACTTTTATTGAAAATAACATTTAACTGTGATGACTGGAAATGGATTCAGAACGTTTGCATTGATATAATCAACAGCAATAGAGAAAAGAATATATGTGGATTAGCAGTTACGTGTATCGGACATTTGGCTCGAATACACGGAAAAATAGAAAAAGAGAGAATCTTTGAAGTGTTTAATCAACAAAAAGATAATCCTTTCATCAATGACAGAATCGGAGATGCCATTGATGATATAGATATGTTTGTGCATGAATAATTGGTAACACACGGATAAATCTCCCCAAAGGTCGATTATCCGCCGAACATTATTGACGATGAAAAAAGAATGTGAAAATATATTCGGAAACAAATCTAAGTTCGCAATAGAAGTAAAGCTATGGCAACTTAATGAAAGCCCTATATTCATAAACTATTGTTTATGGATAAGCAACAATATGGTTGGAAATATTGAACAATCTGCTGTGTTGTCAGCAGAATTGGATCGTATCTTCAATGTAACTGAACAAAAAGGACAACGCTATATTTCCTCTGATAATTTGTCGGCAAATACGTTCACAGACAAATTAATTGAAAAAATCTGGCTTAACGAATGTGATTTCACGCAAAATCCAGCATTCCCTAATCTTGACATACTTTCGCAGCATGGAGAGTGCTTTGAAGGTTATTTCGTGTTTCTTGTAGAACAACAAGGTTATGAATGGCTACTAACAAAAGATAACATAGATAATCGGTATTATAACATCAAGTTACCCGCAGGAATGATATATTCATATTTTGAAGAATTTTCAAAATGGATTAGAGATTCAACAATCTTGGCATTACGAACTGATAAAGCGTCAATAACAAGCGAATAATTACCACAAGGTCAATTATTCCCCAGACATTATACACGTCATGAGCCAAATGATACTATTTACATCTAAAGAACCGGATAAATCATTCTGCGGTATAGAGAACGATTTGTTCCTGAAAGGATGTGCTAACGTTCTTTTCCATACAAATTGTACCGATGGGATATATACCGTTGCAGATTTTGACAGCTTATGTGTTCGTGCGCAGGAAAGCATAGGAAACGGAATAGCCTTTTGTCAAACTGAATTATTCAGAATGCTTCAACGTATTCAAGACGAGGAAGTATATATTTGGTATGGGGCGGAGTATGATGACTTGGATAGTATTGAGTCTTTTGAAACACTAATCATTGCTATGAGCAAAGGATTATCAATTTCTTCAGGAGAGCTATTTCTTCATTATAAGAAAAACAATAAAAATAACGTGTATAACAAGCGGATGAATCTCCCTTAATGGTCGATTATCCGCCAAACATTATCAACCAACTAAAAAACAAAATATGAAGTTTGAAGTTTATGACAAAGCCAAGTGGCATTATGAATCAAAAGATATGCCTAATGAGCTACCAGAGATAGCAGGTGCTACACACATTGCTTTCTTCGTAAGATGGTGTGTTGAAAATGATTTAATGTCACGAGAAATCGAAGAAGATTGTGCTGAAGAACTCCAACAAATTAAGGATAAAGAACTGGATTGCAGAGATTTTTTCTTTGATGATATGGACGGAGTTCTTACATCAAATGACCTTAATACTAAAGGTAAACAGTTTGCAGCAGCCTATTATCATTCAGACAAAACTAAATTCGCAAAGAAATTTGGTTACTATTTAGCTGACTATGTTAATTGGCTAAAGAATAAGTTAGGCAATCAATATAACCCCGACACTTCATATTTTTATGTGGAAAATTCAGAAGCAAACTATAATGAGATAAAAGAAATTTGTGATAAACGTTTTTCTGAATTTGAAAAAGGTTGATAACAAGCGGATCAATCTCCCATAAAAGGTCGATTATCCGCCAAACATAATTAAAGTATTGATAACACGCACATCAATCATTTAAACAGTGATTATCTGCATCACATTAGCCACCACCAATAAATGGAAATGATTGAAGAAACTTTAAGAACTGAATTTGAAGCATTGAAAAATGACTTTGAAACCATAAGGCAACAAATAGAAAGCGATGTTGTCAGAACTGAGTGGTATAAGGGCGAGTTTTATGAGCTTACCCCATATTCCTATCAGCGTAATGGTTTCAGACAAGGAAAACCTGTAAAGCGTCCTGATACAGTAAAAAGCACCAAAAATCTTTGTATCTATGGGTTTAATAATCAAAATCAAATAGTCGAAGTTAAGGTTGGTTGTTCGATTGAAAATCAGTTTTATCACACTTTCCTATATTATACAGACAATCTTGTGAAAAGTATTCTATATGATAATGGTAAACATTTGATGAATGTATGCCATCACTTTTTCGAGAGCGGAAAGTTGAAACGGTTACAGTTATGTGGTAGTCATGGTAGCCGTGAAGAGAATTATATCTATAAAGAAAACGCGTTGACACATATTGAAATCAAACAATATGATATTGATGGTAAAAGTGGTAGTTATTTAGTTCACATATTCCAATATCAGGACGATGGGGCTTTAGAAAGTATTACCAAATCGTTTCCAAATGGATATTCTGAAATAATCTATAAAACGAAAAGAGGTTGCTAACAAGCGGATTAATCTCCTGAAAGGTCGATTAGCCATCAATCATAATCAATCATATCATGATAACGCTATATAAACAAATTGAAACAAAAGGATTGTACTACAAGGAAATGTGGTATGACAATACCGATAAAATTATAATTGAACATTCCGGGAAAGTTGGGTATGTTGGAACTGTGGTGAAAACGAATATGACACAGGAAGAAGCTCGTACAAAATTATTAAACTTTAAATCGGTATGTGCCAAAGAGGGATATGAGGAACTACCCGAGGATCAACTATGTACTATAGTAGTTCAATTCCTTTTGAAAAGTAAGGAGGGAAACAAGCGTGATAAATGGCTGAGAGATAAAGTTTCGGAATATCTTTCAGACCATTTGTGTTGGCGTGGCATAGGCAATGTTGATAGTTCCGTAATAGATAATGGCAAATTAAACATTTATTGTATTGTTGTAGATGAGGAAAGAGCTGTGTCTGCAATCAAAACGTGCCTAAAGACTTACCGTTTGGATTTGACACATGCAATTATAGCGGCCCGAAATTGGGACGATGAAGATTTTAGAGTAAAATACTCCCATAAACCCATTAATGATTTTTCAGTGATATAATTATATCAAACAGCAAGCCGACTGAATAAGCTGAATGCTGCCGGACATTATAGACCACAAAAAAATGAAACAATCTACAAATATAAAATTAGCAAATTATTTTGAGAATAAGAATATTACTTACCAACCATTCAATTATGCAGGCATTGATGGTAATGCAGAGATCGTAGGATGGCAAATTGTCATGTTTCGACGAGCTGCTACTGACAATATAAGTGCTATTAGCATGGATGAAATTGATACGTTTGCAATAAAAGATACTTGTGCAGAAATATTCAAAGATTTAGATTTGCCCTTATCAGCAGGCATGAAAATAGATTCTCTGACACAATTATTAGGTTTGTATTCGTATCAAGATAATATACTTGAAGATACTACCAGATACTATTTTGAGATATATAATAATCTAATTGTATGTGGCATACATGATAAAAAGGGGCTTAACCACATAGAAATAATATATGATCAAGAATTAAAAAACAGCAGAATACAAAGTTGTCTATAACAAGCTGCAAACCAAATGAATAAGTGGAACGCCGCCAAACATTATAAACTTAACAAAAATGATAGATTTCTATAATGAAGAATTGGGTATATCATTCTCGTTGGAATATAATGAGTTTGATATATTGAAACCTATATTTGATGAATTTCATCGAAAAACAGGACTTTCAATAGATGAGTATGGTGATACACGACTTATCATTGATAATCTTTCCTTGATTAAAAACATAGCTATTGATTTTGGTAATCAAGAAACAGATAAAAATACTCGTGTCTTGATCCAATCATTCATTAGAAATTTGGAAACAATAACTAAAGGTGGTTATTATTTTTTGGTTACAGGAGATTAACAGTGAGTTTAGAACATACAGATAAATCGTCCATTAAAAGGTTGATTATCTGCCGAACATTATTAACAAAGAAAAAATAATATGTGTCAATACAAATCAATATGCAATCCTATAATAGAGCTTACAACACTTTTACAGAGTTGTGGCTTCACAATAGAAAAACAAGAACTTAAAGATTGGCATTTCAATGAGTTTGAGATTGTGATGAAAGGAAAGATATTACAATTTCCAATGATAGATATAGATGGTATACAACAACATAGCGACAATATTTATTATTGCAAATGTCATTGGTCTGTTGTAAAACTAATAATGAATTGACACTATAAAATATTATTAACAAAAGCAGACCGACTAACAAGTGGAATGCTGCCGGACATTAGCGATATAACAGAAAATATATGAATGTTTTAGATAACATATTAGAAAATTTACCTCACTTATCAGCTGATGATATAATTCAAACATTAGGGTCAGAAATGTATGAAAAAGAGTTCTGCGAACTTGACAAGGTAGATAATTATCCTAACTTCATTCAAGATGCAATCTATATTATGGAGTTCGATACTGAACTTGCAATGAATGGTATAGGTGGAGTTCTTGAAAATTGGATTAACTGCATTATCCCTAAAATAATTAAAGCATTTCAAAATATAGGAGCTAATCAAGAGGCTGATATATTATCCAAAATATATGCTATTTACCAAACATCTCCTTGTAGTGATGAAATAGAAACTTTGAGGAAGTCGTTTTACTTATATACAAGTTTTGATATTTGGACTTTACTTGAAACATACGTTGAACAAGAAAAAAATAAATATATCGCTAACAAATAGCACTACCGACTGAATAAGGCGGAACGCTGCCGGACATTATCAACGATCCAAGTAATAAAATGGAAATCACCCAATCTAATATAATAGAAGCTCTGTACTGCAAGATAAATAGGAACTCAAGCAGCTTTAAACTGTCCAAACAAAAATTTAAAATATTGTTTGGCTTTGATCCGACATATTATTGTTACGAGTGGTATGCAACCATACATAAACGAATTAATGAAATGTATAACGGTTGTGTTGAAACACAGTATTTTGCAGCATTACAGTGTATTTTGGGACTTAAGGCATTGATTTACTCATCTCCTAAAAACAACTCATACGAGAATGAGTATTCACTTTTATATGCGTTCCTTAATATTATAAATATAAACCGTTCACAAATTAGGAATAAACAGCCTTTGCGAGACAAGTTATTTTGGACTTTTTTATTTTGTACTCCGTCGCCTGAATATATTGTATGTGGCACTCGCATATCTCCTACAGGATTATTGTATTATCATAAAGTGAATATTGATAAGGCGGTATATGAAATAACCCATTTGTCAGATATCAATAAACATATTGATGAACCGGAAATAGGTCAAATTAATAAAATCTTGAGTGTTGCATATAACTACCTCACTGGCAAAGAACTGTTCATGCCTCAATATCGTTATATGGATATTTATGGCTATTATTTCTTTAATCCACTGGATTATATAAATCTGTATCAGTATGATAAACGTACTTTTTATGAACTTATGGATAAAAGTGTCGTTGGAAAATTCACATTCATGAAAAGAGCGTTTGTATATAATTATAATCTCTACATCGTTGACAATATAGATAAGATTATAGAACTTAAAGAGAACCTTAGAAACTTTGAAGCGGTAAAGAAGGTGCTGCTTTTCTCCGGAGTGACAATAAGAAATCTGATTCTATTAGATATAAAATTAGGGAATATAACATATTGATTAGTAAAGCTGAAAGAATGACAAGAAAGAGCCTTGTTCCGAGACGCTTCATACCACATGACAATGTTCGTGAATAGCTTTACACCGTCTTGGCTGTATTACGAATTTGCAAATCAGCTTATAACATACACTTATTGTTCCGACCGTAGAAAGTTGCAAACCATTATAGCAGCTTATGATTTCGGAATATAATACTCATAACAATACATCAGAAAACACAGAATGGCTGTCGAGAGGATGAACAACAGAACGGCAACGGCTTCGTAGAAACTGCGTTTGTAATAGTGTTTCAGCACGGCTTTTCCGCGTCTGCGGTATATTCGTTGAACCCAGCTATGTCCTGCAAGAGCGATGGCGATCCATACGAAAAGCTGTATCATTGCGATGTCAGAGAAAATCCGGAAGGATAAGACCATCAATGGCAAAATGATTAGTGACATAATGTAACAATACAACAAAAAGGAGCCATCCATACGGCTCGTCCGTCTCACTTGCCCCCATCGCTCTCCATACCACCAAATGTAATCCCAGAGATAGAACCGTTGTTTATGCTCCTGCCGTTTCATTTGCTCCAATGTATAAATCCGAGGTGGAACATCAATATAAAATCCGCAATCGTCAGTGCAAAGGCAACAAGGATGATTGTGATGAGCTTCCTGCCGGGACGCTTCATATCACGGTAATGTTCGCGGAGTGCCGTGCGCCGTCCGGCGGTATATCGCAGTTTACAGAATAAGGAAGGCAGAAAGCATAGAGGAATCACTACGGCAAGGGCAATAGCCCAACCGAGATAGCGAAAAGCCATAGGTATGACAACTGGTATGAGTATCGCAAAGAGCCAGCACTGAAAAAGCAGCATACCTCCGTTTAGGTTGTTATGCTCCCTTTCGCTGAATCTCTCGGCCACATACCATAGATAGTCGATGAAGCAGATCCGATATTTGCGATTACCCTTTTCCATGCCGTCAACTCCACACAAAGAACATTGTCAGGCAAGCGGCCAACGCCATACCGATTAGCACAATCTGAATCCGGCGGCGTGTTTCGGGCGAGCAGTCATCGAAAAACCACAGCTTGCCGCCAAACTGCCAGTGGCACGCCCACTTCCAGCGGAGCAGCAGCCCCATGAGCCACAGGGCAAGCAGAAGGGCTGCAAAGAGCAACCCGAATTTCGGGTGAGCCTGCGCCCACTCGAAAAACGATTCAGCCTTGCCGTTCAGAGTCTCGTATATGCCGGTAATAGTCATAGCCATGTGATGAAATTTAATTCCAATCGCAAAAATAGCACTTTTAGCGCACACTATCACCACTTTGTGCTGAAAAACATGCTGAAAAACACTACACATTCCGTTCACTTTCTGCCGTAAAAACACTAATTTTGTAAATTAATGGACAGCAATGGCATATCAACGCAAATATAAGTTTAACTGGCTTGATCACCTGTATTACATGGGCGAGGGTCGTCAAGTAGATCGGTGGCCGATGCCTTTTGATGCGTTAGTAGGCTCGATACTTTTGTGGATACCGGCGTTTTCCGTCATATTTTGGACCTCAAGTGATAAGCAGAATATTATTTACGCGCTCTGTATATTCGTCGTTATTATTCTATTTTATGAGCGACCATTGAAAAAATACTGGTTCACTCCGGAACGAGGTCGGGCATATTTCAGCCGCTATCCCCAGCGGAAACATATCAGTACTAACACTCTGTGGTGGCTTTCATTAATTATAACTCTGACTAACATTGTCATATTGGGATTGGTATTCTATCTATCCCTTGTCTAAATGAGCAGACAAGGGATAGATGAAGGAAGTTTCCGGCTCGGTTGGAGAATACCGCTATTGGGATAGTGACGAATGGTATTATATAGACACAAAAGGAAATAAGATAGGAACATGAGTAATAATGAATTATATGACAGACTTGAATACGATGCCATCAAAACGGATTGGCATGTGTGGATGAGTGAAACAGTGCAGGCACTGCGCCATACGGACATCCGTCGTTTCGGGACATGGGTAGAACTTGAACGGCTCTCTAAAAATATACCTGCCATGCAATGGCTTGTGGTCAGGCTTAACAACTACGATATAAATCCATCGCCGGTATCCTCGGCGGAAGCGGCTCTGTATATCCTTGCCTGTTACTGTCCCGACAACCGCGTGCTTGGCTATGTCGTGGACACCTTGATGCTCTGTTACCGGACAAGCGACAGCAAGGGTATGCTTATGTGCGCCCGGATACATTCTGTTGTGAACCGGAAAGAGGAATACCCGCACCTGAACGGACTATACAACATAATGATGGGCTTCTTCCTGAAAGAATTTGCCCGTTTCCTCGGACCCGAATGGGAAGGAGGCAGTTTCATGACCGAGAATGATTTTCGTGAAGCGGAACGGTATTTACCGGATTTCAAGGCTTCGGGGTTCAAGGAAATGGTGCAGGCAAGGGCGACCCCTCAGATTACCGGAGAGGAACTCGCCAGACGATGCAACATGTCAAACACGGCTTTCCGTGCGCATTTCAAGGAAACATTCGGAACGACAGTGTCCCATTGGTTGCGAGAACGGAAAAAGGAACGGATCATGCACTCCCTGCTCCACACAGACCTGCCCATATCGAAGATAAGCGAGCGTTACGGGTTCAGGAACGATTCCACATTCTCAGAATACTGCCGCCGCAACTTGGGTTCAGCCCCTTCGGAAATAAGGAAAAACAAGCCTGTGACAGAAACGTGAAGTAATACGACAGAAAGCTGAACCGAAAAACAGCCATCCTTCCGTAACTTTGCATTGTGTAACGCGTTACAGACCAACGAGAGGGAAAATCCATCCTTCTCCGTTACGTTTGTGACATGTCGCAATAACCATTTGATGCGAGAAAGGTATGTCAATCCAACATAAGATCCTTTTCGGATATTTTATATCAGTGGCGGTCATCGGCAGTATGGTCGCTTTTTTATTCCATGAGCGTAACCGGGTACGGGAAATCAAAAACGAAACGCTGGAAGTCTGGCATTTGCAACATGGAGTGAATACCATTCACCGGCACATCACAATCCTCAGCACATACGGCGAAACAGCCATCGCTTGGGATGATAAAAACCTTGCAGATTACCATTCGCTCCGCTTGCGTGTCGATTCCATGTTGAACGGCATGTCCGGCAACAACAATGAATTTGTAAGCCGGGAGCAGATAGATACTCTCCGCCATCTCTTGGCGAACAAGGAGGAACATTTGTGTCAATTCATGCAACTATTCCGGAAACAAGAAGAATCCGAAGGTCAGTTGTTCAATCGCCTCTCCTCGGCTGCCCGTCCCCGTACCGTGACCCGCAAGAAGAAAGGTGTCGCCGGATTTTTCGGTGCGAAAGAGAAAGTACAGATAAGCCCTTCCACATCTACCACGCTCCGGTCGTTGAACACCAGTCTTCATTCCATGCAGCAAGAACGCCGTAAAAGCATAGAACTTTATGCAGACAGCCTGCGCAGCTATAATAAAAATCTCAACCTGAAACTTCGTACGCTTATAAACACGATGGACAGCCAGACCGAACGAGTATTTGAAGCCAAAGAGCAACAACTCAAGACTTCATACGACCGTTCGATTTCCATGACCACATGGCTGATCGTGTCTGCCATCATTCTGCTTTCCGTATCCTATCTGATTATCCAGCGCGATCTGAAGCAGAAAGCACATAATAAGAATAAGATGGAGAGGCTGATAGCGGAACTCCGCCAATCCGTCCGGCAGAATGAGGCACTGATAGCCTCCCGCAAAAAAGCGGTTCATACCATCACCCATGAGTTGCGCACACCGCTGACGGCAATCACAGGCTATGCCGGGTTGATGCAGAAAGATTGTAACACGGACAAAATCAAAGTGTATGTTCAAAATATCCGGCAATCTTCCGACCGGATGCGCGAAATGCTAAACACCCTACTTGACTTCTTCCGTCTGGACAACGGCAAAGAGCAGCCGAATTTCTCTCCTTGCCGGATTTCGGCAATCACGCACATTCTTGAAACGGAGTTTACGCCAATCGCCATGAACAAGGGGCTGGCTCTGACCATAACCAATCAAACGGATACAGTCGTCCTGACCGACAAGGAACGTATCCTGCAAATCGGCAACAACCTGCTGTCCAACGCCATCAAGTTCACGGAGAACGGTGGCGTTTCCCTGAGAACGGACTACGATAACAGCATCCTGAAACTTATCGTCGAAGATACGGGCACAGGAATGACCAACGAGGAACAGCAACGTGTGTTTGGTGCGTTTGAACGTCTTTCAAACGCCGCCGCAAAAGACGGCTTCGGACTGGGATTGTCCATCGTTCAGCGTATCGTGACAATGCTCGGCGGCACGATACGGTTGGAGAGCGAGAAAGGCAAAGGCAGCCGTTTCACGGTAAAAATACCCATGCAGACAGCCGGGGAACTGCCGGAAAGGATAAATCAGACAAGGATTCATCATGACCGTGCATTCCATGATGTGATTGCCATCGACAATGACGAAGTGCTGCTCCTGATGCTGAAAGAAATGTATGCACA
>ERZ778516.1323-NODE-1323-length-18868-cov-10.499123_pt1 | contig 18868 bp, 15 predicted proteins | sample MGYA00510342_ERZ778516 | MGnify/ENA primary metagenome ERZ778516 (study PRJEB29527, sample SAMN07138961) | mouse gut metagenome | material: feces | host: mouse | place: China:Nanjing | collected 2016-01-25 ... | reverse complement strand
TGTCCCACATTGTCAATTAAAACATTAATTTTATACAGGTGAAAAATAATTCCAGTTATTTTATCGGTTCTTGACACTAGATACTTTATATGCTTAAAGTGTAACTACTTGTTAATACACATAATTTTTGTTATGTGGTAAATAGTGCAAAGAGGTAGAAATGCAGGGGTATGTTTTAAACTTGCCAGTGTTTTGCATGCATGACGCAGATGGCTGGCTGCAGGTGGCCAGGGATATAATATCTGCCTGGCATGCCTGGCTGTAAGCTGGAGGGAAGGGCAGATGAAGATAACAAGCTGGATTAAATACTGGGGGCAGCTGCTCCTTCTGCCAGTATACTGGTTGTCATTCCTTGTGCCAAGGGACAGGGAGCTGTGGCTTTTTGGGAGTACATTCGGCAGGCGTTTTGCAGATAACCCAAAGTACCTGTACCTCTATGTTTCACAGCATAAAAAGGAGCTTGGGGTACGCCCTGTCTGGATAAGCCATGATAAAAGTATTGTTTCAATGCTTTGCAGGAATGGGTATGAGGCATATTATTACCATTCACTTAAGGGTATATGGCTGGCACTGCGTGGAAAGGTGTATATTTTTGACAATTATTCAAAGGATATAAACTTCTGGCAGAGCGGGGGTGCAGTTAAAGTAAACCTCTGGCACGGGATACCATTAAAGAAGATACAGGCGGACAACCTTTTTGACAGCTTCCGCCATCCACGTAACCTGTGGGAGAAGTGGAAAAACTTCCCAAGGAACCTTTCAGATGAGAAGCCGCACCACTATGTGCTTGCCACATCAAAGTTTATAAAGCCTGTGTTTGCATCTGCATTCAGGACAAGGAATGTAATTGTATGTGGATACCCGAGGAATGACAGCATGTTTCCAGGGCGTGTGCGTAACCTGTACATGACACAGGAGGGGAGGCTTTTAAAAGGGATACAGCACAAGGTTAATGTGGGAGGCATGCGGATGGTTTATTACATGCCTACTTTCCGTAAAAGTGAGGAAAAGTTCTTTGATGTTGTGGATATAAAGAAACTAAAAAGTTTCCTTGAAAGGAACAGGCTTCTTCTCTGTATAAAGCTGCACCCCAAGTCAAAGCTGCAGGGACAGTTTAAAAAGCTTTGCAGCCGCTATATAACTGTAATTGGTGCAGATGCAGACCCTTATGTATTCATGGGGTGTTCGTCTGTGCTGGTAACAGACTATTCATCAGTGTATTTTGACTACCTGTTAAGTGGGAAGCCTGTGGTGTTCTTTTGTTATGACCTGGAGGAATACTTAAGGGATGAACGTGCAATGTATTTCAGTTACAAGGGGTACACGCCTGGCAGGAAAGCATTTACATATAAAGGACTGGAAAGGGCACTGCTTGAAGCACTTGGAAGCAGCAGTGTCTTCCAGGGAGGACAGGAAGCAATGGTAAAAAAGATGTTCCAGTATGGCAGGGAAGAGGCATGCCCTGCGCTGGCAGGGAAGATTAAGGTGCTGGCAGGTGCCAGCACCAGACACAGGAGGCACAGGTTATATGGAAGGCAGGGGAAGCATGCAGGGGGACGGCTATGACAGCAGGCTTAATGAAATAATAAGGAAATATGGGTATGTGGCAGAGGGAATAACAGACAGCACACAGGTGCATGCAGCTGTCACAGACATATTTACAGAAAAGTGCACAGGGAAAAAAGTTGCCATATGGGGTGTAGGGAAGAAGAACACTGTAAACAGCCATGCAGCTGTAATTATAAACAAATACATACTTAACCTGCAGGGCTTGTGCTGCCTTGTGGACTCAAGCCCGGACATACAGGGCACAGAATTCCTCGGCTTCCCTGTAATTGCACCGGAGGAGCTGCCAGGCACAGGGGTGGAAGTGGTAATTGCCGGCTCACGTGCAAGTGCCAAGGCAATCATTAAGGATACCAGGAAAACTGTGCCTGGGTGTTACTGCCTTGACATATATGGTGAACTGGCTAAAAAAGGTATTGTTATTGGTTATAACTTTTTCAGTGAACAGAACATGTACACAAGGCTGTACCAGCTGCGTGTGCAGTATGAAGAAGCAGGGCCTGGGGAAAAGGCAGGGCTGTTAAAAAAACTTATAGCCTCATACCTGCATATAAGGGATTTCTATTATGCAGAAAAGTATGCAGCCATCTATATAGAAAACAGGTATGGGGGCTATGAAGGGCTTATGGGAATGATGGAGGAAACCAGGAAACTCCAGTCAGAAGTGGCGGAAGCCAATGCTGCAAGAAAAGGGGACATACTGGTACACCTCATTGACTCACTCCGTGCCACTGATGTTTTCAAGTATAAGGATGGCAGGCTTGTGTATGGAATGTTTGCCAGTTACCAGGAAAACTCCTTAAGTTTTACAAATGCATACTCCACAGGGCCTACCACCTATGAAAGCATGATGGGTGTTGTTAAACAGGAGCTTTCATTTGAAGAAGATGTGTATGACGGGAACTTTATGTTCCAGTTTGATGAATTCCCCCTGCTCCGGGAAATGGAAAGCATGGGGAAAAAGATAGTTTTCTATGTTGCAAAGGATTATTACATAATGGAGCCGTCGGACAGGCTGGAACGCAGGGAACACCTGCATATGTGTGAGAAGCTCTGGAATGTGGCATGTGACATGGCAGAAAGCAGACAGGGTATGTTTGCTTTTATATATTACCCGTGGGAGCTGCATTTCCCATTGTTATGCGGTTATATGCACAACCCTCCTGTAATAAAGCATTTTTCAGATGTGGGCGTGGAAAGGATGCCAGGTACACTGGAAGCACAGTTTGAAGACTGCAAAAAGTATGCAGACACACAGTTCAGTTATTACAAAGAGATGCTTGGTGCACATACAGCACATGTGTTCATGGGTGACCACTCACAGCCTGTATGTGACAGGGAACACCCGGGATACCCATATTTCATGTACTACAATGACCCGGACAGGTCCACACATGTTGCATTCTTTATATCATGGGAAAAACTGGAAGGGGCTGTTTATAACGGGCTTGTCTCAATGGTGGATTTCAACAGCATAATGGGGCAGGTTTTCTGCAAAGGCAGTATGGCTTTCCCTGTAAGGGAGGAAGTGCAGTACCAGTATTACGGTATACAGAACAAAAAGCTCAGGGAAGCAGCAGGGGAAAACGGTTTATGGGATTATACAGAAGGGATACAGTGTTTCCTTTCAGACAGGTATCTGTTTGCCATTACGGCAACAGGGAAAGAGGAAATATATGAAAAGGAAGGGGACTGTTATAAATATACAGAAAGCCAGGAAGGGAAAGCATTTGCAGAAAAGATAAAAGGTGGATATGATGTGGTTTTCCCTGGTTTCTGGACAGTAAGGTACAGGAGGGTATAAAGATGCCAGGCAGGGTTTATGGTAAAAAAATAGATATAGATTACGGGGACACCCTGGATTTCTTTGAAAACAGGGGGGACGGCAAGGAACTTGGTTCAAAATATAATTATGTGCTTTTCCAGGATGATACACCAGAAATTGCGGTGGAAAGGGACAGGCAGGAAAAAGAAAAGATATGCAGCGTACTGGACTGGGGAAGTGGCGGCACAGTGCTTGACATAGGATGCGGCATTGGCCGCTGGGGAGAAGCAGTGCTGGAAAAAGGATGGAAGTATACAGGGATAGACTACAGCAGGAAACTGCTGGGGGTTGCAGAAGAAAACCTTAAGGGGTATGGCAGTATGAAAACCCTGCTCCACGGCAGCTTCCAGGAATTTAAAGAAACCCTTTTAAAGGAAGGCGTGGAAGAAAAATTCCAGAAAGTCTTTATAAACGGTGTAATGATGTATATAAATGATGCAGACCTTGAAAAAGGACTTGGGGATGTACTGGGCATCTGCAGCAGCAGATGCCAGGTGTACCTTAAAGAAAGCATGGCATCTAGTGGAAGGCTTACACTTGACAGCTTCCATTCTGACAGCCTGTCACAGGATTACACAGCCATATACAGGGATATTACAGAATATAAAGAACTTGTAGGCAGATATTTTGTACAGGATGGGTTTGCAATAAAAGAGGAAGGGGCACTTTTTGAAGAAGGGCTCCGGAACAGGAAGGAAACACTGGATTATTATTTTATCCTGGAAAGATAGATTTAAAAGAAGGAGACCATGACATGGCGGAATATTATGTTAACCCGCATGTAAAGGGGTGCACAAGGGTTTTCCCTGGGCAGGGGCGGTATAGTTATTACAGGTATGATATGAATGAAAACCCGGAAGGGCTGCCAGGATGGTTTGTTGAAAAGGTGCTGGCAGAAATCACGCCAGGATTCCTTGCAACATACCCTGAGCCGGATGTTTTCCTGCACAAGTATGCAGCATTTATTGGTGCAGGGTATGGGAACGTGCTTGCAACCAACGGTTCTGACATGGCAATAAGGTATATGCTTGAAGTGTTCTGCCAGAAAGGGAAGAAGGTTGTGACAGCAAGCCCCACATTTGAAATGTATGCAGTAAACTGCAGCATACTGGGGCTTGTGCATGTGCCTGTAAGTTATGAAGCAGATTTATCTTTTGATATAAACAAGCTGCTTGCCGCAATAGACAGGGACACAGATGTGGTAGTCCTGCTTAACCCGAACAACCCGATAGGGACAGCATATACAGATGCGGAGGCAGATGCAGTAATAAAGAAGGCAGAAGAAAACGGTGCCATTGTAATAATTGATGAGGCATACCATTATTTTTATGGCAAAACATTTGTAAAAAAAGCACTGGAATGCAGCAATGTAGCAGTGCTCCGGACATTTTCAAAGCTTTTTTCAATTGCAGCGTGCCGGCTTGGTGTTGTTATAAGCAGCAGTGAAATTATAGGGTATATAAAGAAATCAAAGCTTACATTTGATGCCAATGCGGTTGCACTAAAATTTGCAGAACGTATCATAGAAGAACCAGGACTTGTGGAAAAACTGGTTTCCATTGAGAGGCAAGGCAAAAAATATATAATGTCTGCGCTTGCGGAGAAAGGCTATAAGGTAATGGATGGGCTTGGCAACTATATTTTTATAAAAACACATAAGACTCCACAGGAAGTTGCAGAAAGACTTAAGGAAGAAGAAAAAGTACTTGTCAAGACATTTGGCAGCCCCTTGCTTGCAGAGTATATAAGGGTTTCCACAGGTTCAGAAAAGGCAATGTGCTTTTTTATGGATAAATTTTTAAAGGCAGACTGTTAAAGGATACAGGGAGGCGGCACAGGTGAAAAAGGTTATAACATACGGCACTTTTGATTTGTTCCACCATGGACACCTGAATCTTTTAAAACGTGCAAAGGAACTTGGGGATTACCTGGTTGTTGGTGTGACAACGGAAAGCTTTGACATAAACAGGGGCAAGCTTAATGTGCAGCAGCCGCTTATGGAGAGGGTGCGCCAGGTAAAGGAAACAGGGCTTGCAGATGAAATAATACCTGAGGAATATGAAGGCCAGAAGATAGATGACATACAGAAATATGGAATAGATGTGTTTGCCATAGGTTCAGACTGGGAAGGCACATTTGATTATTTAAAGGACTACTGCGAGGTTGTATACATTAACAGGACAGCAGGTGTGTCAAGCACATCCATAAGGGAACAGGGGCAGTTGCTTACCCTCGGGATAATAGGGGATGCTACAACAGCCAGGAAGATGACAGAAGAATTATTGTATGTAAGTGGCATACAGGCAGGTGATGTATGCAGTGTGCCAGGAAATCTGGAAAATGCAGATGCTGTAATGGAAAAATCAGATGCCATATATCTCCTGGCAGAACCTGCCAGGAGGGGGGCACTGGTAAAAAAGGCATTGGAAAGTGGCTGTCATGTAATCTGTGAATCTCCAGTTTCTTTAAACGGAAATGAAACAAAAAGATTGTATAAGTATGCACAGGAGAAAGGGCTGGTTCTGTTTGATGCGATAAAAACGGCATATTTCAGGGCATTTTCCCGACTGGTTCTGCTTGTAAAAGGAGGTGTAGTTGGAAGTGTGAAATCAATAGATGCCACATGCACCTCGATGCAGCCTTCAAACAACTGGTTCTATAACAAAGAAAGCAAAGGTGGCAGCATGACGGACTGGGGGCCGTTTGTGTTACTTCCTGTTTTTAAGATATTTGGGTTGGGTTACAGGGAATGTACGTTTATATGTAGTATGGATGAAACAAAACAAATTGACATGTTTACACAGGTAAACATGCTTTATCCCCATGGTACTGCAACATTGAGGACAGGGTATGGCGTAAAGTCAGAAGGTAGTCTGGTAATATCAGGCACAAAAGCATATATATATGTACCCTCACCTTGGTGGAGGACAGAATACTTTGAAATAAGGTATGAAAACTTTAATAACAACAGAAGATATTTTTATAAAGTTGATGGTGAAGGCATAAGGTATGAACTTGCTGAATTTTTAAGGATGGTACGTACAAAAGAAAATAACTTTACTATAAACAGTGTGATATCACAGGGGATAAGCAGTGTTATGGAAAAGTTCATGGAAAATGAAAATAAGTATTTTATATAATATGTAAGTTTAGATAAGGAGTCTGCTGTATGAGGCATGATATAGAGAAAACCAGGGTTGTCATATGGGGTACAGGTGGCCATGCTGGAGGGGTAATCAATTATAACAGGGAATGGCTTGTAAATGTGGATATTGTATGTTTTGTAAATAACAGCCACCAGGAAGGGGCAGAAGAATTTTTTTATGGCAGGGAAGTAATATCACCACAGGAATTAAAGGGAAAAAGTTTTGATTATATACTTATCCTTAGTTCATATATTGAAGAAATAACCAAGCAGATTATTTCAATGCTTGGCATACCTGCCGAGAAAATTATTACTATGGAAAACCTCGCCAAAATATCAGTAAAACAGTCTGGTACAGATATTATAAATAAAAAAGTGCTCCTTTATGGCAATGGATACAGCAGTTTTAATTATATATACCATTTACAGAAAAGGACAAGCAGTGTAAAAGTAATTAATGCCCCTGGCAGTGAAAAAGTTAAAGGTGCACCTTCTGTAAGTATACATGAAACAGCAAGGGAAGATTATGATTACATACTTCTTCTTGACCATAGTGAAAATGAAAGGGAAGGGTTGTGCAGGGATTTAAGGCTTGTTGGGAATGTGCCAGTGGATAAAATACTGTATGCTGGCCAGTGGCTTGGGAACCTGGCATATGGATACAGGATTATAAACAATAGTACAGATAAATTTTATTACTGCATTGTACCAAGGCCGCATGACGGGCTTATGAGTCTGCTTCTGGAATTTTTAAGGGGGTGTGCTTATGCTTCTTGGAATGGTTATTTACCTTTTGTTGATATGCAGTATTCCATGAGTCTTTATATGGAAGAAGATGCATATGGGAAAGTAAATGCCTGGGAGCAGTTTTTTTCACAGGCTTTGTGTACTGGTGGCAAGGGCATTGATGAAATATATAGCAGCTGTAATGTGGTGGTACCTTCAATGTATGTAAAGGTAAACCTTTACAGAGATATTTATGAAAAAAAAGATGCTCTTATGGCAATGAAGGATCTGTATAAGAAATATTTTTATATGGATGTAGTGGTAAAAGACTATATAAACAAGGAAATCAGGGGAGTTTTTAAAAATACTGAGAACCAGCCTGTCATGGGTTGTATTTACCGAGGAACTGACTATACAAGTATAAAACCTGCAAACCATATGGTTCAACCAGATATAGATGAGTTTATTGAAATATGTGACAGAAAAAGGAAAGAATGGGGATGCAAGTATATATATATTGCTACAGAAGATGCAGATGCTCTTAGAAAATGTATAGGACATTTTGGAAATTCACTGCTTTATACCAACCAGATGCGTTATAGTTGCACAGGGGATAAATTTCTGGCACAGATACATAACACGAGGGAAAATGACAGGTACTTTCGTGGTATTGAATATCTGGCAGCTGTTGCACTTCTTGAAAGGGCAGATTATCTGGTAAGCGGACAGAATGGTGCATTCTATGGCGCACTGCTGTTAAAAGAAGACAGGTTTAAAGACATGTATGTTTTTGATAAGGGAAAATATGCTGCTACAAACAGTAAATATGTTTAATATGTTTTGTAATCTGGAAGGGATTGTAATTATGGATGCAGTAAAAGTTTATGAAGAGTATTTTGGGAAAAAGTATGATGTGCTGGCAGGGTTAATTAATTATTATAAAGGTCAAGGGAATACTATTGCATTATGGGGAGCAGGTAAAAAAGGAACCGGTTTTTTAAATGTGGCTGATCCAGAAAATAAGCTTATTGGTTATATTTTTGATAAAGATATATCAAAAGTTGGACAGATTATGCCAACAGGCCATGTTATTGCAGATTATACAGAAACAAATGCAGACGTGGTACTTGTTGCAAACAGTAATTTTGAACTTGAAGTTATACATCTTGTACATAAAGTAAACCCTGCTGCAAAGATTATTAATATAGACAATATTGTTTTAGGTAATTTAAACATTTACGATGTTACAAGGCGGCAGGAATATAGTATAAGGAAAGTAAGGGATTGTAAAATTTGTGCAGTAGTTATTTTATATAATCCAGAACCAGAAGTAAAAGAAAATATAAAATCTTATATTGATGATATTGATTTGTTATATATATATGATAATTCACTAGGAGGTAGTACTGGTTTTGAAGATTTTAAAGGGCATGGAAAAGTTAAATATATAAAAAAAGAAGAAAATGCAGGGCTTCCATGTGCCTTCAATGAAGTAGCAGGGCTTGCTGTTAAGGAAAACTTCGACTGGATGGTTACATTTGACCAGGATAGTTTTGCATGTAACGGAATGATCCAGGCAATGCGTGGGTATGCAGAAAGTAGCATGTGCCAGCAGGATGTTGCAATTATTGCACCAGTTACAAATGATATTGATGACAAAAAAGAAACACAAGATATATACAGGACATTTTTTTATAAAGTTATCCAGAGTGGTGCTATGCATAACCTGGAAATAATGTCCCGGATTGGAAATTATGATGAAAAGATGTTTATAGATGAGGTTGATTATGAGTATTGTGCAAGGTGTATTATAAATGGCTATAAAATTGTAAAAATAAATAATGCAGTCCTGATGCATAATGTGCAGGACAGGAACGTAAAAAGACAATTTGTAAATGGGATAAATATATTAATAAATAAATTCACTCCTGACCGTTATTATTATTGTTACCGTAATGCACTGTATTGTTATGATAAATATAAAACCAGCCATTCTATTTATGCGCTTGATTGTTTAAATACAATGAAGATTATGGAGACAAATTTAGAATACAATAATAATTTTGAAGAAAACAGCAAGGCAATAAAACAAGCTGTTGATGATTACAATAATGGAATTATGGGAAGAAGAAGACAGTTATAATCAACAGGAGAGGAGTAAGGATATGAAAATAACTGTAATTGGAACAGGTTATGTTGGTTTAATTGCAGGAGTTGGTTTTGCAGATTTTGGGAATGATGTAATATGCCTTGATACAAATATTGAAAAAATTAAAATGTTAAAATCTTGTATATCACCAATTTATGAACAGGGAATAGATGGGTTATTAGAAAAAAATATGAATATGGGCAGGATAAATTTTACAGATAATATACAAGAAAGTATTGAATTTGGGGATATTATTTTTATTGCTGTAGGTACTCCTGAAAGTGAAGATGGAAATCCAGATATGAAATATATATACCAGGCAGCAAAAAATATCGGAATATATATTAATAATTATAAACTAGTTATAGATAAATCTACTGTACCAGTTGGTACTGCTAAAGTAGTAGCTGGAATAATTAAAGAAGAAATAAAGAAAAGGAAAAAAGAGATTGATTTTGATGTTGTGTCAAATCCTGAATTTTTAAGGGAAGGAAAAGCTGTAGAGGATTTTTTTTATCCTGACAGGATAGTTATAGGGGCAGATAGTGACAGGCCTAAAGAAGTTTTAAAAAAATTATACAGCAGGTTCGCCAGCAATGATAATCCTATTTTAATTACAAATACAGAAACTGCTGAAATGATAAAGTATGCTTCTAATGCATTTCTGGCTACGAAAATAACGTTTATAAATGAAATTGCAGATTTATGTGATAAGACAGGTGCAAATGTTTTAGAAGTGGTAAACGCTATGGGAAAAGATAACCGTATTTCACCAGAATTTTTACAGCCAGGGCCAGGATATGGCGGTTCATGTTTTCCAAAAGATACAAGAGCTTTAGTTAAAACAGGGAAAGATAATGGTGTGTCTATGTCTGTTGTGGAAAGTGTAATTAATGCAAATAACAGACAAAGACAAATAGCGGCAGATAAAATTTTCAAAATAATGCCAAAAGGAGGGAAAATTGCTGTCTTAGGTCTGTCATTTAAACCAGGTACGGATGATATAAGGGAGTCACCTGCTGTATATATAGTAAAGTTAATATTAGAAAGACAGGGTTTTGAAATCAGGGCATATGATCCAAAGGCTATGGGAAATGCTAAAAGTGTCCTGGGTAATACAAAAATAACGTGGTGTAAATCAGCAGGGCATGCCGTGGAAGGAGCAGATGCAGCAGTTATATTAACTGAATGGCCAGAGTTTTATAGTATAAATGTTAATGAATTGCAAACTATGATGCCAAATGGGAAAGTGTTTGACTTTAGACATGTTTATTCTCGTAAGCAAGTAGAAGAAGCAGGATTGGAATATTATGCAATTGGGTTTTAAATTAACTAGACAAACTGTTTAAAAACGTGTTTTTTAGCAGTACTGGACTAGTTTGCAGGAAGCCAGGATTGCTGGTATTTGTTTGACTGTGTAATAAAAATACGAATTAAGATTTATAAAAAGAAAGGATATTTAACAATGAAAAAAAATACTGAAACAGTTCTGGCATTAATATCAGGAGCTGGTATAGGAGCTTTGATGACAAGAAAATTATTAAATAAATCTGCTAACGGACAGGACAAAAAAGTAGATAAATTTAAATCTTATTATAATATGTTAAACCAGTGGCTGGTTTTGAAACAAGAGGGTAAATCTTTAACAGAATATTTTGTAAATAATAATATAAATACTATTGCAATTTATGGAATGGGAGAAATGGGCAACCGTTTATATGATGAATTAAAGAATAGTGGAATTAAAGTGAAATATGCAATTGATAAAAATGCAGAAAGTACATATTCAGAACTGGATATAAGAACCTTAAAAGATGAGCTTCCATTTGTTGATGCAATAATAGTAACTGCAGTGTTCGCATTTGATGATATAGAAAAAGAGATATCCTCTAATGTGGAATATAAAGTCATTTCTTTAGAAGATGTAGTGTATGAAATTTAAGAAAATTCAAGGGAGTATTGCTAATGAAAATTATTATATGGGGGACAGGAAAAGGGAGTGCAAAAATAACAGAATATATTAAAAAGTATATTGGAATCCTGGATATAGAGATTGTAGCATATGCTGATAACAATAAGGATATGTGGGGTAAAGTGTATAATGGGAAAAGTGTATTATCTCCAGAAAATATATACCAGTATGGATATGATTTTATTGTTGCTGCCAGTGTAAAACATGAATTTATAAAAAAACAGTGTATAGAAGAATTAGGCTTGACAGAGGATAAAATAATATCATCATATGAATTGCGTAGAAGTTTATATGCATTAAACCAATATTATAAAAAATATGGAAGAGAAGACAACTGTATTAAAAAGGACATTGGAAAAATTGTAGTATACACTGTAAATTTTGGCAATTATGATGATTTACAGGATCCTTTATATATAGATGAAAATATAAAATATGTATGTTTTACTGATAATAAAAAATTTAATTCATCTGTATGGGATGTACATTATATTGATACAAGCAATGAAAGTTCACTGCCGCTTTGTGTCCGTTATTATAAATTTTTTCCATATAAATTATTTCCAGAATATGATTTAAGTGTATGGGTAGACAGCAAATACCAAATAGTTGGTGATTTGCGTGAGTATATTAAAACATACCATAGAAAAGAACCAATGTTATGTTTTCCACATTTTGAAAGGGATTGTTTATATGATGAAGCAAAAGAATGTATCCAGATAGGAAAGGGTAACCCTGTTATGTTAGGTGGACAGATGTACAATTATTTTATGGATGGATATCCAGAAAATAATGGTTTATATGAAGGTGGATGCCTGGTAAGATGGCATCATAATGATAAATTAAAAAAAGTTATGCAAGAATGGTGGGAGGAAATAAACAAATATAGTTTACGTGACCAGGTAAGCCTGCCTTATGTCTGTTGGAAAAATAATTTTGATATAGATATTTCTAGCCTGGATATTGTACATAACTGTTATTTAGAAGAAATAGGGCATATAGCAAAATAGAATTTCTATTTATGGAGGGATTGTATGTGCGGAATATTAGGAGGCAGTAAAGCAGGCTGGGATTATGCTGGGGCTTTGGAGAGTATGAGATACAGAGGACCAGATGGTTTACAGATAAAGAAAGATACAAGTTTTAATATGGGCTTTGTAAGACTTTCTATAATGGATCTGTCATATAATGGTATGCAGCCAATGACATCAACTGATGGAAATGTTTCAATTGTATTTAATGGGGAGATATATGATTTTAAAAGATTAAAAGATGAACTAATTAAAAGGGGTTATATGTTTAAATCAGGTTCAGATACAGAAGTAATATTAAATTCTTATCTGGAGTATGGGGATTCATTTATTTATAAAATAGATGGGATGTTTGCAATATCTATATATGATAAAAGACAGGAAAAAGTGAAACTGTACCGTGACAGGGCAGGAATTAAACCATTATATTATTATAGCGATGGAAAAAATTTTGCATTTGGTTCAGAACTGGATGCAGTTAAAATTTTGTTAAATGATATAGAATTAAATATAGATTATACAGCATTATATGATTATTTGACATATACTTATATTCCTGAACCTAAATCAATGTATAAGAATATATATAAACTGGAACCAGGAAAAACAATTACATATAATGTAAAAACAAAAAAAATAAGCAAACCCGTAAGGTACTGGAGGTTAATACCAGACAGTACAGTTTCAAGAAAAAGGAAAAAAGGAGATGTAGAAGAAACGATACGGGAACTTGTTACAGAAACAGTTAAAGAACAAATGGTAGCAGATGTACCTGTAGGAAGCTTTTTAAGCGGTGGGATTGATTCTAGTATAGTAACATATGAAGCTTTAAAGTATAACAATTGTATTGAAACATTTTCAATGGGATTTTCAAATAAAAGATTTGATGAGCTACAATATGCGCATTTAATGGCAGATATATTTGGAATCAGACGGAATGAGTGTATTCTTGATAGAAAAATTTTTAATAGATTATATCCTAGATTAAAAGAGTGGTATGATGAACCATTTAGTGATACATCAGCATTTCCAACATATCTTGTTTCAAAATTATCAAAAGAAAAAGTAACAGTAGTTTTAACGGGAGATGGAGGGGATGAAGTATTTGGAGGGTATTACAGATATAAAGAGTTTTTAGATGGTAAATGGACTGGAAAAATAAATAACAGGCGGATTTCTGGTTTATTAGAATATTATTTTTATGAAAGTAATTTTATAAAGAAATGCCAGCTTTTAGAAACAGTTTCCGCAATATGTCCATTATATGATTATTTACAAAAGGGAAGGAAGAAAGAGTTTGCAAAAAGATGGGGAATACCTAAAGATTATGATGATTATTGGTATTTTAGGAAATATTACCATAAGGAGCTTCCACCACTCACAAGGTTACAATATATGGATTTTAAAACATATCTTCCAAGTGATATATTAACTAAAGTAGACCGTGTAAGTATGCAAGTTTCATTAGAAGCAAGGGTTCCTTTGTTAAGTAAAAAAATTGTAGAATATATGTTTTCTTTGTCACAGGAAGAAAGGAATCCTAAGGGAGTTTTAAAAGGAGCATTAAAAAATGCATATAAAGGCTTAATTCCAGACAAAATTTTATTTAGAAAAAAAATGGGATTTAGCATTCCAAATGAGTTTATTGGAAATAAAAAAAGTACACAAGAAGAAATTTTAAAAACAGTGTGGAATTTATTATAGAAAGGAATAGCATGAAGGTATTATTAGTTGGTGAATTTAGTAAACTGCATAATAATTTACAATATGGCCTAAGACAGTTGGGAGTATCAGCAGATACTTTAAATACAGGGGATGGATTTAAAAAATTCCACAGTGATATTAAACAATTCCAGATTAGTACAGATAAAAGATATGATTATATAAGAAAATGTTATAGTAAATTATTGTATCAATATATATGTAGAAAATATGATGTTGTACAGTTTATTAATGAACTTGAGCTTGGGGCAAAATATGGTTTAGAAAAGAACCTGGGAGTGAGATTAGCAAAAAATGCAAAACTTTCAGTTTTATTACAGGCAGGCTGTAACTGGCAGTATTTCAGGTATGCAAAAGAAAAAACAGGTATTTCTCCATGTGAAGAATGTCTTAAGTATGATATTAAAAGAAAATACGGATGCCCAGTTGCACATGATGGTCTGGCACGTAAGACAACATATGCATTCCAAAAGAATGTAGATGTAATTGTACCTATGACATATGAATATTATATTTGCAGCCAGTATAGCCCTTTTTCAGAAAAACTGGCGGATCCAATTGGGATGCCAGTAAAAATAGATGATATTAATCCAAGTTGTAATATTAAAAATAAAAAATTGATAGTGTATCATCCCTTAAACCGGGAAGGATTTAAAGGGACAGTTATAATTAGGAAAGCATTTAATATTTTAAATAAAAAGTATTCAGATATTGCAGAATTTATAATTAGAGGAAAAATGCCATATAAAGAATATTTTGAATTTATGAAAAAAGTTGATATTATTGTAGATCAAAAAAATTGTATATCATTTGGTATAACAAGTCTTGAAGCAATGGCAATGGGAAAAGTGTTAATTACCGGAAATTATAGGAAAGATATATTAACAAGTAAATATGAGTATATTAAAAATGCTCCAGCTTTTGAGTTAGGTACAACAGTTGATGAAATCGTGAGTAATATATCTAATGTTATAAATAGAAGAAATGATTTAGAAAAAATTATTGAAAGTGGTAAAGAATATAGTATGAGGTATCATAATTGTATTAAAATAGCCAAGGAATTTTTAAAATTGTATGAACAAAATTTAAAGTAAATTGGAAAAAGTACTATTTTAAAATATATGAAATTTTATATTATTATTCAAATTGCCAAAGATGACATGGGGGATTAGTATGGAGAATATATGTCTAGAGGGTAAGACAATTTTGATTACAGGGGCTACAGGATTTATTGGTTACAGTTTAATAAAACATCTTTTTAATATTACAAAATCTGTCAATATAATTGGCATTGATAATATGAATAATTACTATGATGTGAATCTTAAAAAAAACAGGCTTAGTGTAATTAGCAAATATGAAGGATTTAAATTTATAAAAGGAAATATTGCAGATAAGAAATTGGTTATGGATATTTTTAAACAAAATAAACCTCATATTGTAGTTAACTTGGCAGCACAAGCAGGTGTCAGATATTCTATTATTAATCCTGATGCATATATTGAGTCCAATTTACTTGGTTTTTATAATATTTTAGAATCATGCCGTCATTCTTATGATAATGATGAAAGAGGCATAGAACACTTTGTTTATGCATCTAGTTCTTCTGTATATGGAGCAAATAAAAAAATTCCATATAATACAAGAGATAAAACTGATTATCCATCTAGTCTTTATGCTGCTACTAAAAAAAGTAATGAATTAATGGCTTATACATATTCTAAACTTTATAATATTCCATCCACAGGGCTTCGTTTTTTTACAGTTTATGGACCATATGGGCGTCCTGATATGGCATATTTTGACTTTACTAATAAACTTTTAAAAGGAAAAAAAATCCGAATATTTAATTATGGAAAATGTAAAAGGGATTTTACATATATAGATGATGTTGTAGAAGGAATAGTACGGGTTATGAAAAAGTTTCCTGATAAAAAAACAAGGGAAGATGGTTTTTTATTACCACCATATAAATTATATAATATTGGTAATAGCCATCCAGAGAATCTTTTGGATTTTGTTAATATTCTTCAACAAGAATTAGTTTACGCAGGACTTTTGCCTGAAAATTATGATTTTGAATTATATAAGGAACTTGTTCCAATGCAACCAGGAGATGTAGATGTTACTTATGCTGATGTAACAGAATTTGAAAAAGATTTTGGTTTTAAACCAAGTGTAGGATTGAAAGAAGGACTTCGGAGATTTGTTAAGTGGTATAAAGAGTTTTATAGGTGAGTCTGGAAAAATAAAATAAAAGGGATTATTATTATGCAAGTTATAAAATATGCTTTTCAACAACATGGAGATGAACGTGGGATGTTGGTAGCTTTAGAAGAGTTAAAAGATATTCCATTTGAAATAAAACGTGTTTATTTTATGTATGACACAAAATCAGATGTACATAGGGGATTTCATGCACATAAAACTTTAGAACAGATTTTGATATGTATACATGGTTCTTGTAAGGTCTTGCTGGATAATGGTAAAGATAGGAAAATAGTATCATTAGAAAAACCATATGAAGGATTATATATTTCAAATGATATGTGGCGTGAAATGTTTGATTTTTCGGAAGATGCTGTATTGATGGTATTAGCTTCTGATTTTTATAATGAAGAAGATTATATACGGGATTACCAGCAGTTTAAAGAAATTGTTATGAAAGGCAAGAAATAAAAATGGAAATATTATGTAACCGTTTGGACAGATGTTTTGAATTATATAAAGAAGAGTTTGAAAATAAAGCTTTATCTATACTGGAATCTGGTTGTTATGTTTTAGGAAAAGAACTTGAAAATTTTGAAAAAGAATTTTCAAAGTATTTAAAAGTAAATTATTGTGTAGGTGTTGCAAGTGGTTTAGATGCTTTGATTATGGCTTTTCGGTTATTGGGTATTGGTAAAGGTGATGAAGTAATAGTACAAGATAATACTTATATAGCAAGTATTATGGGAATTAGTATAAATGGAGCAACACCAGTATTTGTTGAACCAGATGTATATTATAATATAGATATAGAAAAGATTGAGGAAAAAATTACTAAGAGAACAAAAGCAATTTTAGTAGTGCATTTGTACGGACAGGCATCTGATATGGGTGTAATAAAAGAAATAGCAAGCCATTATAATTTAAAAATAATAGAAGATTGTGCACAATCTCATGGAGCAATATGGAATGGGAAAATGACAGGAACAATAGGTGATATTGGTTGTTTTTCGTTTTATCCAACTAAAAATCTTGGTGCATTTGGAGATGGGGGAGCGATTGTAACTAACAATAAAGAAATTGCGGAAAAAGCAAGTATATTACGTAATTATGGCAGTGAAATAAAATATCATAATAAAGTAGTAGGAATGAATTCACGGCTTGATGAATTACAGGCAGGGTTATTAAGGATTAAATTGAAGCATTTAGATGAATTAAATGAAGAGAGAAAGAGAATTTGTAACCGTTATTTAAAAGAAATTGTAAATCCAGAAGTTATCTTACCTATGACAAAAGAAAGAGCGGGGCATGTATGGCATCAATTTGTTATCAGAGTAAAAAAACGTAATGAATTTATGGAATATTTGCAAAAATTAGATATTATGACAATGATACATTATCCAATTCCACCACATTTGTCAGAAGCATATAAATATTTGGGCTATAAAATAGGAGATTTTCCAATAACAGAATTATATTCAAATATGCTAGTATCGTTACCATTGTATAATGGGATTAAAACTAAGGAACAAGATTATGTTATAGATGTTATAAATAATTATAAAATGAAAATTTAGAAAGGAAAAAATACTAATGGAAACTTTAATTGAGATTTCAGTATTAATTACTACATATAATTTAGAAAAGTATATCGAGAAAACTTTAAATAGCGTTCTTAAACAGAAAACTACTTTTAATTATGAAATTTTAATTGGAGATGATGGTTCTACAGACTCTACTTTAAATATTGTAAAAAAGATAAGTAAAGATTCAAATATAAATATAAAAATTTATAAAAATTTTAGAGATAATAATAAACAATATAATCCTATTTACCGCGCATCAAGGAACAGGCTCAATTTACTTAAACATGCAAAAGGTAATTTTGTTACTTTTTTAGATGGGGATGATTTTTATTTATCAGATAATTTACTTCAAAAAGAGTATAATATTTTATTACATAACAAAAATTGTGTAATGTGTGGATGTGATATAATATTTTATTATGAATCTAAAAAAGGAGGTACAAGAGTAAATGGAAATTGTCTTTCAGAAGGATTAATACCTAGAAGGAAATATTGGAGAAAATATTGGATTCCGGCGGAATGTTTTTTGTATAGAAATATATACAAATATAAAAAAAAGATAACAATGAATAATAATGTTTTTGATGATAACCTTATTGTTTTTTATTTTATGCAATATGGAAATATTTATTATATTAATGAAGCTATGGTTGCATACCGTCAAAATAGAACAGTTTGGAAGAAAAAAAATAAATTAGAGCAGTCTCTTTATAATGCAATGGATATTTATGAAGAAATAAGAATTAATTATAAAATGTTTTTAGAAATATTTACAAGACACTTTAAAGATTTGAGAATACTTTTTGATAATATGCCTAAATTGCAGATAGATTCTTTTAATAAAGAACGTTTTATATGTAAAAAAAATAATTACCAAATACTTTATTGGATGCTTTCATATAAAAAAATTAGTATATTCCAGAAATTAGTATTATATT